>Ga0315285_10000020_pt1 | contig 155302 bp, 181 predicted proteins | sample YL17G09_36_MG_FD_203698 | JGI IMG/M metagenome (GOLD analysis project Ga0315285, IMG submission 203698) | Sediment microbial communities from Yellowstone Lake, YNP, Wyoming, USA - YL17G09_36 | ecosystem: Environmental > Aquatic > Freshwater > Lake > Sediment | place: USA: Wyoming | collected... | reverse complement strand
GGAATTATACTTTTGGTAACGACAACAAGCTTAACCAAACTGGCAACTACACGATAAGAATAGTAGCAAGAGATATAGGCGGGAATGAAAAAAGAAGTGGAATAGACTGTCCTGTTGAAAATATGACTTTTACTGTCTACAACAATTATACCTTAAACCTAACTTCTAATTATACTATTTTTAACAGAGGAGAAAACATAACGCCTCAAGTATGGGATGTAAATGATTTCCAAGTTTATAATTTAAACTGGACAGCCAACTTAACGAGATTTAATCAAACTACAAATACAACTAGTTACACTAATAGTTATACATACACCATAGCTAAAGATGATCCTGAAGGAAATTATACTTTGTTTGCAAATGCTTCTAAGAATAATAATACTGGGAATTATAGTTGGAACTTCAGCGTGAGCAAAAACTTGAGTTTAGCAATCTCAACCAATCCTTCATCCACTCCACCCAGGAGTTCGACAGTAACTGTTTCGGCAAGCCTATACAATGCAAGAGGAGAACTTTATAACTTATCTATTAATGCTAACATATCATGCGACAGCGGAGTCACCTGGAGCTCTCTAAACTTCACCTCTGGTCAAGCTTCTTACTCATGCATAGCACCGAGCGGTTACAGTGCTCCGTTCAATATAGACATCAATGCCACAGACAGCTATAACAACACAGGAGAAAATTACACAACGCTCACAACAGAAGCTCAGCAAGTCGTTTACACGTCTAGCGGAGGAGGAAGCAGTGGTGGCTTTGCAACGCCTAAAAAGGAAACAATAAAAAATTGCACTGACGGTACTCAATACAGCCAGTGCTCTGTTAAAAGACCTTATTACTGCTCTAATGGAACCTTGATTAGAAAGTGTTCAATATGCGGTTGCGATAACTCTGATTATGGATGCCAGCCAGACGGATATTGCGCATTAATCAGGGAAGAAGACTTTAATTTTAACTTGAGCGCGGCAAGGTTAGAAATAAAACAGGGGGGAGACAAAGAAATAACAGGTGTCCTGAAAAACACTGGCAACACAGTCTTAGAATTAATGTCATTTTATAATGCTTCAGAGTATTGCTGCAACATCTCCATGCCGCCAAGCTTTGAGCTGAAAGAAAAGGAAGAAAAGGTATTTACCATATCAATACATGCCCCTCTATTCGCAGTCGTAGGAGAATATCCAAACACGACCATAAGCATAGGCACCAATCTTTTCAGAAAGGATAAAACCATTGATATAATAGTAGGACAGTCTCAACATTATAGTTCTTTGAGCGAATTGGAAAACCAACTGGCAGACATAGAAAATAAAATTCAAGAGGTCAAGAAAACGGGAATAGACACCACTAACCTGGAGGCAATGGTCGAGAAATCCAGAGCACTCCTACAAAATGCAAACAGCTCTATAGCTGGTGACCAAATCGACGTCTTGTCCGCCTCTTTAGCAAACCTTACAAGCAATAATCAACTTGTTGAATCGAGATTGGGCGGGTTAAGAAACCAAGCATTTTTGCTCCAGAACGCATGGCTAATCGGTTTATTCGTGGTCATGAGCTTCACGACGATGTACATGGTTCCCCAAGTCTTACTGCCGTTGAACAAAAAGGAAAAGGAACTATCGGAATTAAAAGAGGAGGAGGAAACCCTAGTTTTATCCAGGGTCGAGACTGAGAAACAATATTTCATGAGAAAGATAGACGAGAACACATTCTCAAAAATAATGATTGGTAAGCAGGACAGGATCCTAAAATTAAGAGTACAGATAAGAGAAAAGGAAAATGAAAGAAATCAATTAATCAAAGCCGTGAGCCCTCTTGCAATGGCAACATGGTTCGCCAATGGAATAAAGGGCATACCAAAGAAAATCAAAAATTCTCCCAAAAGTATATTAAATAGAAAAAATAAGAATAATATTGATAACGATGGAAAGACTCAATAGCGGCGTGGAAGGTCTGGACGAAAAAATGCAGGGCGGTTTTGTAGAGAATAGTGTCAACCTTGTTACTGGAAAAACGGGAACAGGCAAAACAGCTTTCTGCGCTTCCTTCCTATACGCAGGAACCAAGAAGAATGAGATCGGCGTCTACGTGACGACCGAGGAACCTGAGAGCGATATAAAGGCTGACATAAAATCCATGTTCAACTGGGACATCGAAAACTTGGAAAAGAAAAACCTGATAAAATTCCTAGTCCTAGAACCTGTTATCCCTGTTAACTTTGACAAGGACGAGGAAATGGGAAGGATATTAAAAATATACGTTTATGATCTTTATTCAAGGATAGAGGAAATCGTTAAGAAGAACAATGCTAAAAGACTTGTCATTGACTCAACAACAATAATAGAGATGTTCATAAGGGACGACTATCTGAGAAGGGTGGCTTTAATGAAATTAATAAATGATCTGAAGAAACTGGGCATAACAACAATTGTCACAGGAACAGTCCCAGAGGGAACAGACATGCTGAGCATTAGTGGTATAATAGAGTTCTTCGTTGACTCTGTGGTAAAACTAGAGTTCATGCCTGTGGCGGAAGAGTTCAAGAGAACCTTGACCATTAGAAAAATGAGAAGAACAGACCACTCCATATTCATTCATCCTTTTGAGATAACCAAGAATGGACTAAGGGTAATAGAAATAAAATAAAATTGCTTTTCATTTTCGCTAAATTTCAAAACTTCTTCCATAAATTATTCTCGTCTACTGAAAATCAAAATATTTAACATGGAAAAGTTAAGTGAATTCTTCTCTTGATTTTCCTGTTTGTCTTATAATGTATTGTAAAACAAAAATAGTTACTTCTTTATGATGCGGTACAAACGTTGTCCACACTTTACTTTTAGAATCGGTTTTCTTAAAGGTTATATGCTTGCCTTCTCTAACTCTTTTGAAGCCGTTCTTTTCAAGAATTCTGATTATTTTATTTTGCTCTAACGGTCGTAGTCTTGGTATCTAAAACACCTTTTGGTATGTTTACCGGAAGATTAATCAAAGAAACAGACATTAATGCCTCTATTTTAGGCTTTGGCGTGTCAGGGTCTTTTAAATATTCGTTAATCAAATCTTCCATATTTTCTTTAACTTCTTTTTCTGTTTTTCCTTGTGTAGCTATATCTAAAACTGGGCACGCAGCTACAAACCACTTTCCTTCTTTTGTTAATATTACAGGTAATGGCATTTTCATATTTTATCACAAATCATAATACTTTTTCGCTCTTTAAATTTCTATGCTCCTAACATCAGTTAGAAATCTAAACTAATTGTTTCCATATGATAATTTCATTTACCCTATAGAAAATTAAATATTCCTATTTTCACTAGATTCGAAGACTTTTTCATAGAATATTCAAATTTACTCTGCGATGTTTATAGGTTTTGCCAAGGCCTTTGCTGGCAACGGTCTCTTGAATTTAATTTTCAAGGTTCCACTTTTTCCATGCAAACCAGAAACCACGCCTATATACTTGTTTCCCTTCTCATCTGTCCAAACAGCCTTCTTGCCAATCAGTTTTCCTGCATTCCTCTTTGTTTTTATCTCAGGCACGAAAACCAAGACTTCTTTTGTATAGGCTATGTGATAGTTTACTATTATCCCTCTAGGATCGATTACTTGTCCAATCATATAAAAACCTTTTAGAATTATAATTTTTATAATATAAATAGCAATGAGTAGAAGACTTACTTTTTCTTGGCTTTCTTTTTGCCAACTTCCTTGACACTTTCAGCTACTTTTCCTATCTTTTCAACCTTATCTTCAACATTCTCCTCAGGCAACTGAACCGGTTTGTCAATGAACCTTCTGACGTCATCTATGAACCTTCTCACGTATTCCTTGCTCATGTACACGTCTCTGTCAGTTATCTTTTCAATCTGCTTGTCATCAATCATCTTTTTCATTGTCATCACTTTCTCAAAAATATTAGAGTAAAAGGGACTTACCAGGCCGGCCTCTACTAAATATTTCTTAAAGGCTTCAGGCAGTTTCTCTGGCTCTTTCGGCAATTTGTTCAAAGACTTTAGGGCAGCCACAGAAGCCTTGACCATGACCTCATAATTTTTCTGAACATCAAAAGTCTTTCTGTTCAATTCTAAATCCTTTAATAGTTTTTCAAATCTATCCACATACTTCTCAGTCTTTATTATCCATTCGTCAACCTCTGCTCCAGAGATGTCCTTCACATCCTTGTGCTCCACCTTCTTTCTGAATGCTGTGATGTCTTCGAGCATCTTCGCATATTCTTCTTCCAGCAAACCAGGCTTGACCAAGTGCTCTCTGAGCTCATCAGCAGCCAACTTAGGGACCGGAGGTCCAACGCCCACATACATCAGAACAGCCTGGGCAGCATCCAGCATCGCGTAATACATGTCCTCGGCAATCATATACAACTTCACACTCTTAACCCGTTCAACCCTTTTGGGAACAGAGTCTATTCTCTGATGGGCTGCCTCCGGTGTTATCGGGAACTCGCCCAACTCTAAGAGCTTTCTCATTGGTATGAAGAAACCTGTGTCGTAGATAGCGTAACCTTCCCTTACTATGTTGTAAAATAATGGATGAGTGTACCTTATTCCCTTTATGAACTCTGTCAATGCTAGTATCGGTTGAGGATGCAATCTCGGATCAATCGAGGAAGCAGCAGAATAAATGTCATTGTCTATCTTGCTTCTGATGTCCTCGAATTTTTTCAACGGAAACTTCGTGTCGTCAAATATGATGTAAATGTCAACGTCAGATTTGCCGGTAAAGTCTCCCCTTGTTATGGATCCCCAGACTATCACAGCCTTTATATAACCCTTAAACAATTCTAGAATCTTGTCTTTAAACTTCTCAGACGATTTCAATCTCGTTTCCAGGGAAAATTTCTTTAAATTCTTGCTGACTTTTTTAGACATTTCACCACTAATAGGTAATATAATATTATTGTATTTAAACCTATCTAAACTGCTCCTTTTTCCAGATCTCAGCCTTGCCTTTCTCTGCAGCAGCCTTGCTCAAAAACGTGTATTCTTCCTCAGGCACAACCAGCATTCCCTTTATGGGATCGAGGAAATGCTCCCTTATAGTTACCTCCTGCCTCTTTATGTCCGGTCCGTTAGGATCCATGCCGAAGAACTCCAAGGGCAGTTGTTTTAGAGGAACGTCCTTTTCCAAAAACTTTTTCAGCATTCTCATGGCAAGTATGGTTGTTTCTCTTCCCGCGCTAGCTCTCTCGTAAATAAACCAAGCATCCTTCATTCCCTTTTTTCTCAAGTCAAACAAAACATCGTAAAGATACATGTGAGCCTCTGAGCCTATGGGAATTGGCATGTGAGCGGGAACATGAGGAGTGGGCCAACCTAAGTGACAAACTTTGATATAAGAAGCTAGACCGTAAGGTATCGATTCTATCTCTTTTTTAGGGTTTATGTTCTGCGATAGCACATGCTCAAAGTCGAAGCAAACAGCAACCCACGAAGAACCTATGGCCTTGCACAAGAAAGCCATGTCACGTGGTCTCATCAATCTGAATAAGCCTTCAACACCAGCAGAACCCATCTGCGTCTCGAAAACAAAATAAATCCCGTACTTTTGCAACAAAGGTTTTGGATCTTTGTATCTGCCTGTATCCTTCGGGTTAAAGTGACCCCATATGTATTTTGCAGAAACAGCAGGAACCCAGTCTTCATTTTTTTCATCGAGTTTTTCGTCAGGAATTCTTTTGCCGACTATGCTGTCCCACAAATAATCCTTGCTTTCCTGCATCCACTTGGCAATTATGATGTAAGATGTCTTTTCAGCACCATACTCCATGTCATTCGAGTCAACATATTCAAACAAAAGTCTTTTAAAAGCTTCTTTTTTGATTTCCTTTTTTTCCTCTTCTGTGAACTCCTTATCTCCATCTTTTTGTCTTCTTTCTGCGACAACTTCATTAATAGAAGAGCCTTTATATCGAATAATGTGCGCGGCAGTAATCAAATTATCATCAATAGCACCTATAGCCCATTCTAAAATCTTTGGGTTTTCTTCCAAGAACTTTCTAAAGGGTCTACCCCACGGGTCAACAAGCTTTGTTGGTTGCAAGTCCTTTCCTAATCTAATGTACGGTGTTGTCTCTGAAGGATGAATGTTGACGTACTTTCCACCCAAACCTCCACAGCCTTTAATGTGTTGTATCAACCTCTCGTGAGAATGGAAATAATCTGCCTCCAGAGAGGAATCCAACATTCCCATTGGTTTCTCACCACCACCCATGGCGTATGACTCACCGTGAAAACCAAGCCCAATACCTAGTTTTTTCATTCTGTTCATGCCTTCTTCCAAATAAGGCTCATTTAATTCGGTGATAGATTCCATGTCAACCTGAGTAAAATTAACGCCTTCGATAGCACCCTTGAACATTTTTCTTGGCATTGTCATAAGGCTCTCTTTTTCTGCTGCCTCGGCTACAGAATAGAAACCGCTTGAGAAGCCTATGACATAACCTTTTAACATCATTCAACACCCATTTTATTTTTAAGGAATTCCGCAACTATTCCTAAATGAAGAGCAGCATACTTGCAATAATGTTTAGTTACTCTGTCCTTCAAGTTTCTTTCATACGGTCCTTGCTTGAAGAAAACTAGATTACCGGCCTTTGGTAGTTTAACTCCTCTAAAAAATCCTGTGTAAGCTCTGAAAGATTTTTCCATGTCTTTCACATATTTCTGCGCTCCTGACAATTCTTTAGGCTTGCCGAACAGGCCTGGAAATTCCTCTTTGACCAACTCGGAAATATCTTTTTCATCGAATCTTATGCCAAGCATCTCGTCGATATATCTCTCCAATTCCAGGTCTCTGCATTTCAATTCAAGAATCTTTACCAGCAGAGCGTTTTGAGAAAGAACAAAAATTTTGGTGTAAAAAACTATGTCCTCCATCTCGCCAGTCTGTACTCTTGTCCCTGTCCTGAATATGTTAAAGTCCAGAAACATGTAGTAAAGCTCTCCAGGATCCAAACCAAACTCTCTTCTTTTCCAAGCAGGAATTATGCCGCTTTCTTCGTCTTCAACTATCTCGTCAGCATATGTTTTATACTCTAGCCTTATCGACTTGCACTTGCCGCATTGCACTGTTTTTTCAGAATAAAATTTCTCGCATTTTGAACAGTACTTTCTTGGGTGGGCCAGCCAAGGATAAATAGCAGCCAGACCAGTCTTGGTGTTCAATACCAAATTCTCTCTAACATAATCATCATAAGGAGGTATTATAAAATCTCCCATGACCTCTGCAGCAGGTTTCCTGTGCTCAGCAAACTTCATAGGCTTCCATGCAAATAACCTTATTTTGTTGGCAAAGGTTGACATGCCTGTAATGTCTGCAAAAGTTCTCAGTGTCTCTGCCCTTGTCAGAGCTCTCTCCCCTGCAAGCCTTGTCATCTTGAATCTTGCTATGTAAGGCTTTAGCCATTCCTTGTACTCTGTTATTGACTTTTCTCTTGACTTTACCAAGCCCTTTAGCATCTCATATCTTTCCTTTGCAGCGCTTCCAAACATGTCTTTCCATTGCACGTAGAGCCTATTCTTGGTAGCGAGTATTACAGCTTCAGCTTTTGAGATTTCATACTTCTTTTCAATCTTGTCCTGATCTACGTCCTCATCCTCTAATCTCATGAAGTCTGCGATTACTGTAGGCCATCTTTGTACAATAGTACGCAATGCCACGGGCTGTCCTGGCAAATCAGTGTAAACATCAACCTGGTCAACGAACATTGATTTCAATACATTCTTATCTTTTGACTGGAAATAGGTTAGAATTTCTTTGTATTTTCTTATGTCGTGACTAAGCAACTCAAAATCAGCGACTGACTGGGCAGCTGATATCAGACCTGTCTTGATGGTCGACTCGAGCATCTGTTTGGTTGTCATAGTCCTCTCATAATATTCCTTATGTGTTGGAGAGACTTCTATCCACTCGTCGGCCTTTTGAACAGACCATTCCAGCTTTGGCAACATGTAAACCAAGGAAAAGTATATTTCAGAAGCAGTTCCAGGCGGACCAGTAAAATTTAGGTTTGAATACCTATTTTGTGTTTCCTCAACTCCAGGCGGTTCTGTCGGTCCTACACACAGATAACGGCCTAAGGGATAGTCCTTATCGACCAAATCGCTAGGAATACCTGGCACACCTTTTCTCGCCCCTAATTCGAATATTTTGTCAACCATTGCTATCCACTAAATATTAGATATATGCCGACTAGGATTAGTATTATTGCTATTAAGATTCCGCTAAGCGTGTATCCCCTTATCTGATATTCTGTAACATCTGGGAAATATTTCAGTATTAAAAAGCCTATCAAAGCTAATATTAAGCCTATTACCTGAGTAATCATATTAATAAATTTGTATAAAGTTTATATAAAAAGTTGAGATGCAGGAGTTTAGTTAGTTTCTTAAAGTTATTTAAAAATTACGAGGTTTTACCAGCATATATAAGTTTATGTGAATCGATTAATGGAAACTAATAAAATTTTTTATTCAACCTGAAATAAACATGAATAAGAATCAACGCTAATAGTGGAAATAAAAGTAAAGGAGCTTTTGTAACATCAACCTTATCAAAGCCTACAAATGGTAGTAGAATGAATCCGTAAATAAATATCGGTAAAATTAGACTATTAATTTCTAAGAAAAAGAAAAAAGCTCTGGTTTTGTAGTTGGCTTCGTAAATTTCTTTGCATTTTTCACATTTTACTTTGAATTTGCCAGTTAGATAACTCCATTCTCCAACAGGATTAATTAAGTATCTAAATCCTTTTATTGATTCATCCCAATCAAAAAATTTAGTTGACTTTGAATTACAGTGACTGCATTTTCCTAATTTAGCTAATAATCGTGGAACATGTTGATCAAAAATATAAACGTCAATAGTCCAAAAAGCAAAAACAAAAATAAACATGTTTATTACAGGATTAATTGTAAATAATGATAATAATGATATTAAAAAGACAATTGTTATTAAAATATCAGATAAATTCATACTTCTAATTTAGAAACCCTGATTAATAAATCTAAGAAATATATATGCTTATTGTATAAGTTAATTATTTAAACATTTTGAGAATACAAAACATTTACAACCTGCACTAATGTTTATAAAAACGTTTATCTAATTATTAGTTGAGATTAAAATGGTATGGGCAAGGGCAAAACTGATGATAGAGGACGATTTGCTGAGTCCTCTTCCTGTAGTTAGAATAAAATTTGCTGGTCAAAATCCAGAGAGATTCTACAAAGAAATGTACAATCTAATGCTACTCTCATTCAGAGTTCATGAACATTCCATCCAGGAAAAAGATTTTCAGTGGAGCAAGGGTGAAACTGAAAAATTTAGCATCAGATGGGAAGTGAATAAAGACTTGGATAAGTTTTCTTACTACTTCGTTGAGGTCAGGCTCAATGGCGAAATGGCTAAAAACACCGGCAAAGCAGAAATAGAAGTTGAAGGTCTTCTAAGAACAGAATATCCGCAAGATACTTTTTGGCAAAGAAGCTTAATATACGAGATTCTAAGGATGTTCTGGCACACTACTTTCTATGGCAGCAAGAGGGACGAATATCTAAGAGAAGGAAGAAGGTTAATGTCGCTGTTCTGCGACCAGGTTAAAACCTTAACAAGGGTTTAGAATGCCAGATTTGAAATTATTAGCAGATGTCTTTTCTCCGCATTATGTTAAAACATTAAGATACGAGGGAGACCATCCTTCCAGAACTCTAAAATTTATGCCGAACCTGATGAAAAGCATTTTTAGAATCACATCGACAAATTTTTACGAAGATGAAATAAAGTGGGACAGATCCTCTGAGAACATAGAGTTCTATGGCCAGTGGAGAGGAAAGGAAACTAAAGATGCTAGAACATCTTCCTGGATAAAGGTCAAGGTCATAGGAAAACAAAACTCAAAGGATAAGAAAGGTTACGTAACCATATACATACATCCCTACCTTGTCACAAAGTTGCCTTACTCTAACTTCATAGACAAAGCTTTATCCTATTCCTACTCGCATTTCTTTTATGGCAATCAGAGGAGAAAATACATAGAAAAACAATTATATTTATCGCAGAGGTTTGAACAAGAATTAAGAAAGGAATTGGGGATAAGGTGATATGATGGCTTTTGGTTTCCTTAAGAGAAAGAAAAAAAATGAGGGGGAATTTCCTGATGAGGTGACAGCACCATTACCAGAAGACTTGGAAAGATTCAGGACGAGGGAACCTGAACCAGTCATTCCACCTAGAGAAAATTATGCAAGGCCTACTGATTTTTTTGGGGAAACTGAAAAGAGAACAGAAAACCAGGACAAATTAGACTTGATTCTGCAAAAACTTGAGACAATAGATGTTAGACTAAAATTGTTAGAAGAAAAACTAGGAGTTTAATTATTTTTTCTTTTTTAACTTCAACTTGGTTTCTCTTTCTGTGTAATCTTCCCTGACCTTTTTCTCAACCTCTTCTTCCAAGCCAAGTTTCTCGACCAATTCTTTGAATCTGTTCCTTATCGTGACCTCTGTGACACCGATCGCATCAGCAATTTCTCTTTGTGTTCTTTTCTCGCCTTCAAGAACAGCAGCTATGTATAACGCAGCTGAAGCAACTCCTGTCGGCCCTTTGCCTGTTGTTGCCTCGTACTTTTTGGCCTCTTCTAAGAATCTTATTGCTCTTGCCTGGACCTTGTCGCTTAAACCGAGCATCGAGGCAAATCTTGGAATATAATCGCTTGGCAGAGCTGGTAAAATTCTCATGTTCAATTCCCTAGCTATGTATCTATACGTCCTACCAATTTCTCTTCTCTCGACTCCTGATGCCTCTGCTATTTCTTCCAATGTCCTTGGAGTTCCCATTTCTCTGCAGACAGTATATAGCAGAGCAGCAATAACAGACTCCATTGACCTCCCTCTTACCAATCCTCTGTCAACAGCTCTTTCATAATTCTTAGCAACTTCCTCGTGAACAGACTTTGGCAAGCCTAGAAATGAAACTAATCTTTGTAATTCTGATAATGCAAAAGAAAGATTTCTGTCCTTTGATTCAACCAGTCTTTTTTGCCATTTAGTCAATCTATAATATTGGGCTCTTTTAGAAGGAGTAACCTTGAACAGTTCTCCCCTACCTCTACCAATCTCTGTGGTCAAACCCTTGTCGTGTTTTGTAAAGGTTAAAGGAGCTCCTGCTCTTGTTCTTTTTGAGATTTGTTCCTCATCAAATGCTCTCCATTCAGGAGATGAATCTATCATAGAATCTTCCATTACAAGGCCACACTTGGCACAAACAATCTCTCCTCTGGTCTTATCTTCCATAAAATATTTGGAGCCGCAATCAGGGCATATTTTTTCAGATTTTTTACTTACTTTTTTAACCATGTTAATCAACCATGCAAATTTCCCAGTTTATTTTTTCAGATAAATCTAAGGGCTGAGGAATGTCCTTGCTTAAAAATGAATAATCAGCGGGATGTTCATCCATACTTTATACACCATATTTACCATATAGTAGTAACTGATTCTAAATTTTGACATTAAATATTTATACGTTTGCTATATTTAAAGCTTTCTGTGGTTTATAAAGACCTTTTTCCCCATGGCTTTGTTTAAATAGTATGGTTAAAGACTTACTTTTTAAACAGAATTAAGACTTTTTAAACAACTGAACAGTCGCATTTGTTTGGATTGGCTTTAGACAAATATTGTTCACATGTATACCCAAAGTTAGTTGTTGTTTTCGGCTTTTGACTTTTTATCCATTCAATGAATTTGTTTGCTTCTTCAAGGATTGTTTTTTTATATGCCTGTCCCTTTGAAAAAAAGCCATAAAATCTTTTGGGTATCTCAAGGAAATTTCCGCAAAACCAATAGTAATTACCTTTTTTTGAACAGATAATACGATTGCTTTTTTGGAATTTTATCGAAGTTACTCTCATTGCATAAAAGAGATATTTTTTGTTATCTAAATCATGGCTCGTTTTTAGAAAGATATGGGAATCGTCATGATAAGTTTTTCCAAGCTTTGCTACAATCCAATCGTCTTTATTGGTATATGGACGCATTTTTTTCATACATTTAAAATTCCCAAGTTCTAAAGTTCCATTCTTTTTTATACATGGGTCGCCTTCTAAGTGAGTTATAGTATAGCAACGGAGACATTGCATAACTAATTATTACTTCAATCTCTTTAATTAAATTTCGATTCGATTCCAAGCTCGAACATCTCTTGGATAAGAACGCAGATATTATGACAGAGAACTTTTAACAAGACCTCGTTCACTTGCGAAGTCCATTCTTTGCTTCTAACAGAGTCGCCGAATTTAGCCTTAATCATATGAAAGACCGTCTCGGCATTTGAACGCTTGTGATAATGCTGTAAGAATTCGTCATTTTTATACATGAAATAGTAAAATAACTTGTTCCATAGTTTCGAGCCATATCTACCTCTTGATTTGCCAGTAGACCTTTTCTTAAACGGTATGTATGGCGTTCCTCCTAACTTATTTACCAAGCTGAGAGTATCTCGTGATGAATAGGCTTTATCAGCCATTACCTCGCTTATTTGGAAAGTTTTTGCGGTCTTAGTTAAAAGATTTGGAAATTCCTTGATATCGTTGGAACAAGACTTTGTTATCTTTACCCCAGTCACTATATGCGTCTTTACTCCGTTTATCAAGTGTGCCTTTATCCAGCTTCGTTTGTCTATATTTTTACCGTATTTGGCAGAGAACCATCTGTCAAACCTGCATGTGCTAAATCCAGAGCTATCAATAGCAAATTTAGTCTCTATCGATTTGAAAGGCAAAGACGATTTTTGGATAAGTTCAATAAGAATTGGCGTTAGCTCTTTGCTTCTCATATAGTTGCTTACAGTCGAATAAGAACATACTTTGCAATATCCGTTTTCACTGGCTTCTTTCATATCGCTAACAAATCTTCTCAGGGAGAATGTGCTATAGACTTTCAAAGCAGAGGCAAATATCATGTCTGACAAGGCAAGTTTTGGTCTACCAAACTTGTAATCTGGGTTAGGTATCGAATCGCACAAGTCATAAAGCAATCTTTGGAATATCTCCTTTTCTCTGATTTGCGACTGGTTGTATGCAGGCCAGTCTTGAGAGTAAGTGATCCTTTTAGTTTTTGATGTGTTTTCTTCGTTGTTTATCTCCTTCTTTAAAAGCGTTTCAACGGCATTTATGTGCCTGCACTTTATCCCATGCACTCCGAAATCAAGGCATGTGCAAGCTGGTTTATTATCCTTTAAAGTCACAGTGTAAGTCTCATTTCCATATAGTGAAGGAACTAACCAACCATCTTGGTTTTTAACAATTGGTTTGGACATCATTTAAATCACTATGTTAGTATTACAGTATTATATAATACTACATACAAGTATTTAAATTTAACTACTGTAAAGATAGTTTTATATAATACCTAAACTAATACTTAGCATGGCTGCAAGAAAGACAACTAGCATAAAGGTTGATCCTGTTCTATGGAAGGAAGTTAAGAAATACTGCATAGACAAGGATATAGACATTTCCGATTTCTTAGAGGAATTGATACGAAAGGAACTAAAAGGACGATAACACAGATGTATCTTTTGATTGGATAGAATATTAACATAATAGGTTGATTATAAATACTTCTAAGATAATGATATATTATGACTACCACTGACTCTATAGAATCATCCAACGAAGAAGAAAAAGAATATGATTATGCTTATTTGCCTTTTAATTCTGCTTTAGATGTCGCATTAGCAATTGTTGATAAATTAGGCGGAAAGGTCAAAAATTTTAAAACCTTAGAAGAAGCGACAGGAGTCAGAGGAGGAGGTCTTAGAGGACGAGTATTCAACGCTAAAAAATACGGTCTTATTGAAGGAAGAGGCGAAATGCGACCTACTGAACTTTCTATGAGAATAATTAAACCTAAAAACGAGGAAGAAGGTTATCTTGCTATGAGAGAATCAATCTTAAACATACCTTTATTCAAGGAACTTTATCAAAGATATAAAGCTAATATTCCCGAGAATGAGGAATTTTTCAAAAATGCTCTTGAAAGAGAATACAGTATACCGACAAATATTTCTAGTAGAGTTTTAAATGCGATAAAGAAAAACTTTGAATTACTGAAAAGCCTTAATCTACCAACAGAAGGAGAACTGATTTTAGAAAAAGTCTCAAAAGTAGCAGAAGAATTTGAAACACCGAAAAAAACTCTCAAAAAGAGTGGTAACTTTCTTGTCATAACCTTCGGAGAACATGTTCATGAAATACCGATAAAAACCCCTACTGATTGGAAAATAGCAAAGTCTATTTTAAGTGGCTTAGAAGAAGGTTGGACAGAATCCAAAAAAGAAAATCATGATCAAGGCGAAAGTGCAGAAGAGACTTGACCGATAGCTAATGCTAACTCTTAGCTGTTAAGTTGCGACGGACGATATATGCGGGATGAAGTCCGTCAAAACGAATCGAGTTTAGAAGTCTCTTCTGTGCCGCTACATTTATGCAATATAGATAGTATGGTAGTATGAGTTTATAAAATAATATGAATTTCAGATGTCCAAACCCCCACTACCGTTAATTTTTAGATAGTTTTAAAAACTTACAGTTTCTAATAATTTATAGAATTCGAGCTCTTGTGGAATCGACCTGTATAGGCGTAACCTAAAGAGTGCCTGAGAATTCGCCGTGCTATTCATTTCACGGATTCCTCCATTGAGTCCATAAGGACTCAATGGAGTTATGTTTATACAATCTCCTATCTTATCTAGGAATTTTCTATCAAGAGTTGTTTGTGAAAAGATACTGTTACCTGTTTTGACTTTTAGTTGATGAAACCCTATTATAATATCCGCAACAAGTATTGCATTAGAAGTTTGTTTATTTGACTCGTTAAAATTAAACAATAATGTTTTACCTGTTTCTTTACATATGATAGTAGCACGAATTATTTTTTTAACAGGATCTCTAAATATACTAGGTTTGTCAGTAAGGGTTTCAGTAAAGTATCTAGCAAGTGAATCTAAAAGACAATATGTAGAATTAGTTATACCAGTTACGCTAAAATCATCATGAACATCGACCTTAACGATACCATCTTCATTTTTTAAGAAGTCGAAAATCTTTGTATATTCTTTAGGTAAGAATCGTAAATAAAAATCCTTTGATGGATACCCAGAAGGTCTCTTATGTTCTAATATAATGTAATTTACATTATTATATTTTAAACATGCACTAATTATTTCTGGATAGATTATTTTTCTTTGATCCTTTTCAATATCGCAAAAATGCGTTTTTTTAACGCCATGTCTCAAACAAATATGTTCAATCTCGTCTTTCAATTGATTAACTCGATTAGTGGGTCCGAAAGTCATGTAAGAATAAAGTTTATTGTAAGATGTATCAATTCCTATTAAAAAATGCTTCTTTATTTTTTCTTTTTCCATATTGAAAATTAGTAAAACTACTAATTTAAATGAAGTATATACCTCGTGCATACTTAACAGTTCTGACTTTTTAAACAAAATTCAGACTTATTAAACAGAAGCGATATTTTAAACAAAGCCTTTCCCCATATATATAGCAGATTTTGATGCTGCCTTTAGCGCCCATAGAGAGAATAGCAAGGAAAGCTGGTGTCGAGAGGATATCAGCTGATGCTGTAAAGGAATTGGCAAAGGTTGTTGAAGAATTAGGTTGTGAACTAGCCTTGGAAGCTGCTCAGGCCGCCAGGCATGCGAAAAGGAAGACGATTCTTGTAGAAGATATAAAATTTGTGGCCGGAAAGACTTAAGTTTATATTTTAATTCATACCTTATCTTGTTCATGGTAACCACAAGATCATCTATAAAAAATCTTCAAGTGGGAAAATTTGTAGTTATAGACGACGAACCTTGCAAGGTCTTAAACGTAACGACTTCTGTTCCTGGGAAACACGGTGGAGCCAAAGCAAGACTAGAGGTAGTAGGTATATTTGATAACAGAAGAAGGTCAATAGTAAAGCCTGCTGACACTGAAATAGAAATTCCTATAGTTGAGAAAAAGGTTGGACAGGTGGTTGCTATAGCAGGAGACACTGCCCAGATAATGGACATGGAATCTTATGAGACCTTTGACTCTAAGATACCTGAAGAATTGAAAGGCAAATTAATGCAAGGTGGAGAAGTTATTTATTGGATATTGATGGGTAGAAAGATGCTTATGCAGGTAAAGACTTGATTATTCATAAATAGTCAATCCCATCGATAACGTCTAATTCTTGTTTTTAATACCCAGCTAACGATTCATATTTTTAGTAAAAAGTTAGATAGGTATTAGCTTACTAGCTAAACCGATATTTATAGATTGCTAAGGATATTAGAAATAAGCATAAATCTTTTAGTTTCTTACAATAAATCATGAAGTTGAAAGAAACTTTAGCTATTCTTAAAGAAGAATTAAAACCTTCCTTAACCAGCCATTGCTATAGTATTTCAACTTATGGCTCTGCTGCAAGAGGAGAAGATTTTATAGAAGGTTGGAGTGATGTTGATGTTTTGGTTATTCCCAAATACAACTTCCAATGCCCTCGAAATTTCTATGAAGAGGCAGCCAGATGGTTCACAAGAACAAGAGAAAGATTGGAAGAAAGGGGAGCAAATTGGGGAATTAAAGATGAAGTAGGTCTTAGTATTTATGATAAAGGTTCTGTTGAGTCTGGAAGATATGCTTGGATGATAGAAAGTTTTAAAGACCATTTAAGAAGGTCAGCGAAAACTATTTTGGGTAACGACATTAGAAATATTTTATCTAAAGAACAACCTAGAATGAATGAAGAAGCCGGACTATCTTATTCTTTATGGAGAACTAGATTTACTGCTTCAACTTTAGATTATAATAGAAAACATGATGAAAAGCAATTTATGTATGATATTAAAAAAAGCACAAAAGCAACAAGTAATTTTTTCAGAAATGCTGTTGTTCTTAAAGCAGGAAGATTAAAAAGTGATGCGAAATCTCAAATTGCTGAACAGTTTATAGAAGTATTTCCAGAAATAAATCCTAAACATGTTTTAGAAATTATAGGAACTCCTATTTTATGGCCAGATAAGTTAAGTCGAAATGAAATGTTAGATATTTTTTATAACGGTTTAGAAACCAGAGAAACAGCTGTTAAAGTTTTAGCTGAATCAAAAAGATTTAACTAATTAATTAGTTAACTATTCATTAATAACCAAACTCGCCGTTAAGGCCTAATTCTTGTTTCTAACCTACCCCTAACGATTTGCGATTTTGACAAAAGGTTAGGTGGGTATTAGCTTTACAGAGAGCATTGTGCTCTATGGCTATAAATAGGTTGCTAGATGATTTTCTCTAGGTTATATGAAAATAACACCATCCTTATACCGGTATACATTTGCTGAAAGCGTATTAAAAATCAGCTTGAATTTGGCTATTTTTGCCCTGAAAATTGATAGTTTTTTATGGTTCTTTTAACAATTTTTAAGAAGCGAGAAAAATGAAAAATAAACTTCCTTGGATTGGGCTTTTCCTTATCACAGTTCTGTGGGGATTTGTAAATATATTATACAGATTTATAGGGAGTGCGAATTATTTTTCCGTCGCTTTTTTCCTCTTGCTATTCTCTTCCGTTATAACGTTCGCTATTCTTATATTTAGCAAGAAATTGAAAGAATTGAGACCTCTGAAGAAGATAAAGCTGATAATAATCATAGGAATAGTTAATAGCGCTACGTGGTTTCTTATGTACTTTGCTGTTACAAACACTTCAATAGCTCAAGCAGTTCTAGGTTTCATAACGCCTCCCATCTTTGTGGCCATATTATCGCCTTTTGTCTTGAAGGAAAATGTTAATAGAAAAATCTTATTTGCACTCATAATGGCGCTAATAGGAATAATTTTGATATTCAATCCAGAAAGTCTTGTAAAGTCTATGGCATCTTTCGGAATAATCAGCGGTATATTTGTAGGGCTATGCAGTAGCACCGATAGAATAGTAGGAAGACTATTAAAGAATGATTACAGTCCACAGTCTTTAGCTTTCCTAGGAAGTTTTGTTGGATTGTTAATAATGACGCCTGTATTTATCCTCAGCAATCCAGTCATACCTAATCTAGACTCACTTGCAATTATACTGATAATTAGTGCTGCTGGCGTTATGGGTGGAATTGCAATTTATTACTCGCTAAGGCATATAATAGCACAAAAAGTCTCTATTATTTTATTATTGGAACCTTTGATATCCATAATTGCTGCTTTTCTAATATTTCTTGAGATACCTTCGCCATTAACCATAGTAGGAGGAGCACTGTTGATTATTGCCGATATTATTATAATTAAAAATCAAAAGTGATTAAAATGAAAGACTTTTACACGATATGGAAAAAAGAAGAGAAAACACCATTTTCAGGTTGGGATTTCTCTCATTTGAAGAACAGAATGATAGAAGAAAAACCTCCCTGGAATTATAATTTACTAGCAAAAAGACTTGTAAAAAAATCTACGGCTGTTCTTGATATGGGAACTGGTGGTGGTGAGATTTTCTCATCTTTTGCTCCTTTTCCTGCTCATGTTGTTGCAACAGAAGGCTATACACCCAATTACATTATTGCAAAAAAAAGACTTGAGTCATTGAATGTAAAGGTTATCAAATTTTCAAACTCATTGACAAGAAAAATGCCTTTCAAAAATGAAGAGTTTGATTTAATATTGAACAGACATGATGCATTCAATTCCAATGAACTTTTTAGAATACTTCAAAATAATGGTATTTTTTTAACTCAGCAGGTTGGCGAGAATCTATGGGATTTGATGAAGGAATTTAATGTTAAACCAATGTTTCATAGGTGGAACGCAGAGATAGCAAGGAAGCAACTAAAGGACGCCGGTTTTAAGATAGAAGAGTATAGGAAGTGGAAAGGAAAAGTAGAATTCAGAGATGTGGGTGCTATGGTATACTTCCTTAAGGTTGTTCCATGGATTGTAAAGAATTTCAGTATTGACAAGTATTTGTCAGTACTCGAGAAATTACAGGAGAAAATAGATTCTGGAAAGAAGTTAGTTTTCACTGAAGGCAGATTCCTAATCAAAGCTAGAAAAGTGTAAGAACTCCCACATCAAACCGGTAGCAGCTCGGGGAGCCTCGGTGACCACTGATGGTTACATACGTACAGTTATTTGAAGAAGTTTTAACAAGTCTAAAAGATTTAACTAATTAATTAGTTAACTTATTCATATCTCAAAGCTTCTACTGGTTGTAGACTTGCTGCTCTTCTCGCTGGTAATAGACCTGATAGCGCGCCAATAAGAACAGAAAATCCTATGGCAAATAAAATTAGGTCAGGACTGATGACTGTTAGCGTTCCAATTCCTGCTCCGCCCCTGCCTACATTTCCAATAATTCTAACTCCTATTTCAGAAACTGCGCCAGAAGCGATGAATCCTAAGAAAATGCCTAGCAGACCTCCTATAAGGCCCATTATTGAGGACTCGGTCAAGTATAACAGAGTAACTTCAAGATTTGTAGTTCCCAATGCCTTTAAAACTCCAATCTGTCTTGTCCTTTCCATAACAGACATGAACATAGTGTTTGCTATTCCTATAGCGCCAACCAAAAGAGATATTGCAGCTATGCCTGTTAGAAACAGACTCAAAGTGTTTGTCACGCTAGAAATAGTTGATTGCAGTGATTGAGAAGAGCTGATGCTATAGTCCTTTGTGCTCGCGCTAACATGCCTCTCAACCATTAGCTTTTGGTCAATGACAGTTGAGGTGGCATTAACTAAATTTGCGTCTGCTACTTGAACCTGTATTGATGAGAATTGATTTACGAGGGTGCTGTTGACAATGTTCCATGCTGCATTTATTGGCATTATTATTTCATTGTCAGTTCCTCCAAAGCCGCCAGACTGTTGCATTATACCGACTACCTTGAATGGACTTCCATCGACGTTTATTTGCGTGTTTATCAATAATTTTTGTTTGAATACATTATTTGCGACCGAATATCCGATTACAATGGCATTCTGATCTCCTTGGTTCAGATATCTTCCTGATGACAACTGGGATGTTGTCATTTTCTCCCAAGTCAAAGGATCAACTCCTTGAACTGATAAGGTAATAGTTTGCGCTAAATAGACAACACTAACTCTACCAGAAACAATGCCATCTACATACTGGACTCCAGAAACTGATTTGATAATCTGAACATCTTTTACGGTTAAGTTCTGACTTTTAGTTGTAGTTGTAGTTGCCCTCTGACCTTCTCCTTCAGGCCCCCCAAATCCAAAAGCTCTACCTGAGCCTGGAGAAATCGTAATTATGTTTGCGCCAAGGCCTCCTAATTGGCTTGAAATGGCCTGTTGCGTTCCAGTTCCCACTGATATTATTGCAACCACAGCAGCAACACCGATAACTATTCCAAATATCGTGAGCCAGCTTCTTAGTCCTCTATGCATCAAATTGCTTAAGGAGAACCTTACTATGTCTCCAAATTTCATTTCTTCTTCCTCGACCTAATTTTAATGAATACCACTATAATGACTATACCAACAACGCCGATTATGATGTACAAAATTCCATTGCTTACGGATAACAGCGACTCTCCTGTTCTCGTGAAAGTTCGTCCTGTTGCATTGAAACCACTTACACTAAATCCATATGAAACATTCTTATCTACAGTTCTCCTTATGCCCAGTGTGTCTGTGTAAGAAATCTCAACTGTAAGATTGCTTGGTTCGCTAGATATGCTAGACGGAATGTTAGGCGGAACGTTTGATACGTTTGACGAGATGTTAGATGCTCTGGTTGAAATTATCTGGAAGGTCGCGAGCGTATAGTCTCCTGCATTCAGATTACCTATAATGGTAGCCGATGTTCCGTTTACCCTGTAGTTCGGTTGGTTAGGAATTCTCACTATTACAGATTGCGCGGTGTTAGCTCCTATGTTCACTATCGCTAGAGTCGATTGGTCCTGAACAACCACATCAAAATCTGTTCGCGAGTTCGATACTGAAACATTGTATGTCTGAACGTCATAGGCATTGCCATCGCCGTAAGAGTACTTGATTTTTATTTTATTGTCTCCTTCAACAGCGTCTTTGTCTACCTTTAATTTATATTTTACCAGATACGCATTGTCTCCTCTCTGCAATCCTGTAATTGTTCCAAGATATTGTTTGGCACTCACGCCGGGGTCCAAGGAAAACGGATATTGAGGTAACAATTCGAAGGTTACATTTTCTGCGTCTTCTGTTCCCAAGTTTTCGATTTTAAACAACAAATCAACATATTCTCCTGTAACAGCTGACGTTGGGTTCTGATTCACGAAAGTTGTTTTCAAATGAACCATATCGGTATAGACAAGACCTGAGGTTGTATTGTAAATACCTGAAATGCTTTCTCCTATAACTGAATTCAATAAAATACTTACTAGTACAAATGTATACAACATTTTTTTCATTTTTTATCACTCCTTATTATTTCGCCATCTTTTATCTTCACTATTTTTTTAGCGTGTGAAGCGATGTTTTGATCATGAGTTATGACAATCACAGTTTTTCCGCTTTCATTCAGCTTAACAAATATTTTCATTACCTCATCTCCTGATTTTGAATCTAGGTTTCCTGTGGGTTCGTCCGCAAGAATTATCTGCGGGTCGTTTGCCAAAGCCCTTGCTATTGATACCCTTTGTCTTTCTCCACCTGATAACTGCGATGGCAAATGTTCTGCCCTGTTCTCGAGATCAACCAACTTTAACAATTCCAAAGCCCTTTGCTTCCTTTCTTTTTTATTCTTTTCTATTATCATCATGGGCAGTTCAACGTTCTCCAACGCATTCAAAGTCGGATAAAGATTAAAGGTTTGAAAAACAAAACCTATTTCCTTTCCCCTAAGTCTTGCTAATTTTGAATCACTAAGTTTTGAAATGTCAGTTCCATTTAGGAATACCTTGCCATAAGATGGCCTATCCAAGCAACCTATCATATGGAGCAAAGTTGATTTACCTGAACCACTCGGACCCATTATTGCTAAAAACTCATTTCTCTTCACTTCTAAATCTATTTTTTTCAAGGCTTGCACCTTGACCTCATCCATCTGGTAAAACTTTCCTACATCTTTTAATTGAATTACTATATTGTTCATGTTATGCACTCCTATTGAAACTTCTAGAAAAATTTTCAATATTTCTAGGAAAGCCAAATGGTCGAATAATTCTAAAGGTTGTTAACAGATAAGATATAGCTATTCCTATTATAGCACCTATAACGATTCCTATCAGCAGGTATTTTGTTTTATCTTTCATGGCAATCCTCCAAATATTTTTGATTATTATTTAATTTACTTAACAAGTAAATTATTTAAAGTTATTCAGTTTCATTCGTAAGGTATATAAGGTTTGAAATAGCATATTAAACTATCTTGAAACAACCTGAAACAAGTAACAAGGTGAAACAATCGAAAAAGCATATAAAAAATACGTTGCAATAATGATTTTATGTTTTTTGTTCGGAGGCTATTCCTTAATACTTTATCTAATGCAGATTTATTCTATTTTTTGGCAGACAGAAACTGTGATGGGAATTAGAAGAGAAGGAGAGATTTTCCCTACTCCTATATTTACAGGTGATTTGAGGGAGGAAAATATTTCAAATAGAACCAACGTCTCTACGCCTCCTAGGAGGAATTTTGTTATTGCAAGTCCTTCTTCACTGTTGTTTTCTCCATTTTCCATAACGTTTTTAATTATGGGTATCATCTCCTTATTGGCAGGCTTTTCTATTTGGAGTCTGGTGAGAGAAAAAGAAATAAAGTTTACCAAAAAAGCAATTTTAGATGTCTTCCTGCTTCCGGAAGAAAAGAAGGTTCTAGGGGAGATTGAAAAGTATGGCGGGTCACTTAAACAGAGCGAAATAGTTAAAAGCACTGGTTTTTCTAGAGTAAAGGTTCACAGGGTTATAAGAAACTTGGAAAATAAAAATTTGATAATAAAACAACAATACGGAATGACAAACAAGATAGTGCTAAAGAAATGATCTAGTCTGTATAAGTTATATTTTTTGGTTTTATTACAACCTTTTTACCTCCTTTCTCTACGTGGCCTATTTCATAAACTTCCAAGCCAGAACGCTGTAAAGGTAGAAAAAAGAAATAACTAACCGAGTGGTTCTTCTGTATACTTGTGACTTATAACATGAGGTTTGCTATCCAGAATTGAATCGAGGCATCTCGATGTTATATCTATCTCAGGTTGTGCTATGACAGTTCCGCCAATTTTTGAACGTATTCCTTTAGAATTGTAATAATTTCTAACTGCTTCAGGTTCTGTTGTGCCTATAGCCGCGCCATTTCCGCAACCCCATGTATAATAAGCAATTTTGTCTGTAACAATTCCCTTTGCACCTTCGACCTGACTGGCCATCTGCAACAGCAGTATCAGCGGTGGTGAATCGAAAACATCATAATAATTTGCTCCGATCCCAAAAGGTTCGAGAAACCTTCTGCTTTTTCCTATAAGGCCTCCACTAGATACGTTAATCCTGAATTTTATTTTGTCAAGCAATTTTTTCGGCATTAACGAATCGACCCTGAAAAAAGGTGTTGAAAGTTGGGCGACAAGTTTCCCAAGAGTTCTCTTCTCGTCATCTAGTTTTAAGCCCGAATATTTTCCTTGGAGCTTGTCATTCAAATTTCTGAATGCTTCAAAACCTTTAATTTTATACCAATCTTCTCCAAAAGTTTCCGATAGTATTCTTCTCTGCGTCGTTATTCCGTTTGATCTCTGTTCCTCATGGAGCAGTACAATTGGCAATCCAGGTTTTATTTCTTCGTCTGCATTTCTTGGCTCATATTTCACTTCACTTAGGGCAATGCCACTCATAATGTAAGTGTTTACATCGTTCGATTGATGAAAAGTACAGCCAACCAAAGGTATCAAATTTTTCCTTCCAGATTTAATCATGTTGTCTATAATTTGTTTTCTTTCTTTTGAATTTTCTGCATGTATTCCAATGGTTGCTGCTATTGAAAATGCACCATCCCTTGTTGCATCATCACAACACATAGCAAGAGTGTCATCTATATCTGTTCTATCGTTCGCTTGTTCGCATACAATTGATTTCGATCCTGTACCATCAGCTGTCATCAAAAGTTTGGATTTTTTCTTTTTGTGAATAAGAGGCATACCTTTTTCATAAACTATTTCGTAATCCCTGTCAGCAATACTCTCAAAAGTTTTCTTTAATTCATAATCCATAAAATTATCCAGTTTTATTTTCTGACCTGTTAAGGGAAGCTTATATTCGCTCAACAAAGAGAACATCCAGCTCATTCCCTTTCCTCTAACCTGATCGCCTAGGTTTGCAGTTTCCCCTCCCGTAAGAACGACATTGTTTTTTTTGCATGATTTTATTACAGAATCCCTTAGGCGAATTTTGGCACCTACTTCCTTCGCGTACTTGGAATCCCAGTCGCAGACGTTCGAAGCGAACAAAGGATTGCAGCCTTTCTCTCTCTCTCTTCTTCAACCATACGGTCTACAAGTCCTGAAGTTAGAGCGCCTATGTCTGAATATGCAGGAGAAATATCTTTCACAGAGGCAATGCCTGATGTAAGATGATAATAGCCAGGAAAAAGCTCAAACGTAACAACTTTATTAAAAGAATCTCCTTGTTCTATTTTTATTCCATGTTTTTTGGCAGCAGCATAGGTTTCTGTTTTTCTTTCCCCCCACATTTTTGACAATTGCTCTTTCACATTTTCTGGAACATCATCCAAGTAAGTTCTTATTTTTTGTCTATCGCTATTAACTGCCATAGAAACCTAAAATTTATAGGTCAAAAAAAGATTTATACTTGAAATTTATATCCTAGTTTACTTTAGACTTTAAATATTGTTTGTCATTGCTATAACTCGACCGGATTGTCCATTATCGCATATTTTATTCCGTTTGGAAATGGTAAGGTATGCTTTTTATTTCTTTGATTATTTGGAATATTTTTTGATTCCTTATCTACAAAGAAGCCTATGGTAGGTTTGCATTCTTTAAAAATTTCTTCATAAAGTCTTTCTGAAAAACCAGGAACTTCTTTTTCTTTTCCTTGGGTATTATCTAAAATGAACTCTTTTAACTTTTCTTCTTCAATTCCTGTCAGATGTCCTGAGTGACATTTGAATACCAAATCCTTGATTTTATCAGGCTTTTTTCTGAATCCAACACCCATTTCACAAAATCTGTTGCTTGGAGCAATATTCGATGGAGGTATATATATGTGCGTGTCGCATGTCACTAACAGATCATCCCTATTCTTTGCCAGTTCATAGATTTTTTTGGCATTCCAATAGAAATTGCCAACCCTTATACCGCGTTGGATTCTATAAGTGCCAAAACCAAGAGACCCAGTCTCTATCATATCAAGTGTCCACGGATTTGTAAATCCATAACCATTGGCTCTTATCCAAGCAGAATCATGAAATTCTCTATTACGAAATTTATCTCCTTCATCTTCGAAAAAAACTATCATGCCTCTTGTTTTCCCATATCGGAATGAATTTTTAAGTTCATTCATTGCCGCGTTATGGAGTTCAGGTTCGATTTCGAATTTTTTATCAAAGTCTCCATTCAAAATAGATCTTTGCTTCTCATAGAGTTTTTCATTAAAATATTGAAATCTGCATCTATCTTCTCCTGCAACTCGAAGCAATCCTGTTCCGTAAATCAACTCCTCATACTGTTTATCCATAGCATCAATTTTTATTTGTGGACTTACATATTAATTTTATTGCTACCGCTCATAGTGGTAAAATGAAAAGCTATTTTTCGCCATTTCCTGAAGGAACAAAATACGAAAAAATTAAAAATCATGAACCTAAAGATAATGAACCGATAGGATATAAACTTCTATCTCATGGAAGATTCGTTTCTACCAAGCATGCAAAGGATTTAGCTGTCAAGTTAGGAACCCCTGTTTTAGCCGTAAAGAAAGGAATGGTTGTCTCTATGAAAAATGATTCTGATACATATATCAATCCAAAAATCCATCCAAGATATAAAGTTTTATTTCAGGAAAATAATATAGATAGTGAAGAATTGAAAAGACTGGACGAGGAATTGCTTGAATTTGCGGGAAAATACACTAATTATGTTCAGGTGAATCAAGTTGACGGCCATATAGCCGAATATGTACACCTAGACAAGAATGTTCAAGTTAATGCAAAACAAAAAGTAATGCAAGGAGATATAGTAGGCTTTGTTGGAATGACTGGCATAACAGAACGACCCCATTTGCACTTGAATATTTTTGAAAGCTTAAGCGTCCCTTTTGAATTAAGAAAAAGATGAGATTAAAACCTATACCCTAGCTTCTCAAATATCTCTTTCATAGCTAGACTGTCTATCTCAAGAATCGGGCTCTCTGAGATTATGGTTATATCGGTATTTCTTCTCATGATTTCTTTTGCGTATTCCTCAAAATCAGGTCCTGCCATTTTCATGGGAACATGGTTCCTTTCATTCCCCCTGCCTATTCCAACCAGAGAATATTTTATGCCTGAGAAATGAGAATGTAGTTTGTTTAGTTTCAACACTTCTAGCTTGTCAAATATCTTCTTATAGTCTATCTGCCCTCCTTGTAATGCATACAGATGAGCTGCATCCAGGTATGGTATCAGATGCTTTAGTTTCTTGCAAACATTTATTATCTCATCCAAGGTTCCCCATGATTTTTGTTTTCCCATGGTCTCTAGCCCGAAATCAATGTTCCAGTCCTTCTTCTCAATAAAATTGGAGATTTCTTCACAAGCTTCAAATATCATTTTAGTCGCATTCTCTTTGTCCTTTCCATAGTATCCGGCGTGAACAGCAACAACAGTCGCACTCATTGCGATTCCTCTTTCCAAGGAATCTATTATTCTCTTCTTGCTGTCTTCTATCACCTTTTTGTTTTCGCTTGCCAGGTTTACGAAATAAGGGACATGTATTGATAGTTCTATGTCTAAATCCTTAGCGACTTTTCCTAACTGTTTGGCAGTTTCTAAGGACATGTGGATACCGTGGGTGAAGCTAACCTCAAGAGCGTCGAGATTTAATTCTGCTACTCTTTTGATACCTTCTAAAGTAGAGCTTCCTTTTGTAGAAATTGGAATGCCCGATGTCCCGAGGCGAATTTTCATTCAATCACTTTTTATGAAATTGTAATCTGATAATTTTATTCTTATCAAGTTCCATTAGAACGTTAACATTCGAACCAAATCCAGCATTTATACAAATCGTATTTCCAATCTTGCACTTTCCAAAGTGTTCATGCATATGACCGCCGATACATACTAGAGGTTGATATTTATCTATAATTTTTCTTGTAACTAAAGAGCCATAGTGCCAACCATTTCTTGGAGATTCTTTATTTTCAATTTTATCTATTGGCGTATTGAAAGGAACATTATGAGATAAAAATATTACCGGTTTTTTTGATTTTTCAAATAGCAATGAAACTTTTTTTAGAGTTTTTTCATAATTAACCCTCTTTTCTTTTAATTTTCTGAGATTTAGCATTTTCTTATCTTCTTTGTACTGTGGATATTCAGGTCCAAAAGAAGTGCCATAACCTATTATCTGATATTCTACAACATTGAGAATTCTAAAATGAATATCAGTTACATTTTTTAATCCTTCTATTAATTTTTTGTAATGATTTTTTCGTAAAAACGTCCACTTTTCATCTTTGTCAGGTGTAAGGTCAGCATTTCCTGGAACAATGTAAACTGGGGTATTAAAAGAATTAAGATATTTTAAAATTTCTCTGCCGTCTTTAAGCGATTTTTTAATCAATTTAGTTACTTCTTTTTTACCAATTGAATCATACCACTTGATATTGGAAGAAGGATTTTGAAGTTTTTCTTTCAAAGTTTGAAATTTATATTTTCTTATCTCATCCGAAGAACAAAAATCTCCAGGAGCAATTATAGCATCAAAATCTTTAAAATATATCTTAGGCTTATGACCATGTAAGTCACCGATTATTAAGAATTTCATAATCATTCCTTCTTCCTGTATGCTATCAATAACAGAAGACAAATTTTTAAAATTTCTTAAAACAAAATCTGCACCCTCTATTACTTTCGGATAGGCTATTACTTTCATGTTAGCTGCCTTTGCTGCTTTTATGTCAGACTCAGAATCCCCTATATAGACCGCTTCGTCAGGACCCATTTTCAGCTTCTTTAGAGCAACTAGAAGCGATTCTGGATTAGGCTTTGGTTTCGTATAATCTTCAAAGGAAACAACCACATCAAAGCATTTTCTTAGCTTTGAGAACCGAAAGAACCTATTAACACCTCTTCTTATTCTGCCTGTTACTATGCCTAATTTGTAATCCTTGCTTAGAGCCTTTATAGCTTCCTTCGAGTATTTTGGCATGCTCAGTAATTCCATTGGATATCTAATCTTACATCCCAGCTTCCATATCTTTTTGATTCTATCTTCTGATTTTTCATTTGTTAAGAATTTTATTGTGTCCCACATAGTCATATGAAAAACTTTCGATACTTCCTTATCTGATGGAACTTCATAACCAGATTTTTCTAAAAGATTTTGAAAGAATTTTATGTTAGCTTTGTTTGAATTCAATAAAACTCCATCTATATCAAATATTATTGCTTTGATCATTCAATCATTTCCTTTTTCTTAAAGAATAGCCAGTTCTTGGGTGGTTTGAACTTGAACAAGACAAATGTTCCGTTCAATTTATTTCCATTCAGTTTTACTACAAAACCTTTGTCAGTTTTTTCTATTAATTCATACGTTCCTTTGTCCCATATTTTGACTGTTCCTGCTCCATATTGTCCTTCAGGTATAGTTCCTTCAAAATCCTTATAATCATACGGATGGTCCTCAACTTGTACTGCCAGTCTTTTTACGCTGGGGTCCATGGGAGGTTCCTTCGGTATTGCCCAACTCTTAAGAACTCCATCCATCTCTAATCTCAAGTCCCAGTGCAAGTGAGAGGCGTGATGCTCATGAACAACAAAAATGAGACTTTTTGACTTTTCAGTTTTAACTTTACCCTTAGGCTCATTTGTTTTTTCAAAGTTTCTTTTTCCTTTATATTTTTCTAACATATAATCACAATTTTTTGGTTACTCCGTTCTTCGGGCACAGCTTATCCAAGAAGCATTTACTGCAATAAGGGGTAGGTGCCTGGCAGACTGCCCTGCCGTGAGACTTTAACAGGTAGGAAATCTTCTTCCAGTCTTCCTTTGGGATAATTTTAATCAAGTTCTGTTCAATCTCTTCCGGTTTCTTGTTCTTGGTCCATCCTAGTCTGAAGGATAATCTGATAACGTGAGTGTCGACTGGAATACCTTCTACCTTTCCAAAGGCATTTATCAATATTGTGTTAGCAGTTTTTCTTCCTATGCCTGGTAAAGCTGTTAGCTCGTCCATTTTGTCAGGTATCTTTCCATTATATTTCTCAACAAGAATCTTGCAAGCGTTTATGATGTTTTTAGCCTTCATGCCAGCAAAAGTAACAGCGCTTATCTCTTTTGTAAATTCTCTTAAATCAGCATTAGCATAGTCCTTTGCTGTTCCGTACTTGTTAAAAATTTTGGGAGTGGTTGCGTTTACTATTTCATCTCTTACCTGAGCAGATAGGATTGCAGCAACCATAAGTTCCAAAGGATTAGAAAAATTCAAGTAATACCTGGCATTCGGATAGTTCTTCTTTAACAGTTCTATTGCTTTCAATACATCTTTCATTTTTCCCCTTCTTCCGGAGCTTTTGGCTCTTCTTCTTGTTTTTGTTCTGTCTTTTCCTCTTTCTTCTCTTCAGGTGGTTGAACCTCTTCCTCGCCTTCAGACATGATGAATTTGTTTATCTTCTTGTCATAGATCCATATCAGTAGGCATGCTATTATGTAAGAGGCTATTAGAGAAATGACAGCTATCGTTAGGTCCAGACTAGGCGGATGCGCTTCGAACAATGATTTTATTATAAAAACACCGCCGAAGAATACAAGCTCGTCTGAAGCTTTTTGAGGCAAGACCAAAAATAATACAATGAATAACATAATCCTTCTCCAATCAGGTTTTATTGGTTTCAAATATTGTTTTAGTTTAGAAAAAATGTTCAGTTTCATTTAATCACCTATTAACGCAGCATCTAAAGCTTGGAACATAAAAGCTGATGAGTATTATTGAGAAGACTAGCAATGCTATGGTTATGATCAATATCCACTTCTCAAGCTTTTTACCCATCGAATCACTTTACAGTTATTTTCATCATATCACTGGCAACAACAGTGTTTTCAAAAATCTTCTTGGCGACTTTTAAAACCTCTTCCTCTGTCTTGTATCTTCTGCTAATATGGGTCAGAATCAATTTTTTGACCTTATACTTTTTAGACAAACTTGCAATCTCTGAAGCAGATGAATGGGGCCTTTCAACGCCAACAGGTTCTGCGAATGTTCCGTCATGAATAAGCAAGTCAGCTTCCCTGGAAAATTCGAAAAGCTCTTTGCAAGGCATAGTATCGCCGGAATAAACAATCTTTCTGCCAATCCTTCTCTTGGCTATCTGTTCCAACTTAATAGTCTTGTTTTTCAAACTTATCTTGCCTTTTTCCTTTATCTCCCTCATTTGAAGTCCAGACAAACCGAATCTCTTAGCTTTTTTAACATCAATGTTCCAAGTATCCCTTTCCTTAAGGCAATAGCCGAAAGCAGGGACAGAGTGTATGACCTTTATTGCATAGATTTCAAAGAATTCATTTTCAAATATTTTTTCCACTTCCTTGTCCTCATCGCAATCGTGAGCGTTTATCTGAAATCCAATGCCCCAATAACTTAATTCTATTATCGAGTCAATGAATCTAGAGGCCTCAGGTCCGTATACGTCCAAGGGTTCTTTTCTTCTAGACAAATGCAGGCTCTCTATCAAAGGTAACAGACCTGCGAAATGGTCTGCATGCCAGTGAGTTATAAAGATCTTAGATATTTTCATAGGAGAGATTTTTGCTTTCTGCATTTGTAGCTGTGTTCCCTCGCCGCAGTCAAAAAGAATATAGTCTCCCTTATATTGCAACAAAATGGCCGGATGCCTTCTCTTTAAGCTAGGAATAGCAGCTCCAGTGCCCAAAAATGTTATGTTAATTGGTTCAGGCATGACATCACTTTTTGATCCTTTCTGTTATCAATATGACTACACAGCTCAAGAGGTATAATACCGCTAGAACAGCAATGTAAAAAGAGAAGGCTAATGTGAAAAAGTTGACATAGTCTTTCATTTCCGTGAAAAAATAATTGTAGACGTTTGAAAGGAACGTTATTACATAGTCCTCCTGGAAAAGAGAACGTATTAACAAGGTTTCTGTCATGAAGATTATGACAAAGACTAGATAGACTATTAGTTTTCTCCAGTCAGGCGTTAAAAACTCTTTTAACAATCAAACCACGTTTAAATCCTTTTCAAAATACTCCCTGATAAATATTCTAAATTCTTCTGGCATTTTCTTCATAAGTTTTATAGCGTCTCCCCCTTCAGCTATTTTGCAACTTTTGATAACAGGAACGATCTTGCTTGGTATGCCTCTCTCTAATAAATCCTTGTTGGATTTTCTAATCAAGCCCTTTAAAAATTGTAAAGCATCGGTGAATTCTTTTTTGTTCTCAACAACCCAGTTCTCGCCTTCTATGAACACCTTTTCGTTCTTATAGTGCTTCAGGAACTCTTCTGCATGCGTGCTGTATACGTCTGGCCCTATATTTTTCCAAACCCTAGGCGTGTGCCATGTCTCCATCTCGAAGATGAAAACGCATTCCCTGTTGCAATAAAAATCACTTCTCAATACGGTGAAACCGTTCTGGTTCAGCATCTTCTCTATCGACTTGGAGCATCTTTTCATCTGCGGATAGAGGACGTCTTCTATAATCTTTGGTTTCTTGAATGTTATCAAATACCATCTTGTGTTCCTTTCCTTAATCTTCCTTGATATGTCAGCTATCGAATAAGGCTTTAGTTGTTTTCTGAAAAAGAATTCCTCTTTTGGATTTTCAATAAAATCCTTGCAAGACTTTACAAACGTATAGAACTTTTCAATAGAGACAGCAGCTCCCACGTTTCTGTTCTTATCAACAGGATCGACAGCAATCAAAGGACTTTTAAATTTTTTAGCCTCTTCATAGCTTGAATTATCAAAGGTGATTGTATGGCCAGCTCTCCATTTACTAGCTTCCTTAACGCATTCCATAAAGCTCCCATGCTTTATTATCAGCAATTCGCATAGGTAACCGGAAAAACCTAGAGTCTTTACATCAGCTCCATAGCACTTGTTTGAAATGCAGAATTGCTTTAACAGCCTAACCTCATCAGGATTCTTCAGATTCTTCTTAACGAATTTCACATGATGTGGCGTTCTATCAACAGCAGACTTTATGTTTTCAGGGTTTTCAATATCATAGCAAGGAACTATGTCTATCTGGAACTTTCCTACCCAGCCTCTTAGATAAGGATGCTCTGCAAATGCTATCTGATGCTTGCCTTTAAGATTCTTTATTATTTTTTTAGCCAAGGTAAGTCCTTTTTCTTCCAAATCTTTTTTAGAAACGTCAGGCCTATATAGCATGAATAGATCTAGTTCATATTTTTTAGATAGCCATGTGTCTTTTTCAACAGAACCGCATATTATCGGCTTCATTTCTTTGGAAAGTTTCCTAGCAGTTTCTAGCAGTTTCTCAACAAATTCATTCATTTCCCTTTCTTCCTTTTCGCTGGGTTTTATGCTCTTTAAAACGCTGCTAGGGTCCATTCGCATCGATTAGATTTATAAGTAAGGAAGTAAATAAAGTTTTATGGTTACTATATACCCGTTTCAAGAAATTGTGGCTAGTATTTGGTATAGCTTTATAACAGGACTACCAAGTTTACTTTGGGCTGTAATAGCCTTGCTAATAGGATTTTTAGCAGGAAAGCTTGGCGGTTGGTTGGTAAAGCAGTTCTTGGTTAAAATAAAACTAGACCAGTACATATTCGAGAAAGAAAAGTTTAAGATGAAGCTTTCAGACATATTTTCAGTTTTGACAAGATGGATAATATATCTTTTGTTTATACTTGTTTCAGCAAAAACGCTGGATATATCAGAACTAACGAACTTGATTGAAAAAGCTATAGGATTTTTAGCAGGAATAGTAGAGGCATCTGTTATAATAATAGTCGGCTATAGCATAGCTTACTACATAAAAGAAAAGGTCATGCATTCAAAAACCTTTTATGCAGAAGTGGTTGGAAACGTTATATTTTTCCTAACGCTTTACGTTTCCATAGCTTTGGCCTTGCCGTTCATAGGCATAGACACACAGTTGATCAATTGGATACTAATTGTAATACTTGCCTCATTCGGTCTAGGAATAGGACTTGCGCTTGGTCTAGGTTTAAAGGACACTGTAAACACATTGGCTAAAGAATATACCAAAAAGCTAGGCAGAAGAAGAAAATAAGAGCAGTAGCATGTTTGTAAAAGAGATAATGACTACTGATGTAAAGACCATTAGACCTGAAGATAACATTAAAAGGCTAGCTGAGATGATGGTCAAGAATAAGATAGGGTCATTGGTAGTTGTTGAAGGATCAGGAGAAGTTGTTGGCATAGCTACCGAGAGGGACATCATAGAAGACATTATTCTCCTAGGCAAGAGCCCTGAAGAGGTTAAGGTCAGAGACGTAATGACCAAGGATATTATAACAGTCAATCCTGGCGACACTCTAGAAGAGGCGGCAGAGGTCATGGTGAATCATAAGATAAAAAAGCTTCCTGTTATTGACAAAGGTAGGTTAGTTGGCATCGTCACTGCCACCGACTTGATAGCCTATGAGAATAGGCTTGTTGAGAAGATATCTAGCCTAATAATGGCTTCTCCCATGAAGAACATAGGCGGCTAACCGTAAAATTCTTTTTCTCCAGATTGATACAACCATATGGCAATATCCAATTCTTCTGGAGGTATTTTTACTTCTTTAGCCAATTCTAAGAACTTGTTTTCCAGTTCAAAATATCGTTTCTTTGTCAAGCTTCCTGCTTCCTTGTCATGATATCCTGTCTTTCTAAGAAAATTCTGAATGTGTGCATCTATGATTGGTAAGCCTTTGAAACCAATGTTTCTCATAAAATGAGCGCTTTCCTTCTGTCCCAAGCCTTTAACATTTTTCATTAGCCATTCTCTAAAAACATCGGGTTCACACTCTAGCATTTCTCTTAATTTAGGAAGTTTTTCTCTAGCTTCTATGATATAGAGAACTTTTTTATCAGGGAATCTAACTCCCTTCAAGTAATTTCGTAGTTCTTTTTCATCTGCTTTAAACAATTTTTTATCAGCTTTTAACCTATTAACAACTTCCCTACAATTCTTGGCTCTTGACTGAGGTGTCATAATACAGAAGCATAACTCGCCAAACAAGCATTCGTCATCACTTATACAGCAGCTATTGATAAAACTTCTTATTTTGTCTTTTCTTTGCTCATAGAACTTTAATAAATTTTCTAATTCTTCCATGCTATAGTCTTTTAATTTTAAAAAATATAAACTTCTTATAAGGCTTAATTTCTATTCAAACCTCGCTCTTACTAAAAAAATAACTTCCTAAACTCATAGTTAAGACTGATAAAAAGATTAAAACAGCAAGATCAATGTAAATTGGAAAATAAGAATATCCAATTAGGGTTGCTCTTAAACCATCAATACCATAAGTTATTGGGTCTATAAAGGCTATGTTTCTTAACAATTCTGGCGATGCTTGTAAGGTTGAAAATGGTGACGATAAGAACAAAAGTGGAAATACAAACAAAGAAACTATGAATTGGAACCCTTCTATGCTTTGCATTTTAGATGCTATTATTAAGCCGATACCGATGGCCACAAAAGATGTCAAAAGCATGAAAATAGGAACCAAAGCTAGTAATAAAGACAGATTGAAATTAACTCCTAGAAGTAATGAAATAAACAAAACAATAAATCCTTGGATTATAGCTATAGTAGCTCCTCCAAGAGTAGTTCCTATAATTATGGATAATCTGCTGACAGGTGCAACCAGAACTTCCTGTAAAAATCCAAATTGCCTATCCCATAAAATAGACAGACCTGTGAAAACAGAAGGAAACATTATTGACATGGCAATTATTCCTGGGGCTAAAATATCAATAAATCTTATGCCTGATGGTAATCCTGGAATCATTGCTGAACCTAAACCAAAACCTAGTACAGAAAGAAAGAAAAATGGTTGAATAAAATTAGAAATAAGTCTACCTCTATCTCTAACAAATCTTTTCAATTGTCTAAGCCATATCACATATATTGCTTGATAATTAAAAATTTTCATATTATCTACCTAAATCTCCTTTTAAATCGCTCTGAAATATCTGCTTCTTGTTCTCTTATTTTTCTACCAGTATAATATAAAAATACATCTTCTAGGGTTGGCTTTCTTATATCTATTGATTTTATTTTGATTTTATTCTTTTCAGCTAATTTTATTATTAACGGCAGTTTTTTCTCAATTTCCTTTGCACCAATTGTGACGTTAGAATCATGTATCTTAATGCTTTCTACCCATTTTTCTTTTTTCAATAAATCAGCACATAATTCGCCATTAGAACAACCTATAGTTATAACATCTTTACCTATTTGACTTTTTAGTTTTAAAGGAGTGTCAATAACTAAAATTTTTCCATAATCAATTATTGCAACTTTGCTACAAAGATAATCTGCCTCATCCATATAATGGGTTGTTAAAAAAATTGTTATCTTTTCTTTCTCATTTAAATTCTTGATATAATCCCAAACTGACCTTCTGGTTTGGGGGTCCAAACCAATGGTAGGTTCATCTAAAAATAATATCTTTGGGAAGTGCATCAAACCTCTTGCTATCTCCAATCTTCTTTTCATCCCACCAGAATAATTTTTTACTAAAACATTTGCCTTTTCCTCCAAATCAACAAGCTTTAAAACTTCCTTTATTCTTTCTTCTCTCTTCTCTTTTTTCATTCCATACATTCTTGCATGAAAATCAAGATTTTCTCTTCCAGTTAACCTATCATCTAAGGCAGGGTCTTGAAAAACAATACCTATGTTATTTCTAACCTTGTCAGGTTCTTTGTTAATATCATTTCCTACTATTTTTGCTGTTCCTTCAGTTGACTTTAGCAATGTTACTAGCATTTTTATGGTTGTAGTTTTTCCTGCGCCGTTGGGTCCTAGAAAACCAAAAACTTCTCCTCGATTAACCTTAAAACTAATTCCATCAACTGCTTTAACGTCCTTATAATACTTTTTCAAGTTTTCAACAGCAATTATTGACATTGTAATCATCTTAGGTTTTTTAGGACGTTTTAAAATTCTCTATTTCTTTAGTTATTTTTTCCATTAATTTTTTAGCTTTGTTCACATTTTCTTTTTTATACTTACCATTCATTAACGTCCTAAAGTTTAGAATAGCTGCAAAAAGCTTTTCTATATCTTCCTTCAATTCTTTCGGTTCATTCTCCCATATCAAAGAATCTATTATGTTTCTAACCTTAAAATTTTTGGATTGTTCAAGAAAATGTTGTCTCATCTCGTTAACAGCTTCTTTTCCTTTTGGAGTCAGAGAATAGAGTATTTGGTTTCTATTACCCTCCTTTTTGCTTTCAATCCATCCCATCTTTTTTAGCCTGTTTAGGGCAGGATATATTGCTCCCGGAGTTGGTTTCCATACGTTATTAGTACATTCCTTTATGTTCTGCATTATTTGATAACCGCTACTCGATTTCTTATTCAAGATGGATATTATCCAGAAGTTTAAGAACCCTCTTACTCCAAGTTTTTGTTTAAAGATTTCAGGTTTCATATATCGATAATAATATATCGATATCTATATATACTTATCGTTATAATAATTTTCTATGGAAACAGCAATCGAGTTAAGGGACGTTGAAAAAGAGTATGACTTGGGAGCCATTAAACTACATGTTCTGAAAGAAATTAAACTAAAAGTCAAAAAATCTGATATAGTGGCCATAATGGGACCTTCGGGATCAGGAAAATCAACAATGCTTCACATGCTAGGATGCTTAGACAGGCCTACCAGAGGAAAGGTTATAATAGATGGTGTTGACGTATCAAGACTTAATGACGATGAGCTAGCAAAAATAAGAAGAGAAAAAATTGGTTTTATATTTCAATTTTTTTATCTCATACCATCTCTAACAGCATTGAAAAACGTAGAGCTACCTATGACTTTTATTAAAAGCAGTGCAAAGGATAGAGAGAAGAGAGCAAAAGAATTGTTAAAAATGGTTGGGTTGGAAGATAGAATGTATCACAGGCCTTCTCAACTTAGCGGCGGAGAGTCACAGAGAGTTGCGATAGCGAGGGCTTTGGCAAACAATCCTCAAATAATACTTGCAGACGAACCAACAGGAAACCTAGATTCAAAGTCAGGAAAAGAAATAATGGACATTCTCGTAAAACTTAATAAGGAAAGAGGAGTTACACTGATAATAGTTACGCATGATCCATCAATAGCTAGACATGCAGAAAAAGTTATAAATTTAAAAGACGGAAAGATAATAAAAGGTGGTTGAGATGAAAAGAATATTGTTTATATTAATCTCGTTTTTGCTTATGGCAGGCTTGGCAGAAGCCACTTCAATATCCTTGAATGTCGCTTGGCAGTTGTCTTCAAACAGCACAAAGCCAGGAGGATATGCCACAATTTATCTAACTGTTACCAATACAGGAACCGATGTTCAAAGCATTGCGGTAACGCCTACTGCAGGTCCCTCTCTGAGTATAGTTTCAGGAAATAAAATAGAGTTAGGAGATTTGCCTGCAACACTGTCTCAACAGGTAGCCGTAACTGTAAAGGCTGATGAAAATTCAACTTCAACAACATCTTACGTTTATGTGGAGACAGTTTATTACTATAGCAATTCCCAATATAAAAAAGATTTTTACATACCAATAACCATAAAGGGAGACCCGAAACTACAAATCGAAAATGTGAACTTTGATGGTAATTTACAGCCTGGCAACACTGTACTTCTAAACTTTGATTTGGTAAATGAAGGCCAGGGTGGGGCAAAGGACATAACAGTCTCTTTATCTCAAAATTCAAACTTCATATCATCAGGATCTTCTGGTGAATTTTTCATAAGAAGCCTTGATAAATATGAGAATCAAAAACTGACAGTTCCCTTAACGATTTCTCCAGACGCTTCGATAGGCACGACCACGGTTCCGATTGAGTTGAATTATTATGATTCAACAAGATCCAGTAATTTTGTAGATACACAACAAATAGGAACTTCAATCATAGGCAACTATAATTTTATAGTAACTCTTGATTCCCAGGATATAGTAACTGCCGGGACAGGCGGTGCTGCAACAATTAAAATAGCAAATGGAGGGAACCAGCAGGCATTTCACCTATCTATCAACGTTGTTAAATCAAACAACTTTGACATAACGCCAACAGTCATTTACGTGGGTAATCTAAATTCAGATGATTATGACAGTGAAAAATTATCCTTAAATGTAGGTTCTGTTAATCCAGGTTCCTATCCAATAAACCTTAACATTACTTACGAAGATTCCTTTGGAAAAAGTTATAGCCAGATATACCCTGTAAACATAAAGATTTCTTCTAAATCAGAATATTCTTTAGCACATCCAACCCAAACGCCATTTACATTGGTTATAATTTTAATAGTCGTAATAATAGTTCTTTTCATAATTTATAGGAAAGGCTATTTGAATAAACTTTTTAGAAGAAAGTGAGCAAATGTTCAGAGAAATAGCATCTATGGCAGTGTATAATCTATCTCATAGAAAGCTGAGAAGCTTTCTAACACTTCTAGGCATTGTCATAGGAGTATCGGCTGTCGTTGCTACAATGCTGGTTGGGGCTTCAATGGAGCAGAGAATAATAGGCCAATTGAATAAGCTTATGGCAGACATAATCACTGTGATACCTGGCAAGGTTTCTTTTACCCAAGGCCCTAATTTGGGTTCAGGCGGCAAGGCCATAGTTTTGACAGAAAAGGACGAGAAGGAAATATCAAAAGTTGATGGCATAAAGATAGTGACAGGCATCATTTCTGGTTCTCTTAGAGTCGAAAGCAATAACGAGTCTGGCAAGATTACTGTGATTGGGGTAAAGGACGAAAAGGCTTGGGAAGAAATAGAAGCGGGGGCAATAGGTTTAGAGGACGGGCGATTCATTACGGACGAAGACAAATATTCTGCAATGATAGGGAATAATGTTGCGTACAATATGTTTACAAAGAACATTACCCTTAAGAAATCGATAAATATAAACGGTGTTGATTTTAAGGTTGTTGGAATATTGAACAAAGGCGGCGGACTCTTAGCAACGATAGACGGTAGCATATTCATTCCGATCAAGCAGGCGAGGGATTTGTTTGGAAACCAGTTTGAGAGCAATGAATATAATGAGATAATGGCCAAGGTAAGTGACGGCTATGATTCAAGCATTGTTGCTGATAATATCAACGAGAAACTTTTACAAATACATCATCAAACAGAAGATACGAAGACCTTTAGCGTCTTGAGTTCCAAATTCTTTGAAGAGCAAATTACCAGCATACTAAGTATAATAACAACATTCCTTAGTTCTCTGGGAGCGATTGCTTTGATAGTGGGCGGTATAGGAATCTTGAATATAATGTACGTATCTGTTATGGAGAGGACTAGGGAGATAGGAACAATGAAGGCGATCGGAGCAACCAGCAACGTAATTTTATTAATGTTTTTGTTTGAGTCAGGAATACTTGGTTTAATTGGTGGCATTGTTGGTGACTTGCTAGGAGTTGGTTTGGGATATGGTATAACCTATGGCATGCGATTGGGTTTTTCAAGTAATGCTTTTGCTGAAAATAATGTTCAACAAGGACCTTTGATTTATTTGTCACCAGAAGTTCTAGTTTTGGGATTAGTCTTTGGGTTTTTAGTTGGAGTTTTAGCAGGTTATTTCCCAGCAAGAAAAGCTGCTAAATTACAACCAGTAGAAGCGTTGAGATATGAATAATTTAATTAATTAGATAGCTTCTTTATTTACTTTAATTTCCTTGCCAGTTCTTTTAACCTTCTGATGCGCTCGTCTGTAGAAGGATGTGTCATGAACAAACTGGCAAAGCTGCTTCCTTTAAATGGATTGACTATCCACAAATGAGAAGTAGCGCTGGAACCTTTCATCGGATTCCTGTCTACGTAAGAGGATATTTTTTCCAGAGCAGAGGCTAACGCCAAAGGTTTTTTGGAAATCATCGCTCCTGTATAATCTGCAAAGAATTCTCTTCCCCTGCTTATCGAAAGTTGTACAAGCATTGCCGCTATTGGAGCAAATATCAACAATGGCAATAATAGAATGTTACCGTTTTCTCTGTCTCTTGAAGACATGCCAAGCCATGCTATCTGAGCCAAATAGGATATCGCACCTGCAACAGTTGCTGCTATTGCTGATACAAGAGTGTCCCTATTTTTAACATGAGATAATTCATGGGACAAAACGCCCTCTATTTCATCGTCATCCAATCTATCCAAAAGTCCTTGCGTAACAGCTATTGATGAATGACTTGGCGATCTTCCTGTTGCAAATGCATTGGGAGAGTCTGTTGGAACAATATAGACTTTGGGTTTTGGAATTCCAGCCTCTTTGGCTACCTTCTCTACAATAGAGTTTAACTTCTTATCATTAGTCGGCTTCGCCCTGTACATTGACAAGACTATTTTGTCTGAAAACCAGTAAGTGAAAAAATTTAACAGCAATGCAAAAACTAATGCGGTTGTCATGCCGCCTATTCCACCTAAAAGGAAACCGATTGCTAACAAAATTGCCGTTAACAAGCCGAGCAGTGCAGCAGTTCTCAGAATAGCCATACTCATTCCTTATCCATCAGAAGTTTTTAAATCTTACTTTGTCAATTAATTTCTTTATTCAGCATCAATACTGATCTTAATAGGCAGATGATCAGAAATCTTGCTTTTTATTATTTCGAAATTTTTATAGGCTGTATCTTTTGAAACAAAGATATTGTCAAGCCTGTATTTCAATTCTTCTACATGCCAACCATCTTTCTCGAACGGATAGATGGTCCAAGTAGGTTCATTACCGTCAACCCTTGTCAACAAGCCTTCAATTTTCCTTATCTCCCCGTTTTGTGGAACCGTATTGAAGTCGCCAGTAAGAACAATTGGATCGTCAAGCTTTTTTATCACAGACAAAATGTTTTCAACCTGTGCAAGTCGAATGGCAGTTGTTTTAAATTTTAATGAGAATTGTAGATGCGTTGTGAGAAAATTGAGTGATTTGTCATCATCCAACTGTATTTTCGAATACACCAAAACTCTAGGTTCAGTCTCGTATGCACCATCATATTTTATGTTTGGCGGATTGAGCTGATAACATTTGGACTCGATGATAGGAAATCTGGAAAAAATTGCATTGCCTACTCTATAAGAATCCTTGTGAATAATATCACTGGCTGGGTAAAAGATGTAATGAAAATCTAATTCCTCGGCTATTTTTTCAGCCATATTTTCTTTACCTTTGTCAAAATAAACGCCAGCTTCTTGAACCCCTAAGATGTCTATTTTATTTTCTTTAACAACTTTGGCAATACCCTTGAAATCACGAGGACCGAAAATCCAAATATTCCAAGAACCTATGTTAATCTTCATAACTAGAATTTATTTAAAACAAATATATAAAAATGTGAAATCCGATGGCAATAATTAATAATTATTTCTTTTCCTGAATCTTAAAGGCAAATACAACGCCTTCTTGAATTGGTCGAATACTGTTTCTATTGCAAAAATTGAAGCTTGTATGCTAATAAAGATGTTCATCGATGATGGATTGAATAGGTATTGATGAGATATTGATTAAATTTTGTGATTAATTCTTTCTCACTCTCATCAAAGCCGATTGCAACAGCGGGTGCATTTCATATGCTTCCTCGAAGAATTGTTCTTCTGTTATTACGGATTGGGATTCAGGCTTTAGTTCTTCTAAAACAGAGGACGGTAATTCACGTTGTGTTGTTATCCAGAATTCTTTTCTTCCGTTAGGCGAATAAACTGACCAATGTCCAAATCCTTTAGGTATTTTTTTGAGAATTCCCTTACATAAGGAAGGGTTTTTAAAAGCATCTTCTCCAAACTTGTAGACAGTAATATTCTTTTCTAATCTGTGTTTCAGGATTCTAAACAAACTGTTATCTGTCGGTGATATGAAACGACCATTTTCTTTTAGAATTCCTAATTCAACGCACTTTTCTATTGTTTTATTAACAGTTTCGTGATCTGGTCTTTCTCTATTCGAATTATCATAAGAGATATCAACATAGCTTAGAATATGTCCTCTTATAGTTCTACCATGATGATAAGAAGCTTTTACAACTTCATTAGCAAGGCGAGCATCTTTAAAATACTCAAGTTCCTCTTCATTTGCAAGAGTGGCCATAATTTATTAATGTACAGAAAAGAATTTATAGATTTAGTGTCCGAAAAATTAAGCTTAATTTTGATTTAGAATCAGTTAAGTTTTGTCTAAACCATGCTTATTCTTATCAGTAGCTAAAGCTATGGCGTTTACAACTCCGTGCTGTCCTGGCCTGGAAACAACCTTTGCCAAACCCAACTCAGTCTCTATTATGGCTCCCTTGGTTATTATGCCCATACGGACGAAATGCATGTTGGCTGCGTTCTCTTTAACGTGCAATATCTTTGTTACCTGTGCCTTTCCAGTAGAAAGATCAAAGACATTTGCCTTGTCTGTCTGAAGCAGTCTCTGTTTCTTGTGATTGGCCAAGCATCTTACGACCTTTTTCCTCTCCTCTCCAATCCTTATGGGAATAAAATCGCTACCAAAGTCTCTCTTCTTTTTCTTTCTCTGCCTCTTCCTTAATCCTCCTGTTGATTTTCTCTTGCCCCTGAACTGAGTTATTGCCATCGAATCACTTAACAATTATTAAATCAATATATTTAAATATGCTACCGATATGCGTCTTAATCAATTGGAAATGATTTCTAGAAGAAGATGAGAAGTTTAAATTCTAATTTTTTTATATGATTTAACTCTTAGAAGCTTTCCCAATAATCCCTGAATAAAGACACTGCAAGATTCTTTGGGTCTGCCTTTATCATTTTCCCTCTCGCAGCCTTAACTATCTGTTTTCCTTGTTCAACGCACTCCCTGTCATTCGTGCCCAACAGCACCATTCTAAAATGATAGTCTGAAGATTCAGAAAATTTCTGCGCCTGTTTGACAGAGTACTCCAAAGGACTTAGGCGCAAATCTTCAGAGTATTCAGGATAGCTGTCAGTTATCAAATAAAGAACCTTGGATCTTTTCTTGGACTCTTGGAAAATCTCATTGGACTTTCTAATCGCCCCGCCAAGGTTTGTGGTCCCGTCAGCATAAAGTTTTGCGACCTGTGAAACATCCTTCAGTTCGTGAACGCTACCAGAAAAGGCAATTATCTTTACGGATGCTTGAGAATCCTTTTCCCTTATAGCGCCGTCTATGGCCTGAGCAGATTTTTTAGCAGCGGACATCTTTTCATAATCTCCCATGCTCCCGCTCCTGTCAATGGCCACTATGACTTCCGGAGAAGTCTTGGACCTAAACTTTTTCGTAATTATATCCTCATCTCTCCATTCGTCGCTTTCTGGGTGACTTATCTTCGCCCTTATGGCCGTGCCTAAAGCATCAATCCTAGAAGTTTCTCCGACAGTCTGCATTCTTCCATTCCCTTCGTATTCCTCGCCTAGAATGCCTGCGGATTTAGACGAGTAAGCGCAACCGTAGGTTTCCGAGAAAGTGTCCTCAAAAATTCTCTTTGCAGTGGCTCTGATAAGTTCATTCGTTATTGTTACTTTGCCAGACTCGTTAAGTTTTATATATCCGGACTCGCTTAACTGATTTTTTATTTCGCTTGCCATAAAGTCTTTGATTTCCTCTTCCTTTCTGTTCCTCTCTTCCTCTTTTCTGTCATCCTTCTCGTATTTCAAGCCACCCAATCTGCTTTCCAATTCGTGCTTCTTTCTTTCCATTCTTTCTAGCTCTCTCTGCACCTCTGCCTTTTTAATTTCAGCCTCTTCCTCGCTTTTTCTCATACTCTCCTTTATTTCCTTTTCAACTGCTTTCTTTATGTTCCGCTCAGTCCTCTCTTTAGAACTTTTAATGTGCAGGCATCTCCTTATCCTCTCTCCTATTCCTACTCCATCATCAACCTTCTCTCTGAACCTTTCGTTATTTTTATAAAAATCCTTAAGATCATCTTTCAAGCCATCGTAATCGAAGTCCTGGTCATGTCCCCTTTCCGAAAACTCTCTTAGTTTTGAGCTTAATTTTTTGAAATCTCCACCGTAGCTTTTCATCCTTTTTGAAAATTCTTCCCATGCCTTGTGCTTCGACTCTTTTGATATTTTGTCCAATTTTTCATCCATGCCATCATAGAATTTATCAATATCAGAATTCAAACCACTCTGTTGTTTTTTTAATTCCTCTTCAAGATTTTTGAATTCTTTTTCCACACTTGACTGAGAATCTTCTACAGCCTTTTTCTTCATTGAGTTAAATTCCTTCTTCGCTTCCGGGTTGGACTGTACATTATCATCAACAAATCTTTTTAAAAGCTGTTCAGAATATCCAGAGTCAACGAGCTGCTGCATGAGATGGCCCATTTCCTTGTTGCCAACATAATATCTTGGTTTTTCTATGTTGTCGCATTCTGGCAGCTCTATTTTTTTCACCAGAACCACCTAGTATCTAGAAGACCTAACATTGCCGCATTTGAAACCTGAATAATTTCTTATTATCTCTACGTTTGTCCTGATAAGTTCCTTTTCTATTCCTTCGGGCATTGAATCATAATCAAAAATCTCTCCCAATATACTTTTCTTTTCCTTTTCCAAAAGGTAATCATAGAAATTTTTAAAAGTCTCGTTTTTTGTTTTTAATTCATCGATGGCAGATAAAGGTATTCTATCCTTTTCATCAGATCCTTCGGCTTTCCTCTTGCTCTGCGACACAGAGTCCAAGTCTCTAACGAACTTTAAGGCTTTATCACAAGCACCTGTTCCCAAAGTATGATAAAACTCGCACCAATGTTTCCTTGCCTCTTCCTCTAAAATCTTGTCGCAATTGTTTAGGAACTTTTTGACGCTTTGTTTGAATTCCTCATATTGCCTCATGCTGCTCGCCCTCATCTTACTCATCATACCACTTTTAATTCCTCTGGTAAGATTGTCAACATCCACAACATCATCCATTTTGTTGTCATCTGTTTTCATGGAAGTATAAATAAGCGCCCTTTCTATAGCAGACCTCATGCTCCTGTTGCTTCCGACTTCTGGCTGGTTGCTGAACATCTCCAAGTTGCTTCTGTATCTTTCAGACATTTTAACGCCGGTCTCAAAAAGCATTAATGGAATTAACGGGACTGGTTCGCGCTTTTTCTCTACAACATTCTCTTTCATCTCATTTTTTTGCAAATCAATATCAACATAAACCTTTTTGTCAGTCAACATTGTCTTCATTATCTTTTTGTTCTTCTCATGATCATTGCAAGGCCCGAAGTAAATACTCTCCAACCTGTCGTTCAACGGCTGTATAAGATTCGGCAGGTCTTCCATGTTCGAGGTTGCTACCACAAACATGTTCGCAGGAAAGCTAACCTTTGTCAAAGGAGGAGTTATCATTTTTTCCTCGAAGCTCTCAAGCAGAACGTTCTGCGATCCCTCTGGCAGTTTCGCAATCTCATCGAAAAAGCCAAACCCATTGTTACCGTATGTAAGCTTTCCGCCCGCATAGGTTTCTGGAGAGAATGGGTCTGTAACTTTATTTAGAAGGCCTATTTTTAATGTTCCTGAAAGGTAGTCAGGCATGACATCCCTTGCGCCCTGAATCCTGGTCAAACCCCTGCCTTCTCTAAATTTTATCATCCTAACCGGTATTTTAGAGGGTTCAGTCTTTTCTGGATCAAAATCCGCTATGTCCAGTAATTTCAAGTCGCCATATTTGCTCACGCAAAGAGGGCAAGGTTTGGAAGAATTATAAACTGTCTTGTCCACAAGACTCAAAGGATTATCTTGGAAGGGACAATCAGCAACAACATAATCTCTTTTTGGAAAGAGCATTCTCATGTCACGACCCGCAGTAGTTTTTCCGGTTCCTGGCGGTCCAAAAAGAAATGGGGATGAACCCTCCACTAAGACTGAAACTATATCCTCAATCACTTCGTCGTCCGCTATAGTGTTCGGCAATATATTTCTGATGACCTCGTCGCTTTCTAGACCTTTTTTCTTCAACACTTCCTTCCTTAGAAATACAGCTTTTTTGATTTTCTCTTTGGGAGTCATAAATGTGTAAGTTCCCTTATTCTTCATTTCCAAAAGATTTTCTGCGGTAAGATTATCTGTTGTCATTCATAGGTAGTAGTATAATAAATTATTTAAAGCTAACTGTTATAAAAAGTCCTTTGATCGCTGCAACGGCGTGTTTCAATAAAAACATAAAGAATATTTACCTTTGCTTTCAATCATTATGAATGCATCTCACAGTAGGCATATTCGGCGACCAGGAACTAGCCAAGAAACTGGGAAAGAAAGGCACAACCAATGATATGGCTATCTACAATCACAGCAGTTCTGAAGGCGTTTTCACATACGTCTGTCCTAACTCTGAGAAAATACAACCCTTGCTTCAAGCATTGAACATGATAGACATACCTGTTCTAGTAGTAAATAATTTGACAAAGGAAGCGGGCGAAATTATAATAAGCATAAACGAAATGAACTTTGAGAAAGGATTCATAATAACCGACATGAAAGAAGCCATGCAACCGTTGATAAAAAATACTTCACTAGAAAAGTTCGAAGTGATAGATGAGGATAACTTATGGCCAAAACTTCTTGAACTGAACATAGAAAGAAAAGACGATTTTTTGATGATACCCATAGACAACTATTTCAATGTAAAAGGTATCGGTACAGTAATCTTAGGAATAATAAAAAGCGGCAAGATAAATCTGCATGATAAAATCTTTGTCGAACCTCTGGAAAAGGAGGTTGTTGTCAAAGGAATACAGTCACAAGACAGGGACATAGAAGAGGCTGATGCAGGCATGAGAGTAGGCTTGAACCTCAAAGGCATAGAAGCGGAGGAATTGAAAAGAGGATTTGTCGTATGCAAGGAGAAAATTGAGAAATCGTCTGAGATAACAATAAAGTTCAACAAAAACAGGTTCTTCAAGCAGGAGATTAAAAAAGGCATATCTGTTTTATTGTCTGCTGGGTTACAGGTTATCCCATGCACCATCGAATCTATAGGAGATGAATTAATACTAAAATCAAATCAGAAGATCGCTTACAGAAAAAACCAGCATTGCATAATCGCTTCACAGAATGATATACTGCCTAGAATAATTGGAAGTGGAACTATAATATGATTAAATTTATAATGGTATAACTAAATAATTTGAGGTGATTTTATGGTAGATAAAGTTCATTGCGCACACATTCTAGTCAAGACAGAACAGGAAGCAAAAACAATATACGATCAAATAAATAAAGGAGCTAATTTTTCGAAAGTCGCAACTGAGAAATCTTTATGCCCTTCTGGAAAAAGAGGCGGAGACCTAGGAGTATTTGGAAGAGGCAAGATGGTTAGGGAGTTCGAGCAAGCCGCATTCGCTTTGCAGAAAGGTCAGATATCGCAACCTGTCAAGACAGAATTTGGCTGGCATATAATCAAAAGATTAGAATAAAACCAACAGATTTAAATATGTTCATACAATATCTCTTATAGTGTTTTTTAATTGTTGATAACATGGCAAGACCATTAGATGTTTTAGAAAAGGCAAAAGAGAAAAGAGTAATGATAAAGTTAAAGAATGGAGCAGAGATAACAGGAATCCTACAGGCATTCGACTTGCACTTGAATGTTTGGATAGAGAGCGCTGAAGAAAGAAAAGATGACAAACAAATCAAGCTTGGCACAGCTCTTATCAGAGGGGACACAATAATCTACATATCACCAGCATGATTAAAGTGATATAAATGGTTAAAGGAACTCCTTCTTTTGGTAGACATAGGAAAGTCACTCACACTCGCTGCAGGAGATGCGGCTCTTATTCCTACCATTTAAAAAAGAGAGAATGCAGTAGATGTGGCTATCCTTCTAGAAGATTGGCTAATTATAACTGGAAATGGAAGCACCCGTTGAAAAGAAACAGAAAGAAGTAATTTTATAAACTCTTTTTCTTAATTTTAATTCATGGGTTCATAGCTCAGTTTGGTAGAGCGACTGATGAATCAAGTCGAAACTCTTAATCAGAAGGTCGAGGGTTCGAATCCCTCTGGGCCCATAATGAATTTAAACTTTTTTATGAATATTGTATTATGAAAGAGAAATCTGTTGTAACACCAAAACAATTGCTAGACGGTAGAGGACTTGATAAAGGAAACTACTTTTCAAATGCTATCATAAGTTTTCGTAATCATGCCTTTTCTAAAAGTATCGCTGAAAAATTAGACATGGAGATATTCAAAAGAAAACTCCTGACAAACTTTAATCCTGAAACTTCTCCAGCAAGTGTATATGTTAAAGATAATCTTATAGGTGTGACGCAAGTTTTATGGGGCGGACCACAGATAGCAATCATACTTGAAGAACTTGAATATCTTGGAGTAAAGAATGTTATTGGTATTGGAGCTTCAGGTAGTTTAAAAAAGACGACTCTCGGAAGTCTATTCGTTGCTGAATCAGGTCTTTGCTCAGACGGAACTTCTAAAGATTATACTGATAAAGAACAAGTACATGCAGACAAAGATTTATTGAGAATAGCTAAAAAAGTAACAAAGGATGATAAGGATGTTATTTTTGGTAAGGTGTGGACCACGGATGCAATGTACAGAGAATTTCCTTCGAAGGTTGAACTATGGAAAAATAAAGGAGCCTCGGCTGTTAATTACGAGACATCGCCTTTCTATGCAGTGGCTGAAGAGAAAGATATGAAAGCAATATACTTGGCAAACATCACAGACTTGGTTATTCCTCCTTGGACAGGTTGGCATGGGAACTATAAAGCATCGGATGAAAAACTTCAAAATACTTGCCTAAAAATACTTAAAGAAATCCAGAGTAAAAAATGATTCTTCACCGATTCTTCAGAGGGATGAGGGGATTTTTAAATTCTAATCAGTAAATTGATATTATGAAATATGAAGAGTATAAAAGAGATTGTATTTGGGGCTCTGGAAAACTGACCAGAGACTTGATTAACATTAGTTCTAAAAAACTTGATAAAGAAGGAAAGAAAGCAGTAATAAAGAAGTTAGGTGATATTACTGCTTGTCCTATACCGGATATAGTGATGAAAAAAAGAGGTTTTAATAAAGCTTTTGACTACTTCTATTCTCTTGCAGATAATTATGTAAAAATAAAAAATATAATGAAAGAGAAAAATCCAAAATTGTTTAGTGAATGGGGAAAAATAGAATCTAGGAAGCAAAAACCCGGGAAGTATTTTGAAAGATTGCCAAAAAAGTATAGAAGAAATAAAAAAGTTTTAGGACCTGGAAAATATCATGAGTTTCTGATTACTAGACTATTATGGATGGGTAAAAACATTAAACCTAAAATAGAATTTTCTGGTAAAAAATTGTCAAAAATTATTGAGCAATCAAAATCTATTCTTGATTTACATTCAAATATCATGACAGAAATGATAAAACTAAGATTAGAACAAGAATTTAAACCGAATGAAGTTTCAGATACTCTTATAGTAGGGGTATATCATGAAGGATTCACAGAACAGAATAATTGTTTTAAAGAAATTAAGGAGCAATTAAAAAATATTAAAAATAAGACAAAGAATTTAGAAGAAATAAGAGACGTTATTAATTTGATAGAGAAAAATATAAAAAAGGGAATGAATAAAACATAACCAAAGTTCTTGATGAAACTTCTTCAGAGGGATGAGACATTTAAATTATTCATTTAACATTTGAATGTTATGAAAGAAACTATAATAATAAAACCACATCATTTTTTGGATATAATCAAACTTTATGGAAAAGGCATTGAAGTATTTACACCAGATAAAAAGTACAAACACGATTTTTATAGAATTGGCAATATCATACTGAATAATAAAAACGTCTTACTAATTTTAACTTTAGATGCTGATGATATCTGTAAACCTTGTATATTTTTAAAAAATGGAAAATGTACAGACAAAATAGAAAATCATGAACCTTACACATCAAAAGAAGAATTTAACAGATTAATTGATACCAGACTGTTAAATCAATTAGGATTAAAGGAAGGTAAAGAGATAACAACACTGGAATTTTGTAGTATTATGAAAAACAGATTAAATATTTTTGAAATTTGGAAAGAAGAACCCAAAGAAAAGGTAGCAGAAAGGCAAAAGAACCTTTTATTAGGTTTGGAAAAATACATGAACGAACCCAAAAACTTTTAAGCAGGCTATTCTATAAATAAATTATGAAAAGACTTGAAATCGTAGTTTTAAACTTGATTTTAATTATAGCAGGCTCTTTAACCATTTATTCCAGTCCCCTAAATGCTATTGCAATAATGCTAGGCATGCTGCTCATAGCAATCTCGATCATTAGCTTTGCAGTCTTAATCTACTTCCCACCTAAGACAGAGTATGTTAAATTAAAAGTAGTGGAAGAAAGTCCTAAAACAGCTTCAAGAACCAATCCAAGACCTAAAAGGAAGAAGAATCTTAGGAAAAAGCCTAAAAGAATTAGGAAATGAGAAAAAATCGACAAACAGTAAAGTATATAAATGGTAGATAACAATATAGAAATTACGTTTTTAAGGTTTTTACTCTTAAGCAGGAGTATATGGTGATATGTTGGCAGAAGAGTTTAATATTCTAAATCATGAACTGGTGCCTGAGCATATTATCCTAAAAGAAAACGAAATAAAAGAAGTTTTAGAAAAGTTCAATATAAAACCTGAAAACCTGCCGAAGATTCTTTTGAGCGATCCTGTTGTGAAAGCGATAAACGCCAAGGAAGGGAACATTCTAAAGATTGTTAGAAAATCAAAGACAGCAGGAATTTCAATATATTATAGGATCGTGATTAAAAAGTGATTTTATGAACGAACTGTTAAACACGTTCAAAAATGATGTTGGCTTTGTAAGATTCCAGATAGATAGCTATAACAATTTCTTAGACAACAGACTACAGAAGATAGTAGATGAGATAGGAGAGATAAAACCAGAGGTTCCAGAAATAGGAGAACTCACAATAAAATTCGGTAAAGTCGCTGTTGGCAAGCCTTCTGTAAAAGAGGCAGAAGGAGCGGTGAGAGAGATACTACCAATGGAAGCAAGATTAAGAGATTTTTCTTACACAGCTCCCGTTTACATTGAGATAACTCCGATTGTTAACAAGGTTGAACAAGAACCTGTAAATGTCCTGCTTGCAGAAATGCCTATAATGCTAAAATCAAAAGTGTGTCCATTAAGCAAATTAACCAGAGAGGAATTGGAAGAGAACGGAGAAGACCCTGATGATGCCGGAGGTTATTTCATAATCAACGGAACTGAGAGAGTCCTCGTATTGATGGAAGAGATAGCACCCAACAGAATGATTCTGGAAAAACAGAACGTCGGTAACTATACGGAGCTGATAAGAATCAACTCTGAGAGAAACGGTTTTGTCCAGAGACACACAATAGAGAGAAAGAATGACGGAACGATTTACATCTCGTTTGCAAACATTCGCAGACTACCGATAGTTGTTCTGCTAAAATTGTTAAGCTTGGAAAAAGACAAGTCTATCATCGAAGGCCTGAAAGACGAAGAAATAATAAATGATTTTTATGTTAACCTCTACGAGACGGAAGTTCAAACAGAGAAAGACGCTTTGGAATACATCGGCAAGCACCTCAAAATAGTTCAAAAGGAATACAGGAAGGAAAGGGTTGAACAAATCGTTAACAAGTATCTTCTCCCGCATCTGGGACAGGATCCTAAAAACAGGGATGAGAAAGCAAGTTATCTGTTAAAGGCAATCAAAAAAATAATTTTATTGGCGTTGGGAAAAATACCAGAAGACGATTTGGACTACTACGGCAACAAAAGAATCAAACTAGCAGGAGATCTGCTAGAGTTATTATTCAGATCAATTCTTGTGGGAAGATGGGGATTGATTGCCAGGATAAAATACAATTATCAGAAAATGGCAAAGAGGGGAAAGCTGCCTCCTGTGCAAACCATAGTCGAAGCAAACGTTGTCACGAATCAATTGGCGTCTGCCATGGCAACAGGAGCTTGGATTGGCGGTAGGACAGGTGTGTCGCAAAGACTGGAAAGGAAAAATTATATTGACTCCCTATCTCATATGAGATTGGTATTATCGCCTCTGACATCAACTCAAGAACACTTTGAGGCAAGAGAATTGCACCCGACGCACTGGCAAAGGTTCTGCCCGTCGGAAACTCCAGAAGGACCTACCATCGGTTTAAGAAAACATTTGGCCTTGTTCGCAGAAATAACAGCGGGCACAACACCAGCTGAAATGAAAAAATTGATGACTCATTTGAAATTGGACAAAGAGGGTGTTGATGTTTACTTGGATGGAATACCAGTTGGTTTTACAGCTGATGCTAAAAAATTCGTTGATGATCTAAGAAAACTGAGAAGAGAGGGGAAGATATCAAGAGAAATCAACTTTAGTTTTCTGCATGACTTGAACGAGATAAGGATTAACACAGACGGAGGAAGAGTGAGAAGGCCTTTAATAATTTTAGAAGAGAGCAGGCCAACATTAGCAGAAGAGCACCTGAAAAAACTGGCTAATAATGAAATTGGCTGGTATGATTTGGTAAAGATGAACTGTTTGGAATACCTGGACACCGAAGAAGAGGACAATGCTCTTGTCGCATTGGATGAAAAGGATATAAAATCTTCTAATACACATTTGGAGCTAACGCCGATAGGAATTTTTGGAATACCTGCAAGTCTGCTTCCTTTCCCAGAGCACAACAGAGGAGACAGGCCAAACCTGGGAGCAAAAATGGTTTGTCAATCCATTGGTTTGTATCAATCTAATTTCTTCTTGAGAAGCGATACAAAATCAAACATTCTAGTCTATCCTCAACTTCCATTAGTAAAGACTGAAACAACTGATGTAATAGGTCTAGACAAGCACCCTGCTGGACAGAATGTTGTTATTGCTATTGCTTGTCACAAAGGATATAATATTTTTGATGGCGTTATTTTTAACAAAGCTTCCATAGAAAGAGGCTTGTTCAGATCCATCTTCTACAGAATCTATTCTACTGAGGAAAAGAGATACTGGGGAGGACAGGAAGACAAAATTGGTACGCCGGAAAAGGATGTTAGGGGATATAGAAGCGAGGAAGATTATGCTAATCTGGCAGAGGACGGAGTCGTGTCGCCGGAGACTAGAGTTGAGAGCGATTCTGTTCTAGTAGGAAGAGTTTCCCCTCTAAGATTCTTGTCAGCAAATGAATTAATGTCTGGAATTGCTAACACGAGAGAGAGCTCGACGTGTTTGAGGCATGGAGAGAGTGGTATTGCTGACAGAGTCTTCTTGTCAGAAACCTACAACGGAAATAAATTAGTCAAGGTCTCTGTCAGAGATTTGAGAGTCCCTGAACTAGGTGACAAGTTTGCCTCAAGGCACGGACAGAAATCTGTTATAGGTCTGATAGCCTCGCAAGAAAATCTTCCCTTTACGTCATCAGGTATTACTCCTGACATAATATTGAATCCTCATTCAATACCTTCCAGAGAAACCATAGGACAGCTTTTGGAAATATTGACTGCAAAGACTGCTGCTCTGAGTGGCAAGAAGATTGATGCTTCTGCTTTCATTGGTGTCAAGGATAATGACATAAGAAAGACTCTGCACGAACTAGGATTCAGAAACGACGGAAAAGAAGTTTTCTACAATGGAATAACTGGCGAGAAATTTGAATTCGAAATATTCACCGGAATCATTTATTATCAAAAATTAGATCACATGGTTGCAAACAAGATACAGGCAAGGTCAAGGGGTCCTGTCACACTATTGACAAGGCAGCCAACAGAAGGAAAAGCAAAGGAAGGCGGACTAAGACTAGGAGAGATGGAAAAGGACTGTTTGATTGCTCATGGCGCTGTCCTGACTTTGAAAGAAAGATTTGATTCTGACAAAGTCATTGTTCCTTTTTGCAAGAGATGCGGCATCACTGCCATATGGGACAGGAAACTAGAAAAGAACATCTGCCCTGTTTGCAAGGAAAGTGATGTCAGCGAAATAGAAATGTCTTATGCATTCAAACTATTGTTGGACGAGTTAAAGACGATGCTGATATACCCCAAGATTAACATAAGCGGCAGGCTAATCGATTCAATAGGCTTTGGCCTTCTGTCCCCTCAGTTCATAAAGAAAATGTCCTCAACAGAAATAACCAAGGCAGAATTATATGACAACGACGGTTTCCCATTAGAGGGAGGAGTGATGGACCCGAAACTTGGTGTCATTGATCCTGGATTGAAATGCAGAACTTGCGGCAAGAGCATGGGCCCCTGCTTTGGACACTTTGGTTACATAGAATTAACAAAACCGGTTATTCATGTTCTATACTCAAAATTGATTTACAAGATATTAAAAACAACTTGCAGAAGCTGCGGAAGAGTGATATCAACATCAGCCACAACAACAATAAAGAAATGTCCTTACTGCGGAGAAGACCAGAAACAGATAAAGTTCGAGAAACCATATGCCTTCTACGAGACAGGAGAGAAAGGAGAAGTGGTGGAACTAAATCCTCTGGTCATCAGGGAAAGATTAGAAAAAATACCTGACGAGGACTTGGAACAATTGAAATTAAGAGGAGGAAGACCTGAATGGTTGTTGATAACATTATTGCCTGTCCCTCCTGTAACAACAAGACCGTCAATAACTTTAGAAACTGGCGAGAGGAGCGAGGACGACCTCACGCACAAATTGGTTGACATAATAAGAATTAATCAAAGGTTAAAGGAAAACATAGAGATAGGCGCTCCTGATTTCATAATAGGAGACCTCTGGGAATTATTGCAATATCACGCGGCGACGTTCTTTGATAACAGCTTGTCTGGAATACCGGCAGCAAGACACAGATCCGGAAGACCGCTGAAAACTTTGTCAGACAGACTCAAATCTAAAGAAGGTAGATTCAGACAAAACTTAACTGGAAAGAGGGTTAACTTTTCTGCAAGAACTGTTATTTCTCCTGATCCTTGCATAAGCATAAACGAGGTCGGAGTTCCTAAGGTTATTGCAAAGGAGCTGACAATACCAGTTGTTGTCACAGAGCGCAACATAGAATACATCAAAGAATTGATAATGAGAGCTCCTGCATGGCCCTCTGCCAATTATGTGGTAAGGCCTGATGAAAAGAGAAAGAAGGTGTCGGACGAAACAAAAGAGGAGATAGTAAAGGAATTGGTACCTGGTTACATTATCGAAAGGCACTTGCAAAACGGCGATATCGTTCTATTCAACAGGCAGCCATCGCTTCACAGAATGTCTATAATGGCTCACAAGGTTAGAGTCACCCCTTGGAGAACCTTTACATTAAACCTTTGCACATGTCCACCTTACAACGCAGACTTCGATGGAGATGAAATGAACTTGCACGTACCTCAAACAGAAGAGGCAAGGGCAGAGGCTGAATTATTAATGGAAGTGCAGAGGCATATAAGGTCTCCTAGGTTTGGCGGTCCAATAATAGGTTGCAAAGAAGATCACATATCAGGTTGCTTCAAGCTCACTAGCAAGGACACCGTATTAACTAAACAAGAAGCTTTCAAACTATTGGCTGATGTGGGAGTTTATGCTGATCTGCCTGACAAAAAAACATTCACAGGAAAAGAGATATTTAGTTATCTTTTGCCCAAGGAGTTATACATAGACTTCAAAGCAAAGGTGTGCGGTTGTGAAAATTGCGTAAAGGGAACTTGCGAGAACGACGGTTACGTTGTCATAAAGGGCGGAGAACTTAAAAGAGGTGTTATAGATTCTAAAGCAATAAGCTCTGAGAACGGAAAGCTTATTGATGTTATTGAAAAAGAATTCGGAACTGATGTGGCACACAAGTTCATAGACAGAGTTGCTTCAATTGGCATCAAATACTTGGACAGAATAGGATTCACGATCGGATTGGACGAGTTTGACATGGAGGAAGGAATTTTGGAAAAAGTCAAACAGGTATTGGACTCGTCAGAAAAAGAAGTTGAGAAACTCATAAGCCTATACAAGGAAGGAAAGATAGAAATATTGCCTGGAAGCAATGCGAGAGAAAGCTTGGAGGCGCACATACTGAGAGCTCTATCAAAATCAACAGAAGATGCAGAAAGAATAATAAAGGAGAATATAAAGGAAAGTTGCACAACCGTAATGATAAAGTCTGGAGCAAGAGCATCAATGTCTCACTTGACACAGTTGGTTGCGAGCTTGGGGCAGGCAAGAATATTGGGAGAAAGAATAAACAGAGGTTATAGGAACAGAACTTTGTCCCACTTTGCTGTTGGTGATCTTTCACCAGAAGCGCACGGATTTGCTAAAAACAGTTTTAAGAATGGATTGAATCCGTTTGAGTTCTTCTTTGAAGCAGTGTCTGGCAGAGAATCGCTCATGGACAAATCCTTGAGAACTAGGCACAGCGGTTATTTGGAGAGAAGGTTGATGAACGCGTTGCAAGACCTAAAGATTGATTATCGCTTCTCTGTTAAGGACAATAGGAACATTGTGATACAGTTCACCCCAGGGGAGGATAATATTGACCCTTCAAAATCTGATTGGGGATTCCTAGATGTAAAGTCAATAGTAAAGTCTGTGATAAGGTGAAAAAATGAAAATGAGCGAACTAAAAGATGTTTTACCTCCGAAGATAGTGGATGACTTGGGTAATGCTTTCAAAGAATTCAAGCCGACAGAAGCCCAGAAGAAAAAAGCAATAGAGCGCGTCATTAACTTGTATAAGAACAGTTGCTACGAGCCTGGTGAAGCCATTGGTGTCGTAGCTGCCCAGAGCATATCCGAACCAGCAACGCAGATGACCATGCGTACGTACCACCTGGCAGGAGCTTCTGAAATTAAGGTTACGTTAGGTTTGCCAAGACTGGTAGAAATATTTGACGCAAGGAGAAGTCCCAAGACGCCAATGATGACCATTTATTTGGACAAGAAGCACAACACAATGGAAAAGGCATTTGAAGTGGCAGCTGACATACAGGAAACACAACTGGTTGATATAGCAATAGAGCCTGCTATTGATATTCTTAACATGAGAATTGAAATACCTCTGGACTTTAAGGAAATCAAAGAGAGGGAAGTAAAGGTCAGCCAGATACCAGAGATTCTAAAACTGTTGTTCAAGGATCTTGACATAAAGACTACAAAAGAGAGCATACTGATAAAATCCAAAGGCGATATAACGATAAAGCAGATGCAAAAGTTAAAGGCAAGAATACTGAAGGCTCACATAAAAGGTGTAAAAAGTGTTTCAGAGGTTAGGGTCATCAAGAAGGAAGACGAATGGATAATGAACACGCTTGGAAGCAATCTTCCCAAGGTATTGAACATACCTGGGGTTGATGCAAAAAGAACGGTCTCGAACAACATACACGAGATATACAAGACACTCGGTATCGAGGCAACGAGGCAGGCCATAGTTGATTTCGCATCAAACACAATGAGGGACGGAGGCTTGGACGTTGACGTTAGACATATAATGCTTGTCGCCGACATAATGACAGCGGACGGAAGGATAAAGGCCATAGGCAGATATGGAGTCGCAGGCTCAAAGGGCTCTGTGTTGGCAAGGGCAAACTTCGAAGAGACCATTAAGCACTTGACCAAGGCTGCTATCAAGGCTGAGATTGATACGCTCGACTCAATAATAGAGAATGTCATAATAAACCAAGTCGTACCTGTTGGCACGGGGATGTTTAAACTGGTCTTCAAACCCAAGAAAGAATCCAAGTGAATTTATTAATCAGCAATTCTAAGTATGAAGAAACACTATTGGATTATCGGAAGGTTGTACGATAGATTTAAAAACATTAAAATTAAAAAATGATTCTATGACAGAGGACTTGAGAAGCGCGCTCGAAGAAAAAAAGGTTGTTCTAGGAAGTAAAAGAACAATAAAATATTTAAAGTTAGGAAAAGTAAAAAAGATTTTACTAGCAAGCAATTGCACTGAAGAGGTTAGAAAAGATCTCGAACACTATGCCAAATTGACCGGGATACAACTGGAAAAATTCGACGGAACAGCAAAACAGCTGGGCATATTTTGCGGCAAACCATTTTCAATATCAACTTTAGCTATACTGAGTGAAACGAATGAGAAACTTTGATAATAATACTCTGATGGTAATAACAGCATTTGAGAATATAACAGGAACAGAAGTTAGGGATTGCATTTGTTCTAATACTATCTATTTTCTTGTAAACCCTGGAAAAATTGCCATGACCATAGGCAAGAACGGGAATAATATAAAGACCGCAGAAAGAATGCTCGACAAGCCAATAAAGGTTTTCGAGTGGGCCGAGGACGAGAGAGAATTCATAAAGAACTTGATATTAAGGGCGCAGAAGATTGATCTGAGGGATGAGAAAGCAATAGTAACCATAAGCCAAGAGGACAGAGGCGCGGTGATAGGAAAAGAAGGAATCAACATAAAAACCATAAGAGAACTTCTCGTTAGAAACAGCAACATAAAAGAATTGAAGGTTATTCCATAAAAGATACACGTCTACTGAAAATCAAAATATTTATTATTGGTTTTGATGTAAGTTTCAGTAGGACAGATTTTTAAAGATTTGCTATTTAAGTTATTATATGATTTTATGGCATTGAAACGTATCATTTCCTTAATTACAAGAACTAAAACTTTTAAATATCCAGATCCGCAAATTCAAACATATTTAAAAGAATTAATTTCTGAAGAAAATTATCATATCACAACCAGAAGACGTGAAGGTGAATGGGGAGCAGATTGTGGTTATGATGGCACATCAAGAACAAATATTCTTGAAACTTCAGGTAATAAAAATAAAGTTTTAAAGTCTGTCAATAATCTTGTTGACAGATACGATGATGATAAACCAGGACTTTGGAGTCCTGAACATTTTCCTTTAGATAAGGTTTCTGTTAGGAAAAAAAATGGTGGAAAAATAAGGTTAAAAATTGGTCGATGTCCATTAATATATACAGTTAAAATTAATCCTATTAAATAAGAAGTATTAATTATCAATCTAAACTAGTTGTTTGGATAATTATTTCAATTTACAGTAGACTTAAAACCTTTTCCATAGAATATTCATAGAAAATGAAATCTTGTTTAGAACTTTATAAAACCGCTAACAAAAGAATATATTATAATGATTACTAGGAAAATGGTTATTGCCATGGTTATCTTGTTTGCCTTTTTCTTGAAGAATCTTTCTGCTATAGCCTTAACAATCAATCCACCATCCAAAGGATAGATTGGCAGTATGTTAAAAATTCCCACCAACATGCTTAAGGATGCTATCATTCCTAGAATTGGAAACACTATCAAGAAAAGACTAATGTCCCTTACATTGACTCTCGAGCCTATTCCAATAAAAGGAAAATCTTTTATCTGAGGATGCTCTCCTAATTTTAAGGTGTGTTCTGCGCCATCAACGTTTAGCGTGACAACGTCCCCAGGCTTGTAATCTTCAAGTCTTCTTGATAAAACCAAGCTTGACATGACATAAGTTATATTTTCTGTGTTTGATTTTGGCACCATCAAGAATAAGAATGAATAGTCATTAAAAGTTATGTTCATTCCTTTGCCATCAATGCTCTCTAAAACCATACCTGGCTTTAGCCCTAGCAGACCGGCGGGAGACGTCTCGTTTACACTGGTTATTAGCAAACCGTTGGTATTGGGCGCCCAAATCAAGTATTGAACCAGAAACATAACAGAAATTCCTATCAATATGTTAATGAAGCTCCCAGCAGCAAATATCCTTAACTTGGTCATTGTATTGGATTTTTCAAGTTGTTTCTCATCAGGCTCGACAAAGGCTCCTGGAAAAATCGCCAGCAATAAGAGACCTACGTCCTTTAATTTTATTTTCTCAGCTCTTGCAATAATGCCATGGAATGTTTCATGAGGTATCAATATCACTGCTATTACAATTATCCAGAACCAGAATGGTATGCCGATAAAGCCCGGACCAACAGTCATCTGGCTTGATGGTATTGGAAGGGCAATCTGCAAGGCTGGTTGGGTTATAACGCCTGTGTAAACTAAGTAGGCAGTGTTAATGAGGGCATAGGTGCCTTGCGTCATGAAATAGAGACAGACAACAATGGCAATCGTCCCCACTATCTTCCAAAACAGAATTGATTTCCTGGCTATCCTATCCAAAACATCTCTGAACCTCTTTGTCCTTCTCATGAAGAGTATATAATACTTGAAATCAATGTTCTTCCTGTCTCTGTATATCAAAACTGCTAGCATTGAAAAGAACAGTATCACGGATAAAAAATAAAGGTCTATCATATGCTTCTTTTATATGGTTTAACAATATAAATATTTTCATAAAGTCATTATTAGTGGTATAAATGGACGAGTCTAAAGAATTAGAAGAGATAAGGAAGATGGGTTTTGATCCATACCCTTACAGTTTTGATAGAACTAATTTTATAAAAGATATAGTAGAAAAATATTCCAACATCAAAGCCGGAGAAAAAATAGAAGACATTAAAGTAGCAATAGCAGGAAGGATCAAATCAAAAAGACAGCACGGGAAACTTAGCTTTGCTGACGTAGAAGACTCTTCTGGAAGCATGCAGGTTTTCATTGGCGCTGACAATGTTTCTGAAAAAGAATATGAATTATTATCTAAGGTAAACATTGGCGACATAGTTGGCGTGGAAGGTGGAATAATAAAGACCGTGAAAGGTGAACTGAGTATATTGGTTAAAAAATTAACTTTATTATCCAAGGCTCTTAGAACTCTGCCCTCTCAATGGTACGGACTAAAGGATGTTGAGATAAGGTACAGACAAAGATATGTAGACTTGATAATGAATCCCGAGGTAAGAAAAACATTCATATCAAGAACTAAGATAATCGATGCCATAAGGGAATTTTTAAATAAGAAGGGTTTCTTAGAAGTTGAGACACCAATACTCCAACCAATATACGGGGGTGCGGCAGCAAAACCTTTCAAGACGCTTATGAATGATATAAAACAAGACGTGTTCCTCAGAACAGCCGATGAACTGTATTTGAAAAGACTCATAGTCGGTGGATTCGATGGCGTCTATGAATTTGCAAAAGATTTTAGGAATGAATCAATAGACTTGAAGCACAACCCAGAATTCACGATGCTGGAGTTTTACAAGTCGTACATAGATTATAATGGAGTCATGGATTTGTTTGAAGAACTGATTAAATACGTGGCAGAAAGGGTTCTCGGAACTACCAAGATAGAGTATCAAGGCCATAAAATAGATCTTGCCAAATGGGAGAAACTTACAATGGTGGATGCTATCAAGAAATACCTGGGAGAGGACGTCACCAAAATGGACCTAAAAGAATTAAGAAAAGTCGCTGAAAAGCATAAGATAGAAGTTGGTGATATGACGAAGGGTGAAATGATAAATGCTTTGTTTGAAAGCGTTGAGGACAAGATAATTAATCCTACCATATTGATGGACTATCCGAAAGAAACTGTTCCACTATGCAAGGTAAAGAGAGGTAATCCCGAGTTCATAGAAAGGTTTGAACCATTTGTCTGCGGTTTTGAACTAGGCAACGCTTACTCTGAACTGAATGACCCTGTTTTGCAGAAAAAACTTCTAGAAGAACAAGTCAAAATTAGGAAGAAGGTTGACGAACCATGGACAGAAGCCCTTGACGAGGATTTCATAAGAGCCATGGAATACGGAATGCCGCCAATGGGTGGTATAGGCATAGGAATAGATAGGTTGGTTATGCTGCTCACGAACTCAGCATCCATAAGAGACGTTATATTCTTTCCTTTGATGAAACCCGAGAAATAATCACTTGCCAAACTTTCTCTTCTGTATCCAGAACCATCTCAATATTTTTTCAAACTCCTTTCTCGAAAAGTCCGGCCACAAGGTATCGGAAAAGTATATTTCAGAATAGGCCGCCTGATACAACAAGAAATTAGAGAGCCTGCACTGACCGCCCGTGCGTATTATGAGGTCTACTGGCCTGTTTATCATCAGATATTTCACGAAGCTGTTCCTCAAGGGAGGCACTGCCTTTACTCCAGCCTTGACAACCTTTTTGATGGCGCTTAATATTTCGAACTGGCTTCCATAAGCAATCATTATGTTCCATATTATGTTCGCATAATTGGACGTTGCTTTTTCCACGGCCTTCGCAGCCTGCCTGACATCAGACCTCCATATGCCGCTGTCGCCTAATATGTTGACCCTTACGCTGTTATCCCTGATTTTCTCAGACTTTAAAATCTTCCTGAAGTTCTTCTCGTAAACCCACCAGAGCTTGTTCAGTTCCTTCTTGCTCCTGTTCAGGTTCTCAGTCGATAAGGCGTAAACGCTTATCATTTTGATCTCAGGATGTTCCAAGCACCAGTCAAGAACCTTCTCAAGCTTTTCTGCGCCTGCAACATGACCGTACCATTCTGGCTTGTTGTGCTTATTTGCCCAGCGACGATTCCCGTCCGGAATGACCGCGATATGAACGTCCGATTTGTTGAACTTAGCATCGTCTGTGATAATAGCACCTTTCATTAATTAATTGACAACTAAGTTTATAAAAGTTGATTCAATAACCTTAGAACAGATTTTCTCATCTTGACATTTTTCGGTAAATTGACTCCGCAAGCCATAACAGGCGATAGTTTATCCGTTCCACCAGAACTGTTATCATACATTACTGTTGGCCTGCCCAAGCATTGGAAGAAGCTTTATCAAGAACATCTGTCACCATGATTCATCTCTAAGATAACAAGTGTCACTGATTATTAAACAATGTTTATTACGGGGATTGTATTCGGGACATTTTATACCTTCTATGTTTGGTGCGTCATTTTTCTTTGGCATGCAGTATATCAATACTTTACCTGGAACACTTGGTGTATTTATGCCCTTATAATTTTCTCCAAGTTCCCTTCTTAAATCAAATATTAATTTCCCTGTAAGATGCTTCGTTAGTATTGGACATTCAACTTCCTTTATATTAGGTTTTTCTGTAGGCATATTTTCACCTGTTAAAAAAAGTGTACTAATCTTTAAATGTCTATGTTGTAGAATCTTTTATCTTTTCTTGAGCAAGTTTTTCTGCATCACCTGATTTAAAAGGTAACAGTAATAAACCTTCTCCAAACTCATAAAACAAAATATTATCTTTAACCTTAATACCATGCTTTTGGACATATTCAGACGGAATCGTAACTTGTAAGCTTCCACCTTTTTCAAGTACGGATCTAGTATCAAGATATTTCGGCTTGCTCAAAATTATCACTAATTTTCAATAGCAAACCAATCTTTAAATCCTTATTGCCGCCCTCACGTCCGCTGTGAAGAGCATCAGATGTGCGGAGGGCATGCTTGTCTTGCGGTTCAGAGTGGAATAATTTAATAAATGTAAAAATACTTAATAGAAGAAAATAAAAAAAGACCTACTATTCTTCTTTGCGCAAGCATTTATTTTTTTCAGTACATTTACTGATATGGCAATTTGGACTGAAAAGGAAATCAGAGAAGCTCTTTCAAAGGGATCTCTGAAAGTTGATCCAACTCCCAAGATTGGGGAAATTTCGATAGATCTTAGCGTCGACAAGGTTTTCAAGGTACCTCAGGAAGATTTTAGCCTTCTGATGAAAGGGTATTATGACTTGCATAATCCATTTGAGCAGGGCAGGTTCAGCAATACCATGGAACTTTTAGGATTGGACAACACCCTATCCAAGGAGATCAAACCATGTGATGGAAAGTGGAAGCTGCCGCCAGATCAGCATGCATCGGCAGGAACATACATGCTCCACTACAAGGAGCGCTTCAAATTCAACGAAGATATCGATTATTCCCTGACAAAGAGGAGCAGCTACGCAAGATGCGGTATTGCGGGATTTAGCCAGGACAACATAGACGGCCATTTTTATGACGCGGTTCTCAGCTTTGCCAACAATGTAATATATGAAGGTGATGCAATCAGCCAGCTGACACTGTATGATAAGGGAACAACTGTTTTGTCCCGGAAGGAGTTGGCTGGAATCATGGGTACTGATGAGCTAAGGGTGTTTGATGAAACATCAAGAGACTTCGGAGAGGCTAATGAGTTGACAGCAAGAATAATCAATCCTGACGACGATCAGTGTTGCTACCCATTCACATCTTATCTTGACTTGAGACTCCACCAAAAAGTGAAGGCTTTCGAAGGATTCACCATAGACAGGAAGAACTTTAATCCGTATGATTTTATGCCGATAGACTTGTCCATTTATGACCAGAAATATTATGCAAGGTTCATGATTGGAAGGACCCGCGAGAGAGTCAAGCTCGGTCCAAATTATGCTGGATTATTGCCAAAGTGCGATCCCATTCACCACTCTACCATATGCTACGCCCCGTTCATCAAGCCTGGAAGCGATGGAGTCATAGTCACTGAGATTCTGCCTTCGGATCCGAATTTTGGTCTGCATCATGACATGATAATTCCGCTGTATGTCGTGCCAGTCAAGAGTCCTGTAAGATATCAGGGGAAGTTCAACCACCAAAAAGAAGTCGCCCTTCCCTGGTAGTATTGTAAATTATTCAAGGAAATCCTGAAGTCTGTGTACGTATATTCTGAATACTGAATCATAAGACATGCGGAGGGCATGCTACATGGTCGAGGTTCGTATCTATGTTGTTAAAATGATTGTAAATATTTATCCTTAATTTTAGTCAACACTTATTCTGATTTTAAGAATTTGATATGGAAGTTTCTGCTGTTCCAAAGAAAGTCCAACTCCATGAACTAGTATTGAAATAAAATAAGTTTATCGTATCATTATTTTTTATATATGGTATTTCTATTATTTTGCTATTCATCATAAGCGTTGAGCCTTCTGGTATGGATTGGGTAAAAACATGAGCATACTTTGTATTACAGTATTTCTCTTTGTTATTAGCTTTACAATTTATATTAAAATTAGTTGATTTTACAGTTTCTAAAACAAGTACTACCGACTGACCCTTCAATAGATTTTCTATCTTGAAATGACAACCTTTTGATTCAAACGAACCGCCACAATTCTTTTCAATCACTTTTTGATTGTCTTTTATAATTTTAACATCTTCTGAAGATGTTAAATCAAAGACTATAGAATCTGCGTCTAAATTGCCATTGTTTATAAAATTAAAACTATAGAATGTGCATGATGCACAATCTGTTGGTTCGAACGTATTAGTTAAAATATAATCTGATGCGTTTTTATTATTAAGTATCAATATTTGAGAATATCCAAGACCGCCTTGATAAACTAAAGAAAAATTATTTCCAAATTCTTTACTGAACGAGGTAATGTTTGCTGCTTCAATGGTAACAAAATTAATATTTATCTCTGGTTTTCCTATAATAAATTCTTGAATTTGTTCTCCGAAAATTATACCAACGATTATTCCGATTAAACTGGTTAAAATGTTAACAATAATAAAAATAGCTACTGTTTTTTTAGTTATGTTTTTACCAAGAATTTTCATTTACGCATCCTTTAATTGATTTATTTTCAAATCCTTTAAAGTTACTATATGCACTGAACCTGGAACATGATGCGGAGGGCAGGATTTGAACCTGCGAACCCACTAAGGGACAGGCTTTTTGCTGACCATCCTCAAGCCTGCCGACTTGACCAGACTATCGGACCTCCGCTTTGATATAATAATTTTTATTCAGAGGATTTAAATTGGTTAATATTCTTAGAATAATTATATCTTTTTCAAATGCTCCGGGTTGGCTATTACTTTTTTGGTTTTATTGCCATCCTTTATCTCCAGCACATAGGCCCTTCCCCTCTTTTCAACAATCCCCCCGCACAATCCTTGGAACCTTCTAAAGGGCATGCCGCCCTCAGAAGAAGAGTTTATGTCTATAACGACCTTGTCACCTATTTCGAATTCTTTTAAAAACTCGTTTATAGAGGCCTTTACAGATCTCCTAAACTTCTCCCTTGTCCTTCTTCTAGGTCCGTGAGACTTTACTACCATGAAAGCACCGTTTAATTAATTAATTAAAACCTTATAAATTTATATGCTTTTGGTTGTTGGAATAACCGGTCTGGCAAGCTCTGGAAAGGGCGAGACCTCTAAATATCTGGTCGAGAAATACGGATTTACAAGGCTCGTCTTCTCCGACGTTCTGAGAGAGGAGGCCGAGAAAAGAGACTTGCTGGAAGGCAAGAGCTATGAGGAGCAGAAAAACATTCTTTCAAAACTCGGCGAGATGATGAGAAAGGCGAGTGGCAGGTGGGACATATTGGCTGTAAGACTGGTTGAAAAAATAAAGTCAGACAATTTTGAGAAAGTTGTTGTCGATGGCTTCAGATCTGTAGAAGAGGTTAATCTATTTAGGAAGAGTTTTGAGAAATTCTATCTAATTTTCGTGGAGGCTGACGAGAAAATAAGATTTGCTAGGAGGAGACTGGAAGACCCTGACATAAGCATAAACGACCTTAGACAGAGGGATAAAAGAGATGTTGAGGAACTGGGCCTGGGAAAAGTCGTAGCAATGGCTGACTTTAAGATAAACAATGACCAGCAAGGACTAGAGAATTTACATAAAGGAATAGACGAACTAATGAAGAAAATTATTTAGACTTTTCTAAATCAAAGAGAATTTAATCACAATGTTATACAAAAGAAAAATAAATATATAGGCTTAAGAAGAAAAAGAAAATTAAAATAATATAAAACCACCAAGGCTTTATAACAAGAATATCTTGAGCTTTAGGGTGTTTACCAAAAAAGCGAGCTATAACTATCCAGGCAAATGCAGAAAACGACAGACCAAAAAGAAATGCTCCAAGATATTTAATCCAAAAAGTTTTATCTTGAAAAATATCTAATGAAAATTGAATAATTAAAACTATAAGAAATATTCCAAAAATCTCGGGAATTGATAATACTGGTGGTAGACGTTTAACCATATTAATCGTATAGTAAATTCATGATTCAAGAGTTTATTAATTTCTCTCTAGTTTTTGTTATTAATGTCATCCATTCATCTCTCTCTTCTACACGAGCCGGTTTAAATGCTGTAGTTATGTTTTTCATTGTTTTAAAGGGGTTGAGGCTAATTCCAGTTCCACTTTCTTTTATCTTTAAAAAAGCAAATGCCACAGTATTTATTTCACCATCTGGTTGTCTTACTGACATATCAATAGTAGGGTTAATTTTGAATTTTGTTCCAGATTGCATACCTTCTATAAAACCAAGTGGAATATCACTAAAAACATTTTCAAGCTTCTTTTCTTCTCCTTTCAATAAATCTATTTTTGATTTTACAAAAACCAAACGTTTATTGGTTAAATAAACGTGACAATTTTGTGCATCAAATATGCTTTTCTCTCTCTTTTTCTTTTCTGTTGTAGTTACTCCTCCAAAAAAACCAGAGCCGAATACTTTACCTCCTACAAATCCAACATTTACTATACCTGCACCATAATATTGCATCACAGAAACGTCCTTGATGATTTTTTCTCCTTTTTGTAAAAAGAAAGGTAGTTCGCTCATATCTAAATTATAGAAAAATCAGGATTTAAGGTTAACAAACATTCCAATCAGTTTCAGAAAATTTACGTGCAAAACCAGTAGTTGTTACGTTAAAATTACAACTCTTTTTTAAACAGAATTCTTTTGTTTGAGCATAAACAGTAAATCCAAATACACTTACATTTTTTGTAGGAATTGCTCGTATAACATATCCAGCACTAACTCCTTCACTAATAGTAAAAGATGCAAACTTATCTTTTATTATATACCCTAAAGCATTGAAATCTATTGTACTAGAATAATTTTCATAATATACAGTAATTACACCTGCCGACTTGCCCATATTTACAAATGAAAATGAATATTGTTCTCCAGCTTCAATATTAACTACTTCAGAACACTCTGGTTGAATTCCTTGTGGAGCAAAATGAGATAATTGTATGTTAAATGTTTGTTTCTGTAAATCATAATTTAAATATCCTAAAATTATACCTGAAACTATATTTATAAAAATCAAAAGTATTGTAAGGTTTACCATTTTTTTATTAGCTTTTACCATCTCTTTATTCGACTCTACCATCTGTTCATTAGCTTTTACCATTTGTGCTTGAACTGCAATTGATTCTTCGTGTCTTCTCTGTTCACGTATTTCATCAAAAGGTTTATACAAATTATTTGCTATATTTTCTAATTTTCTTGCTATATCACCTAATTTATTTTCTATATCTTCCATAAAATTATATTATTAAGAAATCTTTTTAAACTTCTTGTTTTCTTCCATAACTTTGCCTATCATTCTGCATAATTTCTAGAAGATTACTGATTAGGATAGTTTTCCACCTTGTCTTCTATGTATACAATCTCAACACCAGCTTCTTTGAAGAACTTTCTTGTCAAATCAGCAGCATGATATTTTTTCTGGCAAACCACTCTTTTTATTCCAGCATTAATTATCATCTTACAGCATATAAAGCAAGGTTCGAATTTTACATATAGAGTAGAACCTTCGGTTGATATGCCGTGCAGAGCAGCCTGGATAATTGCATTTTGTTCGGCATGCAGTGTTCTAACGCAGTGTTTAGATATTGAACCATCAGGATTTACAACATCGCTCATCAAATGCCCTACCTCGTCACAATGAGACATGCCTACTGGTGCACCTACATAACCTGTAGTGAGTATCCTCTTGTTCTTTACAATAACCGCACCGTTCCTTCCTCTGTCGCAAGTGCCCCTCGAACCAACCAGTTTTGCTATTTCCAAGAAATATTCATCCCAAGAAGGCCTCTTGTACTCTTCAGGTTCGTTTTCAGAATCCTTTGAGTCGGTTTTTCCTTTCAATTTGTTAACAGCTTCCTTTAATTCAGAATCTTCCATAATTACGATTGTAATCAAAATTTTATAAATTCTTCGGTACCTCTATTTTTATAACATCCAGCTTTTTCGGCGTAGCTTTGACATTCAATATTTCAGAAACAGAAGGTTTTGTTCTATTTTCGTCCCCGTTAACCAATTCTTTTACATACAATCCAGCGGATGTCTTTACTACTAGTTCTATTTTCTTTGAATTTATTTGCTTGTATTTTAGGTCCTTGACCATTCTCCTTCTTATCAAATCAGCCCTGCGATGGACAACCCTTATGGGCGTCTGCTGAGAAATAGTGCCTATCAATCCTTTTAGCTTTTTTAATTCTTCTTTTTTTACTGGTTTATCGAAATCCACAATGACTTTGTAGGTTTTGTCTCCTTTTTCTGATTTTATTATCACAACAGTGTTCTTGTCAGAGAACTTTAATTTATTCACCCTAACCTTCCCAGTCTTATTTATCCCTTTTTGAATCTGTTTCAAGTTGATGAACCTTTTTTGAGGTTCTGCTATCTCAATTACAAATGGTCTCCAACCCAAGCATCTCGCATTAACGTCCTCGCGGCCAGACCCATGCATCGAATTGCCTTTTCCTTTTGCAACTTGCATTATAGGTTTCGCAATTATTTCCTGAACAGACGTCTTGTATTTACCAGGAGTTCCCCACTTACATTGTGGAATTCCCCTTATCAGTTTCTGATAATAACCAAAAATGTAAAGTGAGTTTATTTGCAAATCTATTTTCTTGTTGACAAAATCCGCTATAGCAACAACATCCGGCGTCTTGAAATTGGTAGGTTTTTTGAAGAGGAAACCTAGCCTCTTGCCTAACTCTCTGTTTATCTCGGTCTTTATCGATTCAACGTACTCGATGCCAACCTCTTCCCAAAGTTTTTCTTCCTTATCAAGAATTTCTTCTGAAACCTTTGAACCGACCAAGAAATTATTAAAATCTATTTTCTTAAGTTTGCTCTCAGCCTTTCTTGTCATCGAATCCATGTAATCGAAGAGGTTGTCGCAGAGCCAGCATTTCTCCTTTTTCAGTTTTTCAAATTCCTTGTTCTGCCTGAAACTGAATCCATAGAAGTTGTTCTTATTTATTTTCGAATAGTCTATCAGTTTTCCGTCAACCATCATGGCGATGGCAGTCCTTATTACCCTGCCTCTTTCATCGTCCCTGTAACCGTAAAGCAAATTACCTAAAAGTCTACCGAGACAGTGGTCACATAGTTTTCTGTCCAAAATCTTTACAACGCCCTCAATCATAAAGATAATCCTGTTTAATTTTATATAAATTACTCGTTTTCGAAGGAAAAAAATAAATCAATGAACCGTCCAAAAGTCGGAGTTTCAAGTTTAAATGTTTAACCCCTGATATTATTTTTAATGATGGCATGTCTCAGAATGTTTTTAGAACTTTAGACGGAGTGGAATACAAGAAAGAAGAGATTGCAGACTTGGACGCTGTAAAATCACTGGCATCCCTTAGGGCAGAGGATTACGGAAAAGTTTTTTCTAGAGAAAGAATTGATTATCTAGGTTCCACTATAATGACAACCCTTGATTACTTGGACTTTGAAACAATTCTCGGTGAACACGATTACAACCTCAAAGAAAACAAGGGAAAGGAAAGAATAAAAATGGAAAGAAGGAAGGAAGAGGTTTTTGTAGATTTTCCGCTTCACATGGAAGATGCATCCAAAACAAAAAAAGCTATTTACGATGCAGGACGGTCTTTCTTCACAAAATGGTTCAAAACAACTCCCGTAAAAGATTTGCTTGACTTTGAGGAAATATCCAAGTTGAACATGTACAACAACGAAAAATTGAAGGAGCAGAGAACAAATATGAAGTTCTCAAGAGAGAATGATAGACTGGTTTTCTCGTTGACATGCGAACCAAAAGAAGGTGACAAAAAGTGCTGTTCTGAAAACTCTAAAAGAACAGTATATTTTGATATCAAAGGCAAGGTTAAAAAAATAGAAATGGAAAAAAATCGGTTCGGTGTGGGCACACCATATGGCAGTCTATTCACAGACTATATGGAGATAGAATCAAGAATTTTTGAAAGTTTAATATTCGGATCCGAAGAATTAAGGTCAGTGCCTCCCTATATCGCACTAAACGGTAAAGAGATTGGGATTGCCGGATTAGCTGATTTTGCAGAGAGTGAAATGGTAAAAAACAAGTTAGAAAGAATCAAGGGAACCTTTGGCAAGTCTTCAATCAAAAACGGTTTCATACAGATAGAAATGAAAATTGACGAACCACTAACTCTGATCAGGAAATGCATTGATGTAGACGGGCTGAAAAAAGGCCTACCGTCACTGGCAAAAGAATTAGGAATTTAGATTTTTCTAGAGTCGCAAACCCAATTCAATACTGATATGCAATTGTTGGATAAATAGCTTTCCTTTGCCAAATTTTGAAGACAAGAGTTCTCATTGCTAAAAACCTTTGAACTTCTTAGCGAACCTCGCCATCATACCTCTTTTTCCGCCGCCAGAAAACATCTTGACCATTTTTTTCATTTGCTCGTGCGATTTCAAGAGTTCTCTTACCTCAGTTTCTGTTGTACCAGAACCCTTGGCAATCCTTTTAACTCTTGAAGCATCTATCATCTGCGGGTCCTCCCTTTCTTTATTGGTCATTGATTGAATAATGTACGACCATTTTTTCATCTTTCCCTCTTGCTTGTCCATGTCAAATTCCTTTGGAATCTTTACAGGTAAACCAGGCATCATGCCAATCATGGATTTCAGAGAGCCCATCTTCTGCATCGCCTTCAATTGCTCCAAGAACTCGTTCATCGTGAACTTTCCTTCTATGATTTTTTCTGCTGTCTCCGGTTTCAATTCTGCTTCCTTTGCCTTCTCAATCAAACCTTGTATATCCCCGAATCCTATTAATCGGGAAATAAATCTTTCTGGATCAAAGACCTCTATTGCGTCTATCTTTTCTCCCACACCTATGAACTTTATCGGAGCACCGGTTATTGCACAGGAGGTTATCGCTCCGCCGCCTCTTGCTGTTCCGTCCATCTTTGTTAGGAATATGCCTGTTATGCCGACCAATTCTTTAAAACCTCTAGCCTGCTCTCCAGCTGCCTGTCCCAGATCTGCCGGTATTGTCAATAGCACTTCGGTTGGTTTGACAAAGTCTGCTATTTTTTTCAATTCCTCTGCCAAATCCTTATCCAAAGAACTTCTGCCAGAAGCATCTATTATTATTATGTCATATTTCTTTAGCTTGTCAAAACCTGTTTTTAGAATTTCAATAGGATTTTTGATTTCCTTTGGTGCATAGCAGGGAGCATTTATTTGTGAAGCCAATTGGTTTATCTGGTCCATTGCGGCTGGCCTGTGAATGTCGCATCCTATCAAGGCTGGCCTTAAACCTTTTTTCTGGTAGTATTTTGATAGCTTGCCTATGCTCGTCGTTTTTCCAGAACCATAGAGACCGATGAACATTACCTTTCCAGGTTTCATCATTATCTCCGGTTTTTTGCCAACGAACTTTACCAGTTCGTCGTAGACTATCTTTACAACATGCTCTTTCGGAGTCATGCCCACCTTCGGCTTTTCATTCAGTGCTCTCTCTTCAATCCTCTTCGTCAAGTCCTGAGCCAGGATTATGTCTACATCGCCAGCGAGAAGCGTCTTCTGGATATCCTTCGCTAATTCGTCCAGAACCTTCCTGTCGATGTAACCTGATCTTGTTATTTTACCAAGAGCTTCCTTCAAGCCTTCGCTAAGTTTCTCTAGCATAAGAAGAATTTAGCATTAGCATTTATTAAAATAACTATGTCTAACTTTGAAAAACTTCATTATAGAACGAATGAATAAATTCTGGGCAGGACGCGGTAAAGGGATTTTTTCTTAATCTCTCTTCGACAAGTTTAACATACTCATCTAGTTTTTTGTTAGGGTTAACACCGTTTAAAGAAGACATGACATAACCAACGTATCCTTTTCGTAAAACAAGGTTTCCAGAATTCTTATCATCAAACTTTTTTGCTAAAGACTCCAACTTTCTAACCAATTTTTTTGCCTCTGGATTTGCTTTTATGACAGAGACTATGTTTGAACCTAATTCCTCGTATACTACTTTCAGTTCTGTTTTTTTCATATCTATTATTTTAGAGGCAAAGAAATTTAAGCTTATTTAACGCTTGTTACTAATTATTTAATATGAAGGTCGTTGGTATAGACCTTGCGGGAAAGTTTGAAAATCCAACAGGTTTTTGCTCAATGACTGAAGACGGGACAGAAACAAAGCTATTGTTTAGCGACGAAGAAATAATAAGCGAGATAGAAATAATAAAACCTGATTGCATTGCAGTAGACGCGCCTTTCTGGTTGCCTAGATACGGAGCTTGGAGACCGTCTGATGAGAAACTGTTGAGAAGAGGTTTCCAACCACTGTCGCCGCTGTTGCCTGCTATGAGGATGCTAGCTCTAAGGGCTTCTAGGCTTGTAAAGACCTTAAGGGAAAAAGGATACAAAGTCATTGAAGTTTTCTCCAACGCGTCTGAAAAAGTATTAGGTTTGTCAAAAGAACCGAGAAAGAACAAAGACGAATATGATGCTCTGTTATGCGCACTAACTGCCAAGGCATACTTAGAAGGAAATTATGAAGATATTGATGGATTAATCATACCTAGATGAATCAATAGAAACAAAAGATTTATATTCTTAGCTTTTTAATTATTTTTTTGTGTTAAAAATGAACATTTCAAAGCTAGTAAGAAAGAGTATAGCAAACGACATAGAAAGCTTGGAAGAAATATGCAAAAGAACTGGATATTGCAAAGATTGTGTAGCTTATCAAAGCGCTGATGGGTTGAAAATTCGTGATTTCATAGGATGTCCATTTACCAACTATGTGATAAGAAGAACTGAAGATTATCAGCACAAAAAAGGTTATGACAGAGCACTAGATTCTTCATTAATTGATTTGACATTTCATAGCATGGTAGAAGCAGTAATGAGCAAAGATCACATGCCCAATAAAAAAGATATACTAACAGATTTGAATCAACTAAAAATAATTTTAAGAGAAAAAGAAGAAGCAGAAGAAGATATAGAGCTCACAATACCAGAGGAACCTAAGATTCATACAATTTCAAGAAAAGCCGAAGAACTACTCTAAAAGTTTCTCAACAATCTTCTTAGAGTCGAACTTTTCTAAATCTTCATAGTTCTGACCAACGCCTAGATATAAAATAGGTTTCTTTATCGTGTGAGAAGCGGACAGAGTAGCCCCGCCTTTCTCGTAGACATCTGCCTTTGTTATTATCAACCCATCGACACCAACAGAATCATTAAACATCTTACATTGGTCATATATGTCATTTCCAGTCAAGGCATCCAGAACAAGTATCTTTAGGTCAGGCTTGTTAACCTTTATAATCTTCTTTAACTCGTCCATAAGATTGACATTGGAATGACTTCTACCTGCTGTGTCTGCTAGAACAACATCGATGTTCTTTGATTTGGCGTGCTTGACAGCATCAAATATAACAGCAGCCGGATCTGCACCATACTTGTGTTTTATAACGTCTATGCCTAGTTTTTTACCATGTTCTTCCAACTGCTCAATCGCGGCAGCTCTCCAAGAATCTGCAGCAGCGAAAACGCATGAGATTCCGTTCTTTTTTAGCAAATAACCTATTCGTCCTATGCTTGTTGTCTTACCAACACCATTAAAACCTAGGAAAACAATAAGGAATGGTTTCTTTGTTTTAACTTTCTCAACTAAATCAAAACTTTCGACACTAAGAATATCAAGAATAGAATCTCTCAAAGATTTTTTAACAACATTCTCGATCTCTCCCCTCTTTATGAAGTTACCAACAAGATTCTTCCTCAGATCGCTGATAATCTTGTCAGAAACCTCAACAGCAACATCAGAACTTATCAAACTCATTTCCATGTCTTTTAGAATGTCTTTAATCTCATCCTCTTCTATCTTTTTCTCAGTTATCTTTTTCTTGATCTTATCTATAATTCCTTTTTCTTCCTTTGGTTCTTCTTTGGGTTTTTCTATTTTCAGTTCTTCCTTGGTCTCTACTTTCTTCGGTTTTCTTTTCAGTATTCTTTCAAAGAATCCTTTTTTAGGTTTCTCTTCTATCTTTGCTTCAGGCATCTTTTCTATTTCTTTCGCAGTCTCAATAATTTCTTTTGCTTCTTCTATTTTCTCTTCAGCTGCTTTCTCTATTTCGATTTCAGGAACTTTCTCAACTTCTTTTATTTCTTCAGGCTTCTCAATTTCCTTTTCAACTTCTTTTACAAGCTCTTCCTTGGTTTCTTTCAGGTGTTCTTCCTTCTTTACCTCTTCCACAACTTCCTTTATCTTTTCTTCCTCTTTCTCAGAAATAGTCTTTGTTATTTTTTCTATTCCTTCCTTTAACTTCTTCTTCAAGAACCCAAACATTCAAATCACTTTTGAAGATTTTCTATTTCTTGCTGAACCTTTTCCAACTGCATTACGAAAACTGAACTTTGCTTTAAAACAGTATTCAATTCGTTCTCAAGCTCCTTGATTCTGCCATCCAAAAATACTAGAGCTTTTTCCCTCTTCTTCTTAACAGCAACATCGCTTCCTATGCCGACTATTATGTCCTCGCAATTCTCTATGCTTCCGCAAACAAAATTACCGCTTCCCAAGGGAACCAAAGCCTTGCTAGGCTTCGCGTTCTTCAAGTCCCCTATCGCGATCTTGGTTCTCTGCAAGTCCTCTAATTTCTGATTGACAAGCTGTGCCTTTTCCTGAAGCAATTTCAAGTTGGTGTCTAAAATCTGGAATTCTACTATCTTTTTCTGCAAATCATCTTTTTTGTTCATGAAAATACCTCTTCATACCGTCCTATCTCAGGACCAGTTGAAAATTCTGAAAATAATACTCCCCTACTATTAACAATTATGCCTGATCTTATAAAAGGACTGCCATAACCGACTGTCCCAACATCAACCTTTACCTTGAGCATCTCTTCTATCTTTTTCATTTCACTTTCTTCAGCATCTCTGTGACACAAGCATCCTATATTATTCGCCAGGGCAACTGAACCTATTATATCCAAACCTGCTATCTTCCCGGTCTCCACTTCACAATCCAAAGCGTCTGATATCCTCTTCTTGAATTTTCTCAGCTTTTCTGATATCAAGCATCCTTTGTCATTGCACAATATCAGGTTTCCCAAGGCTGTTTCCCTAGACTTTATTATCTCAAAATTCAAACCTAATGCTTTAAGTTTTTTGATCTCATAATCTTCCACTATGTGCGGCAAGACAATACCGTTCTTGTTTCCAGTCACGAACAAACCAATAAATTCTGTTCCAGCAACCGTAGCCACCTTAACCTCAGTGCCCAACGCAGTCTCTATCTTGCCGAGTATCTTTTTATCAGGCTCCAGACCAAGCAGGCAATAATCATCAGTAGCAAAACCGTACAGGCCTATGTTGGGGTCCCCATAAAATTTCGCTTTTAAAAATTTGAATGTCATGTCTTGAATTTAGAAAAAGAAGTATTTAATGCTTGTTATATATTTATAAATTTGGCAGAATTTCTATTTCTATAAGGTAATGCTCGTGAAGGTCAATGGCAAAGGTTATAGGACGGTCTGGATGAAAGGCTCGTCTGTGTTCCTGATAGAACAGAATGCACTGCCCTTTGATTTTAAAATCTATGAGGCGAAGAGCTACCTGGATACTTGTAACGCCATCAAGACGATGATCGTGAGAGGAGCCGGAGCAATAGGTGCGACTGCTGGCTTTGCAATGGCTCAGGCATTCTTGGAAGCGCATGAAAGCAACTTCTGGAATTTTGTAAAAAAGGCGAAAAAAGACATTGAATCAGCAAGGCCCACTGCCCAGAATTTGTTCTACGCCATCAACCGTGTTTTCTCGGCTTCGGAGAATTCAAAGAAACCCAGAGAAGCTGCTGTCATGGAAGCACGAAAGATTGCTGATGAGGATGCTGACAATTGTAAAAAGATAGGTGAATACGGAAATGAATTGATTAAAGACGGTTTTAACATAGAGACTCACTGCAATGCAGGCTGGCTCGCCTTTGTGGACTATGGAACTGCCTTGTCCCCGGTATATGTCGCGCATAGAAGCGGTAAGAGAGTTTTTGTTTATGTTGATGAAACAAGACCTAGAAGTCAAGGAGCTAGACTCACTGCCTGGGAACTTAAGAACGAAGGTGTATCCCATAAAATAATCCCAGACAATGCCGGAGCCTATATCATGTCTCAGAGAAAGGTTGACATTATGATTGTGGGAGCTGATAGGATTGCAAGAAACGGTGACGTTGCCAACAAGATAGGAACTTTTGAAAAGGCCATTGTTGCCAAAGAGTTTGGTATACCTTTTTACGCAGCGGCACCAACCTCGACATTTGATTTAAAATGCAAATCTGGCAAAGACATAATAATCGAGGAAAGAAGCGAGGATGAAATTTTATATCAAACAGGATTAACAAAGGATGGAAACATAGAAAGAATTCTTGTTTGTTCTCCTGGGTCTGGAGCAATCAACCCTGCGTTCGATACGACACCAGCAAAATATATAAAAGGGATAATAACGGAAAAAGGCATAGTCAAAACAAATGAAAATTCAATAAGAAAATTATTTAGCTGATTCTTCTTTAGGTTCTTCCTTCGGCTTTTCCTCAGTTTCCCCAGGCATTTCCTTTGGTTTTCCTTTAGTCTCCTCTTCTATCTCTTCCTGTATGGTCTTCTTTCTCCTTTCCTTTCTATCTTCCTTGATCTTTTCCTTCTTTTCCTTTTTCTTTTCCTCTTTTTTCTTTACCTCTTCTTTAGAAGGAGTCTTTATATCGACGCCCAACAACTCGCTATAGACGATGTCCTCTTCTTTAACAGCATGAATCCTTATTCTTCTAGGAGGTTTTTGAATACCCCTTTTCCAGATGTTTTCATTAATAGATTTACCAAGATTAATTTTTTCAGATTTCATATGCTTTCTCAGAAAATCCTTGACAATATTAACAGCAATCTTCGCCCTCGTAGTTCTCGGTTTGTCATAAGCTTCTCTCAATGGTATTGTGAATATCTTTTCTTCAGCCATGCTATCATCTCTTCAAACGACCATGTCTCCAGTGCTTTGTGGCGTGGACAGCAATTCTTCTTGTTCTGGCTCTCTTGCCATATTTCTTCAAGTCAGCCCATCTTGGAGCTGCCCTCTTCTTGCTGGCTGCTATCAGTCTCAATTTTTTTGGCAGATGCGTAATCTTGTTGGGCATTTAATCACTTTCTTTTTATTTTTATTTTCCTCTGAGGCGATAAAACCTCGAGTATTTGTTTCAGCTTCTTGTCGTCAACTGTTTCCGTCAGCTTACCGGCCTGATAAAGCTGGAACAAGTAAATCTCCAGTTGGGTAGCCACCAAAGGGTTTGCCATCCTTACCCTGCCTAGCCTTTCTAAAGCCTCCTTGGTTAGTACTTTTCTCATTACTTCCTTTTTCAGATTCTCGAACTCAGCCATGCCAGAGTCTTTCATTTTATCCCACTCGCTGCCTTGCTTAACAGCTTCTGGCCTTTGGAGGTTATTATTCTCCCCTTTTTCGGCTTTTCCACCTTTTTAACATAACCCGCATTTTCCAACTGTTGCAAAATCAATCTTATTATTTTTCCTCCAGCTTTTCTATGATGATGTATTTTTTTACCATGAGGCATCTTTCTTCTGCCGCCATAAGCAGTTCTTAACCTTTGAACGCCTACAGGACCATTTGCATAGACCTTGCGTAGAACAGCAGCTGATCTCAAGAACCACCAATCGTCTTGTAAAGGAGGTCTTTCTGTTGACACGCCAGTCTTCACATACTTAGACCAGTCAGGCGGCTTTATGTTCTCATTCTTCTTCAGTTCTTCTGAAAGCTTTTCAATCAGCTTTTGCGGTTCAACTTCTCTCATAGTCATCCTTTTCTAATATTGTTTTTACCTTTAAAAATCTTTGCCTAATCTGTATTTTTCTTTCATCCTCTTTATTAATTTATTATAACGTTCGGCAAATTCTGGTTTCTTGCTTATCATTTCTTCTAATATCTCTATTCTCTCCAAAGCTATCCTCTTTCTTTGGTCCTTTATCTGCTTAAATCTTGAATTTTTCATAAAAATCTATTTTAATAAATTTCTTTAGGAATCGAAATTAACAATAAAGCTAAAGCTACATTCACAAGGAGATTTGTGACAAACATGGCAGTTGTTTGAAAACATCTCTGAAAGCTCCTTTGCCGCATCTATATCTAGGGAATTGAAAAGGCTTATCATGCAAGAAAAAATGTCAGCTGATTCTGAGACGATTTCTTCAAAAAGCTCATTTCTATGCTCTCCTGTATATTTCAATACAGCTTCTGAGAATTCTCCCATTTCTTCTGCCAGATGGATTACTGCATGTTCCATTGTCCTTTCTTCAGGTGGATATATTTTTTTAAACATAATTTGAAAATCTTTAAGGCTTGACGGCTTTTTCAAATCGTTTACGTTAGCACGCTTTCTGCTCTTTATTTTCTTTTCTTTGCACGAGCACGGGCAAGTTGCGCAGTAAGAGCATAGATATGGAAAACGCTTCCATACAGCATCTTCTAGATCTATGTGAAGTCTGTTTAGTAGGGATGAGAACCAACTCAGAGAAATTATAATATTGATTTTGGCTTTATTGTAATCTTTTTTTCTCAATCCCTTCAGGCTTCTCATCGTAAAACGCTCTATATTGCTGAGCATATCCCATAGGTCGAAATGCCTATCATTGGATAGTCCGTAGACTTCATCAACAAAGTTCTGAAAGTCTCTTATTGAGGTATTGGGCGTAATACTTGGCATTTTATCACAATAAATGCGTCGACCGGGATTCGAACCCGGATCGTGAGCTTTCATCAGAAGCTATGGAAGGCTCATGTCCTACCATTAGACTATCGACGCATAGCTATAATCTTGACTGTAATATATTTATCCTTTCCTCTTAAACTTCATACTATGTCAGAAGCTGTAAAATATATGTTGGAAAATTTTAAGAATATAAGTGAAAAATGCTTTGATGATTATGGATTCAGAGAAACGTTATCAGGTTTTATTTTTGCTGCTGATATAAGGCAAGGAGATTATAAAGTTACACAATTATCTAAAGATGGGTTGACTGTGGCATTTGACGTAAAACAAGAAGAATCAGGGTCTATTATATCATCTGAGAAATTTGACAAAAAGAAGTATACTGAAAACATGTTAGAACTTCTAAAACTCGCTGTTGGAGAAGACGCTTATAGGATTGAGATAGACGATTTTATGGAGAAAGCGTTAAAGAGCATCAGCAAACCCGAAGAAGACGATATCGTTGAAAAACTTGCTCAAGAATCGCAGCCAGAATTTCGTTTCTATTCAAAAGCGCGTAATGAATTAGTAGCATCCTTGTTTTCAAACTGTTTTACGCTGTCATCATCCTGCTATCCTGAAGCGATATACTTAATGGAGAATGTAGGCAGCAAAGCATTTGAATGCAAAAAAGGAAAATTACAAATCGATCTAAACCCTGAGAAATTTAGAGGCATTAAAAACATGGAAGATTGGAGAAAGGATTTATTGAATTGGAAAGTATAATTTAAAAAGACTCTCTTATCTTATTGGCAATATTCTCCATTTCTTCTCTAGGAATCTTTTTTATGTTATCCGGCCTTATCCAACCACCGTGTCCATCATTCTCATATCTAGGGACAAGATGTATGTGTGCGTGGGGAACGTCATTTCCAGCAATTCCCGAGGCCACGAATTCTGTTTTCATTGATTTTTGTATCTTCTTCGCCACCCTTCTAACGACCTCGAAATATTCTCCCGCATTCGGAACGTCCCAGACCCATTTGTAATGCTTTTTTGGTATGACCAGAGTGTGACCTGGGTTTACCGGGTTTATGTCCAGAAATGCTAAAAAGCTCTCATCCTCGTAGACCCTGTCCGCGGGTATCTCTCCTCTGGCAATTTTGCAAAACACGCAATCCATATAATCACGAAAAGTGGGGTCAGGGAGATTCGAACTCCCATCAACTGGTTTCTTCTATCATCCTTGAATCAATGCTCCATGACTGGAGCCAGCTTTTAAGGAACACCTAAATGATGTCTATCTTAACCTGGTTGGACCATGACTTCATGCTAGTTTTTAGCTAGTCCCATGTCCTTTCAGACCCCATTCTAATAATTTGTTTTTATGATAAATATTAAAGCCTATCTCCTTTTTAAATAGTGACATACTTTCTGATCTTATATTAAAACGTAAAAATAATGTTGTATTGCCATCTTTCCTTATGTTTCCTTTACCAAACCATGTTTCTGTGGTTTTTATGTTAAAGTCTAAAAGCATATTTTTCATATCATCTAAAAATTTCATACAATTATCTAACATTTTTGAATGCTTGTTCAAACCAAATCTTATTTTTATTCTATTGACACCCTCTTTCCAAACGCTACCTTCACAATCAAAAGCCACTCTTAGATATTCTCTTGAAAAGGTTCTGCTTTCTTTTATCCATTTGGGTACTCGAAAGTCTACGTAAATCTTATTTCCAGAAGGTGTTCCTATAAGATTTAAAACTCTGGATAAAGGCTGACTAATGACTCTATATTCATAACTTGTACCATAACTAGTAGGAACTTTTCTTATTTCTCCACTTATTCCAAATTCTTTTTCAGTAATATCCATAAATTCTTTTAGTAGAGATATTTTGCCGCTTGCAAAAGAAAACACTTTCATATCTCGTCTTAAATGACCATCAAAAGTAAGATATGAGACTATTTTCGCTAAGTTTGAATTCGAGTATATGGGAAAGCTTAATTTAAATTTATCTATAGCCTTATATGCAAACTTTTGTAGTTTATAAGACGCTATGAATTGTTCCTTTGATAATATTGGTTTCATATCGATATTTTATCTTTATCACATAAATAGTTAGTAGACGACCCCTTCTTAAGGAATATAATACGAGTATTTTTATATTTTTGCTAAGTCCTAATTTAAGTTATTTTCTAAGTATTAATTCAATTGCAGCAGGGATATGTGGTATTTTGTAAAATATTGGAAATGGACAGAAATAATTTTTACTTATAATTTCTAATTTATTTTTTTTAATAATATGTTCTAAATTACTTTCTTTCAAGATAGAGATGTGAGACTTGTCTTTATCTAAAAAACTAAACAATCTTCTAGGCCACTTATCTATTGGCACTGATACGATGAGGTATCCTCCTCTTTTCAATTTTTTAACTATTTTTTTAAAGTTTAGTTCAAAATTTTTTGTATGTTCTAAAACATCTAAAACAGTAATGCAATCAAATGATTCATCGGCATATGGCAAAGATTTTTCTAAATTTACTAATTTAAAATTTGCGTTTGGAATTTTTTGTTTTGCCTCTTTTATGGCAAATTTTGATATATCACACCCATATAATTCACTAAAAAATGGAGAAACTTCTTTTAATAACAAACCAAAGGCACATCCTATATCTAAAAATCTACCCTTGAGTTTTTGTTTTTCTATAAAATGAATTACACTTCCAAAAAGTTTTGAAGTGTTTAAATTATCATAATTTATGTAATTTGATTTTTTATTCCCATAAAAGTAATTCTTATCGAAATAATTTTCACCAAAGTTTTCTGCCATAATAATCTGATATTCAATATAATTTATAAATACTTAGAAATGTCACAAACGATGTTTATAACTATAAAAACCTTAAATATAAGTACTTGTTTATAATATTTGGGTTTATATATGGACGTATCTGTCATAGTACCAGCATTTAATGAAGAAAAGCTTATAGGTAGATGCCTAGAGTCACTGGTAAATCAAGATTTCTCAGGAAAATATGAGATTATTGTTGTAGATGGTAAATCTGAAGATAAGACTGTAAAAATAGCTAGAAAGCATGCAAACAGAGTATTAATATCACCAATAAGGGGCATATCATTTCAAAGAAATTATGGTGCTAAACATTCTAAAGGTAAAATTTTAGCATTTATTGATGCAGACACTATTGCTGAAAAAGATTGGCTATCGAAAATTTCAGAGAATTTTCTAGAGAGTAATATTGTAGCCACTACTGGTTCTCTTTATCCTTTAGAAGAAAATGCACCTAAGAAATTATATTGTATTGCTAATAAAATACAGAATTTTTTAATAACAAATCTGAATTTACCTTTGTTCTGGGGAGCTTCTTGCGCTTTTAATAAAGAGACTTTCTTTAAAATTGGCGGATTCGATGAAAATCTTTCAATGTCTGAAGATCATGACATATCTTTGAGGATTAAAAATCATGGTAAAGTTATTTTTAGTAACAAAGCTGTATCGTATACTTCTCACAGAAGATTCAAAAAAAAGAGCGGTTGGTTAACGTACATAATAGACGGCTTTTATTACTTGTTGTTCAAAAAATCAAAAGATTATGTACCTGTTAGATGAGCCTCGGGAGGGATTTGAACCCCCGACATCCTCATTACAAGTGAGGCACTCCACCAGGCTGAGTTACCGAGGCATATTGAATTTATAAAACTTCTATATTTAAATTACTTGATGATTTACCAGTTTTTCGAACGAAAGCATTATTCTTATGAACCTTAGATACAGGTTTATCGATCTGGAGTTTATTGTCAAGTCAGTATTCTTTATGAACCAGTAGATATTAAAATTAAGGATTAGAAAACAACCATATAAGAATCTAACCATAATTTCATTATTACCAAACTTCAAGTTCTCTCTGTAAATTTTCTCTATTTCTTTTACGTAATTTTCAGAGTTAAACTTTCTTGCTGTCTTAAGGCCTTCTCTTACAATCTTATCCCTAAGTTTTCTGTTAGTTAATAGCATTATCTTCTCTGAAAGTTCACTCTCTTCGTCAAACAGAAGGCCGTTCTTATAATTCTCAATAACGTCTTTAAAACCCAATGCGTTCCTAACTATGACCGGACATCCATTGGCCATGGCCTCTAATACAACCAAGCCTTGTGTTTCAGTGTCAGATGCAGAGACAAAAATATCAGCGCTGGAATAGAGTCTCTTTAGTTCCTCTAATGGTATGTAGCCTGTGAATCTTACATTCTTACTTATTTCTAGATTCTTTGCAAGACTCTTCAACCTTCCCTCATCAGGACCACTAGACGCTACAATAAGAATAGCATCAATCTTTTCTAGAACTTCCTTGAATGATCTTAATACAATGTCAATTCTTTTTTCCTTGCACAATCTTCCCACATGTAATATCGTTAATCTCTTGTTTCTTTTCTGTCTTTTGCCTATTATTTTTATATCTATTGGAGTTGGCACAACCTTTATTGGTTTTCTTACGCCACTCTCAATTAAGAATTTCTTTATAGGATTAGTAGGAACTATTATTGTTGGAAATTTGTTGAAGAACCAAGAAGTATACGTGTCAGTGAACTTATCTCCTAATTCGTCCGAGGTAATATAACCCATATAATCTTTCAGAATAGTGTGGTACGTCGTGACGGTTGGTATGTTAAGCAGTTTTCCAATGAACAAACCCGTGGCACCGATTATAGCTGGTGTATGTATATGAATTATGTCAGGCTTGATCTCTTCAATTTTCTTAATCACATCAAAGAATGGAAAACTTACCTTGTATTCTGGATAGTTCCTAAATTTTTTAGAATATATCTGATAGACGTATTCGTCTTTAAAGCCTGAAGGACAGAAAATGTATACTTCGTGATCATTCTTCCTAAGATTCTCAGCAGCCAGTTTTATAGACGTAACAACTCCATTTATCTGAGGTTCGTATGTGTCTGTAAAGAAAGCTATTCTCATTGTTCAATCAACTCATATATATAATTTAATTGAAAACATCTTATTTATATGATTAGCGTTGTAGTTTGCACAAAAAACGAAGAAAAATACATTGGAAAATGTTTGGAATGTTTAAAGGACCAGACTCTGAAACCTGAGATAATTGTCATAGATGGTCACTCAAATGATAAGACAGTATCAATAGCAAGTAAGTATGCTGACAAAGTGATTAAAGATAATAAAAAAGGTATTGCAGACGCAAGGAACTTGGGATGGAAAATCGCTAAAGGAGACATCGTGGCGTATTGCGATGCTGATTGCCTACCTCAGAAAAACTGGGTAAAAAACATTTCAGAACACATGAATGGCAATGTTTGCATTTTCGGACCCTTGATTCCTCATGAAGGTAAGATGAGGGTTAAAATTGGTTTGAAAATATGGGGCAACATATTCTTGGAGGCAATCTCCACTCTAGGTTATCCATGCGTATGTGCTGCCAATGTCGCTTTCAAAAAAAGCATTCTAAAAAAATATCCGTTCAGATACGATATCCTAGAAGATTTTGACCTAGGAAACAGGATAAGAAAAGTTGGAAAAGTCAAATTCTACAGAGACCTATATATGCTTATCTCAACGAGAAGATTCAAGGAAGGCTTTCATAGGTTGGCCTTCAAATATTACCTTATCAATTATTTCAGGTTAAAGCTTGGCAGAAAAATGAAATCATATCTTTGAATGTCGGTTGCGAGAATCGAACTCGCGACCTCTGGATTCCATATCATCTTTGAATCAAATCTCATAATGATTTTATGAGACCAGCGCTCTACCTCTGAGCTAAACCGACTTTACTATATTAATCTTATTTTTAGAAGATAAATTTATATAAATATTACAAAAGAAAGTGGGCCCGGAGGGATTCGAACCCTCGACTTTCTGGTTTGAAGATGCTTTTTCTTCCTGTCATCACGCTTTCGCGTTAAACATGCTTTTATCGACAGATAAAAGCCAGACACTTTTGGCGATTAAATCTCTACCAACCTGAGTTACGAGCCCATACGCCTTGGCTGGGATTTGAAATCCTGAGCCAATAAATTTCTTTATTGACTTCCCAGGTCGTGAACTCGACAGGCTCACATACTAACCACTATACTACCAAGGCATATCTAATCTTTTATTTGAAAGAATATTTAAATGCTTTCTGATAATTTATTTCATGATAAAACTGTTGATATTTGACGCCTAAGGTTCTAGAAAAAATAAAATAGACTTACCATCCGTTTTCGCTGTAAAACACTTTTTTGAGAAAACATTCTATAGCCTGTCTTATGTAGGGAATAGTATCTTCTGGAAGGTTGTCTATCTCGAACCATCTCATGTCATCGCACTTGTTGGGCTCCATTATTCTGGGTTCACCTCTCCATTTCCTTGCTGTCAAAAAGAAATCTATTCTCTCGTCAGCTGATTTTCTATGCATCACATGTACGATTTCCAAATCTTCTAATTCAATATCAATACCCGCCTCCTCCTTTGCCTCCCTTATCATTGCCTCTCTGAATGTTTCGTTCCCATCCAAGTGACCTGCAACTACACTATATTTTCCATCCTCCCAACTCGTGTTGAAACGTCTAGAGAGGAGAACTTTGCTTCCCTTTACAAGAAGCAGGTGAGAAGTCGGTATTAGCTTGAATCTTCCCTTTATCATATAAGAAAAATATCATAACAAATATAAATAATTTTTTAATAAAACTAAAAAAGTGGTCACCAACTTCTTCGGGTTCCCATATTTTCTATAGTACAACCGAAATCGATGAGGCGATTCACTACCGAGTTCGAAATGGGATCGGGTCTTACCACCTCTCTTTGGTCGGCAACCATTCATTAGTTATTTTTCAAAACTATTTAAAGGTATGTGATTTTATTTTATGGAACTGTCTAGAAAAGGTTGTCTCTTTCTTAAAAGTCTGATTATAGAAAGTTTATTTTTAAATAGACCAAATAATTATATATGCTAGAAAAGGCTAAACTCAAGCTTTGGCAGTGGTTGTTGCTGTTATTGATAGGATTCCTCTTTCCTCTTTACAACATCCTGTTAAACAACATGCTGCTGTCCATGAACTTACAGATAGCCTACTACATAATCTCGGTCATGGTGACCACTGTCATCTTCTCATTCATACTCTTCATTGTCCTCAACTCATTCAGAAAGAAGACAGGATACGAGAAGAGGATGGACACCGCGTTCATGCTCTACGTGCTGTCAGTGAGCTTTGGCAGCTTTTTCAAGGATATGACCACTGTCATCGGTCTGTTCGTTCTGCCATTCTTGATAGCTTACTTTCTGGAGATAAAGAACGTTCTTAACGATTTTCCAAGAGAATAGGATTTATACTCTTTCAACTTCAAAAGTCTGCTTTTGAGTTTTCCCAAAATCCGTAAGTTTTATTTCAGTTCCGCATTCTCTACAATTAACAAACATTGATTTTACTTCGTCTTTATGAGTTTCAGTTTTTTTTACTATTAAAGTATAAGTTGTAGTATCTTCTGGGTCTATTATTGATCTGCATCTAGGACAAGGAAAAGCACCACCTGTAGAGTCATACTCTTTTAATCCTACTTCAGATAGTTTGCAATAAGCTTGTTTTTTTGGTAATTTAACATTCATTTTATCACAAAAATTAATGCAAGAATAAGAATTTAAAACTATTCATATCCCTCCGAGGATTTTAGAAAAATTAGTCCCTGGAGTGGGATTCGCACCCGCAACCTATCGGTGATTACCGAGCGACTGCTAAGCAGCAAACACTAAACAGTGCTCGCCTTTGGCCTTAACTTACAGCCGATCGCTCTGCTGTTGAGCTATCCAGGGTTATTCAGAATTAAAATTTACAAGTATTTAAAATTTTTATTCAATAAATTCTACTAAAGAATGATATATTCTCCTGTATTCTTTTCACTTTTCTGTAACTTCAAATATTCCGTTTTCGCGCTCTTCAACAGCCTTGCCTTGGTGACTATCTGTATATTTTTTAAATTTATCAGAACTTAAGTTGATTTTGCACATAAGCCTAGATTTTTGAAAACCATTACTCACTGCTTCTAGAAAATAATCTATAATAGTTAGTTTGTCTCCTCTAAGCATGAAACAGAATTGAAGCAAAACTTTAAATCACTATTTGCTTACTTTAACTGTCATCGTTTTAGTCTCTTCTTTCTCAGGTTCCAGGTATATCTTGTTAGAATTCTTCTGCGAGATCTTCTTGTCTTGGAGTGTCTTGGCCACTGCTGAGGGCAGTTTCTTGCCACTGATTGTGTCGTTCGGTTTTATGGTGTAGTGGAACACTCTCTCCTCGTTCGGTTTTAGTTTTGATACCCTCCAATTGAGCTCTATTCCGTTGCCTATTTTTCTTATTATCGGTTTGACTGTCTCGAACTTGCTCACAACTGAGAAGCTAGAGGGAACGACATCCTTTATAATTGCCTTGTCAATCTCCTTGTTCTTGTTCTTCAAATTCAATGAAACCGAGACCTCTTTGCCAGGTTTGAGTATTCTTCCGCTCATCACATTCTTGGTGAAGGTAAAGGCTGACGATTGCCAGTAGGCTAGGATTATTATGGCGATTGCGATTAATATGATGGCGTAAGTTGGCCAATAGACTTCTGAATAAGATATTTTCCTGTTCTCGTTTGGATTCAAACTAACAGTCCAATAATAGCTGCCGCCAATAGCCATGCCTGTTGGCGATGGACCTGAATAAACAGAATACCATGCTTTGGGAGCAATTGATTTTAAATCAGCGTCAGCGACAGAGTTGCCTTTGTTTGTGGCAGTCACTGTTATGAAACTTCCAAAGATGGTTGAAGAAACATCCTTGTCATAGACTATGTTCTCTATGACGGGTATCTTGAATGAGCCCGACTCGCTGTACATTTCCTTGCCATTAACATCAATCAGCTTTGCCTCAACGCCATATTCACCAGGCTTCCAGCCATTCAAAGAAATGGTGGTCTGGAAATCTTTTTTACCATATATGTTAACAAAACCGAGAGGAACTGTCTTTATTTGGTCCCCGACTTTGAAAACCATTGAAAGATCTATCGAGTCAGAACCAACGTTATAGACAGTCCCAGAAATATCAATGCTGTCAACGCACTCTGTGCAGCTCAACTTAAAATCTTTTATTATTGCATTGGTTATTTGCTTGACCTTCAGTAACAAGCTTTTTTCCAAAACAGAATCTGTCCCAACTCTTCTTATCTTGAGAAAGTACTGATAAGGAGCGAGACTGGGCACGACATCTTTTGGAGGCTGAACTACTATTCTCATTTCTCCGCTTCCAAAACCTGGAACTCTTAACAATGATGTCTCAGCTTGAACCCATTTTTCCGATCCTATGAGACCAATAGAAAACCAGCTATCAGGCAACTGATTGTTTATCTTCAAAGTTATGTAATCTGTTTGAGTTGCAATATAATAGTCCTTTATTTTAACGTCTACTGAGAAATCTTCTGCCATCACAAGGGAATTAAAAATAAGAAATGCTAGTAGAAATGATAAAATAAGCTTTTTCATATGAATCATTTGTACTAGCAAGTTTAAATATTTTTATCTTTACGTTTTTTGATTAAAAGGGTTGCTATCAATATTATTAAAATTATAACCAAAAATATAATAGTGTACAAACCAGACGAATTAAAGTAAGCTAATATTGTAAATACAAAAGAAAGTTGGGGAAAGTTCTGGTTTATTATTTCCAAGTTTTGTGTTATGAGGCTGGATATAAAAGTATTTGCTATGAAAAATATTATGAAGACGCCAATAAGTAATATTATGTCTGCAGCTATCAATTCCTTCAAGATTTTATGACTCTTGGGCTTGACTTGTTGTTGAACAAGATCTTTTCTAGGGCTATGATCTAAGCAATATACCTTGCCATTGTCTATGAGTTTGCAACCTTCACAAACAACCCTTTTACAAACTGAGCAAAAATATTCTCCTTCATTTTTGCCGCATCTTTGACACTGCATACTATCATCAAACAATCTCAGAGTAACCTATCAGTCTCCATCTCTCTGCTATCTTCCTTGATAGGACCACCCTGTCGTTCTTATCAGCACAAACCGGCAGTTTCAATTCAATCTCAACAAAATCCTTCTTTATGTTCTTAACAATTCCTAATGTCCTAGCCGTGCCTACGTTCAGCATTATCTGCTCTCCTTTCTTTATTGGTTCCACTTTCTCCTCAGATATCTTGAACAGATTAAACTTTAGATTCAACGTCTCGAGAACAGGAGGAAGATTTACTCCAGCAATAGAACCAGCCAAATAGTCAGCCTTCGTAAGATTCGTGTCCAATTCTGTCATCAAGCCTAGCAGGCCGCCTGGACCAGCCTTTTCCAAATTCTTGCCTGCTTTTTGCAAGCCAACAACCTTTGTCTTCAGAGAAATCCAGTTGCTCTTCAACAGGTAACCTGGCTTTATCTCTATCTCGTCATTTATTTTCAGCTCGCCCTGTATCAGAGACCCGCCAATGACTCCTCCTTTCAAGTCTTCCACCTCGGTTCCAGGCTTGTTAACGTCGAAGGATCTTGCAACCAGCATTCTAGGCGGCTTGGAAAAATCTCTCTTAGGCGTTGGTATGTTGTTCTGAATAGCCTCTAGAACAGCCTCGATGTTTATCTTGTTCTGCGAAGAAACAGGAATTATAGGAGCATTCTCTGCAACTGTTCCCTTTACAAACTCTTTTATCTGTTTGTAATTTTCCAAGGCTTGTTCCCTGCTGACAACGTCTATCTTTGTCTGAACAATGATTATGTTCTTTATTCCGACGATGTTTAAGACCATCAAATGCTCCCGAGTCTGTGGCTGTGGGCATTTCTCATTCGCTGCTATTACAAAAAGGATTCCGTCCATCAGACTTGTTCCTGCAAGAACAGTTGCCATCAGCGTCTCGTGACCTGGTGCATCCACGAGAGAAATTGTTCTTTGAGGCTCGCATACTTCAAAGCATTTCGGGCATTTTTCCGTCGGAGAAAGTATGCTGCACTTCATGCATTTGTATATCGTTGCGTCAGCATAACCTAACTTGATCGTTATTCCTCTTTTCAATTCCTCGGAATGGACAGAAGGCCACTTACCAGAAATAGCTTGAACTAATGTGGATTTGCCATGATCGACATGCCCAAGTGTTCCAATATTTAACTCAGGTATCAATCTTGGGTCTATTTCTTTGAACTCACTCACCTTCTTTCTTTGGTTCTTCCTTGGGTTTCTGTTCCTCTTTAGGTTTCTCTTCTGGTTTCGGTTCCTCTTTCTTTTCCTTTGGCGGGATTCCCAGTATCTTTGGAACATCTCCTTCCCCTTCCAATATCTTGAAATTAATCTGAATGATGCTGTCAGATATAGTGTTGCCCCTGATGTATTTTCTTTTTCTCATTCCCCTTACTTTGTACTTGACCTTTCTTATCTTCTTGATTCCTCTGAAACCGACACTCTTTGTCAACAAGGCTTTTTTCCTGACAACGCCATCCAAGTCTGATCTCATGGGGAATCCGTCTTTATCGCTTCCGCCTGTTATTTGCAAAGTAAAACCCGTTAAACCGATTAGAGAACCATCAATCTTGTCTCCGATTTTCTTTCCAATCAAAGAAGGTACATCCTTTTCTATTTGCCAAGCTCTTCTAACTTTTGGTTCTGAGACTACTATTTTGAATGCCATATTTTTTCACCCCCAGTTTTTGCTTATCAGGCACATATCCGGGTTGTTTGATTAAATTATAATCAATAGACAAAATATTTAAAGCTAATATGAAAGTCAAATTTATAATAAGCAGATAAATTATATTAGTGAGTGTATGAATAAAGAAAGACTTTGGGAAATAGACCTTGTACGTGGGCTTGCAATAATTAAGATGGTAATTTTTAACTACTCTTTCGCACTTTTCTATCTAGGAATATACACGTTCAAAGAAGGCTTATCGTTCCAAGGATGGGCTGCGGCAGTCTTTATTTTTCTAGCTGGTTTGTCTTTAACGATAAGCTATAGCAGAATTAAAGATAGAAAGCCAAGAGAAATTTTTAAAAAATTCTTCTTAAGAGGTGTCAGAGTATTCGGCTATGGTATCTTGATAACTGTCATAACATTCATACTTTTTCCAAATGTTTTCATAATTTTTGGAGTTCTTCACTTCATAGGAGTCTCTATAATAATCGGACAGTTCTTTCTGAAATATAGAAAACTGAATTTATTCTTAGGTCTTTCAATTATAATTTTAGGCTTCTATCTTCAGAATTTCACTTTCGACTTTCCTTGGTTGTTGTGGCTAGGCTTTGTACCGAAAAACTTTAGCACGTTTGATTACTTCCCGATTTTGCCTTGGTTCGGAATCACACTGCTAGGTATATTTTTTGGAAATACTTTGTATAAAAATGGGAAAAGAAGCTTTAAAATCAAGGACCTTTCGAATCTAATTGTTGTAAAAATTTTAGATTTTCTAGGAAGAAATTCATTAACTATTTATCTCATCCACCAACCTTTGTTAATAATGCTCTTGTTAGCGCTGGGTTTTAAGGTATTTTAATTACATACTATAATCATAACAAAAAATGTTAAATAAATGGCTGGATTATTTTTATGGGTATAATGTTGGTTTTGACGTGAATTTAAGAAACTGGATGATTTTGTATATATTCTTTTCTAAATTGATAACTTTTAATTTCAGATAGTCCTCTCATTTCAGCTTCTTTTTCTACTTCATTCGTCAGCTTAATTGCTTCCTCTGCTACTTTATCTGTAATTTTTCCATGAACATCATATAACGGTATAAATTTTTCAGTAGCATCAGCAAGTAAATCAGTTTCTCTTTCCGTTGTTCTAGCAATTTTTCTTAATTGGTCTTTTGAAAATATTGTTAAATCATGCATTTTATCACTAAAAACAATAAGACAGTTAAAAATTTAAGCTTTAATTATCTCTCTAGCCAACTCAAGTTCATCTTTCATTTTCAACTCTTCTAAAACTTTCAGAGTCTGTTCATTGATAATGGTTGTTAATTCATCGCCCTCATCTATCTGTCTTCCAACAGTCGGCCCTTCAATAGAAACAGCGACTTTGTCACCTGTGACGGCCTTCTCAACAGCTGATCCTTCTGATTGCATAGCCTTTATCTCGCCAATTTCCTTTCCATCCTTCTTTAGTTTATAACCGCTCTTTATTGTGCCTGCTAAAATTTCTACTCCAACAATAGCAGGATGAGAAGCGTGAAACGTATGACCCGCAAGAAGCTTAATTTTGGCAGGCAGGGTTATTGTTTCTAGTTTCTCTAGTTTGATTTTTTCCTTCTCCTCTTCAACAAATATTTCATAATGCTCTATAAGCTGGTAAATCACGTTGTTCTGCAGAATCTTTATCGACTTGTCCTTAGCCTCTTTTGCAGCTACCTCGTCAACACCAACATTGAAAGCGATTATCAATTTCTTTAACCTATCATTAACATTCTCTATCTCAATGACATCCTTTCTCAGAACCTTTCCTGTCTCAGCCTTTTTGATGGAAACCTTGTCCCTGAATATTCCTATCAATGCCTCAAGACTTCCCAAGTTATCGGCCTTGAGAATCACGCCCTCTCCTTCTGTGTCAAACTCTATCTCCTCTATGCTGGCTTGCAACTCTTTTTTAACTTCCTCTATATTCCTCTCGTCAGAAACAAATGCCACCGGACTTCCTGAAACAACATTATCCAAACCAGGAGCTGATATTTTTATTCCAGCAGCAGCAGAAACATAATCAATGTTTTCGAATTGTTTTTCGACTCTCATCTCTTTTAACGGCCTTGGCTTTAACAACGCCTTTATTTTAGTAACAATCGGCTCTTTACCACCGATTATCATCCAGTCTCCCTTCTTTATCTCTCCGTCATAAAGAATGACGTCTAAAGTTGTTCCCAAACCTCTCACTTCCTTTACCTCTAAAATGGATCCTTTGCCAATCCCTTTTGAAACTTCTAACTGCTCCTTAAGAAACGCCTGAGCCAAACCAGCAAGAATAACTAACAAATCAGGAATGCCTTCTCCTGTTATACCGGAACAAGGAACAATTGCAACTGTTTTCTTAAAATCTGTTACTCTATCAAACCTTTCAGACTCGAAACCTCTCTCAGACAATTGACCCACGATCTTATAGAACTTCTCATCAAAATTTTGCTTAACCCAATCAGGTTGCTTGTTAAAACTGTCCAAAAAGCATTTTTCATTGTTTTGGGCCCAGCCTTCTATTCTGTCTATTTTTGTAGCAGCAACCAAGAATGGTGTTTTGAATTCTTTTAGGATTCTTATTGACTCGTCTGTCTGTTCTTGCACGCCTTCGGTTATGTCGACAACTAGAATTGCCAAGTCGGCTATAGATGAACCTCTTCTCCTTATTGATACGAAAGCAGCGTGACCCGGAGTGTCAATGAATAATAAACCTGGTATTTTGATTTCTATTTTAAATTTATCCAATAGTTCTCCGCAAATGTCCTTTATTGTCTCTATCGGGATATAGCTTGCCCCTACGTGCTGTGTGAGCAAACCAGGTTCCATTTTAGTAACAGCAGTACCTCTAATGCGGTCTAATAAAGTTGTCTTTCCATGGTCTGAATGACCTACTGTCACAACTATAGGCTGTCTAATCATAAGTATCAGAGAATAGTTATTGAGGGAAATATTTAAATTATGTTTAGTTTTTATAGGTTTCTCTATGAATCTCCATATGACCCTTTTGTATGCCTTCTGTTACCAATTCCCTTAAAGCTGCCAAGTTGTTTGCCAAGCCTACAGAAACTATTACTTCTCCCAATTCTTTAGATGACCCAACTCCTAGAATTTTAAGAGAAAGTTTTGATTTTGGGTATGATATTGAACCACCGACTATGCCAACGGTAATTGGCATTTCTAATTTTCCTCTCAGATAATCTCCTTCTTCGAACCATCTGCTCAAAGGTTTATAGCAGTCTGTTATGCATGCATAAGCGTGCGCTCCGGCCTCTAATGCCCTGTAGTCATTTCCTGTGGCCTCAGCAACAGCGCAAGCACCATTAAGAATTCCTTTGTTGCGAGTGGCTGCACTGTAAACATCATCGCAAGCTAACGCATCTGCATTTAGTATTCCTTCAGCAACCTCATCTCCCGACCACCCATTCTTTTTTAAAATCTTTTTAGGAATAACCATCTCTGCTCTGAACAAACTCTTGTCTGCCAGGTTTGAAACTATTCTCAAGTATGCTTTACCCTTTGCTAATCTTTCTAGATAAGGAGCGGCTATCTCTGCCATCTCATTCACTGCATTGGCTCCCATAGAATTTTCAACGTCAGCAACAAGATGATTAACTATCATTTTACCCCTGTAAGTCTTGACCGACCTAACTTCCAAGTCAGTGGCTTTACAATGTCCGTGTTTTTTTCTGTATTTCCTGTTAACTTCATCTAAAACACATTTCTTGTTTTCAATTATTCTTTCCATTGAATTTTCCAAGTCCTTAAATTCTGTGAGTTGAATCTGAGCTATCATGCGAGGCTCGTTTAAAGGATAAGCTCTGAAGCCTCCATAATATCTGGCTAGCTTTGCTCCATGAGAAGCTGCAGCAACAACTGATGGCTCTTCAGTAACCATCGGAACAAGGCGGTCTACCCTGTTGATTAAAAAATTGGTCGCAATCTTAAGATGTTTTTCATAGCATCCTATCACATTTTCTCCGGTGCCCAAGCCTTCTAAAGAACCCAAGTCGCCTAACAGTTTCAAATCATCATCATCAAGATTGCAAATCTTTTTAACCCTTTCTATTCTCTTTCCCATGGGCAATTTATAAAAACTTGGAACTCTGCTCATCAGCATCAGCTAAATACCGATTTTAAGTTTTCTGTAAGTGTGATAATCTACATAAGTCAAAAATGGATTCTCAGACTGATGCTGAACTGTAAATTTCTGCCTCTCTTTAATTTCATTTATCTGGGATGTTGTAGTAAAGGAGTATGCATCGCTGCCTGCCCCAGAGCCATAACTCGCAAGCAAAATCCTTTCGTCCGGTTTTGCAATTTCTAAAATAGCAGCTAATCCTATTGGGGAAGCTCCAGAATAAGTGTTGCCAAACTTTGCAACCTTCAAGCCTGGCAAAAATTGCTCGTCTTTAAATCCAAGTTCTTTGGCAATTCTTGTTGGAAATTGAGGATTGGGTTGATGCGCAACGAAATAATCTATGTCTTCTACTTTTAGATTAAGTTGCGACATCAGTTTCTTTGATGAATTCCTAACGTGTTTAAAGTAAGCCGGATCTCCAGTGAACCTCCCACCGTGCATCGGATGAGGCTCGGCATCTCTCCTCCAAAAATCTGGCGTGTCTGATGTACAGGAATACCAACCTTCCATTTCAGCGATAACATCATGCTTTCCGAATAAAAAAGCAGCCGCACCATAACCAACATACATGTCCAATTCTCCTCCGGGCTCATCCCTTGGAGCAGCTTGAGAATTATCAGAACCTATCACCATGGCGTTGTTTATGTTAGAATTAGGATAGTTAACAAGTGCTACTGCGTCTTTGAATACACTCGTGGCAGCTTTGCATGCAAATTCAGTATCGATTGCATCGACTCCTCTCAAACCACCATCCTCTTTTTTTCCGAGATCCAGAACCTGGATCGCTTTTGATGCTATCGGTTTTACTGCATACGGATTTGATTCCGAACCAACATAAACCTTGCCAACATCTTTGCCATCAATTCCACTTTGTATCAAAGCCAACTTTCCAGCCTCGACTGCTGCGGTTATGGCATCCTCATCTAAAAACGGAACGGATCTCTCTATGCTTCCTTCTTTTATTCTGAATCTGGACGTATAAACTCCAAAACCAACTATTCCTGGTTTGTCGTACTCTTTTTTTGGTTTTCTTATTTCATAATTTTGATGAGGATAGTATTCGTCTGAGAAAGTAAATGCCAAAGAAGAGGTGGGAATTATCTCGCTTCTTTTTACAGAATATCTCCTTCTAAATCTTGGGACAACTTCCCTGTCTTCAAAGTCAGAAGGATCTACATCTTTGTTGATAATCATGTCTGTTATTCTTGCCGGAAGCCTCACACCATTGTCAAACAAAACTGTTCCATGAAGGAAACTTCCTAGTTTTAAGAATTTGTTTGTGGGCTCCTCTACCAGTGCACAAACCTCCAATTTCCCTTTTTCAAAAAAATAACTTTTTTCTTGAATCTTTCCAAAACTTTCTCTTCCGCAATCTCCGCAATAATCAACTGGAGTAGAATATTCTCTTCCGCAAACAGTGCATTTGCTTCCTCTTAATTTATCTAGGTTATATGAAACTCTTCTTTCAACCGGTTCGCTACTCATTATTAACACCTAGTATAGTAACATAAGATTTGATTCCAAAACCCTCAATTTCTGAGGCTATGCCATAATTAATTTTTTCTTTTACCTGTCTTTCTTTTGCCTCGCCCCTAAGCTGTCTAAAAACTTCATAGATTTGAGCTCCGCCAGTAGCACCTAAAGGGTTTCCATCGGCTTTAAGACCGCCATTTGTGTTTACAAAAAGCTGTCTGCCATTGATTTCATAATGTTCTTTACCGCATTCGCAACTTTTGTAAATGTCGTTCCAGGCCTTTCCTTTTTCTGCAAAGCCCAAATCTTCAAAGGAAACCATTCCTGTCACTGTTGATTGATCATAAATCTCAAGCAGTTTAATTTGTTTTCTTTCTATCTTTGCCATCTTTAGAGCGTTTTCCATTGCTAATTGTGTGGACAGGAAGCCTGACCTCTCATTCCTTGCCTGATGACTAATATAATCAGTAGCAGAGCCTAAACCGAGCACATACACTGGATTATCTGTATATTGATCAGCAATTTTTGAAGAAGCTAACAGAACAGTTGCGGCACCGTCTGAAATTGGGGCAAAATCAAAGGTTCCCAATGATTTTTTCTTTCTAGCTCTTAAAACAGTATCAACAGAAATTTCTTTTCTGAACTGCGCATTTTCATTCTTCAAAGCATTCTTATGGTTTTTAACAGACATTTGAGCCAAGGCCATGTTCAGTTCTTCAAGAGATTTATCATGTATATCATATTTTCTGATGTATTCTCTCAACATAAGCTCGTGATTTGTTTCTGGTGTAGCTCCTGCATAAAAGCTCAAGGGGTCTTCCAGAATCATCAAGTCATCCCTTGCCTTACTCAAACGGTCTGTCATTTTCTCCACTCCACCAACAAGAATAAGTTTGTACCTCCCTGAGACGATTGCATTATAGGCATTTGAAAATGCAGAACTAAAAGATTTTGAAGTTTCCATAGGAACATGAGTTCCCATAACATATGAGACGAAACCTTCCGGAGCCCCAATTTTATTGGTTTGTGGCAAAAAGTATGTTGATAAGAAGCATGCTTCTAAGTTTTTTCTTCCTATTCCTGATTTTTTCGAGGCATCTAAAAAAGCTTCCTCAATAAGTTTTTGTGGTTCTATTTCATAATGCTCTCCAAACATTGTTCTTCCAACATCAATTATAGCTACATCCGATTTCATCTAATCACAAAATATTATTCATGATATTATGTCGATAGAATATAAACCTAACTACGACAATTTTAAAAATAAGATAAATGACGTAAGCATGATTAAGATTTAAATATCTATTCTACTCGCAGTCCTTCTACTCCGATCTTTGTTATGTAAGGCTTTCCTCCGGCATATCTTATTGCTTTAGCAATCTTGTTTTGATATTCTTTTTTGACCAAAGCAAACATGGCTCCTCCTCCACCGCCGCCAGTTAATTTGGCTCCATAGGCTCCTGCACTTCTACAGGTATCAACAAGTCTATTAAGTCTACGATTAGAAACCCCCGAGTCTCTTGCAAGAATCTCATGATTTTGATTCATCAAGTATCCTAACTCAACGATATCATTATTTTTTATTGCTTTAGCTTCTTCTTCAACTATCTCGCCTATATCTTTGAAAACTTCTTCATAAGATTTTTTGTCAGCCTCCCAACCGCTTCTTACATAAGAAACTGTTCTAGAAGTTTTCCTTTCAATTCCTGTGTCACCTATTACTATAGGCAATTCAGGGTTTCCTAAACTTTCATATATTATTTTTGGTTTCTCTCCGCTCTCGTCTTTTCTAACTTTATGAATTCCGCCCAAAGAACTAGATATAAATTCCGCCCCAGAAGCTTTTCCGCCATGAATTTTTACTTGAAATTGAAGAAGATAATCAAAATAATGTTCTGGTTTTATCGGTTTTCTATAATCTTTTCCCTTAATAAATTCTGTATCCAAAGCTTTGAAAAAAGAGCATAGAAATGCTGTTGAAGTGCTTAGACCACCGCATGTTTTAGGTATATCTGAATCAATAAATGCCTCGAAACCACTATCAATGCCATATTCTCGATTATACCAACCTATCAAATCCCTAGCCACGTCCATTTCATCTCTATAATCTTCTGATTTTTCAAACTTTCTTTCTAGAAGGTTTGGTATTGTTTCATTTATTGTTCCATAATCCTCTGATTTTACAATTACTCTATCATCTTTTCTTTTTTTAACAGAAGAGCGAGTCCTCATATCAATAGAAGCTACTAATGCTGGCTCTCCATAGACAACAGCATGCTCACCAGCTAAAATTAAATTTCCTGGAGCATCTGCTTTTGCCATAATAAATAGTAAGAATAGAAAAAGATTTAAACTAATTTTCTCTGTTCGACCCAATCTTTTGTATTACCAATAAGAACATATTTCGCTTTCTTTAGTTCTTCTATGTTCTTAGAACCTGTTAGTATCATTGCTATTCTCAGTTCTTCTTGCAATTTGTCAATATATTTTTCAACGCCTTCTTTGCCTTCTTTCTTTAGAATCCTTAAGAATGGCAGAGCTATGCCACATATATCTGCTCCCAAGGCAATAGATTTAGCGATGTCTAAACCAGAACGAACTCCACCAGTTGCTATAATCGGTAAGCCGACCTTAGACTCCATTATTGATATAGGTGTAGGTATTCCCCAGTCAACAAAATTTGAAAAATCTCTTTCAGATATCAACCCATCAACGATTATCCAGTTAGATCCTCCAAAACCGCCAACGTCTATTGCTTTGACACCAGCTTCCTTAAGCTTCAGAGAAACTTCTCTGCTGATTCCAAAACCAACCTCCTTTGCAATCACAGGATATTTTAATTCTTTACACAATTTTTTCAGAGATTCTATCGAACCTCTAAAGTCAGAATCTCCTGCTTTCTGGAATATTTCTTGAGCAGGATTGATGTGAACGCACAATGCATCTGCACCAACATACTCTAAAGCATTTTCAATCTGTTTTTTATTGAACTTTCCCAATTGATTTATTCCTATGTTACCGAGCAATAGGACTTTGGGAGCAATATCCCTTATGTAATAAGTTTCTTTTAATTTCGGGTTCTCTATCATTGCTCTTTGGGAACCTAGTGAAAAGCCGATGCCTTTTTTCTCTGCTATTTCTGCCAATTCCTTGTTTATTTGTTTTGCTTCTTCCGTTCCACCCGTTATCGCAGCCATTGTCAAAGGTATGTTGAGTTTTTTTCCAAAGAATTTTGTTGATGTGTCTATTTCTTTCAGATTCAGTTCTGGTAAAGAATTGTTAATCAGTATTATATCTTTAAAATCCGTTTTATTAGTCTCAACATCATTCTCTAGACAAATCTTCAGATGATCTTTCTTTCTCTGTTCTATTGTCATTTTATCGCCTTATTATTGTTCCTAATTTTGTTTCTCCTAACAAAGCTCTTTTAAGATAATTTTCTTTTTCTCCGTTTATTACTTCAGACTGTATATCAAATTTTGTTAGTTCAAGCATACTTTCAATTCTATGAAGCATTCCACCAGTAACATCTATTCCTGCACTTCCACCAAGATATTTCTTAATTTCTTCATAGTTTTTAGAATTTACTTCTGATATTAGTTTTGCATTAGGATTTTTTTGTGGATCTGCTGTAAACACGCCATCTACTATACCAGCAAGAATAATTCTTTTAGAACCTAATTGCCTTGCAATATAATTTAATACTTCTTCTGTAGATATAATGCAGCAACCTTTTTTAATATCAAGGGCAACATCACCATAAGGAACAGGTAAAAGATTATGTTTTAGCATTTCTTTTATAGATTCTAAATACCATTCTTTAATTCTTCCATCTTCTGCAACAAGCCCTGCTGAAGGTTGGACTGAAACTGCATTTTCTCCAACTTCTATAAAAGAATTTACAATAATTCTATTTAGTTGCGAGGCCGCATGTTGTACTAAACAAATACCTTTGTAGCTTTCTTTATTTATTATACCTTCATTAGTTCTATAATCTTTAGCAGGTTTGTGTGGAAAAGAACCACCACCATGACCAACAATTATTTTAATTCCTTTCTCCTCTCTTGCTTCTCTTATTTCTCTTGCCAGTCTGCTGATAACGTCTAATCTAGGAGTAAATGGTTTTGTCTTATCTGTAATAAGACTACCACCCAATTTGATTAAAATTAAATCTTTCACTTTAACCCTCTATTATTATTTTGTTTCCTTCTATTTTTATCTTATCTCCATTTTTTATTTTATTTATTTCAATTTTATCAACACAAGGTATATCAGATATTATCGCACCCACAGCTGTTATTGGTTCACAATCCTCATTTATTATTCCGATTGGAGCTGTATTTTTCTTCTTCATCTTATACAAAATATAAGAACCTACTGTAGATCCTTTACCTGTTGGAAAAACTAAAATCTTTCCTTTAATGCTCTTTCCTTCCAAAGGATGTCCTTTTTCAATAATTACTCCTGTTTCTGGGTCAACACCTCCAAGAAATCCTATAGGCTCAGTAGAAACAATAGCTTCTCCTTCTACATTCCCAAATTTTATAATTCTTCCTTCAGTCTTCATTCCCATCTACCTTTTATTGCAGCATTGATACATTTTTCAAGTGAACCGAATCTAACATTTAGTTTTGAATAAGAAGGTGCGTAGAAAGCGGCCTTGCCAGAGTTAGTAGCAAGATTCTTAAAACCAAAATCTTCAACAGGCGCAACAACCAAACAAGTATCATTCAAAACCTTTCCTCCACTCTGTTCTATTATCTTAACATAATCTTTTGCTTTTTCACTAGTGTGTTTAGAAGTAGTTACCCACAACTCTGCTTTCAGTTTCTTATCCTTAACAAGTTCTGCTATTCTTTTCAATTCGTCTACAGAAGCATGAGGGCAACCTATGCTTACAAAATCTATCTCATTCACATTTGAGTTCAAAGAATTATAACCATCATCTAAAGAGTCTATTGTTATCTTTTCGGCGGAGTCTTTTATCATATTTTTTGTCCTAGCTTCTGGAGTAATCTTATCTATGTGAAACAAAGCAACAGCTCCGCTTGCAGCCATTGACGCTCCTAGAACTTTTAAATCATCTTGATTATGATTTTTAATTCCGATTATGTATGGAACCTTATTCTTTACCGTCCTTCCGATAATGTTTCCTAGTGCACCAAAATCTGAAAAGTCTTTAACCTCGCAATTAACATTAAAAGCAAAATCTGCTCTACGATTTTCATTCAAATGAAAACCATAGCAAGCTGTTCTTCCTATGATGGCAGCTGCCAAAGCAGAAGGACCTCCTTCCCTGTTAGTCCTAGCTCCGATGACAGAGTTGGCAAAAGCAACAGCGGACGATTCACCCCAAGCAATATGTTCTCCAAACTTTGGTAGGTTTCCTATCAGATAAGGCGTACAAGAACAAACTGGTGTTATTCCCATTTTCCTGAAAGCATCAATTACTTTTAATTGTTTTTGAGCAAAATCTTCTTTGAAGCCTAATCTTTTCCAATTTTCAAGATCCATTCCGGTGGGATTCAAGGTTGTTTTAACAGAAACTTTTCCACCTTTTCTTGCCCATTCTTCTAAAAATTCTATGCCAGCATCTCCTAGATTTTTATAGCTAACTCCAGAAACTTGAACACTGTTGACCCTTACGAGCTTTTCCGCGTTATAAATTTTCCCAAGAGCAACAATTATCTCCATTGCTTTCTGTATTCCTTCACCCTTTTCGCCAACAAACATCTCTTCTTCTTCTTTGGTTAACTCCATAAAATCACAAATATTCTTTCACGTCAACTTCTTTATATTTTTCTTTTGCAAAACCCTTGTCTGTTTTACCAAGAGGTATGGTTGCATCAATACCAGCTTTTGTTGTCAAAGCTTTTTTACCTGCTTCTTGATAAGCAGAAGGGTCTAGAGAAGAACCAGGTTGATCTTTCATAATTATTATGTTCTTATCTGCTTGAACCCTTGTAGCAATTGCCCACTCTACATCATTTGAATCATAAATATTGATATCGTCATCAACTATTACACAATGTTTTAGAGAACTGTGACCCTTGAAAGCAGCTTCTATCGCTTTTTTACCGTCGTCTTCTTTATGCTTTTCTATTTGTATTATTGCATGCAACCAGGATGTTCCTCCTGGAGTTATCAAAACATTTTTACATTTGCAAACCTTATTGACCTCGTTGAAAATAGTAGGTTCTCTTGGCATACCCATGAGAAGTTTGTGCTCTCCCTTGCCAGGTAGTAAAGCATGAAATATGGCATCTTTTCTGTGGGTTATTTTCTTGATTTCTATTACAGGTTGCTCTCTAACTCTGTCATATGTTTCCGTTAAATCTAAGAATGGACCTTCTTTAACTCTTTCTTTAATTATTCTTCCTTCAAGAATAATTTCCGAGTCTGCAGGAACTTCTATATCTATGGTTTTGCATTTAACAAGCTTAGTCTCTTCCAAAGCGTTTGCCATTCTCAATTCATCTGTTCCTATAGGCAAGGATGTAGCTCCTGCAAGCAAAACTGGTACAGAATTTCCTATACATATTGCTATATCTAACTCACCGGTCTTTTTCAAGGCGGTATCTGTCCCTCTATTTTCAACTATTCTTGCAGCAAAATGATTTTTATCCAGAAGCATTAGTCTGTGAAAACAGGAATTTCCTATTCCTGTTTCAGGATCCTTTATTATGCAAACTGCTGAAGCAATATATTTTCCACCATCCTTTAGCATGTATTTCAGAATTGGTAGCTTGGTTAAATCAACATCTTTTTCAACCACTTCTTGGCAAGGACCCTTTTCATACAAGCAAGGTTCTTTCAGGTTTTCAATAGCCCAACTTAATTTTTCCAATAACTGTTCTTTTTTAATTCCTAAAGCAGATGCCACCAAATCTCTAGAAGAAACTATGTTTCCTATAACACGAAAAGTTGAATTCTTAACGTTATTAAATAAAACGGCCTTACCGTCCAAGGCAGCTAAAATGTTAGCAATTTCAAATTCTGTAGAAACTTCTTTGTTTATTTTAACTATCTCGTTCTCATTTTCCAATTTTTCGATAAAATTTCTTAGGCTCATTTTTTCCACTTTTTATAGAGGTTGTGTTCTATGTCCAATATATCGAATATTTTTCCGATGAAAAAGTTGTTAACATCATCCAAGGTTGATAAATTAAGTCTTAGGGTATTCCTTGCTGAGAAAATACTGCCTAGCTTTAGTTTCTGAGCCTAATTCTCTAACCTTGGCATTATATTCGCTTCTAGGAACGTATGTACAGCCATTATCATGCAATGGAATAACAACCATATCATCTTTTTCAGCAGACATTAAAACACCTCTTAATTTAACGATCTCTATTAACAACAAAATCTATGCCAGCTTTTAATGCTCTTTTTGCAAAGGTGTCCTTCAGCATACTTGTGTTTTTATCAAATATTCTTTTTGCCTCGCTTGCAAATTCCAATGATTTTTTATGAGCATAATCTATACTGCCATATTTTTTCATCAGGTTCAAGACGTAGTTCTTCTCTTCTTCAGTTTTATCTTCTCTTTTTTTCAGATATACATCTATAACTTTTTTCTTTTCATCTTTAGTGCAGTTCTTGAGCAAATGAATAAGCATGAGAGTTCTTTTTCCTTCTAAAATGTCTCCACCAATTTCCTTTCCATATCTTTCTTCGTTTGCTACAAGGTTCAGAACATCATCATGTATCATAAAAGCTCTTCCAAAAGGTACTCCCCATTCTTTTATAGATTCGATCTGTTTGTCTGTTGCACCTGCAGCTGCAGCACCTAATTGCATTGGTCCATATATTGTATAAGCTCCAGCCTTGGAATCAATCATTTTATAGTACTCTTCTTCTGTTATGTCAATCTTGTTATAGTATATCCAGCCTATATCCAAATACTGCCCTTCGCATGTGTAGAGAAGTATATCACTCATTAGGTTAAAAATCTTCTTTGCTCTTTCCAAACCGAAAACATCAATATTATCAAAAAACATTTTCCACATTATTATATGAAGTGCGTCACCTGCATTCAATGCAAGTTCTATTCCGTATATCTTGTGTAAAGCAGGTTTTCCTCTTCTCTCTTCAGATTTATCTTGTATATCATCGTGATTCAATATCCAGTCTTCAGAAGTTTGCATACCAGCTGCCGTTAATAAAGCATCGTCCTCTTTTCCACCGAACATTTCATTTGACAGCAAAAGCAGAACTGGCCTTAGATATTTACCTTGTCTCTCTGGATATTCTCTAACCATTTTATAGTGTTCTTCAGGAAACTTATCTGGTAAATATTCGCATATCTTTTCATAAATCCTAGGTTTTCTATCTTTTAGAACTTCTAAAAAATCTATTTTATCATTAGCCATACTAATAACCTTAATTATTAACTGAGCGTAAGTAGTTAATTAAAAAACAAAGTTTATAAATCTTATTTTTAACATCGACAAAAAATATTTGTAACCGACTTTTATTATGTGAACACGTAATTCTTTGTATGAAACTAAAGAAAATCCAAGAAGGAAAAGTAAAGTTTTTCGTTCCAGAAGGAAGAATATATGATGCTTCTGTATTCTATAACCCAGAAGGAGAGCTAAACAGAGACATCTCAATAGCAGCAATCCAAGAGTTTCAAAGAAAATTCAAAAGAAAGATAACTATCTGTGATGCGTTGGCAGGAACTGGGATAAGAGGCCTAAGGTATGCTAAAGAGATTAAAGGAGTAAAGGAAGTTGTTCTGAATGATAAGAATCCATTGGCCGTGAAATTGATTAAGAAAAATATAAAAGAGAACAAACTCAAAAAATGTAGAGCAAATTGGGAGGATTCAAACCTTCTTCTCAGAAAGAGCATTTTCGATGTAATTGATCTAGACCCGTTTGGCTCTCCTAACATATTCATAGACTCTGTTGCTAGATCGATTTATCACAAAGGCTTTTTATGCGTAACAGCAACAGACCAAGCAGCTTTGTCAGGAACATATCCTGAAACTACCTTAAGGAAATATGGAATAAAGTCAATTGAAACAGAGTTCTATAACGAATTAGGAGTCAGGATTTTGATCTCTTTTATAATGCTCAATTTAGCTAGGTATGACAGAGCGTTTGTACCTATGCTATCGATTTCTACCAAGCATTATTACAAGGTTTTTGGAAAAATTGAGCACGCAGGAAAGATAACAGAATTGCTAGAAGATTTCGGCTATGCTAACTATTGCGCTAAATGCGGTGAGAGAAGATTGGGAAATATAGAAACATACCACCAATCTGGCGGCAAAAATCACATCTTCAGGAATTGCGGACTGATTTATTTGGGAAATATAAATGATAAAAAGTTCTGTAAGAATGTTTTGAGTGAGGTTAAAAAAAGAGATTTTAGGCTCAGAAAAGAGGAGGAAAAATTGTTAAGATTATTAACGGAAGAGGCTGATATGCCTGCCTTTTATTATGATTTGCACACTCTTGCTAAGAAAACAAAGATAGAAATTCCTAAGATGGAGGTATTGATTAAGAAACTACGAAAAAAAGATTTCAAAGCATCCAGAACTCATTTTTGTCTGACAGCAATAAAGACTGATGCTGATTATAAGAATTTTCTTAAATTAATATCATAATTAGGCAGATTTTCTCTATAAAGAGATAAAATTCCTTTAAGAACTTGAGGCGCTCCTTTTTGATTTAATTTCCAATTTTCATTAAGAAAATTAAAATATTTTGATACGTCTCTTTCTCCTAAATCTTCTTTTAATTTTTGTAAAGCTGAAATGGACCATTTCTTTCCTTTATTAAACATTTTCCTTCCAACAGAGGTAATTGGTGTAGCTGGAGTTATATGATATGCTAAATAATCATTCAATATTTTATCTGCCTTATCATAAGTTCCTTTCTTTTTTCTTTCAATTTCTTGTGCAAAGCTAAAAGAACGAGGTAAATGTGTTATATCTACAGTATCTGCTTCATATAGATTATTTCCAATTATGTTTCTCTTTGAAGAATCGTCTGTCTCATGTTGTTCTATAACTTCTATTACTTTTGGTAAATATCTGCTTTCAATCTTAGCATTATCCATCAAATTTTTTGTAAGTTTTCTTAATTCAGGCCAATTATGAGGCCCTTTTCCAGCTCTTCCAGTTTCTTTTAAATGATCATGAAGCATCGCTCCATATCTGCATGTCTGAATATCATCTATATCTGAATCATTAACGACTCCTGTTATTGTTGTAAATGTCCTAACCTTGTTGTGATGATCAAAACCGTGACCAGGAGAAGCAGGATGACTAGAAAGAAAAATTTTTACTTCATTATCAAGTTTTGCTTCTTTTTCAAAATCTAAACCTAATAATATTTCTTTATTTTCTTCAAAATTAGAACGTAGGTTCCCTAGCCAATAATCAAGTTCATCAGGCATTAATATTACCTAAAGGGTCTATCCCTATTTATTTTGCGGTGAATTGTACTTTCCTGTTTTTCATTCTATTGAAGATAGGACAGTTGCCAACTCTAATCCAAAAGCATAAGGGTCCCAAACAAGTCTTAGTGCCTTTAAAATAATAGCAAGTTTTAACAGTATCTCTAACCCTTATTACAGTCGGTCTTTGAGGTTTTAGCCTTCTAAACACAAAATCACCTTTTGGAAACATGTTCAACACAATAATCACTCATCCGTAATAATAGTATGTATAGAAAGGCATTTAAAACTATCGTTCAGTAGTAAAAGTATTTAAACCTATCGCTTAAAGTCAAACAGGTATTTCTTCAAATCAATTCTGTTGTTCCTGATTTCTATGCCATCTTTCTTTAGTTTTCTTATCTTGTTTCTTACGCCACCAGAAGAAGTATAACCACCTATTCCACCATTTGAATAAACAACCCTATAGCATGGATATCTAACGCCGTCAGGATTGCTGCCAACAAGTCTGCCAGCAGCTCTGGGGTGAATCTTAAGCTTTTTAGCGATTATGGCATAAGTAGAAACCTTTCCCTTAGGAATCTTTGCTAGAAGCAATTGCATTTCTCTAATTTTGTCCATATAACCAATTTAAGGGTACATTTCTAAAAGTTTTTGCAAATGATCTAATGATTCAGGCTCTGGGAATTTTTCTCTTGCTTTTTCTATAGTATCTCGGTTCTCTTCAAAGATACGCTGATAAATTCTATTTATTAAACTTTCTGGATCAGCTAAATATTTAAGAAATTCTTTACCAGCAGCTTTACACTCTGACTGGTGCTCTAAGTTTGATAAATCTTGTTTTGAAATTACAGTAGTTATGGTAACAAACAAACCATTTTTAACTTTTCTTAACTCAGACTCATCTTGATATTTTTCTCTCATAGAAAAATTATAGAAGGTTAATTATTTATTCTTTAAAATCTCTTTACAGGACCGGCAACGAATAATCTGAACCTAACATCATCGTTCTCCAGCTCTTCCATTATTCTCTTAATTATAGAGCTCATAGGGTCTGGCATCAGTTTTATCCTTTTCTTAATGTCCTCGAAACTCGTGAACGGACCTTTTTTCCTCTCTTCAATTATATCCCACATATGCTTCTTACCAACACCAGGCAATAGCTCTAGCTGATGCAATCTCGTAGATATAGGCTGGGCTGTATTAAAGAAATTAACAAACTTAGCCTCATTTTCCTTGACGAGTTTTTCAACAATAAAAGGCAACTCAGACTTGGAAAATGAAGTAAGATCATTAGTGTTTATCCTTCTCTTGATATGGTCTATCTGGTCTCTTTTCGATTCGCCAATGTAAACCACATCACTGTTCTTTAAAACAACTTCTGGTTTGACTACAACCTCCAAAAGAGAGAAGTATTTAATGCCTATAACCTGAGCTATCGGCTCCTGCCTGCCTGTCGAATGCCCTCTAGGGAGGAAATCCAATACTATAACATTTTCATCTTTTAGAAACATATTATATCACTACTTAGAATATTTCGCTACAATATCCAAAATTTTTTTAATCTCGTCTTCCTTTAGGCTAAACTTCTCTCTAGCAAATATCATTCTTAGCTCGTCTGGCGTCTTTGGTGCCAGGTCAAGTATTTTTATCATGGTCTCATTAGACATCCTAAGAATCTGGGATAATTCTTCCAAGAACTTTTCAGCATCAGCAGGACTCAGCTTTGCAAACTTGTTCAGGTGCTCCAAGGCTAGCTTCTGCTCATAGCTCAGTTCCTTTTTCTTCTCACGATTAGCCATAATCTTCTTTGCTTCAGGCATTCCCACTGGCTTTACTTCTATTATCTTCATAAAATCACTTAGTATTTAGAACTTTAAAGTTTTTAAATATTAAGATGTTTCTTCCTAACAGTCTTTCCAGGCTGTATGATTCTCCTGAACCTGGCGCAGCTAGGACAAACATATATCTTCCTGCTAATCATGTGAACATTATAGCTCTTGATTTCCCTTCTCAATGAAGGATCAAGCCCAAATGGTCGTTTAAATTTGGTAAAGGCCTTCCATCTAGGAAGGGATCTTCCGCAAAATTCGCATCTAACCAGACCTTCTTTTCCCCTCCCTTTAGTGTGAGCATACGCTCTTGTATATGGTGCCGTACTTATCGGCAAACAAATCACCTTAATATTTAATATATTGTAGAGTTTATAAAACATAAATATTAAAGCTTTTTATAATTCAGTACGATATTAAGAAATGGACGAAGAAGTAAGTGATAGCATGAACGTAATAAACAGAATAAATGACTTTGTCTGGGAAGTCCCGAAATCAGATGGAATGCTAGTTCCTGTTAGGATTTATGCCACAAAGCAAATGCTTGAGAAAATTAAAGCGGATAGGACACTGATTCAAGCCTCAAACACAGCACAGTTAAAAGGTATTGTTAGGCATTCTATCGTATTGCCGGACGCTCATGAGGGCTATGGATTTTGCATAGGCGGTGTAGCAGCATTTGATTTTGAAAACGGTATAATTTCTCCAGGCGGGGTCGGTTATGATATTTCTTGCGGCGTAAGATTGTTAAGAACTAATTTAAATGAAAATGAACTGAAACCAAAGATGAAGGAGCTGATTGAAGCTATCTTTAGAAACGTACCAAGCGGGGTTGGCTCTGAGGGAAAAACAAGGCTGAATTATAATCAGTTGGATGAAATCCTGCTCACAGGGGCAGAATGGGCTGTCAAAAACGGCTATGGATGGAAGCAAGACTTGGAAAGAATGGAAGATAATGGGAAAATGAAAGAAGCTGACGCAAGCAAAGTTTCTAAAGAAGCATTGAAAAGAGGCATTCCTCAGATAGGAACACTAGGCTCTGGAAACCATTATCTAGAGGTTCAAAGAGTTGATAAAATATTCTTGCCAGAAATAGCAAAAGACATGGGCATCGAAAGAGAAGGGCAAGTAACAGCCATGATTCATTGCGGTAGCCGCGGGCTTGGCCACCAGGTTGCAACAGATTATCTGAGAGTAATGGAACAGGCAATGAGAAAGTATAATATAAGAGTGCCTGACAGAGAATTGGCTTGCGCGCCTGCCCAGAGCAATGAGGCACAGGATTATTTTGGAGCAACATGCGCTTCTGTCAACTACGCTCTCGTCAACAGGCAGATGATCTTGCATTGGGTCAGGGAATGTTTTCAAAAAGTTTTTAACAAATCTGCGGAAGAATTAGGCTTGGAACTTGTCTATGATGTAAGCCATAACATAGTTAAGATAGAGGAACATGAAGTTGATGGTAAAAAAGTGAAATTGTGGGTTCATAGAAAAGGCGCGACAAGAGGTTTTCCGCCTAATCATCCTGCTTTGCCAGAGATATACAAGAAGATAGGACAGCCTGTTATAATCGGCGGTTCTATGGGAACTTTTTCCTATTTGCTGGTCGGAACGGAAACCAGCAAAGAAACTTTTTACTCGACTGCCCATGGAGCTGGAAGAGTCATGTCTAGAACTGAGGCCGTAAGAACAAAGAAAGGAATTGATGTTAAAAAAGAATTGGAAAGCAGAGGCATTGTTGTTAGGAGTGCTGGTTTAGAAACATTATCAGAAGAGGCTGATTTTGCTTATAAGAACGTTACAGAAGTTGTAGAAGCCTGCGAGAGAGCTGGAATAAGTAAGATTGTTTGTCGCTTCAAACCTCTCGGAGTCTGCAAAGGTTAGTTCGTTCTAAAAATGCGAAGTTCAGAATGCGCACTTAATTTTATGGGTTGGTTGATGTGCCAGTTCAAATCCGGCCCCCTGAACCAATATTTTATTTATACATCTAGGACAACTACAATCCTGCATTTTTTTAATTTTTCTTCTATCTCCATTTGAGTATAGGATACGCCTTTAACCTCTATCTTTAATTGATGTTTTTCAAAATCTATTTTTTCCCCATAAGCCTTTGCAACCAACTTAAACTTTCCATCTACCTCCTTTATCTTAACATCAAACTCGCTAAAGAACATCCTTTCAACATCCCTCAAGTAAATCAACCTAGAGAGCCAGTCGAACAACAAAGATTTTTTATCCTCTGATTTTATTTTAATCTCCTTTGATATAGTTGGCTTTATCCTCTTTGTATCAGTCTGAACCTCGAACATAGCTACAGCTGCTTCAGCAAATGCTTCCTCTAATGTTTTTCCTGTTGCCTCAATTGCAACATCTGCTGTTGCAATGCCTTCTAAAAATTTAAATGACATTAAATCACTCAGATATATTATCAATTATTGTTTCTGGTTTTTAAAAGAAAGCTTTAAATATTTTAGTATTTTAGTAACTATTATATAACTTTTTTAACCGGAAAATAGTTAATTTGGTGTGATAGATGGAAAGAATTGAAAACTTGTTAAGAGAATTCGGCCTGACAGAATACGAGGTCAGAGCGTTCGTAACTTTGTTGAAGCTAAAAATAGCAACAGCAGAACAAATATCAGAAATTGGCAACATACCGTTACCGAGAGTTTATGACACTCTATCTGAGTTAAAGAAAAAAGGCTTTGTATTAATAAGTAAAACGAGACCTAAGAAGTTTAAACCAGTTTCTCCTAAAAAATCCTTGAACAACCTGATTAAAATGAAAAGGGATAGTTTCGAAGAAAGTATAAAGTCTCTAGAAGACAGCATGGAGAAAATTAAAGATGTTCTTATCGAGATAGAACCATTTGAAACACTAAAAGAAGAATCAATCACCGTATGGTCAACAGAAAAAAGAAGAAATGTGATAAAGTCCCTAAATGAGCAGCTAGACTCTGCTAAAAAAGAGGTTTTATGTTTTGCTGGCGACATATCTTGGTTTCCAGAAGCAATAGACCCTATAAAAAATGCCTTGAAAAGAAATATCGAAATAAACATCCTAGCAAAAGAATTAAAGAATTCTAAAGAGTTTTTGAAAAACATTAATAAGGCTAAAAAATTAGGCTTGAAGATCAAAACTGGCTATGAAGGAACGTTAAGAGGTTACATAATAGACAGTGAAAAAATTTCATTGGCGATCAAAACTTCAGAAAAAGGAGTAAATATAGCAGAAGATGGTTTGCCAAAATCAGACGAGTACAGGAAATATGAGTTGATTACAATAGAAAATTCTGTGTTGGCAACAGCATTAAAGGAAAATTTCAAATTCTGGTGGAGCAAAATAAAATAGTTAAGAACCTAGAAGTTGAGATGTAACGTTCTGACTCTCTTTGTTTTTACTTAACATGGCTGTTTGATCGTTATAGCTAACAGAATTTTTCCACAAATCTTCCCAGAGTTTGTTAACAAACTTAACAAAATCAGGTTGATTCGTTGCAAGAAAATCATAATTAACATCCTCTTCTCTCTGCTCCTTGGAAACAATTTTTTCCGATTTTTCGCTGGCAGGCACTCTATAAAGAGTGAACATCATTTTTCTTCCCCACCCACCGAAATGGTAGTGCTCAGGAGTTGTCATGTGCTTCAGTTCTACGCCAGCAGAATATAAAATCTCCGCGTTCTGTATGGTCCAAGGCTCTATGTCCATCATCATTCTCATATTGACGCCATTGCTTGTTATCATTTTATAAAGTTCTTGTCTTTTCTCGTCTCGAATAAAATCAGAATCGCCTGTAATCTCGATAATCTCTTTGTATTCTGAATCTATTACGCTCTGAAAGGATTTGTCTAGAAAGTTTTGGAACTCACGCCTGTTTTGTGTTTCAAAATACTCGACAGAAGGATTAATAGATCGAATTGATTTTATATAACCAGTCAGAAGTTTGACACTATTTAACCCGATCTCTCCTAGTTTCCTTTCCGGCGGTTTTTTGAACATTGATTTCACTCCTTTTATATAGTAAATAGTGAGACGCAAAACTTTAAAAATCCTCCTAAAAGTAAAATATTTAAAATGTTGTAAAAAACTCAGTTTTTTGGTATATTTGTTTATTAGAACCTATTTTCTGAATTTATTTAAAATTTAAAACATAAATCGGTATTTGTCGAACATAACTTATGCATTTACTACTAATAATGAGTGAGTATTTAAGATAAAAAAACCATATTATGTTACTGTATGGAACGTAGCAAAAAAGTCATTTTTGTGTCTCACTGTCTCTTGAACCAAAATGTAAGAGCATCAGGCAGAGAAAGATTTTCTGGTTCTTTTAAAGACTTGTTGGAACTGTTTGCAGAGTCGGGAATAGGAATAGTTCAGATACCCTGCCCCCAGATAGAATTTAATGGGGGATTGGACAGGAAAATAAAAACAAAATCTTCTTGCGAAACAAATGGTTACAGGGGTCAATGCCATAAATTATCAACTAATCTTATAAGTCAGATAGAAAACTACCTTAAAAATAGCTATCTTGTGGTTGGTATTTTAGGCGTAGAGCTGTCTTCCACTTGCGGAGTGCATCAAGTACAGAACGGAAGGAAGAACGTTCCTGGAAAGGGAATCCTGATGGAAGAAATTGAAAAGGAAATGCAAAAAAAGAACTTCCAAGTCCCGATAATAGGAGTCAATCTTGACAACATCTTTAGTTCTATAGAAAAGGTTCAATCCTTGTTAAAGTTTTCTTAAATTCAATCTATTTGTTTCCACTAGACAATTACATTTTTTCTAAAACAGGTATACTTAATAATTCTAGGCCTGTTCCAAGAACAAATTTTACTGTCTCCACAAGTTTTAGTCTTGCATTCTTTAGTCCTTCTTCAGCTTTCAGAACAGGCGAAGTGTGATAGAATGAATTGAAATCCTGAGCCAGTTCGAACAAGTAATTTGACAAAATGTTGGGTGAATACTGATCTGCTGATTGTTTAATTATGTAAGGAAATGCTGCAATTTTTTTGATTATTTTTATTTCTATATCTTTTTTTAGCAACGATGCGTCATACTCCTTTATTTTTGCTTTGTTTAGTATGTTAAAGGCCCTGACATATGAATATTGCAGATAAGGACCGCTCTTGCCTTCAAAATCCAGAGCTTGCTCCCAATCGAATTTAATGGTTTTTTTGCTGTCGATATTCAGCATTGGAAACTTTGTTGCCGCAGAGGCAACCTTTCTGATGATTTCTTCCTTGTTTTTCATTTCAGCGTCCTTTAGTAGTTCGCTCACTTTATTAATCATCTCGTCTCTCAAGTCTTCATATAAAATAACTGTTCCAAATCTTGAGGACATTTTACCTTCTTTCAATGTAACCAAACCAAAAGAAACATGAACGTTCTTTTCCCAGCCTGGTATTTTGAAAATCTCCATTGCTTTAAACAACTGTTTAAAATAAAGTTCCTGTTCCGTAGCCACTATAAAAAGAGATTTGTCAAATTTGTATTTCTTTCTTTTAAGCTCGTTTAATCCTAAATCTTTTGTCGCATATAAGGCAGTTCCGTCGCTCTTCAAAAGCAAAAATATTCCTAAACCATATTTTTCCAAGTCAACAACAATTGCACCTTCACTTGTTTTTGCCTTTCCTTCTTCAACCAATTGTTGAACTATTTTTCTGCCTGGTCCCTCGACCTCACTCTCATAAAAACTATCGTCCAAATGAACTCCCAACTCCTCTTTTATTTTCCAAAAGTCCTTCAAGCATAAATCTCTTATTTTTTTCCAAGTTTTCATTATTTCAGTGTCTCTTTTGTCTAGTTTTTTATTGACTTCCTTAACTTTTTCCTCGTACTCTAAGTTATCAGCAACCATTCTTGTTGCCTCAGCATATATTTCTCCTGCCCATTTGCTAACATTTTCTTTGGGAATATCCCCTTTGTAGAAATTGTTAAAATACCACAACCACTTTGCAACATGTGTTCCTACATCTCCCATGTATGAAACAGCTATTGTTTTTTTACCACAGAACTCCAGAATCCTTCTTATGCTTTCTCCTAGAACAGCATTTCTTATATGACCTATGTGGAAAGGTTTGAAAGGGTTTGGTTGAAATACGTCCATGACTACAGTTTCTTTGTCTTTCGAAGAGCCATATCTTTCATTTACTGATTTGAATAATTCTTGTCCGAATTCTCCCCAATTGACATAGAAGTTTACATAAGGCCCTACAGCCTCTATCTTTTCAACAAACTTTATTTTCAGTTTCTTGGACATCTCGTTAGCAATTTCTTTAGGATCTTTTTTTAATTTCTTAGCCAGAGAAAAACATGCATAGGCAAAATCTCCATACTTTTCAGGTTCCTCTATTTCATTTGCATCAACTTCCAATGATTTAGCTATCTCTTCTTTAAGCTTTAACCATGATTTTTCCATAATAATCATATATATTCGTTATTTTTTAACTATAAGTAACCTTTTTCTTAAAGGTTTAACAATTCTTACCTATGAAGGGGCAGGCCGCCTTTGAGTATCTGATTATGTTTTCCATAGTACTTACCATACTAGCTATATTGACCTATTATGCTCAGGACATGACTGAGAAGAATAGCGGAGACATCATTTCATCAAATGCTGTAATAGCCGTGAACAAAATTGCTGAGGCGGCTGACATTGTTTACACTCAGGGCACACCATCACAGATAACTGTTTCAGTCTACATACCAGAGAATGTTAACAGCATCACATTTATTAAAAACATGATAGATATGAAAATTCAGGTCGGCTCAGGCATTAGCGACATATTTGCAACCTCAAAAGCAAACTTCACGACAACCGACAGTTTCATTTCACCTGACTATGGAACCAAAAGAATTAAAGTTAAATGTTGCGAGGGAAACAATGTTAGTGTCACAGAAAGCTGAAGTATCAACTGAATTCATAGCCTTTTTAGGAATACTTTTATTATTCTTTGTTTTCTTTGTTGGAATAATAGGAATGAAAACCAATGATATAAACGAATCAACTGTGTACACTAGCGCAAACAATATACTAGACACTGTTGTAAATGAAATTAACACAGCCTCTAGAATAGACGGCTATCATAGAGAATTTTTCATTCCTGAAAAACTTACAGACGGAGAAGATTATAACATCACAATTTACAATGATTTAAGAATGATTAAGATTGAATGGAATCAAGGAAAAAATCTTATGTCTAATATACAAACGAACAACACTCAAGGCAATATAACTGGTGGAACAAACACAATTAGAAGAGAAAATGGTATGGTGAAAATAAATGAAAGCTGAGCTGTTCTCTACGGATTTTTTGATAAGCTTTTTCGTATTTCTCTCAGCATTTATAATAATTGCTGCTTACTACCAAAATCTTCAAACAGACGTTTCAGAAACCAATATAAGAAATTATATGTATTCCAAAGCTATCAGCATAGCAAGCCTGCTAGCCACAACAAGCGGTTATCCAAAATACTGGGACAACAACACGGTAGAGGTTATAGGCCTTTACGATTCTGGAAAGTTTAACCTGACGAAATTTGAAGAGTTAAAAAACATTCCTTATCAAGACATTAGAACAAAGCTTGGCACCGGAGTTTATAACATCAACATAACTCTGGTAAATGCAAGCGGAAGCATCTTACAGAAGCCAAACGACCAATCATATTTCTATGCTTTAAACGACACTGCCAATATTCCCATGCTTAATGCTGAACAATTGGTAATTGTCAAAAGATTGGGAGTTGTTAAGCTCTGGGGAAATGAAGTAGCTAACGCAACAAAAGTAACTTTGGAGGTTATATTATGGGAATAAAAGGCATAGTTATGACTCTGGATGCCATAATAGCAATGATGTTGATGGTTTCTATAATTTCCCTTTTGATATTCTTTAGAACAGAGTCGTCATCACCCTTTTTCACAGCCCAACAATTGCATTCCTTGTCAGAAGACGAATTGAACATATTATCTAAATCAACACTTAGGGAAGTTATTTCAAACCAAACCTTGCTTTATGATTTAAATCAAAGCGGAGATTTGAGCGACAGCTATTGGGATGACAGAGCAATAGAAGTCATAGGCATGTTATGGTCTGAAAATAAATCTGAAGCAGCAGCTAGCATAACAAAAGATATTTTGGGAAATATTTTACCTGCTAACATAGGTTATCAAGCTCTGATAAATAACGATAATGTGTATAATTCGTCTCAAGAGCCTGAAAGGCCGCCTTATGGAGATGCGACAACAGAGATTTCTTCTGGAAGAATAGCCTCAGGATACCAAAAGGGTGGAAATACCACTGGATGCGTTGCCAGGGCGTACTTAAAGAGCGTAAGAATAGATGATTCTTCTTACGTCTATTTTGGAGGATATGTTGGCGATGGAAATATAACTGTGAACATAACTTTACCTCATTTTGATAAGATACTAGAAGCATACATGGAAATGGATGTTGGCAGTAATTTTACTCTTTACATAAATAACACATATGCAGGAAATTATAGTAATGGTACTGCTGGAGGAGGATTGATGAGAGCTGATAAGTGGGTTGTATGTAATACAACCTATAACAGTTATACTTGTTCCAATTTCACTGAGGGTAGCAACACTTTAAAAATTAGCTTTATTGGAAATGCACCTTTCATAGGAGGAGGTTATTTCAGAGTGACTTATAACACGACTAAATTGACTCCTCAAGAAGAGGTTGGTAAAGACGTTTATTGGTTCCCCGGAATTGCGGGATTCTTTAATCTCTATGATTCGATGTACATTCCCGGCACACTGATAAATATGACGTCCTATCTTCATTATTTCAATAACTTTACCCTTAATGAAACAAATGCTACTGTCTACCTTAGCATTGGGAATGTTGCAGTTTTTAGAAGTAACGAGACAGGCAATGTAAACATGTCTTTAAATTTCAGTGACATATGGAAAAATTTTAGCAGCAGCACAAGTCTGATTAACAATGTTAGCAACAAGACGGTTCCTTTGAGGTTTGGAATAGAAGGTTTTCAATTGAAACCAGGAGTTGGAACTGCGGACGCTGTTCTGATTACAGACGTTTCTGGAACTATGGACACGGATGATGTCAGCTGTCCACCGAATGTTATTTGGCAAATATCTACATTAAGTTATCAAGGAAGTTATGGTGCTCAAAATCAAAAAATAAATAATTCTCAAACTGTGTGCATGTACAGGAATGTTATATTATCTTCAGCAGGCAGAATATATTTCTGGTGGAGGGTTAGTTCGCAATCAAATCGTGATTATTTGAACTTTTACATAGACAGTCTGCGACAATCGAGGATAAGTGGAAATAGTACTTGGGCAACAGTAGATTATGCTATAGCATCTGGAACTCATGAAATCAAGTGGTGCTATACTAAAGATAGCAGTCAATCAAGTTATAGTGATACTGGATATGTTGATTCTATAGTGGTTAATGACACATCTGGAACAGTGTTTTTCTCTGATGATTTTGAAAGTGGAGATTTGAATGGATGGAGTTTTTCTAGCTCTGGTCCTAATTGTCAAAGACTCGATGCAGCTAAAACTGTAGATAATGTTTTTGTTGACATAGTTCTGGATACACCCGGGGATAGAGTTGGACTAGTTAGCTACAGTGATTCAGTTTCAGGTACGCATCCCCTAAGCAACAACTCAGCCGCTTTGAAAGGCAATATCACCAATTACCAAACAGGTGGATGCACGTGCACCTCTTGTGGTATATCAAGCGCAAATCAAATGTTAGATGCTGCCAAAAATCCTCTAAGGTTTCAAGGTTTGTTAGTAATGAGCGATGGTTATGCGAATCGATGTTTGTTGGGTAATAATTGTGGCATTTATGGAACCTCTCCTGATTGTTCAGATAGCTATGATCCTAATTATCCAGCAAAATTAGAAGCAATAAACATGTCATGTGCAGCGAGAAGTAATAATTATACTGTTTTTTCAGTTGGCTTCGGTTCCAGCGCAGATAGCATTACACTTCAAAGAATAGCCTGTTGGAATTGTAGCACATGCAAAATTGACTTAGACTGCATTCAGTATAATAATGCATCATATTCGTGGAACCTAAGTACGCGCAAAAATAATTGTCTGAACGGAGGTTGCAACTGGACTAATGTATTTAATGGAGCTTATAACAGAACAGGTGGGATAGGGTGGCAATGTGTTTCGAATCAATTATTTAATTCGTCTTGTTGGATAGGCAATGTAACTCTTCCAGACGGGACTAAAGCTGACTGCAGAGATGTAAGATATGCCCAAAGCAATGATTTAAATCAACTGACGCAGATATATCAAGGTTTTGGACAGATGTTCGTAAATTTAGGTTATACTACTCAAAAAGCAAACATAAGCAGTAATATGAACTTCAACAATATTCTTTATCCAGATTCTCGTATAGAGTTCCAATATTCTCCAGTTATAATTCCAGACCAATACGGAGAAATATCTTTGACTAGAGAGACACCGAGGCTCGGAGACTTGACAGATTATAACATTACCAAACCATACAAAGAAGGTTGGTTTAACATATCTGACAAAGTAAAAGTTGTTGACGCTGAGATGACTTCTTATTCATCTGATTACTGGACTGATATGCTGTGGATAAATTCAAGTGCTACTGGTAATTGGAAAGAAGTATATAACCTAACGTATTGGGGAAATGATTATACGATTCTAGGAGATCCGTTCATAATTCACATACCAGTTGATAAGATTTCATCAGGAAACAATTCTGTGAGAATAGAAACAGGATTGTGCCCTAATAATTCCATGATATGCAAATTAAATAAAACTGGTGGTTCGCCAGACGATAGGGTCATCTACAAGCTAAGGGTCAGCGGATCAGTGGGCTACGGGAATGTAAATGAAAGTTGTGAAGGTGCTGTAGAAGATGCTAAACAAAGACTAATAAATATAACTGGCGGTCTTGTGTCTGGTGACATTCAGGACGTGACTAGCAATATTAGCAGCGTTCAATACATGTGGGGTCCAGCAATAGTAAGGATAAGGGTTTGGTCATGAAAGGACAGCTTTATACCGTTATGATGACTTTGTTTATTATACCTATTTTAGCTTTAATAATTTTTTACTCGCACACAACAATTCCTAAAAATATCGATACGAGCATAAGAGCAGAAGAACTGCAATACCTTTCAGAGAGTATTAGTGAAGACCTCATGAGATTTCTGCAGATAAATGGCAAGAGGGCTTTGATCGCTGCTGTCTCGATGGTTGTAACAAATGGAAAAGGTTTGGATAATGCACCAGCAAGCCTAGCTGAAATGATAGAAAACGGGACTTTGGATGGTACTCAACCCTTTGTCGATGAGAAGAACCTTACAGTATGGGAAAAGAATATCAGCGACATTGCAACGACACAGGGCTTTAAAGTAAATTTCATTAATGCATTGCCGATAAACGTAACCCAGAGCGATAGCTTTAGCGTCTTGTTTAATGCAACCATCTACGTTAACATATCTGACGATACAGCAGGAATGTATGTATTAAAAAATTTGTCTGTAGCTGCTGCGGTATCTATAGAAGGCATAGAAGACCCACTGTATGCAACGAAGACTTTCTGGAACGTTTCTGTGCCCATAAAAAGATCCCCATTTAATAAATACAGTAACATTAGCAATCTGACTCTTGATATTATCAATGGTTACTATCACAGTTCTAACAAGAGCGCGAGTTTCTTGGACAGACTTGAAGGAAAGGTTACTCTATCTTATCAGCCCTATGGATTAGAATCATTCATCTATTTGCCGAAATTGATAAATAACTATCAATCGAATACTTTGAGTGTCTTAGATTGGCAGTACTGGACAAACACACATGGATATCTTCTCAATAATAGCTATCAAAGTTATAATCCTGCTGTTTACAGCTGGTTTAGAATGTATACTCTAACCGAGGATGACTATGGTTTAAACAGCACGCTTAATAAGACAACCTAAGCTGGTGTATAATACAAAGTAAGTGAATGATTTGTATCCATATTTATCAAACAACCATAGTCACTGTATACGGTTTCTGTTCTATTATAGGAAGATGCTTCACAAACAGAAAATTGACAATCTTGTCCGTCTACTGTCCATCTTAAAGTGCTATTAGAAATTACAGATGCTGGAAGAACACAAACGGGCGAGTTGGAATCCGCTTCTAAATTAAATGGAGCGTCTAATGTTACAGAATGTCTCACGCCGTTAACATAATAACTTGCAAAAATTTTCAAACCTCCTGGAACGGAATCTGCACTTAACGGTGTTTTGGGAATATAATATGGTTCTTCACCGCCTCCGCTGCCCCCAGAACCGCTACCTCCAGAGCCGCTGCCTCCTCCACTGCCTCCAGCTCCACCGCCTGAACTTTTATTTGTGGTTGTCTGTGCTGCTTCCCAAGGAAGTTTGAATGGAAGTATAGAAGGGGTCGATGTCCCATTTTCTTGATTTTGTGGTTCAATATAGCTAGAAAGAGGCGTTAATAGTGTTAAATAACAAATTACAGAAAAAACAGCTATCAAAGCGATTGCCATTAAAACCGGTAAATATCTCCTTCTCATAAAGAATATTTTGTTTGAATTATATTTAAGCTAACATGTAAACAAATATATGGTATAAACGAATTAATTTGAATAGGGAACATGATGGCTGAGATAAACGATATGCTCATAGAAACTCCGATTGACAAACTCATAAAGTTGGTCAAAGAAAAGGAGAAGATAACAATCGCAGAAGTAGCAAAAACTCTAGGAGCCACCGAAACTCAAGTGGAGGATTGGGTTAGAATTCTGGAAGAGAGAGACTTTGTAGAGCTGAGGTATCCGACCATAGGAGAACCTCTCATAATTCTTAAGAGGGTTACCGACGCTAAGATAAATCAGAAGGAAAAAAAGTTTGAAAAGGAAAAAGAGAAGATAGAGAAAAAAACGGAAAGGTTTGAGGAGAAAGTAACAGAAACTGAAAAGAAAATAGAGATGACCGACAAGGAGGTTTCTGAGCTAGAAAAAGAACTCCACAAAAGAATAGAAAGTGTTGAGGCGAATCTTAAAATACTAGACTCTCTAGAAGCTAAAAAACAAGAGATAGTTAACGACACAAAGGAAATAGAACAAAAAACAGAGGGCATGGTGAAAAATTTCGAAGGCGTAAAGGCCGACATAGAAGAGATTGACAAAAAAATAAATGACAAAATCAAATACATAGAAGAGCATGGTAATCAGATAAAGGACTTGGAGGCGCTTAGGCAGGAAATAAGAAAAGACATAGAAAATCTGGACGCAGAAATCAAATTAACGAAACTCGTGTTTAAGGGCAAGAGTACCAATCCTCCTTCCCTGAACCCGTTGAGAAGATTATTCCAAAAGCATGAGGAGAGGCACGAAAAGATAAAAGAAAAGCATGAGGAACTGCACAAGAAGATTACTGGCATAAAGCAGAAAACAGAAAAGAAGAAGAACAAGGTAAAGAAAAAATCTGCATATGGAGACTTTTGGTGAATAGATGGCGAATATAATAGACACTTACGAGATAGAAGCCGACAGAGTGCCGGGCAAAGTCATTATAATAAAAAGGCCTGAGGAATACACCCCTGTTTACGAAGTTAAATTCTCATCAGTAGAGCCTGGAACACAAGCTGTTTTGGAATCGATAAAGGAAAAATTAATAGAAGTTGTAAAAATAGAAGTGAGCGAGATTCTGGATCCAAAAGCCATGGAAGGCATTAAGAAAAGATTCTTGGAGAGCGCGTTCGAAACCATATCAAAAGAAATGCCAAAAATTCCAGAGGAAGAGAAAAACATACTGGCAGGCAATCTTGTTCATGAAATGCTTGGTTTGGGCAGGTTGGAAGTTGTTTTGAATGATGATAATCTGGAAGAACTAGTCATAAACAACTCAACAGAGTGCGCTTGGGTATTCCACAAGAAGTGGGGCTGGTTAAAAACAAACATAATCATCCCTTCAGAAGAACAGATATACAATTACTCTAGTCTAATAGGAAGGAAAGTTGGAAGACAGATAAACAATCTAAATCCATTAATGGATGCTCACTTGATGACAGGGGACAGGGTCAATGCCACGCTGTTTCCAATATCGACCAAAGGAAACACCATAACCATAAGAAAATTCAGAAGAGAGCCGCTAACAATGGTAGATTTTATTGATCCCATAAACAAGACAATCTCAATGGAAGTGGCATCACTGCTTTGGCTATGCATGCAATACGAATTGAACATACTGGTCGCAGGAGGAACGGCTAGCGGGAAATGCGTCTCAGGCGATACTAAAATATTGATGCCTGACGGTAGATTAAAAAATTCAAAAGACATTGTTGAAGAAGTTATTAAAAAAGATGGTTCCATAGAATGCGAAGACGGTTACTATGCTTTTACTAACGGTTTAGAAATCTTAACGCTAAATAGAGACTTAAAAATTGAACCTGCAAAAGTAACATGCGTATGGAAAAGAAAATCACCAAAGTGCATGATAAAAGTAAAAACGAAAACAGGAAAGATGGTAGAAGTTACACCAGAACATCCTTTCTTTATAATTAAAAATGGTTCTATAGAGGAGATAAGAGCTGATCAAATCTCAAAAGGTATTCAGATCGCCACACCAAGAAAAACTGAAATAACTGCTGAAAACAACATAGATATAATAAATCATATTGAAGATTTTTATGTTAATTCAAAAGAGTTTGGAGATATTTTAAAAGAAATTAAAGATAAGCTTCTAAGAAAATATGGAACTATAAAAACAGCTTCAAAGAAAATAGAAACTGGATATAAAAACTTAGGAGACATTTTCAATTTGCAGAATAATATTAAAATTTCTTTGTTAAGAAGATTATGCGAGGAAACGAATTTGAATTGGGAAGGAATCAAGAGCAAAATCAGCAAAGTGAAACCTAAAACAAGTTCTAAATATGTTGATGTGCCTAAAATAGATAAATATCTTTTAGAAATAGTAGGTTACGTAGTCGGGGACGGCCACATAACCAAAGATAGCGAAAGTGTGCAATTTAATAATTCAGACCCTATACTGAGAGAAAGATTTAGATACTTGATTAAAAAAGCATTCGGCATAGAAAGCAAAGAAAAAAAACCAAAGAACAGAGTAGAAAAAATAGTTGTACATTCTTCTGTGGTTAAAGAAATTTTAAAAAGGGCATTTAAAATACCAGAAGGTAAAAAAGCTAGAATTGTATCAATGAATAGCATAGAGCAATTATCAAATGATATTTTAAGTAGTTTCTTAAGAGCGATTTTTACATGTGAAACAAATGTGAATGTTAACAAAGGTGAGATAGAATTTTCAACGGCAAGTAGAAATTTGGCAGAACAAGTTGTGCTCTTCTTACAAAGATTTGGCATAGTTTCAAGATGTAAAGAAAAACTCTATAAGAATAGGATTTACTATAGGGTATTTATAGCTGGAAAAAATGATTTAACCTTATTTAAACAAATCAATTTTTCTGACGAAAAATCTAAAAAATTAATATTGGCCACTAAAAATATTTCTCACAGCAATTTCGACCTAATACCAAATATATCAGAAACTATCACAAAGCTTAAAGAAGAAAATAATTTAACTGACAAAGACATCGCAGTATTTTCTGGATTGTCAAGAAGAGCTATTGGTAGATACAGGCTTGGAGAAAGAAGACCTAAACAAGAATCATTAAGAAAAGTTGTAAATGCCTTCAATAAACTTACGGACGGCGGTGAGCTAGAAATATTGACAAAATTAGCAAATTCAGATGTTCTATGGGACGAAATAGTCGAGATTAAAAAAGTTAAACCTAAAGAAAAATGGGTATATGATTTAACAGTTGATCAGACACGTAACTTTGTTGCGGGTTCTAACGGTGGCATCATTGTTCATAATACCTCAGTCCTAAACGGCCTTATGCCCTTCATACCAGTAAATCATAGAATTATTTCAATTGAGGACACCAGGGAATTACGTTTGCCAGATTTCTTGCACTGGGTTCCGTTAACAACAAGAGAACCAAATCCAGAAGGAAAGGGAGAGATAACTATGCTTGATTTATTGGTAAACTCGTTAAGAATGAGACCTGACAGAGTAGTAGTGGGAGAGATAAGAAGGCAGGCAGAAGCAGAAGTTTTATTCGAGGCAATGCACACAGGACACAGCGTCTACGCGACTCTGCACGCTGATAGGGCTGAGCAGGTGATAAGAAGATTAACCAATCCGCCAATAAATCTGCCAGAAGCTCTGTTAGAATCCCTGCACTTGGTCATCGTCCAGTTCAGGCACAGAAGATTGGGAATAAGAAGAACCCTGCAAGTGGCGGAATTATTGCCAGGCGGCGCAAGAGGCGAAACAGGAGCAAGGCTGGAAACATTGTATAGATGGAAACCGCAGATTGACAAGATAATAAAAGTCAGGGACAGCATAAGGCTGATAGACGAGATAAGATTGCACACTGGAATGACAGACGAAGATATGGAAAGAGACCTGAAAGAAAAGGAATGCGTCCTGCAGTGGATGCTGGACAACAGGATAAACACTGTGAATACTGTAGGAAAGGTTGTGGCTGATTATTATCATGACAAGGAAAATGTGTTGAGCATAGTCAATAAAAAAGGCAAGGCTGAAGAGATTCTTGACCCGACTTTAATGAAAGAAATCAAAAAAGCTGTTTAAAATGATAATTCCCTTTGTTCCGTTTCCCATCAAAAAAGCAGCAAAAGAGGCAACAGAACACTTTTCAAAATTCGGGGACATGGTTTGTAAAGCTTTCCCGTCATTAAAGATGAGCCTGTATCAAGCTAAAATTGAATTGAGGCCGAGGGAATATGCCTCATTGATAGTACTGACAAGTGTTTTTTATTTTGTTCTTATGACGCCCTTGATTTTTTGGATAGGCTTGATTGCCGGCAAAATAGATTTTTTCCTCCCGTTGATGGTCGGTACTGTCTTTTCCACTTTTATCTTCTTTTATCTAATACAGTATCCAAACCTTGTTGCTGCTAGGAGGATGAGAGTTTTAGAATCAGACCTGCTAAACGCGCTGCAACACATGCTCATAGAAATAAAGTCAGGGGTCCCGCTTTTCAATTCGATGATAAGTGTAAGCACGGATTATGGAGAAATAAGCGAAGAATTCAAAAAGATGGTAAAAGAAATAAATACTGGAAAGTCTGAGATAGCAGCCTTGGAAGAATCATCTAGGAGAAATCCTTCTCTATATTTTAGAAGAACTCTGTGGCAGCTTACCAATTCAATCAAGGCCGGAAGCGATATAGGCAATGCTCTCGAGGCCATTGTCCACAACCTAACGCAAGAACAGATAATAGCAATAAGAAAGTACGGCCAGGAGCTGAGCCCTTACACATTAATCTACATGATGATTGCAATAATAATGCCAACCCTGGGGATAACCTTCTTAATCATTTTGTCATCGTTCGCAGGCCTCGAGATTCCAAAATTGATATTTCCTTTAATAATAATCGGCCTGTCAATATTCCAATACTTTTTCATGGGCGTAATAAAAACCAAAAGGCCCTTAATGGTGAGATAAATGAAAAAAGATCTTTATTATTTAACGCCAAAAAAATACAGAGAGTTTTTCAAACCCCAGATAATGTATGCTGGCATCAAAGAAGCTTCTACCAATAGAATAGTCGGTTTATCTTATTTCTTGTCAATTGTGTTGTTCCTAAACTCTACTGTTGTTTTTCTGCTGTTCGGTTTCGGAGCAATGTCGCTATTGATGGGCCTGGGAGTCGGTGGCGGTGTTATAATATTTACTTATTTGTTCTTCATGCTCATCGCCGATTCGAGAGCCAACCAGATTGAAAAGGTTTTGCCAGACGCTCTGCAATTGATATCGGCGAATGTCAGGGCAGGCATGACCATTGACAGGGCCATATGGCTTTCTGCAAGGCCTGAGTTCGGAGTTCTTGAAGAGGAGATTAAGATGGTTGGAGCAAGGACAATGGGAGGAAAACCATTAAAAGTAGCATTCACTGAAATGACAAAGACTGTTAAGTCTAGCATATTAGATAGAACAATAAAATTATTGCTTGAGGGAATAGAGTCCGGAGGCGAACTGGCTCACCTACTGGAGGAAGTTGCCAGTAATGTAAGAACCACTCAGATGCTAAAAAAAGAAATAAAAGCGTCCGTGATGACATACTCAATATTCATATTATTTGCTGCTGTCATTGCAGCTCCATTTTTATTTTCAATAAGTATTTTCTTTGTTGACACCATGTCCACACTTTGGGGATCAGCAGGTATGAGCGGTGCAATGACAGGCTCGACAATGGGAATGGGAAGCATGTTCCAGAAAGCAAAAGGTCCTCAAATAACTACGGATGACTTGTTCTGGTTCTCAGTGGCAGCCTTGTCAGTTTCATCATTCTTTGGCTCTTTGACAATAGGTCTTATTCAGACAGGCAAGGAGAAGAATGGCTTAAGATTAATACCGATGTTTTTCATAGCATCCATAACGATATTGATAGTAGCACTTACGGTTGTAAAAATGCTTTTCAAAGGATTTTTTACCATATGAGAAACAAAAGCAATTTCGTGTGCAAAGCAATAGAAACCTTTAAGTATCGGGTCGACGAAATAAAATTAATTAAATAGGAGGTATTAAAAATGAAAGGACAAACAGCAGTTGAGTACCTAATGACATATGGATGGGCCATATTGATAATTTTGATAGTAGCAGGAGTGTTAGCTTACTATGGTATCTTCGCACCAGCAGGATTCCTAGGACCTACAGCAAGAGGTTTCGGACAAGTACAAGTATTGAACCCATGGAGTCTTTTATCAACGAATGGAGCAATAACAATGAACATAGGAAACAGAGTTGGTGAAACTATCATTGTAACTAGTATAAAATACACCGTTGATACCGTAGACTATACAGGAGATGTGACTCCACCAGTAACTCTTAGCTCAGGACAAAATGGCATAATAACTGCACCCACTATCGCACCAGCATTTAGCAAAAAAGCAGGCGATCCTTACACAGCAACGGTAACCATCACATACTCAGTTTCCGGAACAAACTTTACTTCAACAGGTACTCTGAGCGGAACATACAGCTAATTGTTTTTATTTTTAGCAATTATTTTTTGATTGCTTTTTCTACTCTTTTTTCTGTTTATTTTCATCTATCAATAGTCTAACTCCTAGGCAGTCCTTAGACAAAGGCGGTATCGCTCCCACCGAATACTTCTCATTAAAGCTGCTTGTAAAGGCAGACCTGTCGTATTGATCCTTGGATATTCCAAGCCAACACAAATTTCCATTGTCTTTAAAACCAGAATATCTGGGAGTTTCAACGATTGTAAATGCGCTTTGAAAATCGTATTTCCTAGGGTGCTTTACGACCCTGACTTCTGGGTTTACCATGAGAAAATTTCCGTCCAAATATTCTGCCTTCCATTCATAAGAACATGTTTTTTTCCTGTTGTTCAATCTTTGAAATGCAGTGTAATCCTCTTCTAGGGTCGGCAACCTTATGTTAGCGCCGTAATCTTTGCTTAGCTTCCTTGTCAGCAACTGAGCCTCTGCAAAGTCTAAACTCAAAGGCCTGCCATCAACATACAGATTATCAGAAGCCATTTTACAATTCAGATCTGGAATCTCTAAAAATTCATCTGGGTTTACTCTAACCTTGGCTGCAATGTCATCTATTCTTTCATGGACGCATTTTCTGAAAAACATAAAATATTAATGAACGGCTATAGGCATAAAAATTATTTACCACTTAGCGTGGTAGCCATTTATCAAACCAATTTATTGTTATCCTGAAAAGTTCTTTCTTGCAACTATCAACAAGAAATGTGTGATCTGCTCCTTTCACAAAAAACAATTTTTTGGGCCTGTTAGCGTTTTTATACAACTTCTTACTCTGAGAAGGGAACACTGACAAATCCTCACTGCCATTCACAATAAGCACAGGTACATTGACTTTCCTTATGATTTTCAATCCATCATACCTCAAATAGCTCTTCAACTGACTATCATTAATCCAACAACCAGAATCTCCGAGCAATAATTTTTTCCTGTCTCTTATTTCTTCAACAAAAGCTGTTGGGAATGCATCTTTTTGAGAAGCTGGAGTCGACCAAAGAGTCAAGCATTTTATTCTTTTGTCTTTGGCGGCCTCCAGAATAGCTACCTTACCACCAAGACTATGCCCAATCAAACCAATCTTGTCAATATTAACACATTTTTTATCAAGGCTATTCAAAATGCAATCCAAATCCTCAAGCATAGTCTCGATTGTCTGTTCTTCGAACTCACCTTCAGAATCTCCAGAACCTCTGAAATCAAATCTTAAAACAGCAAAACCGTTCTTGCAGATTTCTCTTGCGGACTTTACAAAAAGACCCTGACATGTCCCGAGTTTATTCGAACCCCAACCATGGCACATTATTATTATAGGTGGGTTTTTCCTTTGCGGTAGATGAAGAATCCCTACTATCTGTTTCCCTTTGCATTTGAATGTTAGTGGAATCTCTTTGATATCAATCATCTCAAAGCGAGCAAACCTCTTCTCTCCAAGTCCCTCAGGCATATCAGTATGTCAATCGATATTTTTTCTATATCAATATTTGGATATTTCGAGCTAATAATCCTTATGATTTCATTCACGCTTGCTCCATTGCAAGAGCTATAAATTTCCCTTGCCGTGTGGTTAAGAACCAAAATTTTCTTTGCCTTGTCTCTTACAAACAGAAAATCTTTTTCATTCCTGAATTTCTTAACATCTGTTCTTTCAGGCTTCAACCCTTTCAAAATGTCCATGATATATTTTTCCATTTTCATCACTTTATCAAGACGTCGTCGTCAACATACGGCCTAGGATGAATATTAATCATGTCCCTCTCGTCTTTTATCGATTTGATGTATTCTATGATCTCGCTGTTTTTCCAAGTTGACTTTCCAATCCTGTCCCATATGCTGGAGATTTTTTCATCCAAAACGTTGCCTATCTTGAAAGGAAGTATGCAATCGACCTTGACATCACCGTTCGGCCTGACGAGCAAGACGCTGGAAGGTTCGAGAATCCTATACCTAAGATAGAAAGCAGGATCAGTTGAGGTCACTATATCCATCCTCCCTTCATATTCGTTGCGCCTTGTCTTCAGAAGCTGGTAGGCCTTCCTTATCTCGTCATAGCCGACATCTATTGATTTTCTGTTTAATATCGCCCTCCCAGAAAATGTGAACTTCCCTGTTATTATCCTCTTGGCGCCTAGCAGATAAGACGTTCTTAACATCTCATCCAGATAATCTATGTTGTCTCTTTGAATGACGTGCGATATTACAAGAGGCAGTCCTGCTTGGCTTATCATTTTTGCGGCATTTGCAGCTTTTTTCCAGCTTCCCTTTACTCCTCTTATTTTGTCGTGTATCTCCGGCTTTGAACCATCAATGCTCACCTGAATCCAGTAGTAGTCGTACTTGCTCAGCCTTTTGACCTTTTTCTCGTCCATGAGCAATCCGTTCGTCACGAATATGAATCTCACGCCACTATCGTCTAGGACATCCATTAACTTGTACAACTTATCCTTCAGCAGAAGTGGTTCTCCGCCAGAGATCACGCACTCGAAGATGTTCATGTCAACAAGCTGCCTCGTCACATCCATCCATTTGTCAAAAGAGATGTCTGGCTTGGAGCAGCCAGACTGATTGTAGCACTGCTTGCATCTCAGGTTGCACCTGTGTGTCAATTCCAATTGGCATCCCAAAGGATTATCCAGTTCCTTGGGAAAGATATTCTTGCTTTGAAGTTGTTCCAACAGCTTGCCTGTTGCCCTGAGCAGTTCTATCTGGTTGGACCTCTGAGGAACGGAGGGCAAAAGCCTTTCCTCCTTAAGGTCTGAAATCATCTGTTGGAAATCAAACACTCAATCACTTTCCAGCGGATTTTCTGAGCCTCTCGAAGACGTAGCAAGCGCTGAAATAAGCGCGAGAGCCACAGCAGTGGCTGAAGCCACCATTGCGCAAACTGTCTTCTCGCCAGCTTCCAATATGCTATCGAAGTAAGAGACAGCCGGCTCTGTATACGATGGAGGCCTTGCATGATTCATTTTGTATTCATTCATATTATCACCCCAAGATTTTTTTAAAAATGCGGCGCAAAACAAACACAAATTTTTTCATAACTGAATTATAAGAACCAACCAACATATAGAATTCTAACCACTAGAGGTTGTAAAAAATATAAAGAAAATTAAAGGGATTAACTTTCGAAAACTATTCCGCCTGTTCTGCTTGCAATGATGTTGTAAAGGAATGCAATAATCGCTCCCCATATAAACATGAATATACCGTAAAATATGGGCACTATTATTATTGCAAGAAATCCAGCACCTGCGGCAAAGCCAGCACCTGGCAGGCCAGTCATGCCGCCCACTGCGCCAAATATCCCGGCGAACAGGGCAATGAACAGTCCGGCGATGAATCCTATTATAATTCCCAATACACCGCCGATCTTAGCCACTGACAAAACATCTAATTTTTTAATTTGAATTTTAGCCATATTATCACAAGGTTATATTAATAAAGCCGGCTTATATATGTTAATGCTTTTTTCTCCTGTCGATGTAAAGGGCTGTATATGAAATAAGCAATATGGGCGTTGTCACAAACAAAACTATGAGTGACCCAACCACAGAGAGAATGTTTTCAAGACCGTTATTGATCAAGAAGAAGATGAAGAACATGAAAAAGATGTTGAGGAAGTTCTTCTCCGCTGTCTCAAAACTTTTCTTGACAGCTTCTAAAGCCTTAAGCCTGTCAATGACAATTGCCTGATTGACAAACACAAATAAGATGCTGACTATGACTAGAATCATTGTGCCTAGAGCAACTATTGAAAAAACGACAAATATGTATGAAAAGGAGGCCTGAGCAGATAAGGCAGAAAAGTTGCTCAACGCCATTATCGGAACAAGCATAACAGCCACTATTATTGAAAGAGTAAAAAGAACAATTGAATTGGCCCCAAGAATTGTCCAGAACTTTTCCTTTGCGGTTTTAAACATGGTTTCATAATCCGTTTTTCCCCTTAGGGATTCGTAAGCCATTCTTACAAGTCCTCCACCTAAGACTGTTGATATCGATATGCCGACCAAGAACATCACGGCAGAGAACGATAGGACGCCTAGGTTTGACAACAAAAGACTAGCAATGCCGGCCTTTGTTCCTGTTGAAAATAAAATTACTATCCACGGCAAGACGCCTATTAGAAAGGGTATCGAGACTATGAACATTTGCAATATCAAAGCTATTACGAATTGCCAGAAATTCTTCTTGTATGATTCCCATGCTTTTTCTACGTATTCTATGGTAGGCATTAAATAATAATTAAGAGAAGCAGCTTATAAATTATATCGGAAGCAGGCGTAGCATCAATATTTCCAAGATTGCTATTGCAACGCATATGAAAACGATTATTTTCGGCTCTAGCTTTAGCTTGCTCTCTGTGTCTTCCTCGTATCTCATCAAGCCTGCCGTTCCTGCCGGTGTTTTTCCCAACTTGTCCTTTTGAGCCATAGTAATCAATATTCTGAAAATTATTTAAGCCTATCTCTTCCTGGCTCGTTTCTTGGGCTTCTCTTCAATGCCGATGAAAGTCAGGTACATGAAAACAGACCAAATAACTATGTTAGCGAAAAAATTAATCCACATTATCTCCATTGGAGCTCCTGGATAAACTATCTTTTTTATCCATGGCAGGAAATAACCCCAGTAGCTGACTCCCAGCAAGAAGACATTGGGAAATAAGGCTGTGATAAGGGTAATGAGTACTCCTGTTAATATGGAGTAAATTGTTAGCTTGTATTCTTTGCACATAATAAAATCATGATAAATCTACTATATAAATTTTAAGTTTGCGCTGGGCACATCTAATATTAATTAAATTGTGTGCATAGCAATAGATATGAAAACAAGAGTAATAGTTAGTGCCATTATAGAAAAGAATGGAAAATTTCTCTTTGGAAAGAAACCGCAAAATATAGGACCTTATCCAAATACTTGGCATTTGTTAGGTGGCGGAATAAAGCAAGGAGAATCAATAATTGATGCTGTAAAAAGAGAGGTTTTGGAAGAATCTGGTATAGAAATAACCGATACAGAACCGATTTCTTTTGATGAAGATTGGGAACTAAATAAGCATGGTATAAAAACGCATTATATTTTCTTAGTTTTCAAGGCGAAATATAAATCAGGAGAATTGAAACCAAAAGATGACATAACTGAATTAAAATGGATAGATAAAACGATTCTCAAGTCAATTGAATTAAACAGACCTACTGTAAAATTATTCAAGAAACTCAAACTAATTTAAGAAAGTTAGCACACCAGTATGAAAAAATGGTGTGTGATGTTGTTTGATAATTATTCTTCTGAACTTCTATTTATTACTTTGCATACTTAATTTCAATTTCTTAGGATTTCTAACAAGCCCAAGTGCTTTTTTTGGAACTTCAAAAGTATGATATGTAACAAGTGAACCATGGGATGTCGCAGGTGTATTATATACATCGCTTGGAATTTTTCCGAATCCTTTGGGACAAATATCCATCATCACACTGGACACTGTTTTTTCTGCAAGTCTCGGAGCGGTAGCCAATCCTTCCAAGTGCTCACTCTCACCTTGACCAGAATAAATTCCCATTAGAACATATCTTCCTGTCAGAGGGTCAGGAGGGTTTATTGTTGCTGCATAAAATGTATCTCGACCTTCTTCTTTAAGCTGAGAAATAATACCATTGAGGTAGTGTTGCCTTCTCGCAGCAATTACTCCAGAAAGGCCTCCTCTTTCAAATTCTATCCCTAATTCTTTAGAAATTATTTTGAAATGCTTCAATGCTTCATCTATTGTTGCTTTTCTAACAGAACCATTAGCAGGTGTTCTTGATAATTTAAATGGAAAACCATCTTCAAAATGTCTTAGTCGAATAAAATCCTTATTTACATCGGTTACAACTGCGAACGATGGTTGCGTATCATTCAATAACAAATAAGCAAAATCTCCCATTTTAAATTCTTTAACATCAAGAGTTGGATTATCTACATTTCCATATTCTACCATTTTATCACTAAGAAATAGTATTGACAGAAAAGAATTTAAACTCATCGTTTAAGAGAATGTTAGCACACCACTTTTTCGATATGATGTGTGACGTGTGCTGGGCAAAGAAGATGCCTTAAAAGTAGTGTTTGTTTTTTTATAGATTTCTTGAATATGCTACTTCAGCATATCAACTGTCTTCTTGTCAAACTTATAGATTCCGAAAATTGTAAACACAGACAAGAAAATGGCAATAGCGGAAAAGATAATCATCATGTTGCTTATTCCGTAAATATCAGAAAAGTATCCAACTAAAGGTGAGATAGCGGTGAACAATATCCAATAAATAAGATCTCCTAAGGAAACTGCCGAAGCCCTGAGTTTCGTTTCGATTAGCTTGTTGTTATAATCATTGAACACTGGCTCTCTGAATCTTTTACTTATATTAATCAACGCTATACCTAGAATGGTAAATATAGGATTGAAGAGAAAACCTAGGATTACGAATCCCAGAGTTGGAAGCAGAGATGTTACCATCATTGTATTTCTAAATCCGAGTTTCCTTTCTATTCTGTGCGATTCCCTGCAAAGTACCGCAGAAATCAAGTTTATGCCCGAGAATATGAAACCGAGCCAGAATATGCCTATACCAACACTTTTCATGTAAGGTTGTATCAAAGCCATATTGAGATAATAAAGCGAGGACAGAGACACTGATATTATAACTATGAACAAGAACAGACCATTGTTTTTCAAAAATTCTACAGAATCTTTCATCTGTCTAAAGAAATGCTGTTGAACCTTTCTTTTTACTCTCAGAGGTTCCTCTGACAACAATATAATCAGGAAACAGAATAAGAAGGGGGGAATGTTAAGAAACATTACAGCTCTCAGAGAAAAATATGTCGCCACTATGCTTCCAACCACAGGAGCAATCATACCGCCTATCATGAAGTAGAAACTACCGTGAGAAAAAATCTTTTTCGAATGCTTTTTGTGTTTCATTCTCAACAAGGAATCGTATACAAATGGCGAGATTATACTAAAGGTGAGAGGAAAGCTGATTCCATAGAAAGTTTCGGCTAATAGGAAAAAATAAAAAGAACTCGACAGGGCGTATGTTATCGCACCCAGTATGCCAGCAAAAGAACCGATCAGGATGACCTTTTTCCTACCCCATAAATCAGAGATTATGCCTGCAGGGAAGTTGAGTAGCAGTATTATTAGAGTGAACCATGTTTGAGTGAACAAAATTTGAAAATAACTCAGATTGTTAGATTGAAGAAAGAGAAAGAATATAGCCTCGACGAAATTCATGCCTAAGAAAAACTCGAATATGTAGTATTTTCTTATATTTTGCTCGAATGACATAAGAAAATTATTGATGATTTATTATAAAAAGAGTATAAAAGGAGTTGTGTGCTGGGCACATGCAAGGTACTACATTCTTTGTGTACGCAAAATCACTGTAGTTAAAAAACTACAGATGAGTTGATATCAAAGAAAATTAGGAGGATATTATATGAAGCATGATGCGTACAATTGTCCTGCAAAGTTAGAAAGTGCCCTCAAGTGTCTTGAAAAAGATTCTAAAGTTTCGGAGGAAAACAAGCAAATAATAAAAGAGTATGAGAATGAATGCATTGCTCAAGGACTCACTTTGGCGAGGATTGCCAGATGCGTCTATGTTTTTCGTTATTTTGCTACCGTCTTAAAGAAGAGCTTTAAAGAAGCGAATGTCAGCGACATCAAGGCAGCTGTGACCGAACTTGAAAAAAGCAGTTATGCTGATTCTACAAGGGCTGAAATGAGAGTTACTCTTAAAAAGTTTTACAATTGGCTACGCGGCTGTGAACCAAAGATGTACCCGCCGGAGGTAATTTGGATTAAAAATACGAAGAGAAATGGCCACAAACTTCCTGAAGACATGCTAACTGAAGAGGATATCAAAGCCTTAATAGACGCTACCGACAATTTTAGAGATAGGGCATTTGTTGCAGTTCTTTCGGAAAGCGGATGTAGAATAAGCGAATTGTTAGGGTTGAGAATCAAACACGTGAGATTTGACAAATACGGTGCACAACTGACTGTAGACGGGAAGACAGGAATGCGGACAGTTAGGATCATAACTTCAGTTCCGTATATTACAGAATGGTTGAATAGTCATCCCAACAAAGACGACGTCGAATCTTGCTTGTGGCTTAGCAAAAGAAGAGGTAATCGCGCACTTTCCTATAACAGGGCGAAAATGTTGCTCAAACAGCTCAAAAGAAGATGTGGAGTAAAGAAGGCAGTAAATCCACACAATTTTAGGCACAGCCGTGCTACATTTTTAGCCAATCACTTGTCGGATGCTCAGTTAAAACAACATTTCGGCTGGACCCAGTCATCCAGAATGGCCTCGGTCTACATACATATGTCCGGTCGTGACGTCGATAGAGCACTCCTAAAAATTAACGGCATAAATATAGATGAAGCAAATGACAAAAAAAGCAGCCTTGAACCCAAGAATTGTATGCGTTGCGAGACTGTAAATCCTGCTACAAACAAGTTCTGTTCAAAATGCGGTTTTATTTTGGATGAAAAAACTATGGTTGAAACAATAGAGAATGATCTAAAGTTGAAAAAATCCAGCGATATCCTCGATAAAATGCTGGAAGATCCGGAATTTGCAGGCGTTTTTAGGGAACGGGCCGAGAAGGTAATAAGCTCTTGATTTTGTTTAACATATCCTCGCCATAACCCGTTAGCTGTAAATCCATACTGCTAATATTTTTAGGACGTTCGACTATAGTACCTTTTTTGACGCATTCACAACTTCCTTCATCGATGCTGAAGTCTTCTTTTTTCGTACATTTTTGAGCTGTATTTCTATAAAGTTCAACTATCTCTCTGTTGCTTAGTTCACGGTCGCTGATCAACCCTCTCATATAAAGTTCAATAAGAAATGTCCATTTTCCTATTTTGCTTAATTTTGTTTCTCTATACTTTTTCGAATTCTTGTCAATTCTCCCATCTTTAATCTTTTTAATTTCCAACAGTCTTTCCATAATTTTTATCGGTAGTTTACTTTTTCGCGTTCTTAAAAATTCAATATCAAAGTTTTCCTTTATGTTTAACCAATATTCATCTTTTGACATTATGTTTTTTACAGCAGACTCTAATTTTTCTCTATGAATCCTCTCTAACTTGTCTATAGATTTGGAATTCATAATGAATCCCTCTTTAAGAGAGTACTGGTCAGGATGTAGCTTGAGCTCATTTATGATGTTCGGCATTTGAAATTCTACTCCAGGATGGACATTTATTTCGTCAAGCCTTTTTGATAGAGGCTTGTGCACTTCTTTCAAGTCTTTACCTTCAAGAAGTATCGACTTGTACAACTTTTTAAACTCCTCAAATGTTCGTTCCAATACTTTGAGCGTCTCGGAATAGTCTTCTAATGGATCCAAAAGCCTAACTACACTATTACTCAACTTATCAAGAATCTCCCTTCTTTTATTTAGCATTTCTTCTCTATCTTCAGGTTTAGGCAAATCTCGCCTTTCTGAAGCCTTCGTAAGTTCTAAAACCTCTTCCAGAAAAAAATCTATATTTTTTGGCAGATTCTCGATCTTGATTATCACATTTTGCTTGCATGTCCTATCTCCTTTATCGGATCTCTTGTCTCTGGGACGAAACTCGCGTCTATTGTTAAAACACTTCAGCCACTTGAATTCTTTGAACGATAAAGTATCTATTCTTCTGCCAGCATCTTTTCTTTCTCTTTTCATCATTAATCACCGTAGTTAAGATACTACATAGTTGGTAAAATAGACTATTAAAGCTATATATTTTTATGGGAAAACCAATATGCGTAAGCATTAACGAAGAATTAGTAATAAAAGCACGAAAGTTTGCAAACGATACTCACCGAACATTTTCTGGCATGATAGAATTAGCGTTACAAAAATTCTTTGAAAGTGATGATCATGACTGAAGAAAATATGTCGATGCCAAAATGGGTCATTGCGCTGGAAAAGATTGAAGAATCAAAAAAGCATAGGAGAGATTGTAATGGAAGAAGCGATAGAGAGTCTGAAAAACAAACTTGTTAAAGTTTTGTATAAAGATGGAGAAGAGTTCCGATCCATCAGGGGTAATCTGATTTCTTATTCTATTGATTTTGTAAAAATTCAGACTCTTTCTAATGAGATGCTTATCAATCGAACTCAGATTATAAAAATTCAGGCAGAATTAGAGGTGCTGAAATGACAGAATACTCAGTAGAAGCTATATCAAGAAGACTATTTTTAGAATTGAAAGAAAAAGGAAAGATGCCAATGAAGGAGTTTCAGCATGACCTACCAGAGGACGTTTTAAAAGAAGTTTTAAAATACATGATGAATAAAAAGAAATGGTGTCGCGTTGAAGAAGGAATAATTAAAGTTATCAATAGTCCTATATTAAATAACAGTTCAGAAAAGTATTTTTCTCAAGAAAAATCGTCAGGAGAATTTATACCTGAAAGTTTAGCTACAGACATAATGAAAGATTACAGTTTCCTAACGCTAAAGGACAATGAAGAAATTTACTATTTTGACGAGAACGAAGGATTATGGAAACCGAACGGCGAGACTTTAATTAAAAAAATAGGAACTGACCTTTTAGGAGAAAAAACAAAACAATTTTATCTTAATGAAACTATCGGATATATAAAAGCGAAAACCTATGAAGATAGAAACAAGTTTGATAATCCGCACTTGAATTTGCTTCCTGTTAAGAACGGCATTCTAAACTTAAATACGCTGGAATTGATGAGCTATTCCAAAGATTACTATTTTACTTCTAAGTTGAGTGTAGAGTATAATTCACAGGCAGATTGCCAGCAGATAAAGAAGTTTCTAAGTGAAATTGTTGTTTCTGATGATGTTAAAGTTTTGGTAGAATTAGCTGGGTACTGTCTTTTTAGGAAATATCCTATACAGAAAGGTTTTATGTTAGTTGGAGACGGTGCAAATGGAAAGTCTACTTATCTTCAATTGCTAAACTCGTTCTTGGGACAAGATAACATCTGTGCCGTGTCACTCCAGGAGCTTGAACATAACAGATTTTCCAGTTCAAACCTTTACAGAAAACTGGCTAACATATATGCCGACCTGCCAAAGGTTGCGTTAAGAAATCCAGGAACATTCAAAATGCTCACCGGAGGCGATGTTATATGCGGAGAGAAAAAGTTCAAGGATCAATTTTCCTTTTACAACTATGCAAAGCTTATTTTTTCAGCCAATCAGGTACCTTATGTCGAGGATGACAGCAACGCGTTCTTTAGAAGATGGGTTATAATCAACTTTCCCAACAAATTTGAAGGCAGTAAAGCAGATACTAAACTCCTGGATAAATTAACAACACAAGAAGAGATGAGCGGATTTCTTAATTTGGCATTGACTGGTTTGAAAGAAATATTAAATAACGGATTTTCATACTCAAAGACAACAGAAGAGATAAGGGAAGTTTACATTAAGGCAAGCGATCCAATTGGTGCTTTTGCTTCGGAATGCATTGTGCACTCCCCAGAAGGTTTTGTCGAAAAGGATGAACTATACAATTCTTACAGCGTTTACTGCAGGCAGAAGAAATGTCCGGTAGTAGACAAGAGCGTATTCTCCAAAAACTTTAGAAAATATTGTCAAGTGGAATATTATAGACCCTTAATAAACGGGAGGAGAGTTCAATGTTGGAAAGGAATAAATCTTGTCAATCCTGTCAAGGATGTCAACGATAATTCTCATTTAAACTCTATAGAGAATACTACAGATAATAAAATGGAAAATAGGATTGACAGCCCTGACACCATTGACAGGAATTTAGGTGAATATTGATTGAAGTTGTACCAAGTGCTTAAAATGTCCCAAAATGTCCCAAGTGAGAAAATGTCATCAAAAAAAGAAATAATAAAAAATAGGAGAGAAAAACTTAAAGGATTGATAATGAGGAGCTATCACACTCAGGAAGAGCTGGCTAAAGCGTTAGGCATGACAAGAAAAACCATACAACGAGACATGGAAGTAATTAAAGAAGAGATAAAAACTCAAGCAGGGGAAGGGAAGTTTGAAGATCTTCTGAATGATTTTATGGCCAAGATCACGGCCTCTTACAATGATGTATCAGGAATAATAGCTGGATCGGCAGACGAAAACGTGAAATTAAAGGGTCAGAGATTGTTGAACGAGTTGAGGGAGTCGAGAATAAAAATACTTCAATCGCTTGGAATAGTAAGAGAGTTAGCACCACTGGAAAGAAAGGCCGTGGTAGTTAAGTTTGTAAAGCCGGAGTGGATGACAAATGAAAATAGTGGAGATGAAAATAAACCTGAGTTACCAGCCGTACAAAATACAGAAGAGGTTTCACAACAGCCCAAAGAAGTTTAGAGGATTCATCGGAGGCCTTGGAAGCGGCAAAACATTGTGCGGCGCGTGCGAATCATTAAAGGTAGCTCTGGAATTTCCTGGTAGTGTAGGCGTTATTCTGGCACCCACATATCCTATGCTAAGGGATTCTACAATAAAAACCTTTATGGAAGTATGCCAGCGAAATTTGATAGATTTTTATAACAGATCAGAACAACATTTGAAGTTAATCAACGGCACGGAAATTCTTTTCAGGCCCGGCAATGATGCAGCTGCTATTGACCGGCTGAGGAACATGAATATCGACTGGTTCTGGATGGACGAAGGGTCTTTGTTTTTAGAATACGCCTGGAAGGTCCTGATTGGAAGATTAAGAGGAACGATAGGACCGAGAAGAGGTTGGATCACAACCACGCCGAAGGGATACAACTGGCCTTGGCAGAAGTTTGTTAGTAAAAGCAGTCCTGACTATGAATATTTTACAGCCTCTTCTTTAGACAACCCTTACCTTCCAGAGGACTACAAGAAATCTCTGCAGGAGGAATACAGCGGGGCGTTCGCCAAGCAGGAAATATATGGAATGTTCGTCGGGTTCGAAGGTGCCGTTTATCCCGAGTTCAACAGAGTCACGCACGTCATAGACACTTCAACATATAAGTTCGAGACTATAGTCGCGGGCGTGGACTTTGGTTTTACTAACCCGAGCGTCATCCTTAAGATAGGAATAGATCACGACGGAAGGATGTACGTACTGGACGAGTTCTACGAAAAGCATATTACGGATTCTGATCTCGCCGAGTGGGCCAAGAACAACCTGAAGGATGTCTATCTTTTCATAGCGGACTCTGAGAACCCGTCGGGTATACAGGAGTTCAAGAACAGGGATTTAGAATGCAAAGGAGTAAAAAAACAATCAGGCGAGCCCAGAGAAAATTTTGTAATTTCAGGAATAAAAAGAATATCAAACCTATTAGTTATCAGAGGCGACGGTAAACCCAGACTGTTTGTAGATCAAAAATGCGTCAACACAATTATGGAATTTGAGAACTATAGATACCCAGAAAAAGAGGAAGAGCAACCAGAAAAGGAACTGCCGTTAGCTGTACATAATCATAGTTTAGATGCACTACGTTATGTTGTGACCACATTAGGAGAAGCATTTGATAAAATAATTTACTTGGAAGAATGAAAATATTATGTTATAAAATTATTGTTCAACTCTAAACCTACATACGAGCATTGGCTCCGACTATCGAACGCTAATTCTTCTTGTAAAGTGCATCTTCTGAGCGTATATGTGTAGACATTCTTTCCATCAACTTTGTTATAAACGGTTCCGTATTCGGCTCCAATAAACGTTGCCTTCCAGCCCAGTATGGTACCTTGGTTATCTAATATTTGCTCGCATTCAGTCGATAAGCCACAGTATAAACTATCAGATTTCTCTCCGACAGCGGTGCCGCCACGACAATAGATGTTGTTTGGAACAAAGCCGTTCTGGCCGATCATAGGATAACTTGTCGCTTTAAGCGTAGTTCTTTTATCGTATCCGCAATAACTCAGGTCAAATGCATCACATACGAAGCTCTTGCTTAGAATGGGACACCTGATCAAATCACTTTGCAGTTTTGTTAATGAATTTTCTTCGGATTTTATCTTATTATATATTGCTTCAATAGCGTTATACAAGCCGTCTCCATACTTTCCTTCTATAAATGCCGGATTCAAGTAGTTTTCACCAATCATTTTTATCTCCGTATCATTAAGTATCGACTCTAATCCCTGTCCTACTTCAAATCTCCATTTCCTGTCCTGAACCGCAATTACTATTAAGAGGCCATTGTCAACCTCCTTCTTACCGATTCCATTCTTCTCGAAAGTCTGGGTAGCATAATCCTCTATTGTAATCGGTTGGGTCGTCTGCACAGTCAGAACTGCAACTTCTGCTGTTGTATCCGTCTCTATTCGAGAGGCTAACGAGTTTAATTTTTCTTCATCGGATGTCGAAAGTATGTTTGCATAGTCATTTATATACTTCTTTAAGATTGGAATGACAGCAGACACAAGATTGCAGCGACCGTCTGTGCAACCGTTTTCACATTTCTCACCGGAATAAACGCAACGATCAAGATTTGCGTTGTAGTAACCATCAAAGAATCGCATGTCTCCAGAGCAGTAATCCTTCTGACATGTCTTATTAGTAGGTGGGTTTACCGATGATTGTGAAGATTGTTGTTCAGCTATAGCTTGTCCTGTAGGCTGTTGGGTACAGCCAGAAACGAATATTATTAAAATTAGCAGCAATAAAATTCCTATGTCAGCTTTTAGCTTGCTCATAATTATTATTTAATAACAACAAATTTAAATATGTCTAATCATATGATATATCATAAGGAAGTGTCATACTTGAGAGGAACTGAAATTCAAGAAAAAATATTAGAATACTTGAGAAAGTTAGAATGGCCAGCAACTACAGAAGATATAGCTAAAGGGGTGGATATAAGCTGGAATACTGCTGAGTTGCATTTAGTTAAATTGCAAGCTCAGAACAAGGTTAAATTTAGAAAAGTAGGCAGACAAAACCAGTGGTGGTTAATAAAGAAATATGAAAAGAATATGTAAAATTATAATTTAAATCAAAGAAAAATTAAGGAATTGTTCCTTTATAGCATTTTATATCAATAACATCATATGAGGAGTTTAAAACCAAGCTTTTCACATTATAATATGTTTTTTCTTGTATTACGCCTTCTGGATTTATTACAATTTTATTAAAACTCAGAGGAATTAAATTGCAATAGATATAATTTATATTTTCTCCACTTTTAGAACCATTATTACAATAAGCTTCACCAACTACTGGAATTACTCCAGTTTCTGTAGTAGTTTGATAATTTTGTGGCATCGTTTTATTGCAACTTTTTATAACTTCTAAAAAATCATAAGTAAAACAGTATCCGCAAATTCCAGAACTGGCAAAATGACCTGTAGTCTTCATAGCATCTGATATACAGTTTTTCAAAGTGTCTTTAACAGGACAATTAGAGTTATCTAAGCTAACATTACTGATTGATTGTGTGCACCCGGCTATCAAAAATGTTGCTAAAATCAGTATAGCTATAAGCCATTTCATATTAATCTAACTATTCTTACTGTTAAATCTGGTTTTATTTTTTTGTATATTCGTTCGTAAAATAAAATTATTATACCGATAACTATAAGCATTACACCTATGGTAGGATAGATAGTTCGTTGTTCTAAATTTCCTATTGATTGTCCTAATACGTATGGACTTGAAAATATTGTATAATAGCCAATTATAGTAGGAATTAATCCAACAATAATAAAAGCTAAACCTATATACAGTCGTATTTTATTCATACTAATCATATAGAAAAATCAGGATTTATATTGTAGTTCCTACTCCAATATCGTAATGGTCTACTTCTTCTACATTCATACTCGGGTAAAGTATTTTGAATTTCCAAGTCTGACCTGCATCTAAGTCATTTACGTTATCCATAAAAGTCTCTAATAGTGCACCACTCTTGTCATAGAACTTTACTCTTATCTCTGCGTAGGATAATTTTTTACCCGCAACATTCTTTGCCGTCCCGACAACCATCAAATTTCCATATTCGCTGTATTCTATTTTATGGTCTAATATCTCTATTTTCTCTGAAGTTTTAGGTTCAGGTGTTGGTGTTGTTTTTGGTTGTACTTCATCGGCTATAGAAGCTCCTGTTTGATACTGTGTTCCACTTGTACAGCCAGCAATAATAACTATAGCTACCAAAGATAACGCCAAAAGAACTATCTCTTTCATAATAGAAGTATGGAAAGGTAACTTTTTAAAATAATAACTTTTATTAGTTTTAATAATAGAAAGTTGAAATAAAGTGATTAAATTGAAAGTCTATATTGATGGTAGCGGAAGTGGCAAATATGGTTTCTTCATAGAAGAAGTTAACGAAGCAAAGGTTTTTACTAAAGAAAATATCACAAACAATCAGGCAGAATACTTAGCAGTCTTGGAAACCATAAAGTTTACAACAGGAGACATAGAAATATACTCAGATTCTAAGCTTGTAGTTAACCAACTAAATCACGAATGGCATATCAAGGAAGATAATCTAAGAAATCTTGCTATTGAAATATGGAAACTAATAGGCAATAGGAAAGTAAGCTTTAATTGGGTACCAAGAGAGCAAAATAAGGCTGGGAAATTATTAGGGTGAAAAAGTGATCATAAGAGAATTAAGTGAAGCTGCTCAAAGCGGATTCAAACTATTAAGCAATTTATATGAAGACTTCAACTCAGATTTAGATGTAAGTAAAGATGTTTATTCAACTTTTTTTAAAGTGTTTTTCTCTCAAATGGACGCTTTAGATTCTGTGTTGTCGTTGTTAGAAAAAAATAAATACAAAGATTCATTCATATTGCTTAGACATGCCTATGAGACCTATTTCTATTTCTTGCTTATGTTGGAAGGGAGAAAGTACAGGCAAACGAGAAGATTCTATATAATACCTAATAAATCGACTACTGAAGAAGAAGCCAGAGACGAAACGCTAAAGAAGTGGCGTAAAGAATGGAAAGAATGGAAAGAAAAAAGAACACCGGGATTGGAATTGTATGACGCAGTTGAAAATCTGTCACCTTGTAAAAATAATGCTATCAATGTAACATATAAGATGCAAGAAGGTTTATTTGAAGAAAAGGATGAAAAGAAGGAAGGTGAGATTATAACAATGTACTATTTTGTTTTCCACAATTATGATCCGTTTGTTAATTTTCTCGGTTCATTACCTTCTATAGTAGCAGGAGATATGTTTCCTGATATAACAAAAAGGCATCAAGAAGAACAGCAGATGGTGTATAACAGATATTTCTTTTTTGAGAATATGATAACTAATCTAATATCAAATAATCTTATAACACAATATCAGTCGGATTACTTGAGGGTGCATTATAATTTTTTGAGTACATATGTTCATATTACAAGAGAAATAATAAAAATTGTTCCAAACGCATATTCTACAGGCATAGAAAATGGAACTGATGATGTGAATGCTGAACTTATTTTATTATATGTTTGCAGCTTGCAGAATCTTTTTTTAAAAACCTTTATAAAATATTTGAATAACCAAAAAAATGGTGACTGGTCTAAGAAATATGATGATCATAATGCTATTTTAGAGAAATTAACTGACGATGTTTGGTTTATTTTTAACAGCCCGAATAAATATGATATAGAGAGTTCAGAAAGAAAGAAACGTTGGATTGAGGCGAGAGGTATCAAAACTGATAAAGATAAAGTAATTTATTATGAAAATCCTTTAGAACATCTAAGAGGATTAAGAAGCTTTCAAAATCGTTGAATAATTATTAGCAGTTTAATATCATATGATTATTATAGACCAATACGCCGCATCTTAAAGAATAAACAGTAAGGTTCTGACTGTACATCGAAAATGGCAAGTTTTCTTTTCCATTTTCGTCTGGCAGGAGAATCTTATGATATTGTCTTCCTGTCTGATTAAAAGCTGCTATTTCACATATATTTGATTTGAAAATATTATTGTAGACAAGTTGATAATCATTCACGCCCCTACAAAAGTAGAAGTTTTCGTCAGCAATGTTCTGAAATGCTATTCCTATTGTTCCATAAAAGGCCGGATATGTAGCAAAGGGCGACAGTAAATAAACGGTAGATGTTAGCAATATTATAACAAAAATAACTGTAAAGAGCTGTGCATTGCATAATTTTATTTTGACTTTTCTTCTCAGCGCATAGTATACTCCAAAGGAAACTAATAAAGATACGACCACAGCGCTTGAGACTATAGTGTTCAAACTTGGGCTTAAAGCTGAAAAAATACTTGAATAGAAACCTAAAACGTCACTGTTGTATAATAGTAGTGAAAGCACAAAAGCGAGGAATGTCATAATGCTAAAAACTACAGTCAAGGCATCTAAAATCTCTTTAACTTCGAACGGTATTTTAGTTTTAATAGCTCTATTCATCAGGTTAGCTAAAAACAGGTTTAGACTAAAGGCTACAAAAGAGAAAACAGGAATAGTGAAGACAAGAAAAGTTAATCTTAGCAAATCCGGTATGCGGAAAGAGTAAACCCCAAAGAGAAAAGGAATAAACAATCCAGCAAGCATCAGGTTTCTTGATATACCATATTCCTTGAAAATCAAAGTGAATTTTCTTGTTAGTATAATTACCAAGGCGTAAAGAGAGAACGATAACAATATTGGTTCATTAATCAGCGTACTTCCTAAAACTCCCAAGATTGTTAAAGCAATCTGGTATAAAACTTCTCTGTTTTTGTCTTCTTTAGCCATGATAGTAAAATGGTAGCAATAGATTTAAGCATTACTTTTAAAGCTTTAACACAATTTCTTTTATTATGGCATATGAGACAGAAATCATAACAGGAGTATTCACATTAGGAGGTGCTGCAGTAGGTGCTATTATAACATATTTTGTAGAAAAAAAGCTAAAAGAATCAGAATGGAAAAGAGAAATCTCTAATAGTAGATTAATGTTCATATATAATCCTCTTTTGATAGAGCTTGATGGAATTAAAGTTAATCTTGAAAAATTCAGTAATTTTTCATTTTATGATAATAATTTTGGATGGACACCAGATGCTCCTCTAACGGAATGGGAAAAAATTAACAAAAGTCCAATACTACTTTCTATTCTTAAATCTGATGATGAAGTATACAATTTGTTAGTAGAGTTCTATGAAAAAAGCCTAAAAGACTATAATGAACAATTGAAAAATGTTAAGAAAAAGTTAATAGATTTTTACGTAAAAACTGCATTAGAGGTATTAAAAGATGGAAGAAAAATAAAGAGCTTGTACGGTTTTTCGGAACTTATAGGTGCAGCTATAATTCTCGGTAGCGATCTTAAAAACTATGAACTTGAATTTTCATATGAAGACGGTAGCGGTGATAGATTTAGAACTGACGAGCATTTCTCTTCACTTATAAAAATACTGCCAGCAGACAGACAACTTATAGAATCTTTGAAAAAAAGAAAAGATGAAATAAAGAGTCAGACAGAAAGTTTAATAGAAAAGATAAACTCAAGGATGGCAGAAAATCTACTAATAAAGAAATAGTGAAAACATGATATCAAAGGTTATTGTTTTCATTTTATTTTGCTTATTGATTATCTTACCTGTTAAAGTTAGCGCCTTAAATGCTCAGCAAACAATATTTAGCCTTTCTTTGAGCGATATGAATTGTAATATTGTTATAGGAGTAGATGCAATACCAAATGGTCCGACTTCATATTTGTCGTACCTTTATGGAGATGATGCTTTAATTAAGGGTAGACTCGTTAACTATTGCCCTTCTATTAATAAAATCAGTTTGTATTTTTTTAATTCTACAAATCATACGGCATTCAACTGGACATTTTATAATGTCTCTGAAGATGATTACGTAGACTTTAATACTATAGTTAGAAATAATAATCTTGAAATGAGTTTTTTCCCAGGAATTTTTGATATGGCTATTGGAGAAAGTAGATACTATAACTCCGTACTTAATTTTAATTCAAGTTTTTTTCTCAAGTGGAACACGAGTGCGGTGACTGTAATCAATCGGTGGGATAGGAAAATCGATTTTCCAGGTTTCGTACCAGAGATATCTGATGACATATATTTCGACATTAGCAAGAACATCAGTGCCTTTATAATAGGGTACCAAAACTTGGATGTTAAAGATCCGCACAACTTCATATTCTTAGAGAAATGTGAGATAAATGGCGTTAACTGCTTGTCTAAAATGTTACTAACAGACGATTGGACTGGCTTTGAGGTTAACCTGACAAATAAAACGCTTAATACTGATAATAGGCTGAGCCTCACTTATTATATAGAAAAATATGCAGACAAGTATGACGGCTTATTGTTCCCATTTGATGAAATTAAGACGAAAATAGAGTTTCCCTATGTAAAAAAGGTAGTGTATTACGATGGTTCAACAGAAGACTTGAACTATGTTTCTGAGATGCCTTTAATGTTTTCGATTCCTTCAGGATTTATTTTTGATAAAATGGCATCTAAGAATTATACCGGTCCGAATGAATGTAATAATACGGATTATGTAGGATATTCTCTACCTGTAAAGCCAAGCGTGAGTTCAAATAATACTACACGCATATCTGTGCCGCAATACTGTCTGAATACAAATGAAACATGTCTTCCCCAAGACACCTTTGTAACTCTTTATGTGAAACCTTTGATTAGAGAGCCTCAAATACAGATGACAGGAGAAAATGGTAAAATAATATATCTTGATAAAATTGATTCTAATTGCCCCGATACGCCTTTAGGTCTCGTTTTTGTAAGAGGTGACATCTACTTTTTACTATACTTCTTGACGATATTCATAGGTATCTTATTCTTTTTGAAGGCTCTTTATTTTAAGAAAGACCTACTTAATAACTTTTTGGAATATTCAACTGTAGGTGCTTTCACTGTTATAGGTCAATTTTTAGTGTTTCCGAGACCGTTCCAAATAACTTTGGTAGAAGAAACATTGATAATCATGGGAATCGCTATTATAATTGAATCATTAATTATAAGAAAAATAAAATTAAATATAAAAGAAGTAAAAATTAGTATTATGAAAGGTGAAGGAAATAATTTTAAAGATGTTGGAACTTTGATTTTAGCTTCATTCTTAGGGGCCTTTGCAAGTAAGGTATTGGACTTGTATATGAACAATGTTAATAGCTGGGTAGGTATTTATTACATCTTCTGGTTTATTGCCTTTGCCGGATTCTCTTATATGTCATTTAATTTCAGAGAATTTTTAAGAAACAAATGGAACATTATTCTATTACTTTTGTTATTCATCATTGTAATTTCACCTTACTTCATACTTCTTCTTTTAAAGTAAGAAAATCGGTTACAGGCAAGCTTTATATAACCGCTAAGCGCATGAATAGCATTGTGTACACATAGAACAAAGTGAAATGTGTGCTGGGCATAACCCATCTTCTGTGAACAAATCTCGTAAACACGTTCATCTCTGTTTGACAGCATTCGTCTATGCGATCTACCCGTCCATTAGGACTGTTTGATCTTGCACCTTGCCACGACTCTTTTGAACATCTAAAGCCCAATCGAATCCCAAACTTTTCAGCTCTGTTCTTTCGAACGGCAAATTAATGGTGGATGGAGTTTCCTCCCCTTAAAGGGACAGCTGTCTGCCCAGCCCACAAGAATTTATTGATTAGCAGAGCTTAAAAAACTATTTCTTTCCTGCATAAAATTTATCCAATGCGCCTGATTGATAATCTCTTTTGAACCATGCAGCTGCAGCAGGATAACTTCTGTCTGCCCATGGGAAACCGTCAACATCTCTATTTTTTTTGCCAAACATATTTTATCACTAGGGTTAATTGAAAAGTAATTTTTAAATAGCTATCGCTAAGCGACAAAATAAAAGAGAATAAAACCAGCAGAAGTGTTTTAAGAGGCCTGAGCTAGAAGGCATTGGAAAGTGCGAGCTGAACACATCGCCGAAGCTTTGTGCGTACACTCCACTCCCATTAAGCGGATCGTCTATCCGCGCCAATTACCTATTTTTCCCGACAGTTTCCATCTTAGATGCTTTCAGATGTTAACTGTTATGACGTAGCTGCCCGGCAGTACCAATTGATAACCGGTAAACCAGAGGTCACGAATGAGCGTTCCTTTCGTACTCACCCATCCTTCAGGTCAGGTAACAACACCCTCAGTAGATATAAACCGTACTGTCTTTGTCGTCTGACGTAGGAATTGAAATTTGGCTCATTAGCTACTCCATTCGCGTATAAACGCATTGGGACGGTTCATTCATTGCCAATAACATACGGTAGAATGATTTCATCGCTAGCACTATTGCTAAAGCTAATCATTTCTAAATCAGGAGAAGATTATTTTGAATATCAGAGGTGACTTCGATAAAGTCATTTTGTTCTTCTTTTAATCGACCTTTCTTCATTTATCCAAATCGTATTTTTAGAGACCCGCGTCAGATCACGACGTACTGAATTGCTGGAAAGCCAAGGAACAAAGGGTTAATAATTTTTCCTGTTTTGAAGGATGAGGAATTGAGATTGTATTTAAAAACAGTTTAACTGAATTTTGCTTTCCGATTCTTAAGATGTATTCGTTTTTCTTTCTTGCATAAAATAATCTACTCTCAATTCCATTCTTCTCTAAGACATTCTTGAACCATCCTAGCATTTCATTGCTTTTAGACCAAATCTCTATCTTTGGCCTGCCTCTTTCGTTTGTAACACATCCGTCTCCAGCTATCCAGCCTCTTAAAAAATCAATTTTATCTGTCCTGGATAGATTGTTCGGAGGTTTGATTGTTTTTGACTTAGCACCACTTGGTATATTGTATTTATCTTGTAATTCTTTCCATAAATCTGGTGACCAGACTCTTACAAAATATTTTCCTGTCCCAAAACCTGAATTGATAAATTTTATGTAAGGAACTTTGTTTGTAAATTTTATTATTAGCGGTACTACTGTTCTTTCAATGAAATCTAGGTTTTTATTCGTGATGATTACTTGTGGCTCATCTTTAGCTATATGACCGTCGCTACCAACGATCCCAGCCAACAAAGCTAAATCGCCCATTATCAAATCAGCACTTTACTTGTATTTATCTATTATTAACCCCTTTGTGTTGTCCCCTGCACTCTCTCCCAGCTAATGTCCCCTTTTAATCAGTGAACACCTGCACCCTTGGCCGCTACTGCACGGCCAGGAGAGGGGAAGCCGACAGCGAGGTAGCAACACGCGGGGTCGATAGGAGCTCTCGCCCGCCACGACTCTGTTTTGAGGTGACAGCGCAAAGCACTAGACTAACTACACTTCTCTCATTAATCTAGCAATCTTCTAAGACAAAATTATTTATTTACGTCACGGTTCTAGCGAGACATAAATTCCTATAACTATTTTAGAGACTTACGTCTCTTACAATATCTAGAATTTCTTAGAAGACCAAAACTCTGCGCTACCATATCCCCGGGGTAGCTTTTCTGAAGTCACCGACATCCATCAATAACGCTCGGCGTATCGCTAGCCCACGCTTTCACGGTTGGATTCATCACCATGTTGAATCCAATAAATGATCCTTTTGCGCTTGCACTCTACTTCCCATTTCTGACGGGAATGAGGATCACTTTGGGCGCCCTTGATCTCCTGTCAAGGACGTACCGCCCCAGCCGAGCGGTCCACCAATCGGTGTCCCCCGAGTCGAGGTTAGTCATAAGATTGTAAAAGGGCAGTGTTACATTGTCGCCTATTTGCTGACCTAAGTCAGCAACTTGACAGCTACTGCCTACGCTATGCAAACACAATATTACAACAACGACAGGCTACCGCAGAGCTCCACGGGGTCTTCTCTTAAGGGTCGAAAAAATATCGTTCTTATCCAACACTCTAAAATAAGCAGGATTTGAAAATCCTATCGTCTTAGTCCATCTCTCAAGATTTTTCTTACCATACAAATTAATTTTATGTTCAAAATATTCTTTAGAGAAGAGTTTCTTTATTCTTTCGAGTGGTAAATCCAAGATACTTATTTCGATTCCCCCTGAGGGTCTGTGGCCTTTTCACCACAATAGCAGGTTCGCCGGACTCTAGTTTAGGACAGCGAAGAAGTCGTTAAGCCATTCATGCGGGTCGTCATTTAAACGACAAGGGACTACGCTACCTTAAGCAACTTTACTTACATTACTGTAAGAGTCGGACTATATCTTCACCATTTTCATGGTGTCTGACGTATAGTCTCTGAGGATCCCGTTTCATCTATTTGTTTTAAAAGTTCAGAAAGTTCATAATGTCTTTGTTTTCCGTTAAAATTCATTTTAAAAACTTTTTCTACAAGTCTTTTGAACTTCTCTTTGTCTTGGTGTTCCTTTCTTTCTAATGCTTCTACAACTTCCTTGAATATTTCAAAATCTTTTTGTTTTGCGATGAGTTTATTTTTTTCAAAGAAAGGAATTATTTTTTCTTTGAGTTGTCTTCTGTTATCTACAATATAAATTAAGACGTCTTCTTGACCTGGCTTTGATATTATCCTTCCACATTTTAATTCATCCAAAAACATTTCTAGTATTATTCTGTTTTTTTCATGTTGCGTCACTTGGAATAACGGATCTAAAACAACGCCAAATCTTGCATCATTTTGTTTTTTTGTAGATATACTGAAACAACCTTCTGAGTCTGCTACTCCAATCAAATAAGATCTTTTTATGAAAGTGCTCTTCATTTTATCACCATCTTAATCGAAACGGTTTCCTGCTGATTGCCCTACATTTATTTTTCAAGATTTTCCCTTTCTCAGGACTTGAAACTTTCAGGGTTTCCAGCATACAGTCAGATTTAATGACCGCCTTTTTTATAATGCTCAACGGTCAGAGTTACCGCCGCCGTTAACGAGGGCTTGGATCGGTTGAAACCGATTTTCACACACTCGCACTGGGCAGGCCTCACTGACTATACAAAAGATTTCTCTTTAGCAGTCAGCTATGTTTTTGTTAAACAGTCGCCTCTTCCATGTCACTGCGACCTATGCACTTCTGCATAGGCAACCCTTGTACCAAAGATACGGGTCCATTTTGCCGATTTCCCTAAACTAGGATTATCCGAAACGCCATTGCCTTTTCAGCAAGGATACCAGTATTGGTTCTCAGTACAATCATAGACAATCCTTTCTGATTACATTTTCATGGACTCTAGGAATTTGACTAACTCCACTATACAGCAGAGCTATTCATAGATTCAACTGATTCTCTCCATGATGGAACTCCTCAGTTTTAGCTATTTAACTTGCGTAGCCATATCTCTAAAGTGTCTGCAATCAGACTTGTGTTGCCACACGTATGCCTATGGTATCTGAATATTAACAGATTTGCCTTCCCGTACAGCAGTTAAGAGTACGGTTAGGATTGACTAACTCACGACCGAGAAACGTTGTCGTGAAATCCTTGTCCTTAAGGCGGAGAGGTTTCTAACCTCTCTTCGATGCTACTACCAGCAGGATTTTCGTTTCTGTATGGTCGACATCTTCTTACGAAGATGCTTCTACCCAAACAGAACGCCTTCCTATCATATTGTTTTCACAATCTGAGGTATCGGTTCTTAACTTACTCCAGTCCATTTTCACCGCGCAAGTCCTCGAGAGGTCCGTTGTTACACGTTGATTATGCGATGGCAACTTCTGAGCCTACGCCCCTCCTGTTTTAGGACTCGTACAAGCTTTGTGAATTAGTTAAGATTAGGGACCTTAACCTCAGGCTAGGTTGTTCCCTTTGCGGACACCTGGCTTACCCGGGTGCCCTTACTTCCATCTTCTACGACGTTGACAGATTATTAGTTTGACAGGAAAACTGGAAATTTCTTTCCTTGGTCCCCCAATCAGTGCTTTACCCTGCCAACTATCTCTGATGAAGCTATGCTAGTCACATATTTCGAAAGGAACCAGCTATCACCACCTTCGTTTGGCTTTTCACCCCTAACCCCAATTCATCCGAGTGGTTTATCCAACATCGGTTCAGACCTCCACGCAGCTTTCGCTACGCTTCATCTTAACTGGGGTTAGATCAAGCGGTTTCGGGTCTTGTCCTTGTGACTTTAGGCCCTTTCAGACCTCGTGCCACACTTGCGTTACGCACCTTCGCTTTCGCTATGGATACTTTGTTTAACAAATTATCCTTGCCACAAAAACAAACTCCCTGCCCCGTGTCTTTAGCCAAAAAAATGTTCAGTTTCTCATTCTTTAGCGGGTGTTTAAACCCAATTTTCTCAAGAAATGACTTGCAATTTTTCCTGCCGTTTATATGTATCACGGCAAAATCAGAATATAAATAAAGTTTCGGTTTAGATTCAAATTGAATTAACAAATCGAAAATATCTTTTGCCAATTTGTGATTATAAACCTTCAATTGAATCCTAGGATATCCATTGGGATGATGAATTGGATCTTTCACCTCAACAACAGAACCTTCAGCATCAAAAATAGCTGAAAGGAATGAAGCTTTTGATAAAACATCTGAATTCATAATCGGCGTGGGTATCCTGACTATTTTAGATTTTTTTCCAGTTGGAATATTCAATTCGTTTACAAATACATTCCATATTTCTTTAGAATGTAAATAAGCTACATAAGAGTTGTTAAATCTATCG
>Ga0315285_10000019_pt1 | contig 157191 bp, 175 predicted proteins | sample YL17G09_36_MG_FD_203698 | JGI IMG/M metagenome (GOLD analysis project Ga0315285, IMG submission 203698) | Sediment microbial communities from Yellowstone Lake, YNP, Wyoming, USA - YL17G09_36 | ecosystem: Environmental > Aquatic > Freshwater > Lake > Sediment | place: USA: Wyoming | collected... | reverse complement strand
AGCCCCAGCGCACGCGCCGCAAGACCCACCGTCAGCCGGCCGGCCAGCACCCCCTCGATCACGTGAAGCTTCCTGGCCTCCTTGACGCTCAAGAAAACATCTCTCCCCATGGTGACATTTTCTCAGACCGCTTACAAGGTGACAATATCACAGGCCGACGACAAGTCGGCCGCAAGTCCTTGCCGTCCGGCGGTCTTTGGAGTATAATGCTATCTGAGCCTGATCCTACTGGAGGCGGCCCACGAGGCCGCCGTTTTGGGGGGTTTTCTTCTTGGGAGGTCGCCACAGGCGATCCGACGGGTCGAAGCGGCTGAGCGTGTCGGCGCTCGGCGGCCTGGGCGAGATCGGCAAGAACATGATGGTCATGGAATACGGCGGCCAGATCATGGTCATCGACGCCGGGATGGCGTTCCCCGATGAGCAGATGCTGGGCATCGACGTCGTCATCCCCGACATGACCTACCTCGCGGAAAGGGCGGACCGCGTGTGCGGCCTGGTGCTCACCCACGGCCACGAGGACCACATCGGCGGCGTGCCCTACGCCCTCGACTGGCTCCGGGCGCCGGTGTACGGGACGCCGCTCACCCTGGGCCTCGTCGAGCGCCGGCTGGGCGAGAGCGGGAAGAGCCTGGGCGACCAGGCGCGTCCGATACGGGCCGGCACCAGCGCGACCATCGGGCCGTTCGAGGTCGAGTTCTTCCGCGTGAACCACAGCATCGCCGACGCCGTGGGCCTGGGCATCAAGACCCCGGTGGGCACGATCGTGCACACCGGCGACTTCAAGTTCGACCAGTCGCCGGTCGACGGCCTGATCACCGACTTCCACAAGCTCGCCGAGCTCGGAGACGCCGGCGTGCTGTGCCTGCTGTCGGACAGCACCGGCGCCGAACGCCCCGGCTATACGCCGTCCGAGCGCGTCGTGGGCGAGGCGCTTGACCACCTGTTCAGGGAGATGCGCGGCCGGGTGATCATCGCGTGCTTCGCCACCAACGTGCCCCGCATGCAGCAGGTCATCGACGTGTGCGCCCGCCACGGCAGGCGGCTGGCCGTGGTCGGCCGCAGCATCGAGAACGTCCTGGCGGTGGCGCTGGAGCTCGACTACCTGCGCGTGCCCGACGGGCTTCTCCTTGACGTCGACCACATCGACCGCCACCCGCCCGAGAAGGTGGCCATCCTTACCACCGGCAGCCAGGGCGAGCCGATGTCCGCCCTGACGCGCATGGCCATGGCCGACCACCGCAAGGTCGACATCCGCCCCAACGACACGGTGATCATCGCCGCGACGCCGATCCCGGGCAACGAGAAGCTCGTCCTGCGCACCGTCGACCACCTCCTGCGCCAGGGGGCGCGCGTGATCTACGAGCCGGGGTCCGGGGTGCACGTCTCGGGCCACGGCAGCCGCGAGGACCTCAAGCTCATGCTGAACCTGATCCGGCCGCGGTACTTCATCCCCACGCACGGCGAGTACCGCCACCTGATCAAGCACGCGCGTCTCGCCGAGGAGCTCGGCGTGCCGCCGGACCGGATCTTCATCGGCGACAACGGCTCAAGCTTCGAGTTCACGCCGGGGAGCGGCCGCGTCGGGCCGCGCGTGTCGGCGGGCAACGTGCTCGTCGACGGCCTGGGCGTCGGCGACGTCGGCAACGTGGTCCTGCGCGACCGGCGCCTTCTGGCCAAAGACGGCGTCCTCATCGTCGTCATCGCCATCGCCCGCGACACGGGCGAGCTCGTCTCCGGCCCCGACGTCATCACCCGCGGGTTTGTGTACATGAGGGAGTCCGAGGCGCTCCTGGCCGAGGCGCGCGCCTGCACCCTGAAGGCGCTGGAAGGGCTCGTGTGGCAGCGGGACGAGAGTGAAGGTGCGGACGGCGACATGGACGACGGCGACGACGGCGATGACGAGGACGCGGCGGACGGCGACGCGGCCGCCGGCCGCCGGGACGCCAGGCACAGCCCGCCGCAGTGGGGCGCGATCAAGAGCCGCGTCAAGGAGCAGCTCGGCCGCCTGTTGTTCGAGCGCACGCGGCGGCGGCCGATGATCCTGCCGATCATCCTCGAGGTGTAAGAGTGCGGGGGCGCGCCCCGGCGGCGGCCGTCGCCGCGTCCGGGTGCGCGCCCCCCGTACGTCGTCCCACGCGGCCCGCCCATGACGGCGGGCCCTTTCGCTACAACCCGAGCAGGCGGGCCGCGTTGCGGCCCAGGATGTCCTTCTTGTCCTCGGCGGTCAAGAAATCGAAGCGGTTGACGAGGTAGTCCTGCGACCGCTTGCAGTTCTCAGGGCCGTGCTCGCCGAAGAGCGGCAGGAACATCGCCGGCCCCTCCGAGCCCCACAAGAGCCGCCGCGGACCGACCAGGTCCACCAGTTGCCGCATCGTGTTCTCAACCAGGCCGGGACGCCGGAAGACGCGCTCGACGTACTCCATGAAGGTGATGTCCACGTAGATGTTGGGGTTGGAGTAGGCGACGACGAGGAACTCGTCGGCCCACGGGAACCCGCCGTGGCACATCACGATCTTCATCTCCGGGAAGTCGGTGGCGATGTCGTCCACATAGACCGGGTTGTTGTACTTCAGCCACTGCCAGCGCAGGGCCTTGATCCCGGTGTGGAACATCACCGGCACGTCGAGGTCAACGCACTTCTGGAACGCGCGGTTGAGCCGGGGGTCATTGGGGTAGAAGCCGGCGTGGGGGTATATCTTGACCCCCCTCAGTTTCAGCTCCTTGACCGCCCGCTCGACCTTGAGGTCCGGCCGGTACCGCTCCGGGTGCAGCGAGGCGAACCCGATGAGCCGGTCAGGGTACGCCGAGCAGAACTCGGCCACCGCCTCGTCATCGAAGTTGGCCGCCACCGGCATAGCACTGGGCACCGTGATCCAGCCCTTGGCCTCGACCGGACCGCTGGCCAGTCGCGCCCAGTCCGGCTTGGAGCCGGCGTCGACCTGGTCCACGCCCAGCACGACGGCGCGGTCGATGCCGCCCTTGTCCAGCCCGTCCACGAACTTCTGCGGGGTCCAGCGCTCCTCCGGCGACGTGTACTCGACGTGGTTGTGGAAGTCAATGATCACCGTGCCACACCCCGCTTAGGCCGCGGCCTTCCGCCCGCTCGGAAACGCCTTGGCCAGTATCAGGTACACGACGCCGGCGATGACCAACGTGCACACCGATACGATGACCCACGGGTACAGGGGCTTGACCAGCCGCATCAGCAGCTCATAGGCGACGGCGCCGATGATCCACGACACATAGCCGGCGATGTTGAACCCCTTGAACCCCCAGTAGGATCCGCCGCCCTTGGAATACAGGGCGTCGGCATCGAACTTGCGCCCGCCCCGCAGGAAGTAGTAGTCAAACAGCATGATCCCGAACAGGGGGCACAGCATCAGGCCGAGGAAGTCGAGGTACGGGATGACGAAGAATATCACCTGTATGAAGCAGGCCAGCACCAGGCAGGGCACGCCGATGACCAGGCTCGCCCACCACAGGCGCCCCTTCCCGCCGAACGACTCGACGACGTTGATCAGCGACATCGACGAGGAGTACAGGATCATGACCGCCGTGGTCAGGGTGGCGAAGATGATGGTGAACAGGGCGATAAACCCCGCCACGCCCCCGATCTTGGCCATGGCGTTAAGCGGGTTCGCCTCGCCGATGCCCGCCGCCGACACCATGCCGATGCCGTGCATGCCGGTGCCCACGACCAGCAGCGCCAGCCAGATGCCGAGCAGGCCGGCGGCGCGCGTCTTGGACAGCCGGCTATAGTCGGCGCACAGCGGCGCCCAGGTCAGGGCGCTGGTGATCATGATGTCGAAGATGTACAGCGGACTCCCGGTGCCCGGCGTGGAGAACGACATGATATCGCCCCACGACTTGCCGGACGCGGCGACGATGGTGATGTAGATCAGCACCGCGAACAGGATGGGCACGACCACCAGGTCCATTTTCTTGACCGCGACGCCGCCGCGCGAGGCGATCAACAGCGCGACCACGCCCATGAACACCACGCTGCCCAGCATCCACCCCGAGGTGGCCGGCACCACGCCCAAGAGCGTCAGCAGCAGGTATAGGGCGTTGCCGCCCAGCGCGACGTGGACCGCGTTCCACCCGCCGAGCTCCACCAGGGTGATGACCACGCCCAGGATCGAGCCGCGGACGCCAAAGGACGGCCGGGCGGCGACCATGGTCGGGACGCCCTCACTGAAGCCTATCCGCCCGATGAGCCCTGTCAGCCAGCCGCCGATGACGCCGTACCCCAGCAGAATCGCCAGGATGGCCGACCCCACAGCCACGCCCTTGAGCGTCGACGCCCCTACGATGAAGAACGAGATGGCGATCTGCGTCCCGCTGAACATGAGGAACATGCTCAGCATGTCATAGGTCCTCTTCTCCTGCGGGATGGGCAGGATGCTCTCCTCCACCTCTAACGGCGCCCCGAACACAACCATGCGAAAGCGGTCCCAGGTGCTTCGAGCCACGGCTTTCTGCTCCCTCCTTCGGTAAAACTGTGGGTCTGGTGGTCTGCCAGTCCCAATTGCAGATGTTCTACATGAGTCGACGTTCTCCTGCTGGCTCAAGAAGATCGCGCCGGAAGCGGCTTGGCAGGACCAGCCGGGGCCGGAATACGGGCGGCGGATCGGGCCATAATAATGCCGGAGCGGGGCGATACCAGCGGCCTTCCCGGCGTCCCGCGCTCGCTTGAGCGCCCGTGGCGCCGGGTCGGGGCTGCGTCGGTGGTGTGTTCCAGGTCCACCGCACCTACCCCGGCCGTTGGCCGCCTCGCTCCGTCACACGTCTTCACCCACCGCCGTGGTTGGGCCACCGGCGCGGCCGCGGGGAGAGGCGCCCGGCGCCTGCCCCGGCCTGGTCCCCCCCGAAACGCCGGTCGAGCCCATTCCCAGCCACCCCCAGCGCCGCCGCGGCGCCCTGGGGCTGGCAGCCGAAAAAGCTGAACGGATGGCCCCCGGGGCGCCGGGGACTTGCTCCGGCACGCCGGGGGCCACGTTTGCCCGAAACCATCGCGCTACTTGCCGCCGCTCGCCGCCGCCTGCTTCCCGCCTGCGGCCGCTTCCCGACCTCCAGCTACTTGCGCGCCTCGTGGGTCTCGACGTCGTAGGCGCCGTTATCGCGCATGATGCGCGCCGCGTCGTCGCTCTTGCCGGCCTCGGCCTTCACCATCGTCAGGAGCTTCCCCTCGCGGACGCGCTGCTCGAAGTGGCGCCCGCGCTCCTCGGGGATGCCGAAGTCGATCAGGCCGCCGGCGATGCCGCCGGTCACGGCCCCCGACAGGGTCGCGGCGATGGGTCCGGCGGCGACGATCGGCCCGATGCCGGGGATGGCGAGCGCACCAGCGCTGGCCAGGAGCCCGGCCAGGCCGCCGATGGCGCCGCCGGCGGCCATCCCGCCGCCGACATCAGTCCCCATCGTCGTGGAGCCCTCGCCGTCCCCGCGCCCGCCGCCCGCCCCGCGCCCGCCGCCCGCTCCGCCACCGCCGCCCGCACCGCCACCGCTGCCCGCACCGCCACCGCCGCCCGCACCGCCACCGCGCTTTGCGCCCTCGCGCGTGACCACGGAGATGTCCTGGTCGCTGTAACCGGCGGCGCGCAAGTCGCCCAATGCCCGGCTGGCCTGGCTCTGTGAATCGAATACCCCGATCACCGTCTTGGCCATCAGGTTGCCCCCCCTCAATGATTCGCTTACACCGCTTAGTATGGGCGGGGGCGCAGCCCGGCATACCACGCCTGTCAAATATCTCCGGGGCGGGACGTCCGCCACCCGGCTCCCTGGCGCACAAAAGAAAAGAGGCGCAGCCACAGAGGGCCGACGCCCCAACGAAACCCCTATAGCTCTATGCGCGCGCCCGAACGCGTCCGGGCGCGCCCCAAGCGTGGTCGAACGCGCCCAGCGGCCCGTGAGCGCGCCTCACCGCGCCGGCACCCGCCCGGCGCACGCACAAGCGCCCGCAACCCGCCCGGCCTATGCCTGGCGCTCCCCGCCGTCGCGCATTATGCGCACAATCAGCTCATCCATGCGCCTGCTCACGGTGCGCGCCTCCTGCACGCGGTAGCGGTCGTATTCAGGGCCCACGATCGAATACAACTCCCGCCGCAGCACTTCAAGCGCCCGGTCCAGATCGGCCTCTTGGCTTTTCACGGCTGAACCCCCTTACAACCGCCGGCCTGCCCCGCCGCCCCGGTGACAGAGCGAGGTTGCGCCGGGGGTCTCCCCTTGCCTACTTCCCAATTATATACCAAAATGGGCTATCATGCCACACTAGAATCGGGGAATTTCAGGACTGGCAGCCGCTGTGACCGAAGCCGCCTCCTCCTCGCTCAGTCGTGTCTAGCGTGACGCGTTCTTCCAGGGCCGCGCGTGCCACGGGGGCGACTATCAGTTGTGCGACGCGGTCTCCGCGGCGGATGGTGAACGGCCGCCGCCCGTGATTGACCATGATCAGCTGCACGGGGCCGCGGTAGTCCGGGTCAATGGTCCCCGGAGCGTTCAGCAGGGTGACGCCGGCGCGCAGGGCCAGGCCGCTGCGCGGCCGCAACTGCCCCTCGTAGCCCGCGGGCAGGGAGAGGCGAAACCCCGCCGGCACCAGCGCCACCGCGCCGGGAGCGATGGTCAGGGGCTCGTCCACGGCGGCGGCGATGTCCATCCCGGCGGCGTCGGGCGTCATGTAGCGGGGTAGCGGCAGGTCGTCGCAGCCCGGCTCGCGGCTGATGCCGACCGTCACCGTGAGCGCCGCCAAGAGCGCTCCACCTCCTCGGCCACCGGCCCCACCGCCGCCAGTGCCAGGCACTCGTCGCGCATGACGCGCCTGGCGAGCGTCGTCACGTCGTCCCTGGTGACGGCCATGATGCTCTCCATGGCTTGCTCGGGGGTCGGGACGTCGCCGAGGAGCATGAGCAGCTTCCCCAGCCGCGTCATGCGGTTTGACGTGCTCTCGAGGCTGAGCATCAGGTTGCAGCGCATCTGCTCCTTGGCCCGGCTGAGCTCGGAGGCGTCCACCTCGCCGTTGCGTACGCGGGCGAGCTCCTTCTGGGCCAGTTCGACGACCTCGCCGGCGCACGCCGGGCTCATGCCGGCGTATATCGCGAAAAGCCCGGTGTCAGAGTAGGCCGTCTCGTACGAGTAGACGGAGTAGGCCAGCCCGCGGTCCTCGCGGATCTCCTGGAACAGGCGCGAGCTGGAGCCGGCGCCCAGGAGGGCGTTGAGGACGTGCAGGGTGAAGAACTCATCGTCGTTCAGCGCCACGCCCTCGCCGCCTAGGCACAGGTGCACCTGCTCGGTGGGCTTGCGCACGATGCTGATGCCGTTTTGTGCCTTGGGGCGCGGGCCGTCGCGGGCGCACATGGTGCCGACAAGGCCCTCGAAGACCCGCCCGGCGCAGGCCAGAAGCCGCTCGTGCTCGACGTTCCCGGCCGCCGCCAGGACCATCTTGTCCGGCGTGTAGAAGCGGCGGAAGTAATCGAGGATGTCCTGGCGCGAGAGCTCGCCGATCTCCCCCGAGCTGCCGACGACGGCCCGCCCCAGCGGGTGCTCGCCCCACAGCGCCTCGGCGAACAGGTCGTGCACGTACTCGTCGGGCGTGTCCTGGTACAGCCGGATCTCTTCCAGGATGACGCCGCGCTCGCGCTCCACGTCGCGGGGGTCAAACAGGGAGTTCACCAGCATGTCGGCCAGCACGTCCAGCGCCAGCTCGAGGTGGTCGTCGAGGACGCGGCAGTAAAAGCAGGTGAACTCCTTGGCGGTGAACGCGTTGAGCTGGCCGCCGACGGCCTCGATCTCCTCGGCGATGCGCCGGGCGGTGCGGTTCTTGGTGCCCTTAAAGACGAGGTGCTCGATGAAGTGCGAGGTGCCGCCCTTGCCCAGACCCTCGTGCCGGGACCCGGCGGCCACCCAGACGCCGGCTGACACCGAGCGCACGTGCGGTATGGTCTCGCTGACGACCCGCAGGCCGCCGGGCAGGGTGCTGCAATGATATGCGGTTTCTGTGGTGCGGCTCATAGGCGTGTTCTTGCCCCCCGCGGCGGGCGACCCCGCCATCCGTGCGACCGGTCATTGCGGCCGCCGGACATAGTGTGCGCCCGCCGTCCAGGGTTATCCGGGCGCAGCCGGCGGCGCGCCGGCTCATCATGTTTTCGACGGCAGCCAGCTACTTCCTGCCCGCTGCCAGGGGGTGGCGTGGAATGGGCGGCGGGAGGCGACCGCCGGCGCCTCCGGCGGTGGCGCCGGAGCCCCTTCGCCCCGGCCGAGGATCCACAGCCTCAGCCGGCGGCCGTTGAGGACGCCGCGGATGATGAGCGGGTAGGGGCGGTTGTTGTAGAGCTTCAGGTCGAGGATGCCGTAGTACACGGTGGCGTCGCGACCGGGAGGCACGTAGTGGACGGGCCGGCCGTGGGGGTGGCGCTCGACGATCTCCAGGCGCGCCTCCAGCGCCGCGTTGTACAGGGTGGATGACGCCTGACACACCCCGCCGCCCGGTTCCAGGGCGGTGCCGCCGCCGATCAGGACCGGGGCCGGCAAAAAGCCGCGCCGGGGGTCGCGCGGCCCGACCGTCCCGTTGAATGAGAACAGCTCGTTGGGCGCGACCACCGTGTAGTTGAGGCACTCCGTGGCCAGGCGGACGTTGGTCGCGCGGTTATCCGAGCCCCCGACGAAGGTGACGAACGAGCCGATCACCGTGTCGGCCCGGCCCAGGTCGGCGGCGGTCACGCGCGGGTCGATGGCGGCGGTGACTAGATGCACCCAGTCGCCGCGGGACGCCGCCAGGACGTCACGGGCGGTGGTCATGATGTCGATCTCCATGCCGCGCGACTCGGGCAGAATAGAGCCGGAGGCGCGCTCGATGCCGGCGTCGCGGGGCGGGATGCGCCTTGATGGCGCCAGGCGGCGCAGGTAGGCCAGGACCTCGTCGCCGGTGAGGCCGCCGACCGGGACCCCCTCCAGGGTCACCGCGGGCCGCACGCCGAAGAGGACCCGCTCCAGCCACGGGACGGCGCCCCAGGTGGCGAACACCGCGGCGAGAAGGCAGGTCAAGGCCACAACGCGCCGGGGCAAAACGAACACGCGAGCGTGGGGAATCATCATCGCTCCCTGGCTTGCGGCGTAATGGGGTAACCCGGCTCTCCACGCTTCTTCTCTATGCGCGAGCCGGGACGGCCATGACCGTCACCCGGCCTCGCTGCGCAGCCGCCGCAGGGTCTCCAGGTCGGGTACGAGGTCCTCCGGCTTCTCAAACGGGGTTTCGAGGATGAGGGGCACGTCGCCGCCGCCGGGGCGCGCGCGCAGGGCGGCGCACAGCGCCAGAAAGCCGGCCGCCCCGATCGCGCCCGCGCCGATGTGCTCGTGGCGGTCGCGGCGCGAGCCCCGCGCATGGCGCGAGTCGTTGGCGTGGATCACGCACAGGCGGCCCGGGCCGGCCAGCGCGTCGATGCCGTCAAGGAGCGCCGCCGCCCCGCCCCCCGCCAGCTCGTAGCCGGCGGCAAACGCGTGGCAGGTGTCCAGGCAGACCCCTACCCGCTCGCCCGCGGCCGCGCAGAGCGCCGCCAGGTCCTCCATGCGCCACGCCACCTCGCTGCCCTCGCCGGCCTGGTTCTCGACCACGAGGCGCACCGGCCCCCGGTAGCGCTCGACCGCCGCCCGCAGCCCCGCACCCGCCCGCGCCAGGGCATCCGCCGGGGCGGCCGCGCCCCCGCTGCCGGCGTGCGTAACCAGGTACGCCGCCCCCATCGCTTCGGCCCGGCAGAGGTCCTCGACCAGGACCTCCAGGCTGTACTGCCGCACCTCTGCGCGCTCCGAGGCGAGGTTGACCAGGTACGGCACGTGAATGACAAGAGGCCGGATACCGGCCTCCATCATGAAAGCACGAGCCTCTTCTGTTTCGGCCGCCGGAAGCTCGCGCGGGCGGCCGCCGCGCGGGCTGCGCGAGAAGACCTGGGCTGCCTCGCAGCCCAGGTCAGCCGCCGTGCGCAGGAAGCGAACCAGGTTGCCCCGCGCCGGCAGGTGCGCCCCCAGCCTCACCGCCGCCGCCGCCGCCGCCTGAGCGCGGGGCGGTGGTGCAGGTCAAGATCCGCCGGCTTCTTGTCGGACGGCTCCTCCGGGCGGGGGCCCGCCCCACCCAGCCGCTCCTTGCCGGCGTTCTGGCCGGTCTTGAGCACCTCGCGCCGCGACAGGTTGACGCGCCCGAGGTTGTCGATCTCCACGACCTTGACCATGATCTCGTCGCCGACCTTGACGACGTCTTCGACCTTCCCCACCCGGCTCTCGGCGAGCTGCGAGATGTGCACCAGCCCCTCCTTGCCGGGGAGGACCTCTACGAACGCCCCGAACGCCATCAGCCGCGTGACGCGGCCCAGGTAGACGCCGCCGACGGCGACATCGCGGGTCAGGTCCTCGATCATCTTCAGCGCCTTCTCGCCCGCCGCCATGTCAACGCTGGCGATGAAGATGCGGCCGTCGTCCTCGATGTCGATCTGCACGCCCGTCTCCATGGTGATGCGGTTGATCGTCTTGCCGCCGGGTCCGATGACGTCGCGGATCTTATCGGGGTCGATCTCCATGATGATGATGCGCGGGGCGTACGGCGACAGGTCGCTCCGCGGCGCCGGCAGGGTCTCCAGCATCCGCCGCAGGAGGAACAGGCGGCCCTCGCGCGCCTGCTCGAGGGCGGCCGCGAGCACGCGCGGGCCGATGCCGTTGCCCTTGATGTCCATCTGCAGCCCGGTGATGCCGCGCGTGGTGCCGGCGACCTTGAAGTCCATGTCGCCCAGGGCGTCTTCGATGCCCTGGATGTCGGTCAGCACGGCGATGCGGTCGCCATCGCTGATCAGGCCCATGGCCACCCCGGCCACCGGCGACTTTATCGGCACGCCGGCGTCCATGAGCGCCAGGGTGGCGGCGCACACGCTGGCCATCGACGTCGAGCCGTTGGACTCCAGGACCTCGGACACCAGGCGGATGGTGTACGGGAAGGCATTCTCGTCAGGCAGCATCGGCTCGATGGACCGCTCGACGAGCGCGCCGTGGCCGACGTCGCGCCGGCTCGGGCCGCGCAGCGGCCGCGTCTCGCCGACGCTGAACGGCGGGAAGTTGTAGTGGTGCATGAACCGCTTGAACTCATCGTCCTGCAGGCTGTCCAGGAGCTGCACGTCGCCGACCGAGCCCAGCGTGACGACGTTCAGGACCTGCGTCTGGCCGCGCGTGAACAGGCCGGTGCCGTGAACCCGCGGGACGACGCCGACCTCGCAGCACACGGGCCGGATATCGCGCAGCCCGCGGCCGTCCGGCCGCTTGCCGTCGACGAGGATCATCTTGCGCACCTCTTCCTTGAGGATGCGCGTGAGGACGTAGTCGACCTGCTTTTTCTTGGCCTGGGATTCGGCCCCCTCGGGCGCGCCGGCCATGAACTCCTCCCGCACCTGGCGCTTGACATCGTCAACCGCCTGCTCGCGCTGCAGCTTGTCGGCTGACCGCACGGCCTCGCGCAGCGCCGCCGTGGCGCGCGCGCGCACGGCCGCGTCGAGCCCGGCGTCGACGCTGAAAAGCGGCACCTCGCGCTTGGGATGCCCGATCTGGGCGGCGATCGCCACCTGCCAGTCGACCAGCCTGACGATCTCGCGGTGGCCGAAGTCAAGGGCCTCGACCATCACGGACTCGGGGATCTCCTTCGCCCCCGCCTCGACCATCAGCACCGCGTCCCGGGTGCCGGCGATGACCAGGTGCAGGTCGCCTCCGGCCCCCTGCTCAGCGGTCGGGTTGATGACCAGCTGGCCGTCGAACCGGCCGACGATCACAGCGCCGACGGGGCCGGCGAAGGGGATGTCAGAGACGGTCAGCGCCAGTGACGCGCCGTTCAAGCCGCAGAACTCGGGGGCGTTGTCGTGGTCCACCGCCATCACCGTGGCGATGACCTGCACGTCGTTGCGGAAGCCCTCGGGGAAGAGCGGTCGCAGCGGCCGGTCCGTCATCCGGCCGGCCAGGATGGCGCGCTCGGTGGGCCGGCCCTCGCGGCGGAAGAAGTTCCCCGGGATGCGCCCCGCCGCGTACTGCCGCTCCTCGTAGTCGACGGTGAGCGGGAAGAAGTCGATGCCCTCGCGGGGCTCGGCCGAACCCGTCGCGGCGACGAGCACGACCGTGTCGCCGTAGCGGGCCAGCACGCCGCCGTCGGCCTGGCGGGCGTACTTGCCGATGTCGGCTGAAAACGTCCGCCCCCCGATGTCGATGCTGAACGTGCGCTGGCCGGCAAAGAGCTTCTCGGCCGCCTCCGCCGACCCCGTCAGGCCATCTGCCTGCGGGGCGCCGGCCAGGGCCCCCGTGTCCACCTCAAACCGTGGTCCGGAATCAGCGCCGTTTCCCTCAGTTGCGCCGGTAGCGGCGCTGGTTCCCAGTCGTTTATCCAAGCCGTTGCCTCCTCTCAAGAGTGAAGCCGATCTCGTGGGCCGCGGCGGCCGCCGCGGGGATGCCGCCGGCGCCCGGCGGCGCCGGCCGTTGGCCTTCCCAGGGCACACAAAGAAGAGCGGGGGGACCCGCCCCGTTGCGCCGTCCCCGATGGGCCAGCGGCTTAGCGGCGCAGCCCCAGCTCCTCAACGATACGCCGGTAGCGTTCGACATCAGCCGCCCGCAGGTAGTTGAGCAGCCCGCGGCGGCGCCCGACCATCTTGAGCAGCCCGCGCCGCGAGTGGTGGTCGTTCTTGTGGCCCTTGAGGTGTTCGGTCAGGTCGTTGATGCGTTGCGTCAGGATGGCGATCTGGACCTCCGGCGAGCCGGTGTCGCGCTCGTGGATCTTGTACTTCTCGATAATGGTGCGTTTGGCGTCGGTATCCAGCGGCATCTCGTTTCCACCTCCATTTGTCGTGCCTCCCCGCGGGCCAAGGCGACCGTCGGAGGAACGGCCGTCCTAGCGCGCGGCTCACCGGCGCGTAACCGCCAACATCTGGCGAGCCGTAACCATTCTAGCACACTTCGCGGGGCTTTTCAATCGGGCGCGCCGCCAAAAGGCCTGCGGAGCGCCGCCCTGGCGGCGGAAACGTCGCGCGTGATCTGCAGCGCCAGCTCCCCCGGCGAGGCGAACCGGCGTTCATCACGCAGCCGCGAGACGAACTCGACCAAGAGCTCCTGTCCGCAAAGGTCGGCGTCGAAGTCGAATACGTGGACCTCGAGCACGGGCGCGGCGCCGCCGGCAAAGGTCGGGCGCATGCCGATGTTGGCCACCGCGGGCAGGGCCGGCCCGTGCCCGGCGCTATCCCGGCACACCCGGGCGGCGTACACCCCCGCGTGCGGGTGCACCAGCCCCGCGGGCAGGCCGACGTTGGCCGTGGGGAAGCCCAGGGCCCGCCCGCGCCCGGCGCCCCGCCGCACCTCGCCTGAAAGCGCGTACGGCCGTCCCAGGAGCGCGGCGGCGGCGGTGACCTCGCCGCGCTGGACCAGCCCGCGAATGGCGGTGCTGCTGGCCACCGTGCCGGCCACGGTCACCGGCGGGAACACGGTGGTCGAAAACCCCAGGCCCGGCCCCAGGCGCCGCAGCAGGGCGGGGTCGCCGCGACCGCCGCGGCCGAAGGTGAAGTTCCAGCCGACCAGCACCTCGCGTGAGCGCAGGTCGCCGGCGAGGACGTCACGGGCGAAGTCCGCCGCCTCCATGGCCGCAAGTTCGCGGTCAAACTCGAGTGTGACCAGCACGTCCACGCCCAGCCCGGCCAGCGCGGCGGCCTTGGCGGCGGGCGTCATCAGCAGGGGAAGCGCCGCCGCGGGGGAAATCACGTGCATCGGGTGCGGCTCGAAGGTGACCGCCAGCGCAAGGCCGCGGGCCCGGCGTGAGCGCGCCACCAGCTCCTGGATTATCCGCCGGTGCCCGACGTGGACGCCGTCGAAGGCACCGATCGCCGCCAATCGCGGCGCGTCCCCCAGGTCATCGATCACCCGGCCCCTCTTCACTATCATGCCCATCAGCCCCCTCGATCCGCCGCGGCGCCTGAGAATACCTTGCGCAGGCGGAGCCCGGCGCCCGGCCCCGCGCCGGCGACGACGGCCACCGCCAGGACCTCCCCTTGACCGTCCAGGAGCAGCACGGCCGAGCCGGCCGCGGCGCCCGCCGGCACGGGCAGCGACGGCCCGGGCTGCACCCCGCTCAATATGGACCTTTCAAGGTGCGCCGGCACGGTCACCGCCGGCAGGTGGCCGAGGACGGCGCGCGGGGGCACGAGGGCGGCCGCCAGGCGCCCCTCCCCGCGCAGCGCCTCGAGGTCGTCGAGCGCCAGCGCGTCGTTGAGGCGGAACGGCCCCACGCCGGTGCGCACCAGGAAGCTCATGTAGCCGCCGCAGCCAAGGGCGTCGCCGATGCCGGCGCACAGCGAGCGGACATACGTGCCCTTAGAGCAACGCACGTCGATGACCGCGCGCGCCGCGGCGCCCGGCCGGAACGCCACCAGCTCGAGGCGGTGGATCGTCACCGGCCGCGGCTCGCGGGGCACGGTCCCGCCGCGCCGGGCGATCTCGTAAAGGCGGCGCCCGCCCCGGCGCACGGCCGACACCATCGGCGGCACCTGCCCTATCGTGCCGCAGAAGCGCTCCAGGCAGGCGGCGAGGTCGCCGGCGCTGACGTGCGAGGCGTCGGATTGCGGCGTGACGTCGCCGGTCCAGTCCAGCGTGTCGCTTGAAGCGCCAAGGGTCAGCTCGGCGCGGTACGACTTGTCCAGGACGAGCAGGAACTCAGAGAGCCGCGTCGCCTGCCCCACGCACACCGGCAGCACCCCGGGGACGGCCGGGTCGAGCGTCCCGGTGTGGCCCACGCGCCGCTCGCCGAGGAGGCGCCTGACGGCATCGACCACGTCGTGCGAGGTCATGCCCGGGGCCTTCAGGACGTTCAACAGGCCGTTCAAGGGCCATCCCGCCTCCCGGCCGGCGCGTCGCCCGCGCCATCACCCGCCGCGTCGCCCGCGCCATCGCCCACCGCCGCCAGCACCCGCTCCAGGAGCAGGGCCTCGGCCTGGTCGAGGGTGATCGCGTGCAGGTGCGCCCCCGCCGCCCGCGGGTGCCCGCCGCCGCCGAGCCCGGCGGCCAGGAGCCCCACGTCGACCGTCTGCCGCGAGCGCAGGCTGACGCGGACGCCGCCCCTCGCATCCTCGCGCAGGAGGAAGCCGACCTCGACCCCGCGCACCATGCGCGCGTAGTTCACGACGCCCTCGGTATCGTCCTCGGACGCCCCCGCCGCCGCGAAGTCCTCGCGGCCCAGGCGCATCCACGCCGCCCGCCCGCTCGGGCTCACCCGCAGCGACAGCAGCGCGCGCCCCACCAGCCCGATGTGCGCGGGCGGCTGGTTTTCGTACACCGCGCCGGCGATGTCGTAGGGGCTCGCGCCGGCGTCGACCAGGCGCGCGGCCAATCGCAGGGCGGCCGCGGTGGTGTTCGCGTAGCGGAACGACCCGGTGTCAGTCATGAGCGCCACGTAGAGGCAGGTGGCCACGGCCGGGTCGACCGGCCACCCCAGCCGGTCGAGGATCTGGGCCACGATCTCGCCGGCGGCGGCGGCGCCGGGGTCGACGAGGTTGATGTCGCCGAAGCGCGGGTTCGTCGGGTGGTGGTCGATGTTCACGACCACGCGGCAGCGCGGGCGCACGTCGCCGCCCCCGGCGCGGTCCATGTCGCCGCAGTCGACGAACACCGCGGCGTCGAACCCGCCGCCGACATCGCCCCAGCCGCGGACGGCCCCGCTTCCGGGCAGGAAGCGGTAGGCCGGCGGCACAGCGTCAGGGGACGCGACCACCGCCGACTTGCCGGTCCGTTCAAGGCAGATCGCCAGCGCCAGCGTGGACCCCAGGGTGTCCCCGTCAGGCGCCTCGTGCAGCGGCAGGAGGAAGGCGTGTCCGCCGCTGAGCACCTGCGCCACCTCGTCCAGCGCCGTCGCCGCCGTCGCCGGCCGCCCGCCGGCCGCTCCCGTCGTCATTCGGTCCCGCTCTCCCCGCCGGGCGTCCCTTCCGGCCCGCCCTTCTCTGGGCCCACCTCTCGCAGCAGGCGCGAGATGCGCGCCCCACGCTCGATCGAGGTGTCCAGGCGGAACTCGATCTCCGGCGCATGGCGTAGCCTGATGCGCCGGGCGATCTCGCCGCGGATGAAGCCGCGCGCGCTCTCCAGCCCTTCCAGGGTCGCCTTCCGGGCTGCCTCGTCGCCCAGGACGCTGACGAACACGCGGGCGTGGTGCAGGTCGCGCGACACCTCGACGTCGACCACGCTGGCAAACCCGATGCGCGGGTCCTTCATGTCGTTGCGCATGATGTCCGAAACCTCGGCCTTGATCGCCTCGGCGACCCGGCCGGCCCGCTCGACCGTCAACGGACTCACCCCCGCCATAATGCCGCTCAGATCATCTCGACCTCGTAGCCGATAAGCGCCATGTGCCCCTGGCGGTCCACCCACCCGGCGACGTGCGCCAGGACCTGGTCGGCGTGGCGGCGCTCGTTCGACACGCAGGCCACCGCCAGTACGGCGCGGTCGTGCGCGTCCTGGTCCGCGACCTCGGCCACGGCAACGTTGAAGCGCCGGTGTATGCGGTCGATGAGGCCGCGCACGACCTGGCGCTTGTCCTTCAGGCTCGTGGCCCCGCTCAGGTCAAGCTCCAAATGCAGCACGCCCACCACCACCGGCCGTCACCCCCCGGCGCCGCGAAGGAACCCGCGACGCGGCAGGCCCCCGTCAGGGCCGAACCTCCTCCACCGCGTAGGCCTCCAGCACGTCCCCAACCTGCACGTCCTGGAAGTCCCCGACGCCGATGCCGCACTCGTAGCCGGATGTGACCTCGCGCGCGTCGTCCTTGAAGCGCTTCAGCGACACGATGGGCCCGTCGTGGATCGGCGCCCCGTCGCGCAGGACGCGCACGCGGGCCGACCTGGCGATCTTGCCGTCGGTCACGTAGCAGCCGGCGACCTGGCCCACGCGCGGGACCTTGAAGGCCACGCGCACCTCGGCGCGGCCGATGGTCACCTCGCGCTTCTCGGGCTCAAGCATGCCCTCCAGGGCCTTGCGCACGTCGTCGATGGCGTCGTAGATGATCTGGTAGGCGCGCACGTCGACGTGCTCCGCCTCGGCGGCGCGGCGCGCGTTAGCGTCCGGCCGCACGTTGAAGCCGATGATGATCGCCCCCGACGCGGCGGCGAGCATGACGTCCGACTCGGAGATCGTCCCCACGCCGCTGTGGATGACGCGGATGCGCAGGTCCTCCTTGTCCAGCTTCTCCAGCGCCTGCGCCACCGCCTCGACCGAGCCCTGGACGTCGCCCTTCAGGATCAGGTTCAGCTCTTTCATCTTGCCCGCCTTGAACTCGGCGAACAGCCGGTCGAGCCGCACCCGGCCCTGCACCTCGAGGTCGCTCCGCTTCCTTCTCATCTGGCGCATCTCGGCGATGTCGCGCGCGCGTTTCTCGTCGCCGACTACGACCAGCTCGTCGCCGGCGGCCGGCACGTCGGTGAACCCGAGCACGACCACCGCCGTCGACGGGGGCGCCCGCCGCAGGCGCCGGCCGCGGTCATCGAGCATCGCCCGCACCCGGCCCCAGTGCTGCCCGGCCACGAACGCGTCGCCGACCCCCAGCGTGCCCTCGCGCACGATGACCGTCGCCACCGGCCCACGGCCGCGGTCGACCTGGGCCTCGATGATCGTGCCGCGCGCCGGGCCGCCGTAGCGGGCCTTCAGCTCCTGCATGTCGGCGACCAGGCCGACCATCTCCAGCAGCTCGTCAATGCCCGTCCGCTGTTTGGCCGAGACATGCACGCACACCGTGTCGCCGCCCCAGTCCTCGGGGGTCAGCCCGAGGTCGCCGAGCTGCTTTTTCGCCCGGTCGATATTGACATTGGGCTTGTCGACCTTGTTGAGGGCGATCATGATCGGGACGCGCGCCGCCCGCGCGTGGTTGATCGCCTCCACCGTCTGCGGCATGACGCCGTCGTCGGCGGCCACGACCACGATGGCGATGTCGGTCACCTGCGCGCCGCGCGCGCGCATGGCGGTGAACGCCTCGTGGCCCGGGGTGTCAAGGAACACGATGCGCCGCCCGCCCTTCTCGACCACCGAGGCGCCGATGTGCTGGGTTATGCCGCCGGCCTCCTGGGCGGTGACGTTCGTCTCGCGGATGGCGTCCAGAAGGGACGTCTTGCCGTGGTCGACGTGGCCCATCACCGTGACCACCGGGCCGCGCGCCTTCTCCTCGCCAGCCTCGGCCGCCGGCGCCTGGAGCAGCGCCTCTTCGGCCGCCGCGCGGCCGGCGCGCTCCTCGACCTCAAAACCCATCTCGGCCGCCAGTTCGGCCGCTACGTGGCCCTCGATCTCCTGGCTTATGCCGGCCATGACCCCGCGCGCGATCAGGCGCCGGATGAGCTCGGTCGGCCGCGCGTCGAGCCTCTGCGCCAAGTTGCCCACCGTGAGCGGCCCCTCGATGATTATGTGCTTCGGGCGCCCACCCTCAAGCTGCAGGTCGATGAGCCGCGTGCGGCCGCGGCTGCGCCGCGCCCGGCGCTCGGCCGCGCGCGCGCCCTCCGCCGCCCGCACCTTCTCCCGCCGCGTCTTGGCGCGCAGCCCGGGGCGTCTGGTCAGGTCCTCCCCCGGCGCCCGCGCGGGAGCGGGGGCGTGCGCCCCGACCTGCGGCCCCGCGGCCTGCGGCCCCGCGGCCTGCAGCTCCGCGGCTTGCGGCTCCGCGGCCTGCGGCTCCGCGGCTTGCGGCTCGGCGGCGGGCTCCGCCGCCGACGGCCCGGCCGCGGCGGGTGCCCTGTCCTGCGCCTCGATGGGCGCCGCCGGGGCGGGCGCCTGCTCTTGCGGCTCCGGCGCCGGCTTCTTCTCCACGGGGATACGCAATTGCTCTTTGATGCCGTCAACCAGCGCCGGCTCGAAGGTGCTCATGTGGTTTTTCGCCGGCTCACCCAGCTGCGTCAGCGCCCACATGACCTCACGGCTGGACACCCCGAGCTCCTTGGCCAGCTGGTAGACGCGCAGTTTCTCCGTCATCGGCTATACCCCCTTGCCTCGCCGCGAACCGTTGTGTGGCCGACCAGACGCGCCAAGCCACCGGCCAGGGCGGCGTCGGTCACGGCCGCCACACTGCGCGGCGGCCGCCCCAGCGCGCGCCCCAGGGCGACCTTGTCGCCCCAGCGTAAGAGCGGGCAGTTCGTCTGCCGGCAAAGCTCGACGAACCGGCGCGCGGTGCTCGAACCGGCATCGGAAGCGACCACCACCGCCCGCGCCCTACCGCTCTGCACGGCGAGTCTTGTCGCCACATCGCCCGAGCACACCTTGCCGGCCCGCTGCGCCAGCCCCAGCCACCCCGCCACCTGGGGCGGACCCCGCCGGCCCTCGGGCAGCCCCATCGCCGCCACCCCCATCCCGACCGCAAACCTCCTCGCGCAACCGTGAGACCGTGGCGGGGGGGAGCTTCTGCCCCAGGACGCGCTCCAGGCCGCCCCGGCGCAGGGCCGCTTCGACGCACGCCGCCTGGGGGCACACGTACGCCCCGCGGCCGGCCTTCTTCCCCGTCCGGTCAACCTCGACCTCGCCCGCGGGCGTGCGCACCACGCGCAAAAGCTCGCGCTTCGGTCGCGACCCCCGGCAGCCGGTGCACGTGCGCACCGGGACGTGCCGCTTCACGCCGCACCACCGCCGCCGCCGCCCTTACCGGCGCCCTTACCGGCGCCCTCATCGGCGGGCGACCCGGCGGCGGCCTGCGCCGCGGCCGCCTCGGCCTTCCGCTGTGCACGCCTCGCCGCGCGAGGGCTCTGCGGCGGAGGGGGAACCTCGGGCCCGGGCTCGGATGCGGCCTTGGTCCTGGGCTTCCGCGTGCCGGGACGGGCCGGGGCGGCCTTGCCGCGGGTTTTGTCGCCGGTCGCGCCGCCCTTCGCCGGCCGCGCCGCCGGCCTGGCGGCGCTCGCCGCGGCCTGAACGCCCCGCGTCGCCGGCTCCGCGACCGGGGCCGCCGGGGCCGTCCCCTTGGCCGTCCCGGCCGGGGTCGCCGCCCCCGCCGGGGCCGCAGGTGCCGCCGGGGCCGCCGCCTCCCCGCCCGCGACGCCCGCCTCCGCGGCCAGCACCGCCGCCTTTTCGGCCTCGGCGGCCGCCTTGGCCTGCGACTCGCTGCGTATATCGATCTTCCACCCGGTCAGCTTCGCCGCCAGCCGGGCGTTCTGGCCCTCCTTGCCGATGGCCAGGGAGAGCTGGTAGTCAGGGACAACCACCCGCGCCACCTTGCCCTCCTCGTTCACGTCCACCCGCACCACGCGCGCCGGGCTCAACGCGTTGGCCACAAACTGCGCCGCGTCGGCGTCCCAGCGCACGATGTCGACCTTCTCGCCCTTGAGCTCGGCCACCACCGTCTGCACGCGCATGCCCTTCGGCCCGACGCACGAGCCGACCGCGTCGACGTTCGGCTCGCGCGAGGCGACGCCGATCTTCGACCGCGCCCCGGCCTCCCGCGCCACCGCCTTGATCTCGACCGTGCCGTCGTGGATCTCGGGCACCTCGAGCTCGAAAAGCCGCTTCAGCAGCCCGGGATGGGTGCGCGACACCAGGATCTGCGGCCCCTTGGTGGTCTTTTTGACCTCGACGATGTATGTCTTGAGACGCTCGCCCTGCCGGTACTCCTCGCCCGGTATCTGCTCGGAGGGCGGCAGGACGGCCTCCGTCTTGCCGAGGTCGATGAGCACGGTGCGGTGCTCCACGCGGTGCACGATGCCCGTCAGCACGTCACCCTCGCGGCTGGAGAACTCCTCGAAGATAATCCCGCGCTCGGCCTCGCGCACGCGCTGCACCACGACCTGCTTGGCCGTCTGCGCCGCAATGCGGCCGAACTCGTTGGGCGTGACCTCGCCCTCGATGACATCCCCCGGCCGCGCGCCGGGAACGATGCGGCCCGCCTCGTCCACGCCGATCTCGGCGCGTGGGTCGGTGACCGCCTCGACCACCGTCCGACCGGCCAGGACGTGAATCTGGCCGGTGGCGCGGTCGATCTCGACGCGGACGTTCTGCACCGTCCCGAAGTTGCGCCGGTAGGCGGCGATGAGCGCCGCCTCAATAGCTTCGATGAGGACGTCGACCGCTATGCCCTTTTCGCGCTCGAGCTGGTGGAGGGCGGCGATGAATTCCGTGTTCACCCTGATCCCCCCTGAAGACGGCCACCGCGTCCTGCCCGGCGCCGTGCGCGCCTGGCGGGGCGCTTCGCCTTGCGCCGCGGCTTTGCGGCCGTGCGCCCGAAAAGCTCGTCAGTGCCGACCTTCAGCCGCGCGCGGGCGATGGCGGCCAGCGGGATGCTCAGCCGCTCGCCCGCGGCCTCAATCTCGACGCATTCGCCGGCCACGCCGCGCAGGACGCCGGTGAAGTGCCGGCGCCCGCCGATGGGCGCGGCGGTGGCGATGGCCGCCGTTCGCCCGGAAAACCGCGCAAAATCATCCCGATCCAGCAGGGGCCGCTCGATGCCCGGCGACGACACCTCGAGGGAGTAGCGGCCCGCCATCGGGCTCTTAGCGTCCAGGACCAGGCCCAATCGCTCGCTCAGCCACTCGCAGTCAGCGGTGGTCACGGCCCCGTCCGGGCGGTCGATCACCACGCGCACGCGGCGGTCGCCCCCGCCGCCGACCTCGACCGCCAGGAGCTTCAGCCCCGCCTCAGCCAGAAGCGGCGCCGATTCGCGAACGATCAGGTCCTGAACCGACCCCGGCGCGTCCACCGCCCTCACCCCACCCCCGGCCGCAGGATGCCAGCGTGAGAATGAGCCGGGCGAAAAATAAAGTGGGCCCTGCAACCCACTCCGCCGCACGACATGATGCGCGTCTGCCCCAAAGAGCAGTATACCACAAGCTGGGACGCGGATCAAGGGCACATGCCCCCTGTCTTTCGCGTCCCAGCCCGCAAATCCCCCGCTCAGGCCTCCTGGGACAGCCCGTACACCCCGTCCACGGCCAGGAGCTCCTGCACCAGCGCGTTGTGGTTGAGGCTTGACGGCAGCCGGACCGACATCTCCATGTCGAGGTAGCCGGATTGCGCGCTCGGGCGCATGCTGATGTTTTTGATGTTAACCCCGCGGTCGCCCAGGAGAACGCCGATGCGGCCGAGCTGCCCGGGCCGGTCGGCGATTATCAGCTGCAGCGTGTGGAACTGGTGGCGCCCAAGCAGGCCGGCCTCAAGCCGCGCCAGGAACACCAGCGTCAGGAGGACGAGGGCCGCCGTCGCGGCGGCCGGCAAAAACAGGCCGGCGCCGACCGCCAGCCCAATGCCCGCGATAACCCACAGGCTCGCCGCCGTGGTCAGGCCGCGGACCGTGGCCCCTTCGTGCATTATCGTGCCCGCGCCCAGAAAGCCGATGCCGCTCACCACCTGGGCGGCGATGCGCCCCGGGTCCACGGCGGTCTGGCCATGATATATCTTGAACAGGTCGATCGACACCATCATGATCAGGGCTGAGCCCATGCATACCAGGATGTGCGTGCGGAACCCCGCCGGGCGGTTGAGGCTTTCACGTTCAAGCCCGACCACCCCGCCGAGGATCGCCGCCGCGAGCAGCTTGCCCACTACCGACAGCGCCCCCAGCAGTCCGCTCATGCTCAGCCCCGGCCGGCGCGCTGCAGGTAGTAGGCGATCTCAAGGTACATGCGCGCCCGCGCTTTGACGCCGCGCCAGAACCCGAGCTTCTCTTCCTTCATGCGGTGGCTGAGGTCGCGCAGGGTGACGTGGCGCACCGGCAAGCGCGACGTGCGCACGTAGCGGCTCAGGGCGACCTCGACGCCGAAGCGGCTCACCTCGAGGTCGGAGATGCGCCGCAGCACCTCGGTCGTCACCGCGCGCTGCCCGGACAGAAACGGCGCCAGGCGGTGGGCGAGGTCGGTGAGAAGCCGCCCGCCGCCAAAAAGGCCCAGGGTCATCGACACCTCGCCGACCAGGACCGGGTTGAGGAGCTTCTGGACGTGATGCTCGGTGAGGCCCACCAGGTCGGCGTCAAGGAAAAGGTACGCCTCGGCCGGCGCCGAGTCTACGCCGACGCGCATCGCGCCGCCCTTGCCGACGTTGACGGGCAGCTCGATCACCCGCGCCCCGGCGGACCGCGCCACCCCGGCCGTGCCGTCAGTGGAGCCGTCGCTGACCACGATGACCTCCTCGACCAGGCGCGACGCGCGCACGACCTCGACCACGCGGCCGACCGTCTCTTCTTCGTTGAGCGCCGGTATTACTGCCACTACCCGCATCGAGCCGCCTCCCACACCGCTCGCGGCGGCAAGATTCCCACCCCACGAGGGCTTTGAAGTGTTATATTCCAGGTGCGGGGCGCTCATTCCTTCTGGCCTTCACGTTTCCGGCGTGGAACGGCGCCCGGGCCGAGGAACGCCGTGATCTCGGCGAGCAGTGCCGCCACCATCTCCTCCGGCGCGACGCGGCGCACGACGCGGCCCTTGCGGAATACGGCCGCCCCGCCGGGGCCCGCCGCCAGCCCGACGTCGGCGTCTTTAGCCTCGCCGGGGCCGTTCACCTGGCAGCCCATGACCGCCACCTTGATCGGCCGCTCAACGTCCGCCAGGTGCTCCGCGACGGCTTCGGCCACCCGCACGAGGTCGACCTGGCAGCGGCCGCAGGTCGGGCAGGAGACGATGACGGCGCCCGCGAGCAGGCCCAGGCACCGCAGTATGTCGCGCCCCGCCAGCACCTCCTCGACCGCCGGCGCCGTCAGCGACACGCGCAGGGTGTCGCCCAGTCCCTCGGCCAGAAGAAGCGCCAGGCCGGCCGCCGACCGCACCAGGCCGCATCGCCCGGGGCCGGCCTCGGTGATGCCGACGTGGAACGGGCGGTCGCACGCCGCCGCCAGGAGCCGGTACGCGTCAAGCGTCACGAACACGTCGTGCGCCTTGACCGAGATGACGATGTCGTCGAAGCCCGCCGCCTCGAGCACGGCGACCTCAGAAAGAGCCGCCTCGGAGAGCGCCGCCGCCGTCGGGCCGCCGTGGCGCCGCCGGACCTCCGCCGGCAGGGAGCCGGCGTTGACGCCGACGCGGATGGGGATGCCGCGCCCCCTGGCCGCGGCCGCCACCTCGCGCACCCGCGCCGCCGAGCCGATGTTGCCGGGGTTGATGCGCAGCTTGTCCGCCCCGGCCGCGATCGCCGCCAGCGCCAGCCGGTAATCGAAGTGGATGTCGGCGCAAAGCGGCAGCGGGCTGCCCCGCCGGATGCGGCCGAAGGCCGCCGCCGCCTCGGCGTCGGGGACCGCCAGGCGGGCAAGCTGGCAGCGCGCGGCGGCAAGCTCCGCCACCGCGCGGGTCGTGGCGGCGACATCGCGGGTGTCGGTCTTGGTCATGCCCTGCACCGACACCGGGGCACCGCCCCCGATGAGCAGCCCCCCCGCCCGCACCGCCCGCGTCTTGCGCCGGGCCGTCCCGCCCACGCCAACACACCCCCCGCCCCCCGCCTCCGCCCCTAGCCGCGCAGGAGCTGCAGGAGGTCGCGATAGGTCAAGATGACGAACAGGGCCATCAGGAACATGAAGCCCATCAGGTGCACCAGGTTCTCGCGGCGCGGGTCGATGGGCCGGCCGCGCACCGCCTCCACGCCTAGAAACACCAGCCGGCTGCCGTCCAGCACGGGGATCGGCAGCAGGTTCGCCAGGCCGATGTTGACGCTGACCAGCGCCAGCAGGAACAGGAAGTTCGACGCCCCCACGCTGGCCGCCTGGCCGAGCATGCGCGCGATGCCCACCGGGCCCGTCACGTCTGCGGCGCCGCGCCCGGCGATGATCAGGGCCAGCCCGCGGATCCACGCCACCGTGAACGCGAACGTCTCGCCAAAACCCCGCCCGAGCGCGGTCAGCGGCGGGTAGGTCGCCACCGCCGAGGCCGGCACGATGCCGATCAGGCCGCGTCCCCCCTCGGCGATGGGCACGACCTCGAAGTGCAGGCGCTCAGCGCCGCGCGCCACCAGGAGCCGCACCTCCTGGCCGGCTCGGCCCTGGATCGCCGCCACCAGCGCCGCCCAGTCAGCCACCGGCCGCCCGTCGACGGCCAGCACCTCGTCCCCGGGCCGGATGCCCGCTGTCGCCGCCGGGTAGCCCGTGCGCACCTCGGCGACCTCGAGCGTCGGCCCGGCGACGCCGACGACGCCGAACACGACGAAGAACAGGATGACCGCCAGGATGAAGTTCATCGCCGGCCCGGCGGCAAACACCAGGGCCCGCTGCCTGACCGTCTTGTTGTAGAACGCGCCGCGGTCCGCGGGGTCCTTGCTCGCGGCGTCCATCCCCGCCATGCGCACGTAGCCGCCCAGGATCACCAGCAGCCGCAAGGAGTACAGGGTCTTTGGGCTCCGCCAGCGCAGAAGCGGCGGGCCGAAGCCGATGGCGAACTCCTCGACGCGCACCCCCGCCGCCCTGGCGCCCAGGAAGTGCCCCAGTTCGTGAACGACGATGATCAGGCCGAATGCCAGTATCGTCACTGCAAGGGTCGTGGCCGCTCACCTCTTCCGCCGCCCGCGCCGATCCCGCGGCGCGCGGCCTCGCGCGCCCACGCGTCGGCCTCCAGTATCTGGGCCAGTTCCGGTGCGCCCAGAAGCTTATGTTCTTCCAGGACAGCGCTGATTATCACGGGTATCGCTGCAAACGGCACCTCTTCGGCCAGGAACGCGGCCACGGCGACCTCGTTGGCCGCGTTGACGACCGCCGGCGCCGTGCCGCCGCGGCGACCGGCCTCGACGGCCAGCCCCAGGCACGGGAAGCGCTCGCCGTCCACGGCCTCAAACGTCAGGGCGCGGCAGGCGGAGAAGTCCAGCGTCGGCCAGCACACGGGCGGCCGTTCGGGGCCGGAGAGGGCGTAGAGTATCGGCAGCCGCATGTCAGGGGCGCCCAGCTGCGCCAGAAACGAGCCGTCGCGGAACTCGACCAGGGAATGCACGATGCTCTCAGGGTGCACGACCACCCGCACCTCGTCCCAGCTGGCGCCGAAGAGCCAGTGGGCCTCGATCACCTCCAGGCCCTTGTTCATCAGCGTCGCCGAGTCGACCGTCACCTTGGGCCCCATGCTCCAGCGCGGGTGACGCAGGGCGTCGGCCGGCGTGGCGCGGGCGATGCGCCCGGCGGGCCAGGTGCGGAACGGTCCGCCCGACGCCGTGAGCCAGATGCGCCGCAGGGCGGGCCGGCACTGGCCGGCAAGGCACTGGTGGATGGCGCTGTGCTCGCTGTCCACCGGGACAAGGCGCGCCCCGCGGCGCCGGGCCGCGGCCGTGACCACCGCGCCCGCCGCCACCAGCGTCTCCTTGTTGGCCAGCGCCACGTCATGCCCGGCCTCCAGCGCCGCCAGGACGGCGGCGAGCCCGGCCATGCCGACCATCGCGCCCACGACCACGTCGACCCCGTCGAGGGCCGCGACGGCCGCCACGCCGGCGTCACCGCCCAGGACGCGCGTGTCGCGGCCTGAAAGCCGCCGCCCAAGCTCCGCCGCGGCGCGCTCGTCGGCCAGGGCGACGCAGGCCGGCTGGAACTGCAGCGCCTGCGCCTCGAGGCGGTCGACAGCGCTTCCGGCCGCCAGGGCGGCGACGCGGAAGCGGTCGGGGAACGCCGCCGCAACCTCCAGGGTCTGGCGGCCGATAGAGCCGGTGGACCCTAAAACGGCGATGGTTTTCCGTGGCGCGTCACTCATGGCGGACACCTCAGGGCGCCCCCGGGCCGCCGCCGGCGCGGCTCGCCCCGCCCGGCACGAGCCCGGCGACCACGACCGCGCGCACTACGATGGCGATGAGCGGGCCCAAGAACAGCCCGACCGGCCCAAAAAGCAGGGCCCCGAAGTACAGCGCGAGCAGGGTGCCCAGCGGGTGGATGCCCGTGCGCCGCCCCACCAGCCGCACCTCCACCACCTGGCGCACCACCACGACCACGACCAGGAGAAGCAGCAGCCCGCAGCCGAACCACGTCCGGCCGTCGATCAGGCAGAACACGCCCCACGGCCCGAGGACCGCCCCCGGCCCGAGGAACGGCACCAGGTCGAGCACCCCGGCCAGAAGCCCCAGCAGCAGGCCGTAGGGCGCGCCCATGATCAGCAGCCCGGCCGCGGTCAGCGCGGCCACCAGCCCGACCAGGGCGAGCTGGGCGTTGATCAGCCCCATGGCCGAACGCAGCACCTGGCGCTGCGCCTCGCCGAACCGGCCGCGCCACGCCGGCGGCACCACGGCCCTCACGGCGCGGCCGATGGCGTCGCGGTCGCGGCTGAGGAAGAAGGCGGCCAGGCAGCCCACGCCCAGGGCGGCGAGCGCGCCCGGCAGCCGGGTGAAGGCCCCCATTATCCCCTGCAGGAGGGCCATCAGCCCGACCCGCACAGCGTTGTAGGCGGCCTGCTCCTGGCCCTGCAGCCCCGCCCGCATCGGCTCAGGCAGGCTGGCCATCACCCGCCCGAGGTACGCCGTGACCCCCTGCGTCCACGTCGCCACCCGCTCGTAGTACACGGGCGCGTCGCGCACCAGGGCCCCGAGCTCGCGCACCAGGGTCGCCCCCGCCCACCACAGGAGGCCGCCCGCCCCGATGAGCATGACGGTCATGGCCACCAGGACGGCGACGCCGCGAGGCAGGCGCAGGCGCCTCTCCATCCAGCGCACCGGCGGGTCGATGACCAGCGCCACCACGAGCGCGATCACGAACGGCAGGAGGTAGCCGAGGAGATACCGGAACACCAGGTACGTGATCGCCAGGGCGACCGCCAGGTAGACGGCGTAAAGGAGCGCGCGCCGCCCGTCCCCGCGCGCCGGCCCGTCCCCGCGCGCCGGCGCGGCCGAACCTCCCGCCGCCCCCCGCGCCCGCCCGCCCCGCCCCGCCCCGCGCGCCTCAGCGCACAAGGAAGTACACCAGGGCTACGGCGAAGACCCAGCTGTCGACGCGGTCGAGCACCCCGCCGTGGCCGGGCAGAAGCCCGCCGGAGTCCTTGACGTGAAACTGGCGCTTCAGGAGCGATTCCGTGAGGTCGCCAAGCTGCGCCACGACCGCCGTGAGCAGGCCCAGGCCGAGCGCGACGCCAGCCCCCAGCGCCGGGCCGCCCAGAAGCGGCCAGCGCGCCAGCCCCAGGGCGACGAACGGTGCCACGATGAGCCCGGCGACCAGCCCCTCGACCGACTTCCCCGGGCTGATCCCCGGCACGAGCTGGTGGCGCCCGAGGTACCGGCCGCAGAAGTACGCCGCCATGTCGTAGGCCCACGTGACGAGGAGCGCAAACAGTATCCAGAAGAGGCCGTCAGGAAGAGCACGCAGCAGTATAAAAAGGCTCGCCAGCCACGGCACGTAGACGAACCCCAGAAGGCCCAACGGCAGCTCCGCCGGGTCGCCGGGCTGGCCGCGCAGCACCTGGCGCACCGCCAGGGCCGCGAGGTACAGCGCCAGCGTGCCGGGCAGCGCCGGCTCGCCCAGGACGGCGACCGCCGGCGGGAGCAGGACCGCCGCCGCGAGCGGCAGGGCCGCCCGCACGCCGCGCACCCCGGTCAGGCGCGAAAACTCCCACGTGCCCACGACCGCCACCGCCTCGACCAGGGCCACGGTCGCCCAGCCGCCCCACCACAGGCACGCCAGCACCACCGGCGCCCCCACGACGGCCACCAACACGCGCCAGCCCAACACTCTCGTCCACCCTCCCTCCGTCACCGGGCCGGCGGCGCGCCCGCGCCGTCGCCCGGCTCGCCGGCCGCGCCCACCCCCGCCCCCACCCCGCCGAAGCGGCGCTCGCGGCGCTGGTAATCGAGTATCGCCCGCACAAGGTCGGCCCGCCTGAAGTCCGGCCAGAGCACCGGCGTGACGTAGAGCTCGGCGTAGGCCGCCTGCCACAGGAGGAAGTTCGACAGGCGCATCTCGCCCGACGGCCGGATGAGCAGGTCGGGGTCGGGGATGCCGCTGGTATAAAGGTGGCGCTCGACGGCGGCCTCGTCAACGGCCCGCCAGTCGATCTCGCCGGCGGCAGACAGCCGGCACAGCTCGCGCGCCGCCCCGGCGATCTCGCGCCGCGACCCGTAGTTCAGGGCGAGGATCAGGCAGAGCCCGCCGTTGCCCCGCGTGCGCTCGATGGCCCGCTCCAGGTTGCGCCGGGCGCCCGGCGGCAGGTCCGCGGTCGCCCCGATCGCCCTGAGCGCCACGTCGTTGGCGTTGAGCTCGTCAACCTCGCGCCGCAGGTACTCTGACAGAAGCCGCATCAGGGCTGAGACCTCGGCGCGCGGGCGCCTCCAGTTCTCGGTCGAGAACGCGAACAGGCTCAGGTACTTGACCCCGAGCTCCCCGCACGCCCGCACCACCTCGCGCAGCGCGCCGGCACCGGCGCGGTGCCCGGCCACGCGCGGCAGGCCGCGGCGCCGGGCCCAGCGGCCGTTGCCGTCCATGATGATCGCGATGTGGCGCGGCACCGGCCGCGTCCGCACCGCCGCCTCCAGCTCAGATTCGCCCGCCTCAGGCACCCCGCCCGCCATCGCCACCACCCTCAATCCGCGCCTCGCGCGCGGCCTCGTACGCGGCCTCGCGCCCGCCCCCGCGCGCGCCTTGAGACCCGCCCCGCGGACAAAAACGCCCCCCTGTCCAGCGGGGAGCCGCCATCTCCCTCAGCCTCTCGCGTCGCCGCGCGCGTACAGCACCGCGACCGCACCCCGTCCCACCTCGCGCACGCGCACCACGCGCGCCCCGCTGGGAGCCCCCCCCGCGACCCCCGCGGCCCCGGCGGCCCCCGCCCCGGCGGCCCCGGCGGCGTCGCCGCCGCCGGGCGGCAAGAGCTCCCGGCAGCGCGCCACACGGTACCCCCGCGCCGCCAGCGACTCAAGCGCGGCGTCGAGCGGCATGGCCACCAGCGCATCGAAGTCGCCCTGTACGTCCGCGGCGGTCATGTGGGCGTCTAGACCTCCATTATCTCCTTCTCCTTGGCCTGCAGGGACTTGTCGATGGCCTCTATGTACTTGTCGGTGAGTTTTTGCACCTCGTCCTGGGTCCGGTAGCAGTCGTCCTTCGGGTACTCGCCGTCCTTCTCCAGCTCCTTGATGTCCTCGTTGGCGTCGCGCCTGATGTTGCGGATAGCCACGCGCTCCTCCTCGGCCTTCTTCTTGATCGACCGCACCAGCTCCGTGCGTCGCTCCTCGGTCAGCTGCGGGATGACCAGCCGGATGATGTTGCCTTCGACGTGCGGCGTCAAGCCGAGGTCTGACTTGAGGATCGCCTTCTCGACGTTCCCCACCATCGTCTTGTCCCAGGGCTGGATGACCAGGAGGCGCGGCTCCGGGACGTGGATGTTGGCCATCTGGTTCACCGGCGTCATCGTGCCGTAGTAGTCGACCAGCACCTTCTCCAGGAGCGCCGGCGCGGCCCGGCCCGCCCGCAGCGTGGCCAGGTCCCTGCGGAACACCTCGGTGGTCTTCTTCATGCGCTCTTCCGCATCGTGCAGGATGGCCTTCAGCACTGGCCCTTCCCCCCTACCAACGTCCCCACTTTCTCCCCCATCAACACCCGCTTGATGTTCCCGGGGATCCGGATGTCGAACACGACGATCGGGATGCCGTTGTCCATGCACAGCGACGTCGCCGTCGAGTCCATGACCCGCAGCCCCTGGTTTATGAGGTCGAGGTACTGCAGCTCCTCGAACTTCTTGGCGTTGGGGTTGTGCTCCGGGTCGCTGTCAAAGACCCCGTCGACCTTGGTGCCCTTGAGCATCACGTCGGCCTCGATCTCCGCCGCCCGCAGGGCGGCCGTGGTGTCGGCCGAGAAGTACGGGTTGCCGGTACCCCCGGCGAATATGACCACGCGGCCCTTCTCGAGGTGGCGCATGGCGCGGCGACGGATGTACGGCTCGGCAACCTCTTTCATCTCGATCGCCGACATCACCCGCGTGTCGACGCTGTGCTTCTCCAGCGCGTCCTGGAGCGCGAGCGCGTTGATCGCCGTGGCCAGCATGCCCATGTAGTCGGCGGTGGCGCGGTCCATGCCCCGCGTGCTGCCCGCCACCCCGCGCCAGATGTTGCCGCCGCCCACGACGACCGCGATCTCGACGCCCAGTTCCCGCACCTCGCGTATCTGGCCGGCCAGGGAGTCGACCACCTCGGGCGAGATGCCGTACCCCTGGTCGCCCGCCAGGGCCTCACCGCTCAGCTTCAGGACCACGCGCCGGAACTTGGGCGCATCCACCGCCAGAAAGCCTCCCCCCGGACGGCCTTTCGTGCCCGGGATCACCTTCTACGCCGCAAGGTGAACTTCCTCCGCCCGCCGCGCCCTCACTTCTCGGCGCGCTGGGCGAGGACCGCCTCGCGCCCGAGGTCAAAGCGCGCGAAGCGCTGCACCACGATGTTCTCGCCGATCTTGGCGATAGCGTCGCGCACGAGGTCGGCGACCTTGACGTCCGGGTCGCGGATGAACGCCTGGTCCATGAGGCAGACCTCGCTGAAAAACTTCTCAAGGCGGCCGTCGACGATCTTCTCGACCACCTGCGGCGGCTTGCCCAGGTTCGCCGCCTGGGCGCGGAGTATCTCCTTCTCACGCTCAAGGACGTCGGCGGGGATCTCGTCGCGCGTCACGTAACGGGGTGCCGCGGCCGCCACCTGCATGGCCAGGTCGTGGGCCAGCTGGGTGAACTCGTCGGTCTTGGCCACGAAGTCCGTCTCGCAGTTGACCTCGACCACCACGCCGAGCTTGGCGCCGGCGTGGATGTATGCCTCAACGACGCCCTCCGTCGCCGCGCGCTCGACGCGCTTTTGCGCGGCGGCGAGCCCCTGCGTGCGCAGGATCTTGGTCGCCTGGTCCATGTCGCCGTCAGCCTCGGCCAGCGCCCGCTTGCAGTCCATCATGCCCACGCCCGTCCGCTCCCTGAGCTCCTTGACCATCTCGGCCGTGATCGGCGCGCCCATGCCCGTCCCTCCTCATCATAGGAAAGCGGGGGCGGCACCGGCCGCCACCCGCGGGGATGCCCCTACTGGGCCACCACCTGGACCCCCTGCTTGCCTTCAAGCACGGCATCGGCCATCTTGCTGGTGATCAGCCGCACCGCCCTGATCGCGTCGTCGTTGCCGGGGATGATGTAGTCGATCTCTTCGGGGTCGCAGTTGGTGTCCACGATGGCCACGATCGGCAGCCCCAGCCGCCGCCCCTCGGCGATGGCGATGCGCTCCTTGCGCGGGTCGACGACGTACATGGCGCCGGGCAGGCCCTTCATGCCCTTGATGCCGCCCAGGTACTTCTGGAGCCTGCCGCGCTCGTGGAGGAGCCGCGCGACCTCCTTCTTGGGCATCCGCGCCAGCTGCTCCTCGGCCACCGCTTCGAGCTCGACCAGGCGGTCGATGCGGCGCTTGATGGTGCTGAAGTTGGTGAGCATGCCGCCGAGCCAGCGCTGGTTCACGAAAAACATGTTGCAGCGCTCGGCTTCCTGCTGGATCGACTCCATCGCCTGCTTCTTGGTGCCGACGAACAGGATGCGCTCGCCGCGGAATACGAGGTCGCGCACGAAGTTGTATGCGTCGTCGAGCATGCGCACGGTCTTCTGCAGGTCGATGATGTATATCCCGTTGCGCTCGGTGAAGATGTACTCGCGCATCTTGGGGTTCCACCGCCGCGTCTGGTGCCCGAAGTGGACCCCCGCCTCAAGGAGCTGCTTCATGGTGACCACGGCCACGGACACATACCCCCTTTGGTTGGTGCCGCCCGCCGGGCGGCCCGCCGCCCCGTCCTTCCCGCCCGGAGCCCGGGCGCCGACGCGCGCCGGGCACCGCCGTTTGGGTCAGGGGCGTGTGTACTTTTACACCGAACCCAGTATACCACAGTGGCCGCGGGCCGGCAATGAAATTCACTCGCCGCCGGGCACGATGTGTACAGGGACGCTGAAACGCCCAAACAGCCTGACGCGCATGTCGAGCCCATCAAGCCCGGCGCGCGCCGCCTCCGCGATGCGCCGGCCGGCCTCGGCGCCGATCCCCGCCGCCGCCCCGTCCAGGTCTATGGTGTCAAGCAGGTCGTATATCGCCGCCGACACTACGTCCTGGAGCACATCGTCGATGACCGCCGCCGCGTCGGCGGGCAGCGGCACGTTCACGCCGGCGATGTCGATAGACACCCCGGTGAAGCGGCCGGCCATCTCGGACGCGACCAGCGCCGGGACCCGCGCCCGCACCAGCTCAAGCTCGGCCTTCATGCGCCCGGCGGCCGCCGCCGCCACCTCCCGCCCGCCCGCCGCCGCCAGTTCGTCGACGGCGACGGTCACCGTCACCCCCTGGCGCAATACGAAGAACGCGGCCCCAGAGAGAAGCAGGGAAGACAAAAGGAGCCCGGTGGCAAGGCCCCACAGGAACTTGCGCGCCGCGACCCGTCCCGGCCGCCTCACGGCGGCGCCGCCGTAAGTCGCGTCAGGCGCCCTCGCTGCCATGCAGATCCTCCTTGCTCTTCCTCACCCTTCCTACTGATGTATTATGTGCCCGCGACGCGCGGCTATTCCGGCCCGGCCCGCGCGGCACGCCCGGCAGGCGCGCCCGGCCCGGCCCGGCCCGGCTGGCGCGCCCGGCAGGCGCGCCCGGCAGGCGCAAGAAGCGCGTCACACGCGCACGTCGACATAGTGGCCCAGCACCCCGCCCGGCCGCGACCGCGCGTCCGCCGTCCCCGCCGCCTCCGCCGCCTCCGGCGACCCGGCCGCGTCCCCGTCCGGCGCCGCGCCATCCGCGCGCCCGCCGGCCTTCTCGCCGGCCTTCTCGCCGGGCCCGCCGCCGCCTTTTTTTGCCTCGTCCCGCCGCCGCTTCTCGATGCGGTTGCCCTGCGCCCGCGGCGGGTCGTGCACCTTCTTCGTCTGGCCCTCCACCTCGATGGAGAAGCGCTCGGCCGCCTGGAGCTGCCCGGCCTCGTTGCGCCGGTCCTGTATCTCCTGGGTGCGGCCGACCTCCGCCGTCTTGGGCAGGAGGTTTTGCAGGTCGGTCGAGGTCAACGACACGGCACTTCCCCCTGACTGCGGCACGCCCTGACGCGCGGCTCAACGCGCGCCTCAACGCGCGGCTCAGTACGGCCCGATGCACACCTCGCCGTCGTCACCCAGGCTCAACGTGGCCGCCACGATGCGGTCGTTCACGACGAGGGCGGCGCGGCCGATCACGACGCGCACCCCGGGGCACACGGCGCCCGAGGCCCGTACGCGCCCGCTCCTGCCGGCCATCAGCCCCTCAAGCTCGGCAAGCCGCGCCTTGAGGCGGTCGAGGTCCTTGCGCAGCCGGGCGCGGACGCGCACCGCCTGAAGCGCCCGCTCGGCGCCCACGAGGAGCGCCCGCCCCTCGCCCCGCGCGCGCTGGAACAGCGCCGCGGTCTTGTGCGCCTCCTCCAGGTCGCGCGACCTGGCGGCGATCTCGTCCGCCACGTCGCGGTGCTCGGCGCGCACGCCGGGATCGACGCCGACCTCGACCTCGGTCGGGGTTGCCAGCGGCGAGCCGATGGTGCGCGCCACCACCGCCTCGCGGGCGTGCACGACGCCGCCCACCAGGAGCCCCCGCCCGGCGACCGTGACCGCGCCGCCGGCGGTGACGCGGCTGTGGATCAGGGCATCGCCGACCAGCACGTCCCGCCCGGCGCCGACGTCGGCGTTCTCGATGAAGAGCGCCCGCACGTCCCGCCCCGCCCGCACCTGGCCGCGGCTCTGGCCCTTCACGCCGCGCTTCACGATGATGTCGCCGACGGCCTTCACACTGGCGGCGCCGACGTGCCCCTCGACCGTGACGTCGCCCCTGGCCTCGACGGTCATGCCGTCGGTCACGTCCCCGCGCACAACGAGGCTGCCCAGGAAGGAGATGTTGCCGGTCGTGAGGTCGACGCTGCCCTTGACCTCGAACACCCTGAGCACCGAGATGCGCGCGCCGACCCCCAGCTGCACGTGCCCGTCCGTGGCGGCCGCCAGCCGCCGGCCGCGGTCCACGGCGTTGACGTTGTCTCCCGCCACCAGGCACGCCTCGCGCCCGGGCCGCGCCGGGACGGCCTCGCCGGTCACCGTCGAGCCGGGCGTGCCCGGCCCGGGGTCGACCAGGGCGGCCAGCGTCTGACCCGCGGTCACGTTCTGCACCAGTCCCAGGTCGCGGAAATCGACGCCGCCGTCGGACCTCTCCGCCGGCCGCGTGTCACGCTCAGTCTGGAAGGCGAAGCGCACCGCCCCGTCCGTGCCCGGCACCGCCGGCCGGCCCCGCGCCACGAGGTACTCGCTCTGCGGGTCGGCTCGCGCCAGGGCGGCCCTGACCGCGTCAGCGTCGATGCCAAAGACCACCCCGCCGGCGCGCAGCGCGCCGTGCGCCCCGGCCTCGTCCAGCGGCCGGCCGTACACCGGCGGCATCACGCGCATGAACGCCGCCATGCGGTCAGCGGCCACCTCGACCGTCGCCCAGCCGTCCTGGGGGGCGACGGCGTCCTGGGGCGGGGCCACGATCACCGGCTGACCGGTGGTCTGGCGCACCGCGGCCGCGACCGCGGGCCAGTCGACCCCCTTGACTTCGGCCGCCTTCAGGCGCCCCCGGACGTCGTCCTCCGGCACCCGCCGGCCATGGCCGCGCGGGGGGCACACCACCAGGCACACCCCGTCCGGGCCGCTATTCCAGAACCAGTACCCGTTGACGTCACCGCGCCCGACGGCCACAGGTCATCCCCCGTCGTTGTTTAGAGGAGGCCGTCCCGGTGCTGTGCCAGCCGCCCGCGAAGTCGCAGGATGGCGCGCGAGTGCAGCTGTGATACGCGCGACGGGGTTACCTTCAGGATCTGGCTTATCTCCTTGACGGTGAGCCCTTCGTAGTAGTAGAGTGTGACAACAAGCTTCTCGCGCTCCGGCAGCCAGCCGATGGCCTCCGCAAGAATGCGCCGCTTCTCCTCGAACTCGACCAGCGCCCCTGGATCGTCGGCTGATTCGTCCTGGATCGTCTCGTGGCTGGGCCGCGCCGGCTCCTCGCGCTCGGGGCCGCGCCACAGGTCGTCCAGCGACAGCAGGTTGGCCTGCGCCAGCTTGCTCACGAGCTCGCGGAAGTCAGCGAGGTCGACGCGCAGCGCGGTCGCCACCTCGTCGTCGCTGGCCGCCCGCCCGAGCCGCTGTTCGACCACCGTGTACGCCTCTTCGACCTCCCGCGCGCGGCGTCGCAGCGACGGCGGCACCCAGTCCCACTTGCGCAGGCCGTCGAGGATGGCGCCCTTTATCCGCGCCACGGCGTACGTCTCGAACTTCACCCCGCGATTGTGGTCGTACTTCTCGACGGCGTCGAGAAGGCCGAATATGCCGTAGCTCACGAGGTCGTTGACCTCGACGTGCGGCGGCAGCCCCATGACCAGCCTCCCGGCCACGTACTTCACCAGCGGGGCGAAGTTGAGGATCAGCTCCTCGCGGGCGGCCGCGCTGCCGCGCATCTTGTAGTCCTGCCACAGAAGACGCTCGTCCTGAGCCGCTGCGGTAATGCTCATGCCGCCACGCCGCGGGCTATATCAGCCCAGCCCGCCAGCGCCTCACCTCCTCGGCGAAGAGAAAGGCCACAATTCGGTCGCGCAACCGGTCGTCCAGGTCCAGGAAGCGGAGCGCCACGAGCCGCCGCGGCCTTTCGGGCGCATCGCCGGGCTCCGGGTCCTCCACCCGCAGCACCTCGGCGTTGCCCCGCACCAGCGGCCCCCCTGGAACGGTGAACTCGAACTGCAGCACCTCGCCCGCCTTCAGGTCCTCCTCGACGGCGAGCATCATGCCGCCGCCGCTGAGGTCCCGCGTCCGCGCCACGCGGCACACGGGGGCGAGCACGGTCAGGCCGCCCTCGGTGCGGCGGGTCACGCGCACCCCGCGCGCGTTGCCGCCGGGCCCCACCGCGCTCAGCGCCGCGTACGTCACCGGCACCGAGACCGCCAGGCGCACGAACCCGCGCCGCTGCTCGCACTGCACGTCGGCGGGGTTTCCCACCGTCACCGCCGCCGGCGGCTCGTGCGTGACCGCCGTCACCCGCGTGTGCAGGCGGTAGCGGCCGCCGCGGTCGATGTACTCGACGGTGACGCGGTCGCCCGGCCTGACCGTCGCGAACTCGCCGCTGGAGAGCGGCAGGGCGACGCTGATCGTGTCGCCCTCGCATTCCAATACCCGGGTGGGGTAGCGCCCCTGGGCGGGGCCGTCCGGGATCTCGAGCTCCACCGCCAGGTGCACCGGCAACTGTCTCTTGCGCGCCATCCGCCTCACCTCCCGGCCGGCCACTCCGGCCCGTCGCGACCCAGCACGTAATCCGCCAGGCCGGCCGCTGTCGCCTCTTCCAGGTCCTCGGGCACGCGCTGGCCCGTGCCCAGGAAGGCCGGGCACAATCCCGCCTCAAGCGCCACCGCGAAGGCCGCCCCAAAGGCCGCCGCGTCGTCGGCGTGGGTCAGGGTCAGGCGGTTGGGCGCCGCCGCCGCGAGGTGCCGGCTGGCCGCCAGGGCGTCGTCGCGGCGCATGGCCAGGCTCAGGACGAGGTGCGTCTCGTCGGGCCGCGCCGCGGCCATGAACTCAGCGAGCTCGGCCGCGTGCCGCGCGTCCCGCACGCTCCGGCCGGGCGTGTCGATGATCACCGCGCCGGCGCCGGCGCACTCGTCCAGCGCCAGCGCCAGCTCGTCCGGCGAGTAGCACGCCGCCGCCGGCACGCCGATGATGCTGGCGTGGGCCTTCAGCTGATCCAGCGCGGCCACGCGGCGGGTGTCCACGGTCAGGAGCACCACGCGGCGCTTCTCGACGAGCGCGAAGCGCGCGGCCAGCTTGGCCGCGGTCAGGGTCTTGCCCGCCCCCGCCGGCCCGACCAGCGCCACGACCACCCGCCCCGCCCCGGCCCGCGTGGGCCGGCACGGCGGCAGCACGTTGCACAGGGTCGCCGCGACCGCCCGCCGCCACGCGCCCTCGCCCCCGCCGTCGTCGTCGTCGTTGCCGCCCCGGCCCTCGCCGGGGAGCGCCTGCAGGGTGCGCGCGGCGCGCGCGGCGATCTCCCGCGCCAGGTCGGTGCCCATGTCCTGCCGCAGCAGCAGCCCGTACATCTCGCTGACCGCCCGCCGCAGCGCCACCACCCGCGGTGCCTCCGGCGCCCGCGCCGCCGCGGGCCACGCCGCCCCGCCACCGCCACCGTTGCCGCCCCCCCCCCCCCCCCCCCCGGCCGCCCCCCCCACCACGCCCCGGGCCCCCCCCCCCACCACCCCCCCGGCCGCCCCCGCCACCTCGCCGCGCGCCGCCCAGCGGCCGTACGCCGCCAGGGCGCGCTCGCCCTCCGCCGCCTGCGCCATGACCTGCACCAGCGGTCGCCCGAAAAACCCCAGGATGCCGCCCAGCCGCACCTTCTTGGTGCTCACGATCATCGCGTCGCGTCCGAGCTCCTCGCGCACCGCGGCCATCGCCTGGGGCAGGCTGCCGGCCAGGAACTTACGCTGCTGCATCGACGCCCACCACCCCTACCGATTCTACCCGCACCATGGGGTCAAGCTCGCTGTATGACAGTACCGCCAGGCGCGGCGCGATCCGCGACACCAGCCGCCGGAACAGCGGGCGCACGCCGGCCGAGCACAGCACCACCGGCTCCTCGCCCGCGCCCACCAGGCGCTGCATCTCGTCCCGCAGCGAGTTGAGGAGCCGCTCCAGCGTCTCCGGCCCCAGGGCGGCCATGCTCCCGCCCTCCTGGGACGCGCGCAGGATCTCCTCCTCCAGGGCCGGCGCCAGGGTGATCGCCCGTATGCGCCGCTCATCCCCGCAATACCGGGCCGTGATCTGCCGGCCAAGCGCCGACCGCGCGTACTCGGTGAGGATGTCGGTGTCACGAACCTGGCGCGCCCGGTCGCCGAGCGCCTCCAGGATGGTGACCGTGTCGCGCACCGCGACCCCCTCGCGCAGGAGGTTCTGCAGCACCTTCTGCACCTCGCCCAGCGTGAGCGCCTCGGGCACCAGGTCCTCGACGACCGCCGGCGCGAACTCCTTGACGGCGTCCAGCATCCGCCGCACCTCCTGGCGGCCCAGGAGCTCGGCGGCGTTGGCGCGGATGACCTCGCCCAGGTGCGTCGCCAGCACCGACGGCGCGTCGACCACGGTGTAGCCCGACTCCTCGCCGGCGGCGCGACCCTCGGGGGTGATCCAGCACGCCTCCATGCCGAACGCCGGCTCGCGCGTCGGGATCCCCTCAAGCTCCCTGGCCGGGGATGACCCCGGCGCGCCGCCCATCGCCAGCACGTGGTCCAGGTACAGCTCCCCCCCGCCGACCTTGACGCCCTTGAGCTTGATCACGTAGGCGTTGGGGCCGAGGTTCATGTTGTCGCGGATGCGCACCGGCGGTATCACCAGCCCGAGCTCCGCAGCCATCTGCCGCCGGATCAGCACCACGCGGTCCAGAAGCTCCCCGTCGTGGCCGCCGCCGCCGGCAAGCCCGATGAGCCCGTAGCCGAGCTCGACCTCCAGCGGGTCGACCTGCAGCAGCGCGAACACGTTCTCCGGCTGGCGCTGCCGCTCGCGCTCATCGCGCAGCGCCTGATCGGCCCTGGCCTTCTCCGCCCCCCGCGCCGACTGCCGCAGCCCCCAGGCCAGGGCGCCGGTCGCGGCGGCGAGCACGAGAAACGGCAGGTGCGGCAGCCCGGGCACAAGACCCAGGGCGCCGAGCATCACCGCCGCGATGCCCAGGACCCGCGGCTGCGCGAGCACCTGGCGCACGATCTCGCTGCCCATGTCCGACTCCGACGCGGCGCGGGTGACCACGATGCCCGTCGCCGTCGAGATCAGAAGCGCCGGTATCTGCGTCACCAGGCCGTCGCCCACCGTCAGGAGCGCGTACTGCCGCAGCGCCTCGTTGAGGCTCAGGCCGCGTTGCAGGATGCCGACGGCGAACCCGCCGAGGAGGTTAATGACGATGATGATCACGGCCGCGATGGCGTCGCCCTTGACGAACTTGGCGGCGCCGTCCATCGCCCCGTAGAAGTCGGCCTCGCGCTCGACGTCGCGCCGCCGCGTCCGCGCCTGGTCCTCGGTGATGATGCCGGCGTTGAGGTCGGCGTCGATGCTCATCTGCTTGCCGGGCATGGCGTCCAGGGTGAACCGGGCCGCCACCTCGGCCACGCGCTCGGCGCCGCGGGTGATGACGATGAACTGGATGATCGCCAGGATGCAGAATACGATGAACCCGACCACCGGGTTGCCCCCGACCACGAACTCGCCGAAGCGGCCGATGACCTCGCCGGCGTAGCCGTGTAGCAGGATCAGGCGCGTCGAGGACACGTTGAGCGCCAGCCGGAAGAGCGTCGTCACCAGGAGCAACGACGGGAACACCGAGAACTGCAGCGGCTCCAGCGTGTACATCGTGACCAGGAGGACGACCATGGCCACGGTGAGGTTCAGCGACAGGAGAAGGTCCATCACCATGGCCGGCAGCGGGATGACCATCATCGCCACCATGCCGATGACCGCCACCGCCACCACGACGTCGCTGTTTTTCAGTATCCTGGATGCCCACGCCCCGAATGGCACCTTCCGTCCCCCCTCATCCGCCGGGCCGGGCCGCCCGTGCGCCCGCGCCCGCGCTCACCTCCGCGCCCGCGCTCACCGCCGCGCCCGCGCTCACCGCCGCGCCCGCCGGCCGGCGATGCCCGCTAGCCGGCCGTGCCCGCGCCCGCCACCCGGCGCGGCCCCCGCAGGCGGTAGACGAAGGCCAGTAGCTCGGCCACCGCCTGGTACAGCTCCACCGGTATCGCGCGGCCGATGTCCACCGCCGCGTAGAGCGCCTGGGCCAGCGGCGGGTTGGTGACCACCGCCACCCCCGCCTGCCGCGCCACCTGCTTGATGCGCTCGGCGATCGGCCCGCGCCCTTTGGCCACCACCACCGGCGCCGCCATCCGCCGCGCGTCGTAGCGCAGGGCCACGGCGTAGTGCACGGGGTTGGCGACCACGGCGTCCGCCCGCTTCACCTCGGTCATCATCCGCCGGCGCGCGATCTGCATCTGCCGCTGCCTGATGCGCGCGCGCACCTGCGGGTGGCCCTCCGTCTCCTTGAACTCCTGCTTCAGCTCCTCGCGCGTCATGCGCAGCCGCCCCTCGTGCTCGAAGCGCTGGTACACGTAGTCCGCGACCGCCAGGACGAGCATCGCCAGGCCGACCCGCCAGAACACGGCTGAGGCCAGCCGGAGCGCGATCCCCATCGCGGGGACGAGCTCGGCGTCCATCAGGGCCGGCAGCACGCCGGCGTTCTGGCGCAGGGCGACGTAGGTTATGCCGGCCACCGCCGCCACCTTGGTCGACGCCTTGACCAGCTCGATCAGGGCCCGCCGCGACACCAGGCGCTCCAGCCCGCGCGACGGGCTGATGCGGCTGAGGTCGGGCGCCAGGAGGTGCGGGGCGAACACGAACCCCACCTGGCCCAGGTTGGCGGCCACGCCGGCGACGAACGCGATGCCCACCACCGGCGCCGCCGCCCGGACCATGAAGCCGGCCGCGTCCATGCCCAGCCGCAAGACCCCGGCGCTGCTCGCCCCGTCGAGGGCGCCCGGCCCGAGGTTCAGGAAGTGGACCAGGAGGCCCTGCAGCTGGCGCACGGCGTACGGCCCGACCGCCCGCAGCGCCAGGACCGACGCCACCAGGACGGCCACCGACGTCAGCTCCACGCTCTTGAACACCTGGCCCTTGCGGCGCGCGTCGGCGCGCCGCTTCTGGGTCGGGGCCTCACGCCGCTCCTCCGCGAAAAGCTGCAGGTCCAAGGGCGTCACCTCCCCGGGGCCAGCCTGGAAAGCACGTCCATCAGGGCCGCCGCCATGCCGTCGCTGAGGTTTCGCACCACGACCACGAAAAGCGGCAGGGCCGCGGCGAGGATGAACAGCCCGACCACGACCTTGACCGGGAGCCCGATGACGAACACGTTCATCTGCGGCACCGTCCGCGCCACCAGCCCCAGCGCCAGGTTGGCCAAAAACCCCGCCGCCAGCACCGGCAGGCTGATCTTGACCGCCGTGGCGAACATCGCCGAGAAAAGCCGCACCAGGAATTCGGAGAGCCCGGCGCGGACGACCGCCCCGCCCACGGGCACAAGCTGAAAGCTCCGCAACAGCCCGCCCAGGACGAGGTGGTGGCCGTCCAGGAACAGGAACACCAGAAGCGCCAGGAACTGCAGGAAGCTGCCCACAAGCGGCATCTGGGTCCCGTACTGCGGGTCGATAACGTTGACGATCCCAAACCCCAGCTCCATGTCCATGATCTGGCCGGCGACCTGGATGGCGGTAAAAACGAGCGTCATGGCGAACCCGATGGTCACGCCCACGAGAAGCTCCGACGCCAGGAGCGCCAGAAGCCCCAGCGGCCCGTCCGGGAACGCCGCCGGGCGCGGCACCACCGGCAGAAGGAGCACCGCCAGCACCCCGGCCAGGCCGGCCTTGGCCAGCGCCGGGAAGCGGGCGCTGGAGAACACGGGCGCCGTCGCCACCACGCCGCCCAGGCGGGGCAGGACGAGCATGAACATGCTTATGTCGGCCATGAGCGCCGGTGCCCCGTCCATCCCCCCGCCTCCTTCCTTCTCGCCATCGCCCGGCTGCCGCGTCCGCCCCCGGCGCGCTAGCGAACCATGTTCGGGACGCTGGTGAGCACCGTGGTCGTGAACGCCACCATGGTGCGGATCATCCACGGCCCGAACAGCACGATCGCCACGAGCACGGCCACGATCTTGGGCACAAAGATCAGCGTCTGCTCGTAAATCTGCGTCGTCGCCTGGAACACGCTGATCACCAGGCCGGCCAGAAGCCCCAGCCCGAGCATCGGGGCGCCCACCAGAAGCACCGTCATCAGCGCGTCCCGGCCCAGCGCGACCACCGTCTCCTCGGTCACTCCCGCCACCCCCAGACCCGGAAGAGATTAAGTACGCCAGGGTCAACGGACAAAACGTCAGCGGAAGCTCGCCATCAGCGACTGGATAACCAGGTACCAGCCGTCCACGAGCACGAAGAGGAGGATCTTGAACGGCAAGGATATCATCATCGGCGGCAGCATCAGCATGCCCATGGACATCAGGGTGCTGGCGACGATCATGTCGATGACGATGAATGGTATGAAGATGAGGAAGCCGATCTCAAACGCCGTCTTGAGCTCGGAGATGGCGAACGCCGGCACGATCAACGACGTCGGCAGGTCGGCCGGCACCCGCGGGTCCTTGATGCCGGCGAACGAGGCAAAGAGCGCGAGGTCCTTCTCCCGCGTCTGGTCGAGCATGAAGTCGCGCAGGGGCCCGGTGCCGCGCGCAAACGCCGTGGCCTGGTCGATGTCCCCGGCGAGGTACGGCTGCAGCGCGTCCTGGTTCATCTGTCCCCACACCGGCGCCATGACGAAGAAGGTCAGAAAGAGCGCCAGCCCGATCAGCACCTGGTTGGGCGGCATCTGCTGCATCCCCAGCGCGCTGCGCACGAACGACAGCACGACCACGATGCGGGTGAACGACGTCATCAGCACCATGATCGCCGGCGCCAGCGACAGGACGGTGAGCAGGGCGAGGATCTCCAGGCTCACCGCCACGTCCTTCGGCTGCGTCGCCGTGCCGACCTCGACGCTGAACTGCGGCACCGGCAGCGGCTCCGAGGATGCGGCGCTGGATGCCGCCAGCACCAGCCCCAGGGCCAGGGCGAGCGCGGTCGCGACGATGACGAGGTTCCGCCCGGCGGCGGGGTGCCTCGATCCCGCGCCCTTGCCCATCCTGGCGCGCCACGTATCCCTCCTGGAATTGAAGGCAGGTCTCATGTCCTCACCGGTCCCTCTCCCCTGCCGCGCCGCCAGCGCCGTGCCGCCCAGCACGCCCCCAGGCGCGCGACCCAACCGGGAAAAATGCCCCGTCCCCCTAGAAACGCCCCGCCCCCGTGCCCCGGCGGGCCGCCCGCCCTCTCGTGCGGCAGGTCAGCCCCTCCAGCAGGCGGTCGATGAACCCCGCATCACCGAGGCTCGTCCCCCGCGCCTCCATGGCCCCACCGGCCCCACCGGCCCCACCGGCCCCACCGGCCCCGCCGGCCCCGCCGCCGCCGCCGGTCCCCCCAGCCGCCTCGTCATGCGCCGCGGGCCGTGCCCCGGCCTGGGGCGCCGGCGCACCTGCCGCACCCTCCAGCATCAGCAGGCGCGACACCTGGTGCTCGGTCACGCCCAGGAGCACCGTGCGGCCGTCGACGCGGGCCAGGCACAGCGACGCCTTGGGGGACAGCCCCACCATCTCGACGACCTGCACCCGCCGCCCGCCATGCGCCCGCCCGAATCGCTTGCCCAGAAGCCGCGTCGCGAGCAGGGCCAGCCCCGCCACCCCGGCCACGGCCACGATGATCTGCACCAGCTGCCACATCGACCCCAGGCCCGACCCGCCGCCGCCCGCCATCGGCCTTACCTCCCCGCGGCGCCGCCCGCGGCGCCGCCCGCCGCGCCGCCCGCCGCCCGCATCCTGCCCGGCGGCGACCACACGCCGCCCCCGGCCGCGACCGCCCGCAGCGCCGTCACCAGGCGCTCGCGCGAGATCGGCTTCACCAGGAAGTCCCGCGCCCCCGCCGCCACCGCCCGCCGGAGCGTCGCCGGGTCAGCCACCGCCGTGCAGATGATCACCCGCGCCCGCGGGTCGGCGCTGCACAGCGCGGCCGTCACCGCGATGCCGTCGACCTCCGGCAGGCACACGTCCAGGATCACCACGTCAGGGGAGTGACGCTGGTAGAGCTCGACCGCCTCGCGGCCGTCGGCCGCCTCGGCCACCACTTCGTGCCCCTCCTGGGCCAGAAGCTGCCCCAGCATCCGCCGCATGAAGTGTGCCTGGTCAGCCAAGAGTATCCGGCACCCCATCGCGGATCCCCCCCGCCAAGTCAACTAGAGCCCGCTCACCCGCTCGGCCGGGCTGACGATGTCAGTGATGCGCACCCCGAAGTTCTCGTCGATGACCACGACCTCGCCGCGCGCGATGAGCCGGCCGTTGACCAGGATGTCCACCGCCTCGCCGGCCAGCTTGTCAAGCTCAACGACGGCGCCCGGACTGAGGCTCAGGATGTCCTTGATGCGGCGCGTCGTGCGGCCCAGCTCGACCGTGATCTGCAGCGGTATGTCGACAACCAGGTCGATGTTGCGCCGCGCGGCCGGCCCGGCACCGCCGCCGATGGGCTGGAAACGCACCGGCTGGACCAGGACGCCGCGATCGCCAGCCGCCGCCTCGCCGCCGCCAGCCGCCTCAAGGATCGCGACCGCCCCCGGCGACAGGGCCAGGAACATGCGGCCGCCCGGGCCGCCCGCGTCCCAGGCCAGCTCGACCCCCAGAAATCCCGATTGCTCACCGAACCGCGCCCCAAGCTCCGCCGCAGTGAGCTGGCGCACCCCGCGCCACCTCACGTCCCCCGCGGAGAAGCCGCCGGCGCCCTTCAGCGCCTCCACGGCCGCCGCGACCAGCACCTGGCCCAGGCCGTCATTGAGCGACTCCAGCGCCCCGGCGTCAAGCTCGGCCGCCTTCTCGGCCGCCTCCGGCGCGCCGCCGGCCACCAGCTCGCAGAGCATGACGGCGTCGCGGGCCGGCATGGCCAGCGCCAGTGCCGCCTCCCCCGCGCCCGCCGCGCCCGCCGCGCCCGCCCCGCGCGCCCCGCGCGCCCCGCGCGCCCCGCCCCCGCCGCCAGGCGCGTCCCGGCCGGGCCCGAGCGCCACCTCGGCCCACGCCCACGCCCCGTCGCCGTCCAGGGACGGCGCCCCCCACTCCCCGGTCGTGGCCGCAAGCTTCACGCTCCTGCCGGTGAGGGCGTCAAGCCCGCCACGCGCCGGGTCCAGGAACCCCTCCAGGAAGGCGTCAAGCAGCGCGGTCGCCTCCGTGCGCCCCGTCGCCGCCGCCGTGCCTTCCGGCGCGCTCGCCTCACCGGTGGCCTGGGGCTCCGCCTTGAGCGCCGCGTCGAGCGCCCGCCGGACCTCACGGTGCCCCACGTGCGACTTCAACTGCCGCAGCTTGTCGCCCGGCGCCCCCGGCTCCTTGCCGGGTCCGGTACCCGTCGTGTCCTGCACCGCCGCCTTACCCATTTACGGGCCCACCCCCTTCGTCAAGGACGCGCGCAATTCGTACCGCCATCCTGCGTCCCACCGTACCCGGGTGCCCGGTGAACTTCACCTCGTCACCGACCCTGACCAGCGCCTCCGCGACCACCAGCTCATCAAGCTGGACCACATCCCCCGCCTGCAACCCCAAAAGCTCGCCGACCGTGATCCTGGCGTGCCCGAGCTGCACCGCCACCGGCACCAGGGCGTTCCCGACATGCTCCCTGAGGCGCAGCACGCAGTCCGGGTTGCCCCGGTGCTGGCTGGAGATCCACAGGTGCGCCGACAGCCGCGACATCACCGGCTCCAGCAGGAGGTACGGCAGGCACAGGTTGATCAGCCCGCGGTTCTCGCAGACCTTCAGGTCCAGGCATATCCCCACGACGATGTCGTTGGAGGCCAGGATCTGCGCGAACACTGGGTTGGCCTCGATCGCCTCCAGGCGCGGCTTGAGCTCGACGATGTTCTTCCATCCCTCCGCCAGGTTGCCGAGGAAGTTGTTCATCACCCGTTCCATGACCGTGTGCTCGATCTCGGTCAGCGGCCGCATGCGCTCCGGCATGTTGCCGGGGCCGCCGAACAGGCGATCGATCATCGGGAAGGCGATCGCCGGCTGGATCTCGGCCATGGCGTTCCCGGTCAGGGGCTCCAGCGAGAACACGGCCAGGACCGTCGGGTTGGACGTGCCCTGGATGAACTCCTCGTACGTCATCTGGTCGACCGACGCCACCGTCACCTGCACCATCGTCCGGACGTACGCCGAAAACGACGTCGTCAGCAGGCGCGCGATGTTCTCGTGCAGCATCTCCAGGGTGCGGATCTGGTCCTTTGAGAACTTGTCGGGGCGCTTGAAGTCGTAAAGCCGCACGCGGGTCTGGCGGTCGCCCCGCCGCGCCTGCGGGCGCGACGCCGGTTCCGCCTGCGCCAGCTCGGCGAGGAGGTCGTCGACCTCCCGCTGCGACAGTATCTCGGCCATGCCCTCACCCCCCGCGACAGAATCACGCGCCCGCCGCGCCTACTGTATGATGAAGTCCGTGAAGTACACGTTCAGGATCGGCCCCGCGCTGACGACCCCGCTGAGCGCCTGGCGGATCGTTTCGGCCAGGTTGGCCATGCCCTCGCCGCCGCAGAGGTCCTCGTAGCGGGTCGAGCGCAGGACGTAGAGGATGCGGTCGCGCACGACCGCCTGGCGCTCGGCCAGGGCGGCCGCGGCGGCCTCGCCCTCCACCTCCACCTGGACCGTGACCTCGACGAAGCGCTCGCGCATGGGGTCGGACAGGTTGGTCACAAAGCGCCCGACCTCGACCGTCTCGACCACCCGCGGCGCCGCCGCCACCTGCCCCTCGTCCGCCTGGCGGCCCAGAAGCCGCGCCGCCCCCATCCCGACGCCGGCCACGACCAGCACCGCGATAGCGATCAGCACCAGTCCACGCTTACCTTTCACGTCGCTTCCCCCTCGCCTTTGCGTCCGCCCGCGGCGCCGCCGCCGCGGCAGGGGCCGCGCCTTCTGGCCAGCCCGCGCCGGAACTCGATCACCCGCCGCACGACCTCGTCCACCGGCTCCTTCACCAGGAGTTTTCTTCCGCTGGTGAGGGTGATCACCGTGTCCGGCGTCGCCTCAACCGTCTCGATGAGGTCGGCGCTCAGGACCATCGCCGCGCCCGAGAACCGCGTCAACTCGATCACCGCCGCCGCCTCCCCGCTTGTGGCGCCTCGTCCGGCGGGCGGGCCGGGACTCTGCCCGCCCGGCCCCGCCCACCGGGTCAATGCCTCGACCGCCGCTCCGGCCTAGCGCTTCAGGTTCACCAGCTCCTGCAGCATCTCGTCAGACGTGGTGATGATGCGGGAGTTGACCTGGAACCCGCGCTGGGTGATGATCATCTCCGTGAACTCGCGGGCCAGGTCGACGTTGGACATCTCGATGTTGCCCGGCGCCATGCGGCCCCGGCCGCCGCTGCCCGCCTCACCGACCTGGCGCATGCCGGAGTTGTTGGACTCCTCGTACATGTTCTCGCCGCGCTTGATGAGGCCGACCGGGTTGCTGAACGATGCCAGCCCGATCTGCGCCAGCTGCTGGTTCAAGCCGTTGGAGTAGCTGCCGCTGATCACCCCGTTGGCGTCGATGGTGAAGCCCTCCAGGGCGCCCATGGGGTAGCCGTCGCGTTCGATTGCTGATATCGTCGTCTCGCTGGCGAACTGCGTCACGCTGCTGAAGTCGACGGCCACGTTGACGGGGTCGGTCCCCGGCGGGTTGTACGTCACGGCGCCCGCCACGCCCGTGTCCACGGTGCCGTCAGTGTTGAACGTGATCGTCCCCGCGCCCACCGGCGCGCCGCCGGCGACGGCCTGCCAGTCCCACTCGTTGATGTCCGTCTTCGTGAACGTGATCTCCACCGTGTGCTGCATGCCCAGGGAGTCGAACACCTTGACCGGGCTCACGCGCGACGCGCCGACGCTCGTCGCGGCGTCGAGGTTGTACGCGTAGCGCACGTTCGCCGTCGCGTCGGCCGGGATGTTCTGGCCGAGCGGGATCTGGATGTCTGTCAGGTTCGACTCGTCCTTGTTGGGGTAGACGCCGCTCGACGTTACCCAGCCCTGCACGCGCAGCCCGTTGGAGGTGTTGACCAGGTAGCCGCCGGCGTCCTGGTCGAACGTGCCGGCGCGGGTGAAGATGTACTGGCCGCCGCTGCGCAGCACGAAGAACCCGTTGCCCTGGATGCCGACGTCGGTCACCTTGCCCGTCAGCTGCAGGTTGCCCTGGATGTGCAGGGTATCGATCGCCGCCACCGCCATGCCCAATCCGACCTGCTGCGGGTTGGTGCCGCCCGCCGTGACCGTCGGCGCCGAGGCGCCGCGGATGGTCTGGCTGAATATGTCCTGGAAGTTCACGCGACCTGATTTGAACGCCACCGTGTTCACGTTGGCGATGTTGTTGCCGATCACGTCCATGCGGATCTGGTGGTTTCTGAGTCCGGAAACCCCCGCGAACATCGACCGCATCATGGGTCGATTCCCTCCTTTTTTCAGGTGCAGCCGTCCCGGCCCTCGCCGGGCGGGCCGCCTCAGTCGGTCAGCGGCCCCGGGGCCCCCTCGTGGAGGTCCAGCCCCGCGGAGTCCTCGTCTCTAACGCGGCGCCTCGCCGGCGATGACGGCGCTGTCGATGTTGGTGAACACGTTGCCGCGCATGCGCTCGCCGCTCACCGCCGTGACCACCGTGCGGTTCTTCACGCTCACGATCAGGGCCGTGCCGTCAAGGAGCACCAGCGACTGGCGCGCCCCCTTGCTGGCGGCCACGTCGACCGCCTGGCCGAGGCGCTGCATCTCGTTGGCCCCCAGCGCGACCCCGCTCGTCTGGAGCCGCTCCTGGGCGTGCTGCGAGAGACGCACCGGCGAGCGCCCGAGCTCCTGCGCCAGCACGTCGCAAAACGGCGACGGATGCGCCTTCTCGGCGCCCATGGCGCCCGCGGCGCCCGCGGCCCCCTGGGGCCGGCGCACCGCGCCGCCTCTCGGATCCGCGGCCGGCGGATGGACCATCGCCCGCACCGCCACTGTCACATCGGCCGCCGAAGGCACTAGAGTGCCCATGCCCCGACACCTCCGCTACGCCCAGACCTGGATCACGTCTTGGAACCTGACCTGCCGGCCCTCAACCTCGAGCCGCATCCCGTCGCTGGAGAACGTCACGGCGGAGACGCGGCCGACCACGCTCTCCGGCGCGCCGTCCGCCCCCGTGCCGCAGAGCGCCTGCACGGTGCGGCCGAGGAGCGTCAGCGCCTGGGAATCGTTGAGGCGCTGCACCTGCTCTAGGGTGCTGAACTGCGCCAGTTGCCCGATGAAGTCTTTGTCCTCGAGGGGCTGCAGCGGGTCCTGGTGCTGCAGTTGGGCCACCAGCAGGCGGAAGAAGTCCTCCCGCCGCGCCAGCGCCATGCCGGTGACCGCGCCCCCGCCCGCCGCCGCGGTCGCGTTTGCGGCCGGGCCGGCACCGGCGATCCCCCACGCCCCCGTCACGTTGACTGCCATCCCTGGCACCCCCTTTCACGCAATGTACTCGAACGAGCTCCACGGCGGCAGAGGCCGCCTCGCCGGCGCGCCGCTGACCGGGCGCGACGATGGCGCCCAGCCGCGCTGGGCCGCCCGCACCCCGTCCTGGTAGGCCGACCGCCAGGGCGCCTCCGCGTTGCCGCCGAAGCCCGCCCCGCCGCCGGTGCCGCCCGTACCGCCCGCATCCACGCTCACCGTCAGCGAGCCCGCGCGCACGCCGTGACCGGCGAGCGCCTCCCTCAGCTGCGGAAGCCCCGACTCCACCACCGCCTGCGCGGCGCGGTCCCGCACCACCAGCTCGGCGTGAACAACGCCGCCGCTCGCGGTGAGACGGACCCGCAGCTCGCCCAGGGAGGGTGGCTCAAGATGCATCCGCACCTCCGTCGAATTGCCGTCACGCGACCCGGAGAGCCGCGCAAAGCGCACGGCGTAATCGGTCACGCGCTCGGCGATGCTCCCCGGCGCCCCTTCCGGGCCGCCGCCGGCCCGCGCCCCCTCGCTGGGACGCGCCGCCGCCCGGCCCATGTCCGGCGCCGCAACCTCGGCCACGGCTTCAGAGGGCGCCGTTCCCGACCCCGACATCGCCGCCGCCGGGCGCGCCGCCGGCTTCAAGCCGGGCGGCACCTCCCGCGCGGGGACCTCCGCCGCCGCCCTCCCGTCAGCCCGCGAAGCGGGGGCAGCCCCCAGCTCCTTGCGCACCGGTCCAACCACGTCCGGGGCAACCTTTCGCAGCCCATCCAGCTCGTGCCCGTGCGGCTCGTGGCGCTTGGGTTCCCCGCTGGCCGCGCGCGCCTCCCGGATGCCTTGCCGTTCTGACGTCCCCCGGCCGTCCGCGACCGCCGCCTCGCCGGCGCCGGCCGCCGCCACCGCGCTACCCGTTCCCGTCTTCACCGCAACGCCGCCCGTGACATCGGGCGCGGGATGCGATTCAAGCGCACCCGCCTCCGGCGCGACCACCGCACCGGCCTTCACCCCGTCGACGACCGGCCCTTGAGGCCTCAGGACCTGGCCCACCCCGGCCACGAACGTGCCCGGATTGACCGGCACGGCGCCCGCCGCGCCCGGCACGCTTGGTTCCGGGCCGGGGACGGCCGCAGGCCGGGATGCCGTCACCGCCGCCCGCGGTGTCGCGGCGGCGGCCGAAGCCGCGCCGTTGCCACCACCGGCGACCCGCGGTACCTTGGCCTCCCCGCCCTCCAGTCTGGCCGGGCTTTCTGGACCTTCGACGCGTTCCAGGACCGCCAGGCCTTCCGGGCCCGTCCGGGCCGCTTTACCCCTGCCATCCAACCCCGTCGGCCCGCCCGCGCCCACAACGGCAACGGGGGCAACCCCCGCGCTGGCGGCCTCGCCCGAACCACTCCGCCACACACCCGGCTCACGTAACCCGCCTGCGGGCCCCGATTCGCCGGGACCATCCGGCGTTCCCGGCCCAGATGCGCCCACCGGCCCGCGGCCGGTCGCGACGCCGCGCGCCGGAACCTCGAACGCCGCCGGCCCCGGCACGCCGCCTTCACGCGCCGCGCCATCCGGGGCCACGCCAGCCGCGCCGGGCCCAGCCCCGGTCACGGCCACCACCGGCGACGCGCCAGCCATTGACGCGCCAGCCATTGACGCGCCCGCCACCGGCGACGCGCCGGCCATTGACGCGCCGGCCATCGCCGCGCCCGCCACCGCCGCGCCCGTCGCCCGCGGGGCATCCCCCGCCATCGCGCCAACGGGCTCCGCCTCACCCCCGGCCTCGCCTTTGACCTCGGCCTCGCCGGCACTGCCGCCGGCACGGCCACACTCACTGCCCGCGACACCACGTCCGGCCCGCGCGCGAGCGCCGACCGCCCGCGCCAGGACGCGCCCGAACTGGACCCCCTTCGCCTTCGCCTCACTCGCCCCCGCCCCCGGCTCCGCGCCCGCACCGGGCGCCTCCGTCGCCGGGGCGGGACCCGCTCCGCCCGCCACCACATCGACCACGATCGCGCTACTCATTCGTTTCACCCCCTTTCTCGCGCCGCCTTGGGTACACCAGTTGCACGTGTCATCGTCACGCTCACGTCCCGGACAAGAGCCGCGTCAGCCGCGCCGCCGTGGCCGGCGTCATGGCGGCCATGATCCGCGCCGCCTGCTCTTCATCCAGCCGGCCCAGGATGCCCAGCACCAGCTGGTCGTCAAGCTGCGAGAGCACCGCCACCGCCTCGGCCGGCTTCATCTCAGCGTACAGCGCGGCGGCGCGCTCGATGCCGCCTATTTTCCCGGAAAGCTCGGCCTCCCTGGTCCCCAGGTCGGCGGCCAGGGCCGAAAGCCGGTCTTCCTCGGCCTTGACCGCCGTCTCGCGCGCCGCCAGGGCCGCTTCCCTGGTGTCAAGCCCGCTTGAACGCTCGTCGAGGGCCTGCCGCTCCTCAGCCAGCCGGTCGGCCTCGGTCTGCCCGGCGGCCCCGTCTTCTGGCGCCGCCTTGTCGCGCAGGAAGTAGCCCACGAGGGGCAGGCGCGACAGGTCGACGACCTCGGCCCCGCCGAAGAAGTAGAAGCCCGCGCCGCCCGCGCCCAAAAGGACGACGAGGATGAGGATGACCACCAGGATCGGCCGTCCCCGCCGCTTGCGTCCCTTCGCGCCCGGAGCCCCGGAAGCCACTGCGTCGTCAGTCACTGTCGTTCACCACCCCGGCTGGCTTCAGGCCCCGCCTGTTCCCGCCGATATCATCCAGGATCCGCTGCTCCTCGCGCAGGCCCTCGATCCGGTGCTGCCCGGCGCGCCGCGCGCGCAGCCGCGCCAGGACCTCGCGCCGCTGCCACAGCCGGATGAGCTCCGCGCGCCGCGCCGCTTCCTCGCCGCGCGCCGCCGCCACGCGCCGGGACTGCCCGTCCCGCTCGCCCGCCAGGCGCAGGAGCCCCCCCGCGCGGGCCGCCACCTCCCCGGCCGCCGGCGCCAGGCGCCAGGCGGCGCCAAAGCGGTCCCGCCAGTCGGAGAGCCGCCTGGACACGCCCTCGAGCCGCACCTCCTCGCGGCGCCGCGCCTCCAGCGCCGCCAGGAGCCGCTCGCGGCCGGCCGCCTCGCGCAGCTCGCTGACCCGCAGGACGCGCTCGAGCCGGAATCGAAAGCGCCGCGCCACGCCACTCACCTCGCGTCAATCAGGCGCCCGCCGCCAGAAGGCCGGCCGCCGGCGCCAGGATCGCTGAAAGCTCGCTCACCGTCCGCTCAAAGGTGAAGCGCTCAGAAATGCCCTGTTGCAGGAAGCCGTTTATGGCGTCAATGAGCAGAAGCGCCCGGTCGACCTTCGCGTTCGAGCCCCGCGCGTAGGCGCCGATGTTGACCAGGTCCACCGCCTCGCGGTAGCTGGCGATGATCGACTTCACCTCCGCCGCCGCCGCCAGGTGCCCGGGCGTGACGACCTCGGGCATGAGGCGGCTGACGCTGCCCAGGACGTCGATGGCCGGGTAGTGGGTCTGCGCCGCCAGCTCGCGGGTCAGGACCAGGTGGCCGTCCAGGATGCCGCGCGCGGCGTCGGTCACCGGCTCGGTGAAGTCGTCGCCGTCGACGAGCACGGTGTAAAAGCCGGTAATGCTGCCGTGCCCGGCGTTGCCGGCCCGCTCCAGAAGCCGCGGCAGGAGCGCGAACACCGACGGCGTGTAGCCGCGGGTGGCCGGCGGCTCGCCCGTGGCCAGCCCGATCTCGCGCTGGGCCATGGCAAAGCGCGTCACCGAGTCCATCATCAGCAGCACGTCCTTGCCCCGGTCCCGGAAGTGCTCGGCGATGGAGGTGGCCACGAACGCCGCCTTCACGCGCACCAGCGCCGGGCGGTCGGACGTGGCGACCACCACCACCGAGCGGGCCAGCCCCTCCGGGCCGAGGTCCTTCTCCAGGAAGTCGCGCACCTCGCGGCCGCGCTCGCCGACAAGCGCGATCACGTTGACGTCGGCGCTCGTGTTGCGCGCGATCATCCCTAGAAGGGTGCTCTTGCCGACGCCGCTGCCGGAGAAGATGCCCATGCGCTGCCCCTTGCCGCAGGTGAGCAGCCCGTCGACCGCCCTGATGCCGACCGGCAGCGGCTCGTTGATGCGCCGCCGCTTCAGCGGGTGCGGTGGGGCGTTATGCACCTGGCGCCACTCGACGGCCCCCACCGGGCCCCGGCCGTCGATCGGCCGCCCCAGGCCGTCCACCACGCGCCCCAGGAGCCCGTCGCCGGCGCCCACCGTCAGCGGCCGGCCCTCGGCCACGACCTCGGCGCCGGGGCCGATTCCGGCAAGCTCGTCCAGGGGCATGATCAGCACCCGGTCGCCGCGGAAGCCCACGACCTCGCCGAAGATCGGCCCTTTCGCGCCGCGCCCGTTGATGCGGCACAGCTCGCCGAGCTCGACCGCCGGGCCGCGCGCCTCCAGGGTGAGCCCGATCACCTGCTCGACCCGCCCGACCAGGTCGAACGTGCGCGCCTGCCCCACCGCCTCAGAGAGCCCGTCCCAGTCAACCCCGCCCTCATGCGCCATAGCGCATCAGCTCCAGTGCCCGTTCTTCCGCGTTCTTGACCTGCGTCGCCAGCCGCGCGTCGACCTCGCCGGACGGGGTGCGGATCACGGCCCCGCCGGGCTCCACCGCGTCGTCGGCCTCGACCGCCAGGTGCTTGAGGCGCGGCGCGGCCAGCCGGTAGCCGCGGCGGCCGGCCTTCACCGCCTCGACCTGGGCCGGGTTCACCAGCACCGTCGCCTCGTCGCTGTCACGCACCCCGGCCAGCGCCTGGGCGACGATGTCGGCGGCCGTTTCGGGCTTGGTCTGGACCTCCCGGCCGATGATGTGCCGGGCGACGGCCATCGCCAGGCGCACGAGCCCCTCGCGGGACTCCTCAAGCAGCTGCTCGCGATCGGTGCGCGCCCGCTGCAACAGCGCCTCGGCCTCCGCCAGGAGCCGCTCGGCCTCCACCTCGCCGACCGAGAGCCCCTGCCGGCGACCCTCCTCGTAGCCGGCGCTCTTGGCCGCCTCGAGCTCGCGGTCCGCGGCCGCGCGGACCTCAGCCAGGATGCGGCTCGCCTCGGCCGCCGCCGCAGCCTCGGCCGCCGCCGCAGCCTCGGCCGCCAGCGCAGCCTCGGCCGCCAGCGCAGCCTGGGCCGCCGCCGCGGCCTCCCCGGCGCTTGGCTCCGAGACCCCGCCCCCCGCGGCGGCGGCCGGGCTTGCCGCTCCAACGCCCGCCGCCGTGACAGCCGCGTCGCTCGCCGCGCCCGCCGCGCCCGCCGCACCCGCGTCGCCCGCCGCCGCGCCCGCCGCCGTGACAGCGTCAACGCCGGCAAGATCCCGGCTCAGGGACCGGAAGCCGGGTCGAGGCACTTCCCCGGCGCTGCCGCCGGTGCCGGGCAGCGGCGCGAACGCGGCCGGCTCGTCTCCTTTGCCGACCGGCACCTCCCAGCCCGTGCACAGCATGAACTCCCGCGACCACCCCTGGTCTACGTGCCGGCGCTTGATTACTCTAGACAATGATCTCGTCCCCCCCGCCGCGGGCGATGATGACCTCGCCGTCCTCTTCGAGCTTGCGGATGAGATTGACGATCTTCTGCTGCGCCTCTTCCACGTCACGCAGCCGCACCGGCCCCAGGTAGTCGATGTTCTCCTTCAGGGTCTCGACCGCGCGCTTGGACATGTTCTTGTGGATCTTGGCCTTGAGGTCCTCGCTCGCCGCCTTGAGGGACAGCGGCAGGTCGCGGTTCAGGTCCACGTCGCGTAGCACGCGCTGCACGTAGCGGTCGTCGAGGTAGATGATGTCCTCGAACAGGAACATGCGGCGCTTGATGTCCTCCGCCAGCTGCGGGTCCTGGATCTCCAGCGCCTCCATGATCGTCTTCTCCGTGCCGCGGTCGACGCGGTTCAGGACATCGACCACCGCCTCGATGCCGCCGGCCTTGGCGTAGCCCTCCGTTACCAGCGACGACAGCTTGCGCTCGAGCACCTTCTCGACCTCGCGTATGATCTCGGGCGAGGTGCGGTCCATGATCGCGATGCGCCGCGCCACGTCGGCCTGGCGCTCCGGCGTCAACGCCGACAGGATGACCGACGACTGGTCGGGGTCAAGGTACGCCATGATCAGGGCGATCGTCTGCGGGTGCTCGTTCTGGATGAAGTTCATCAGGTGTGCCGGGTCCGTCTTGCGGACGAAGTCGAACGGCCGCACCTGCAGGGTCGCCGTGAGGCGGTGCAGGAAGTCGAGCGCCCGCTGCGGGCCCAGCGCCCGCTCCAGGATCTCCTTGGCGTACTCGATGCCGCCCTGGCTGATGTACTCCTGGGCGATGCACATCTGGTGGAACTCGTCGACCACGGCGTCGCGGACCTCCGGCTCGACGTGGCGCACCCCCGCGATCTCCAGCGTGAGCCGCTCGATCTCGTCGTCGCGCAGGCGCTTGTACATCTCGGCCGAGAGCTCGGGCCCCAGCGAGATGAGCAGGACAGCTGCTTTTTGACGGCCGGTCATCTCCCCGTCCTTCATGGCCACTACTCCTCAGTCATCCATGTCCGCAGCAGCTGAACGACGTCCTCCGGCCGTTGCCGCACCAGCCGGTCAACCTCGCGCCGGGCGAGCGAGCCCGACCGCGCCTCCGGGCTGAGCTGCACCTCGACCCCCGCGTCCCCGGCGCCCGCCGCGGTCGCCGCCGCCGACGCCGCCAGCGCCCTGCGGACGCCCGCCGCCTGCGGCACCTGCACCTGCGGCGCAAAGGCCCGCTTGGGCCGCCGGCGCGCGCGGCCGGCGAGGAAGAAGACGATGGCAAGGCCCAGGACCGGGCCCAGGGCCACCATCCACGTCGACTGGCGCCTCTGGGCGGCGTCCGCCGCCATGGCCGTCTTGAGCTCGTCGGCCAGCGAGGTGTCAAACGCCACGCCGCTGACCGTGATCTGGTCGCGGCGGCTGTCGTCGAAGCCGATGGCCGACGCTACCGTGGAGCGGATCGCCGCCTCCTCGGCCGCGGTCAGGGTCCGATTCACGACCACTGCCACGCTCAGGCGCTCCACGGTGCCCGGCGCGATTACCACCCGCTCGGTGGACTGGTTGACCTCCATGTCCCTGGTCGTCTCCGTGCGCTGGTACTCGCCCGCGCCGCCCGCGGCGGTCACCGCCTGGTACCCCGGGATGTTGGAGTCGCTGCCCGCCACCCCGCCGGGCGCCGTCCCTTCGCCCTTGAAGTACTCCTCCAGCTCGTGGACGCTCTTCACGACGCCCTGGTCCCCGGCTGCGGGCTCGAACGTGCTCGTGTCGATCACGCGCTGGTCGAAGTTCAGCTCCGCCGTCGCGCGGGCCACCACGTTGCCCGGCCCGAACACCTGCTCCAGGAGCGACTGCAGCCCCGACTGGAGCTTCTGCTGGAACGCCTGCTGCACGTCAAGCTGCGACGAGGTCGCCGCCAGCCCGGAGCCGGCGGCGCCGTCCTCGATGCCCGCCGAGAGCAGCCGGCCGTACACGTCCAGGACCGTCACGTCCTGCGGCTCCAGGCCGTCGACGCTGTGCGCCACCAGGTGCACGATGCCGCGCACCTGCTCCTTGTTGAGCTCGGCGCCGCCCCGCAGCCGCAGGAGGACCGCCGCCGTGGCGCCGCGCCGCTCGCTGACGAACAGGCTGTCCTCGGGCAGCACGATGTGCACCCGCACCTGCTCCACGCCCTGCACCTGCATGATCGTCCGCGTCAGCTCGCCCTGCAGCGCGCGCAGGTAGCTGACGCGGCGCTCGAAGTCGGTGCTGCCGAGCTGCGTCTTGTCCATCAGCTCGTAGCCCACCACGCCGCCCCGCGGCAGCCCCTGCGAGGCGAGAAGGAGGCGCAGGCGGTACACGTCGCCGGCGGGCACCAGGATCGCGTCGCCGCGCCCGCCCAGCCGGTATGAGACCTTGTCCTCGTCCAGGATCTGGACGATCTCGGACGCGTCCGCGGGGTCGAGCCCGGAGAACAGGGGCTCGTAGCGGCCGTCAGAACCGCTCCACAGAAAAAGGCACAGGATGACCGCCAGCGCCCCCGCCACGATGGCGATGCGCGCGACCAGCCCGAGCCGCTTCCACAAGCCGAGGACCGCCGTCAGAGGTGACTTCCTGTCCGTCATCCCGCCATCCCCCCGGTCCCGTCATCACACCTGCATGCGCATGATTTCCTGGTACGCCTCCAGGATGCGATTGCGCACCTGCAGGGTGAGCTGTAGCGCCAGGTCGGCCTTCTCAGCGATGATCGCCACCGTGTGCAGGTCAGTGGCCGTTCCCGCGGCCAGACTGCGCGCCGCGTCGTCGGCCTCCAGCTGCAGGCGGTTCACGTCGGCCAGGGCCTTCTGCAGGAACTCGCCGAACTGCGCCCCGGCGGCCCCCGACCCCGCCGCGCCCGCCGCCCCCGCCGCGCCCGCCCCGGCACCCACCGCCCCGGTGCCCACCGCCCCAGTGCCCACCGCCCCGGACCCGGCCGCCGGCCGCGAGCCCGCCGCCGCAGCCTCGCCGAGGCGCCCCGCCAAACCCGGCACCGACCCGATCCCGCCGATACTCATCCGTCCCCCTCCTCTGCCGGCCGCCCGCGCCGGCGGAAAACGGCCGCTCACGCGGCCCAGAAGGTCGCCCTCGTTCAGCGCCCGATCTCCAGCGCCCGCTGCGCCATCTGCTTGGCCGCCTCAGCGGCGGTGGCATTGGCGTCGTACGCGCGGCTGGCCGAGATCAGGTCGACCATCTCCGTCACCACGTCGACGTTGGGGAGCTCGACGTAGCCGTCCGCGCGGGCGTCGGGATGGCCGGGGTCATACTTGAGCCTGGATGGCCGCGCATCCTGGGCGATGCCGACCACCCGCACCCCGCCGCCCGCGCCGCCCGCGCCGCCCGGCCCGCCCACCCCGCCGGACCCACCCTGGTTCACCAGCCGCCCAAGGAGCCGCATGAAGCTCGACAGGCCCGCGCCGGCCCGCGGCGCGAACACGGCCGTCTGGCGCCGGTACGGCCCCCCCTCCGCGGTGCGCGTCGTCTCCGCGTTGGCCAGGTTGTTGGCGATGATCTCCATGCGCAGCCGCTCGGCCGTCAGGCCCGAAGCGCTGGCGTCCATGGCCGAGAAAAGCCGCATGGCTAGCGCCTCCCTTCGGTCGCGATCAGCCTGAGTCGCGAGAACTTCTCAGACACCTGCCGCAGAAGCGCCTGGTACCAGACGGAGTTCTCGGACATTTCGGCCATCTCGACCTCGATGTCCACGTTGTTGCCGTCGGTCCGGGCGCTCGTCTGCGAGTCGGTGACCACCCGCGGGCCCCATTCGGCCGTCGCCGCGGCGCCCGCGGCCCCCGCGCCGCCCGCCCCTGGCCCGCCCGGCGCCCGCGGCCCCGCCGGCCCGCCCCGCGCGCCCGCGCGCAATAAGGACAGGCCGGGCCGGTCACCCTCGGCCAGGGCGCCGTCGAGGCGCCCCGAAAAACCGACGTCAGACCGCTTGAAGCCCGGCGTGTTCACGTTGGCTATGTTGTTGGCCAGGGTCTCGTGGCGCATGGTGGCGCCATCGAGCGCCCGTTCGAGGGCATTCAGGGTAGAGTCCCCCAGAAGCGACCGGATCACGTCCCCCACCCCCCGATCTCGTCGGTCCGTCCCCCCAAATTAAACGCCCACCTCGCCGGGCAGCCGGAGAGGTGGGCACTTCTCCCTACAAAACGATACGCCCACTTCGGCAACCCGGCTGTCATGGCCACTCGGGGCCAAGACCCGTAGTTTTGCGCCCCCACCTTTCGATGGGTTTGCCGTTATCGGTAGCGCTCGCTATTCTTGTTCCCTCAGTAGGGGGTGCCTTTATCCTTCGACGTGCACTTCTTCTTTCCTGCTCATCCAGAAAAATATATTCGGGGCGGTGCCGTCAGCGGCGCCAGCGGGCGAGCTCAGGCAGGAGGCACTCGTTCAGGATCTTGATGTGCGTGCCCTTCATGCCCAGGGAGCGCGACTCGATGACGCCGGCCGACTCGAACTTGCGCAGGGCGTTGACGATCACCGAGCGCGTGATGCCGACGCGGTCGGCGATCTTGGACGCCACCAGGAGGCCCTCTTCACCATGCAGCTCGTCGAAGATGTGCTGCACCGCCTCCAGCTCGGAGTACGAGAGGGTGCTCAGGGCCACCTGCACGGCCGCCTTCCGGCGCGCCTGGTCCTCGCGTTCAGCGCCGCGGACGCGCAGCATCTCCATGCCCACCACCGTCGCCGCGTACTCGGCGAGGATCTGGTCGTCCTCGCCGAACTTGCCGACGTAGCGCGCCAACACCAGCGTGCCCAGCCGCTCCCCGCCGCCGTTGACGGGGATGATCGTGGTCACCTTGCCCTCGTAGATGCACGGCTCGTCGCGCTGAAACACGCACTGGCGCCTTTCCTGGCTGAGGTTGGGCGAGGGCTCGTCCTTTTCGAGGAGACGGGCGTTGTAGTCGGCGGGGAACTGCCCCGGCCGCAACACGCGCTGGGCCATGATCTCGCACTCGAAGTCGCGCACAAGCCCGGCCCCCAGCACCTGGCCCTCGCTTGAGGCCAGGTACGTGTTGGCCCCGATGAGCTCGGCCAGGATGCGAGCCATGTCGCTGAAGCTCACCGGGTAGCCCTCAGCCTTCTGGATGAGCCGGTTTAAGCGACGAGTCTTCTCGAGCAGGTTGATCACGGCCGCCCCGCCCCCTCTCTAATAGTACCAGCCGGCCCGCGCCCGCGGCGAGGGCCGTCACAGGATGTAGCGGCTCAAGTCGTGGCTGGACACGATCCCGGAGAGCCGCTCGCGCACGTAGGCGGCGTCGATGACCACGTGCCCGGCCCCGACCTCGGGCGCCTCGAACGACAGTTCCTCGAGGAGCTTCTCCATGATCGTGTGCAGGCGCCGGGCGCCGATGTTCTCGGTCTGTTCGTTGACCCGCACGGCCATCTCGGCGATCTCATCGACGGCCTCGGGCTTGAACTCAACGGTGATCCCCTCCGTGCGCAGGAGCTCGCTGTACTGCCGCACCAGGGCGTTCTCCGGCTCGGTGAGGATGCGCTTGAAGTCATCCTTCTGCAGCGCCTCCAGTTCGACGCGGATCGGGAACCGGCCCTGCAGCTCGGGGATGAGGTCTGACGGCTTTGTCGTGTGGAAGGCCCCGGCGGCGATGAACAGCACGTGGTCGGTGCGCACCGGCCCGTACTTGGTGACCACCGTCGACCCCTCGACGATCGGCAGGATGTCGCGCTGCACGCCCTCCCGCGACACGTCCGGGCCGACCCCGTGCTCGCGGCCGGCGATCTTGTCGAGCTCGTCGATGAAGATGATGCCGCCCTGCTCGGTGCGCTGCACCGCCTCGGCGACCGCCTGGTCGTTGTCGATGAGTTTTTGCGCCTCTTCCTGGGTCAGGAGCCGGCGCGCCTCGGCCACCGTGACGCGGCGCTTCTTGCGCCGCCGCGGCATCATCCCGCCCAGGAGGTCCTGCAGGTTGACGCCCATCTCCTCGACCCCCGCCCCGGTGAACACCTCGAGCATCGGCGGGGCGCTGTCCTCGAGCTCGACCTCGACCATCTCGCCCTCAAGCTCGCCGGCCTCCAGGCGCGCGCGCACCTCCTGGCGGCGGGCGCGGGCCTGGGTTGAGCGCTCCTGGAACGTCTCGCCGTCAACCTCCGGGGTGCGCGGGCCGCCGCCAAAAAGCGCCTCCAAGGGGTTGCGCATCGCCGGCTCGCGCCGCGGCAGGGGGGCGAGGAGGTCGAGCAGGCGGTCGGCGGCCAGCTCCTGGGCCCGGCCCTCGACCGCGCGCATCTTCTCGGTCTTCACCATCCGCACGGCGGTCTCGGCCAAGTCGCGGACCATCGACTCGACGTCGCGGCCGACGTAGCCAACCTCGGTGAATTTCGTCGCCTCTACCTTTATGAACGGCGCCTGGACGAGCCGGGCCAGGCGGCGGGCGATCTCGGTCTTGCCGACGCCGGTGGGCCCGATCATCAGGATGTTCTTGGGGTAGACCTCTTCCTGGAGCTCAAGCGGCAGGAGCCGCCGGCGGTAACGGTTGCGCAGGGCGATGGCCACCGAACGCTTGGCCTTCGCCTGGCCCACGATGTACTTGTCAAGCTCGACCACGATCTGCCGTGGCGTCAGGTCAGCCGCCCGCGGTATGTCCACTTTGCTCTCACAGCTCCTCGACGGTGATCTCGTGGTTTGTGAAGACGCAGAGGTCGGCGGCGATGTGCAGCGCCTCGCTGGCCACCGCGTTCGCGCTGAGGCTGGTGTGCTTCACCAGGGCGCGCGCCGCCGCCAGGGCGTACGGGCCGCCCGACCCGACCGCCGCGACCTGGTCGTCGGGCTCGAGCACCTCGCCGCTGCCGGAGATGATCAGCAGGCGTTCGCCGTCGGCCGCCACCAGGAGCGCCTCCAGCCGGCGCAGGACGCGGTCGGTGCGCCAGTCGCGGGCGAGCTCCACCGCCGCCCGCTGCAGGTTGCCGTGGTGCTGCTCGAGCTTGCCCTCGAACTTGTCAAAGAGCGCCAGGGCATCGGCCACTGCGCCGGCGAAGCCCACCAGCACGCGGTCCTGGTATATGCGGCGCACCTTGCGCGAGTGCTGCTTCATGATCGTGGCGTTGTTGAACGTCACCTGGCCGTCGCCGGCCATGGCCACCTTGCCGTCCCGCCGCACCGCGATCACGGTGGTCGAGCGGAACGGGCTTTGCGGTTCTACCGCCGGACCTGCCGCCGGGCTCGTGGCCCGGCCCGTCTCCGGGTGCATCGTCTCCACCTCCGCCGTCATGCCCGGCTCAGGCGCCCCGCGCCCGGCTCAGGCGTCGCCCGCCCGGCTCAGGCGCGGGGGTGCGCCTGAAGGTATATCTCGCGCAGCCGCGCCCGCGTCACGTGCGTGTATATCTGGGTCGTGGACAGGCTCTTGTGCCCCAGGAGCTCCTGCACCACCCGCAGGTCGGCGCCCCGCTCAAGGAGGTGCGTGGCGAACGAGTGCCGGAAGACGTGAGGCGTCACCGCGGCGGAAAGCGCCGCGGCCAGCACGTAACGGTCGACGACGCGGCGCACCGAGCGCGCCGTGAGCCGCCCGCCGTCCTTGTTCAGGAACAGGGCCGGTGTGGCCTCATCGCTTTGCGCGAGAAACCGCGGCCGCCCGAAGTCAAGGTAGTGGCCCAGCGCCGCCAGGGCGACCGACCCGACGGGGACCACCCGCTCGCGCCCGCCCTTGCCCAAAAGGCGCGCCGCGCCATCCGAGTAGTCGATGGCACCGACGTCGAGGCCGACCAGCTCGCTCACCCGCGCCCCGGTCGCGTACAGGAGCTCGAGCAGGGCCCGGTCGCGCGCCCCCGCCGGGGTCGCCGGGTCAGGCGCCGCCAGCAGGGCGTCCATCTCCTGGATGTAGAGGAACCGCGGCAGGCGCCGCCCGAGCTTGGGCGTGCTCACCTCCCGCGCCGGGTTCGACGTGGCGAGGTCCTCCCGGCACAGGAAACGGTAGAACGAGCGCAGCGCCGCCAGCCGGCGCGCGACCGTGCGCCTGGCGTAGCCCCGCGCCCGCATGTGTGCCAGGTACGCCCGGATGGCGCGGCGGTCGACCGCGCCCCGCGGCGGCGGCAGCGGCGGCCCGGCGGCGTCACCGCCGCCGGGTGGGTCCGCGTCGCGCCAGAAGCGGGCGAAGAGCTCCAGGTCGCGCCGGTAGGCATCAATGGTCAGCGGCGACGCCGCGCGTTCCACCAGCAGGTGGTCGCAGAACGCATCCACCAGGGCTTGCACGTCGACCCTCCGCCCGATGAACAAATTTTCGCTCTTCGGGCCACACTAAGAATACCATATTTGTTGTGCTCATTCAAGCCGGGGTCCGTCACCGCCACCGGTCAACCCGTCCGCGCACGCGGGAAGCACGCGGGAAAGCGCCGCCCGCGCGCGCTCGGCCAGATCCCGCGCCCGCTCAGCCCGGCCGCGCACCTCGCGCTCGGGCGGCGGGAGAATGCCGAAGTTCACGTTCATGGGCTGGAAGTGCGCCGGGTCGGCGTCGACGATGTAATGGCCAAGCGCGCCGCACGCCGTCTCGCGCGGGAACGCCAGGGGGTCGCGGCCGTGGACGAGGCGGGCGGCGTTTATGCCGGCCACCAGGCCCATGGCCGCCGATTCTACGTAGCCCTCAACCCCGGTCATCTGGCCGGCGAACAAAAGGCGCGGGTCGGCGCGCAGCTGCAGGGTCGGCGCAAGCAGGCGCGGCGAGTTGATGAACGTGTTGCGGTGCATCGCGCCCAGCCGCACGAACTCGGCCCGTTCCAGGCCGGGGATGAGGCGGAACACGCGCTGCTGCTCGGGCCAGGTCAGGCTGGTCTGGAACCCCACGAGGTTGTACAGCGTGGCGTCGCGGTTCTCGGGCCGCAGCTGGACGACGGCGTAGGGGCGGCGCCCGCTTGAGGGGTCGACGAGCCCGACCGGCTTCATCGGCCCGAAGCGCAGGGTGTCAGGGCCGCGGCGGGCGAGCTCCTCCACCGGCAGGCAGCCCTCGAAAAACGGCGTGCCGGCCTCGAACTCGCGCCGCGGATGCGTCTTCGCCCCTGAAAGCGCGGTCCAGAAGCGCAGGTACTCGTCGCGGTCAAGCGGGCAGTTTAGGTAGTCGCCCTCTGTGCGTGGCGTGCCCGGCGCCTCAGGGGACGATGCCCGGTGGCCGTAGCGGGACGCGAGGAACACGCGGCCGCGGTCGATGGATGCGGCGACCACGATGGGGGCGATGGCGTCGTAGAAATGCAGGTAGTCCTCGCCGACGAGGCCCTGGATCGCGCCGGACAGCGCCTGAGAGGTCAGCGGCCCGGTGGCGATGACCACGGGCCGCGACGCGGGGATGGCGGTGACCTCGCGGCGCGCGATGCGCACGAGCGGGCATGCGGCCAGCCTCTCAGTTACGCGGGCGGCAAACCGCTCGCGGTCTACGGCGAGCGCCTTGCCCGCCGGCACCCTGGTGGCGTCAGCCGCGTCCATGATCAGCGAGCCGAGGCGCCGCATCTCCTCCTTGAGCAGGCCGACGGCGTTGTCGGGGGCGTCAGAGCGCAGGGAATTGGAGCACACCAGCTCGGCCAGAAGGCCGGTGCGGTGCGCGGGGGTCATGACCTCAGGCCGCATCTCGAAAAGCGTCACCCGGCAGCCGCGCCGGGCGGCCTGCCAAGCGGCCTCGGACCCCGCCAGGCCGCCACCGACGACGACCACCTCGCCGCCCTCCGCCATCGCCCCACCCCCTCCCGACCCGCCCCAGCGCCGGCGCCGGCGTTGGCGCCGGGCCTACGAGGCGCGCCGGCCGCCGCCGCCTCTGCGCGGGGTCGCCGGGCGCCGCGCCGCCTTGCGCGCCGGGGCCCTGGTACCGGCCTTGCGCGCCGGGGCCTTGGTACCGGCCTTGCGCGCCGGGGCCTTGCCGGCGGTCTTGGCGCCGGCCTTCGCACGAGGCTTCGTGCCGGCCTTCGTGGCAACGCCGGCCTTCGTGCCAGCGCCGGCCTTCGCACGAGGCTTCGTGCCGGCCTTTGCAGCAGCGCCGGCCTTCGTGCCAGCGCCGGCCTTCGCCCGGGCCTTGCCGGCGGCACCGGCCTTCGCCGGGGCCTTGCGCGTCCGGGCCGTCGCCTTGCCCGCCTTCGCGGCGGGCGCGGGCGATGACGCCGCGACCGGCTCGCCCGGCGTGACCGGCTCGCCCGGCCCGGCCGGCGTCGCTGCGGTGGCCGCGGCGGCGCGGCCCCCGCGGCCGCGACGCGCGCGCTCCGTGAAGCCGCACCCCTCCTTGGAGCAATGGTACTCCAGGCCGGCCTCGCCCCGGCGCGCGACCAGGAACGACCCGCACTCGGGACAGGACTTGCCCGCCACCGGCCTCTGCCACGACACGAACCGGCACGCCGGGTAGCCCGAGCAGCCGTAAAAGCGCCGGCCGCGACGCGACGTGCGTTCCACGATGCTCTTGCCGCACGCGGGGCACATGACGCCCGTCTCCTTGACCACGGGCTTGGTGAACCGGCAATCCGGGAAGCCGGGGCACGCCAAAAACCGCCCGTAGCGCCCGTACTTGATGACGAGGTTCTTCCCGCACAGATCGCACTTCTGGTCGGTGACCTCCTCGGGCAGCTTCTGGCGGACGATGGCGGTGTCAGCCCGCTGCACGCGCTCCTGGAACGGGCCGTAGAAGTCGCCCACGACCGCCTGCCAGTCCGCCGCCCCGTCCTCGATGCGGTCGAGGCGATCCTCCATCTGCGCCGTGAACTGGACGTCGACGACCTCGGGGAAGTGCTCCTTCAGGAGGTCGACGACGAGGCGGCCGAGCGCGGTGGGATGGAAGCGCCGGTCCTCCTTGACCACGTAGTTGCGCTGCTGGATGGTCTCGATGGTCGGCGCGTAGGTGCTCGGCCGGCCGATGCCCTTCTCTTCCAGGGCCTTGACCAGCATCGCCTCGCTGTACGCGGGCGGCGGCTCGGTGAAGTGCTGCGCAGGGGTGAGTTCCAGCAGCTCGAGGTGGTCTTTGGGCGCAAGGTCAGGCAGGAGCCCCTCTTCAGGCTGCTCTTCCTCGTCCCGGCCCTCGGTGTAAAGGACCATGAAGCCCTGGAACTTGACCTGCGACCCCGTGGCCCGGAAAAGGTGCTCGCCGGCCGCGATGTCGACGGCCACGGTGTCGAGCACGGCGGCCTTCATCTGGCTTGACACGAAGCGCTCCCAGATGAGCCGGTAGAGCCGGAACTGGTCGGAGTTGAGCGCGCCGCGGACGGCGTCGGGCGCGCGGCTGACCAGGGTCGGCCGCACCGCCTCGTGCGCCCCCTGCACGCGGGCCGTCTTCTTCGGCTCAAAGCGCCGCGGCTGGGCGAAGGTGGCCCCCCACCGGCCCTTGACGTAGGCGGCGGCCTGGGCCATGGCCACGTCGGCGATGCGCGTCGAGTCGGTGCGCATGTAGGTGATGAGGCCGACGGGCCCCTCGTCGCCCAGCTTCAGCCCCTCGTACAGCTGCTGCGCCACGGCCATCGTGCGCCGCACGGTGAAGCCGAGCTTGCGCGACGCCTCCTGTTGCATGGTGCTGGTGGTGAAAGGCGGCGCCGGGTTCCTGAGGCGCTCGCGGCGCTGGACCTTGACGACGCTGAAGCTTTCGCCCTTGACGGCGTCCACCACCGCCGTCGCCTGGCCCTCGGCCTTGAGCTCGGCGCGCTTGCCGCCGCGGCCGTGGTAGGTGGCGCAAAACGGTGCGCCACCGCCGTCCGCCTCGCGCCGCCTGAGGCGCGCGGCGATCGTCCAGTACTCCTCTCTCTTGAACGCGTCGATCTCCGCCTGGCGGTCGCACACCAGGCGCACCGCCACCGACTGCACGCGGCCCGCGCTCAGGCCGCGCCGCACCTTGCGCCACAAGAGCGGGCTCAGCCGGTAGCCCACCACGCGGTCGAGTATGCGCCGGGCCTGCTGGGCGTTCACCAGGTGCAGGTCGATGGGCCGCAACTGCTCGAGCGCCGCCTTCAGGGCGTCGGCGGTCACCTCGTGGAACACGACGCGGCAATCGCGGTCGGGGTCGATGTCCAGTATGTGGGCGAGGTGCCAGCTGATCGCTTCGCCCTCGCGGTCGGGGTCGGTGGCCAGGAGCACGCGGCCAGCGTCGCCCGCCGCGGCGCGCAGCTCGCGGATGACCTTGCCCTTGCCGCGGATGTCGATGTACTCCGGCTCGAACCCGGACTCCACCTTGACGCCAAACTTGCTCTTGGGCAGGTCGCGCACGTGGCCCATCGAGGCCAGCACGCGAAAGCGGCGCCCCACGAAGCGCTGAATGGTGCGCGCCTTGGCCGGGGATTCAACGATAATGAGGTCTCGACCCAATTGCGCCCCTCCCTAAGTGCCATCAGGTGGAACCCCGCGCCCGCACTCCCGGGTGCCGAGGCGGGCGTAGGCGCCGCCCGGCAGCCGCACAGCGAGTCCCGCCAGCTCCAGCTGGACCAGGCACCCCGCCACTCCGCCGGCATCGAGGCCGGCCTGGGCGACGACATCCTCGACGCTCGTGCCCGCCGCCGACAGGAACCCGAGCACGCGGGGGCCGTTGGGCCCGGCGGCCAGGAACGCCGCCCTGGCGCACTCTCTGGCCCCGTGGCCCGCCGGCGCCCCACAATCCGCTGGCGCCCCGCCGGCCGCTGTCGCCCCGCCGGCCGCGAGGCCCACGACCTCGAGCACGTCCCGCGCCGTCGCCACCAGCGCCGCCCCGTCGCGGATGAGGGCGTGCGTGCCGGCACTCTTGTGGCTGCAGACGGGGCCGGGCACCGCCATGACCTCGCGGCCCTGTTCGAGCGCGCAGCCGGCGGTGATCAGCGCCCCGCTCTTCAGCCCGGCCTCGACCACGACCACGCCCTGGGCGAGGCCACTGATGATGCGGTTCCTGGCCGGGAAGTTGCCGCTGCACGGCGCCGTGCCCGGCGCGAACTCGGACATCACCGCACCCCGCTCGCGCACGGCCGCGGCGAGGGCGGCGTTACGCCGCGGGTAGTCCACGTCGACGCCGCAGCCCAGGACGGCCACCGTGGGCCCGCCCGCCGCCAGCGCCCCCTCGTGGGCGGCGGCGTCGATGCCCGCCGCCAGCCCGCTCACCACCGTCACGCCCGCCCGCGCCAGGCCCGACGCGACCTCGCGCGCCACGCGGAGCCCGTAAGGGGTCGCCGCCCGCGTGCCCACGACGGCCACCGCCGGCCCGACCGGCAGGGCGCCGCGCACGTACAACACCGGCGGCGGGTCGTGGATCCCGCGCAGCGCCGCCGGGTAGCCGGGGTCGCACAGCCTGACCACCCGCGCGCCGCAGGCGGCCGCGGCGGCGGCGATCATCGCCGCCCGCCGGCCCGGCCCGCCCGCCTCCGCCCGGGCGCGCTCCAGGGCGTCACATGCGGCGGCGTCGAGCCCCGCCGCCAGGAGCGCGGCGCGACCGGCAGCAAGCGCCCCCGCCGCCGACCTGAAACGCGCCAGGAGCCGCAGGAAGCGCACCGGCCCTATGCCTGGCACATCGGCCAGTTCGGCCCAGGCGAAAAGCTCATCCGCGCCGCCGGCGGATACCGCCGGCGCGGCACGTGATATTCTGTCCTCGCCCGCGTGGGCGGTATCCGCCGGGGTCGTCCCACCCGCGGTCATTCCCGGGTCCGGAATCGCCGCACGCGGAACTCGGCGCCCAGGCTCTCCGCCAGCCGCTTTGAGGCTTCAATGTCCACGCCGGGCCACTCGACGACCGAGGCGACCACCCGCGGCAGGTGCGCCGCGCAGCCGCGGATGAAGTCGAGCACCGCCGCGAACGCGCGCTCGCCGTACGGCGTGCGCGTGAGGCGGGCGTAGGTCTTGGCGTCCTGGGCGTTCAGGCTCACCGACGCGACGTCCACCGCGCCCTCGAGCGCCGCTGGCACGTCGCGGCCCAGAAACAGGCTGGCCAGGCCGTTGGTGTCAACGCGGATCGGCACGCCATAGGGCCTGAGCGCCTGTGACACCTCGATGACCACGTCCAGGCGCAGGAGCGGCTCACCGTAGCCGCAGAACACCACCTCGCGGTAGCGCCGCGGGTCGCCGGCGGCGGCGATGACCTCACCGGCCGCCGGTTCGTCGCCGTCCAGCCACAGGTGGTGCCCGCCGACCCCGTCGCCCAGGCGGCGGATGCAGAAGACGCAATTGTTGATGCAACGGTTGGTGATGTTGAGGTACAGCGAATCCCCCAGCTGATAGGCGATCACCGGGCAACCTCCCCCGCCGCCCACCACAGCTTGGCCTCCGGGCGGCGCCACCCTCCATTTTATATCACGGCGCCCGCGAGGGCAACGCCCGTCAGGAGCCAGGGATGACGCCGCGCGCCAGCCGGCGGCCCCACGCCCCGGCGGTCTCCAGCGCCAGCTGGTCGTCGACCATCTCGCCGCGGCGGTAGGCGATGCCTGACACCTCGCCCACGAAATCGATCTTGAGGTAGCGGAACGACCAGCCGATCATGGCCACCAGCGGCCCCGCCGCCGCCGGGTTGCTGTCGGCGCGCACGTGAACCAGGAAACCCTTCTTGCCGCGCAGCCGCCCCTGCTCTTCATCGGAGAGGCACGCCCAGCGGTCGATGAACGTCTTGAGCTGGGATGACGGCCCAAACCAGTAAAGCGGCGTGGCCAGCACGATCACGTCCGCGGCGGCCATCCGCTCCATCAGCTTGAACGCGTCGTCGGGCGCCGTGCACGGGCCGCCCGCCTCCTTGCACGCCGTCCAGTCGCACATGGGATGGATGCTCAGGTCGCCGAGCCAGGCCTTCTCCACCTCGGCGCCGGCGTCCCTGGCGCCGGCGAGCAGGCGGTCGAGGAGCACGTCGGTGTTGCCACCTTGCCGCGGGCTGCCGAGCACCGCCAGTATCTTCACGCGCGTCACCCCCCGCGGTCGAAATCTGGCGCACCCCGATTCGGGTCGACCCGGAATCTGGGGCTAGATTCGACGGCCGGGCGGTCGTCTCCTTTGTCGCGTCCTACTGTCGCGCCCTCTGTCGCGTCCTCTGTCGCGTCCTACTGTCGCGCCCTACTGTCACCGTCCGTGGCGGCCCGGCAGCGCCACTCGCCAGCGGCGCCCTGTCTCTGAACGACTTTACTTCATTCGACTTGGCGAGGAAGGATAAACCGGCCGTGGGGTGAAAGGAATTCCTAATGGGCGAGTTTGTGGGGCGTCCTAGTAAAGCCGCGCCAGGCCGCAAGACGGGGGTGAGTGACGTGGTCGACCGCCCGGACGTGCTGATCGTCAGCACTCCCGCCGACCCGCCGTACGCCTATTCGGCCCTGGGGATCCGCTACCTGTCGGCGGCGCTCAAGCGCGCCGGCCGCCGCGTGGCGTGCGTGGACTGCTGCCTGCGCGACCTGAAGCAGGATGACATCATTCGGCTCATCCTGGACTCAGGGTGCCGCCTCCTGGGCATCAGCGCCATTGAACCGGGCGCCCTGGGCATCATCGACGGCCTCGGCCGGGCGGGCTTTGCGGCGCCCGTGGTGCTGGGCGGCCACTTCGCGACCTTCAACTACCGGGCGCTCCTGGAGCGCTACCCAAGGGTCACGTGCATCGTGCGCGGCGAGGGCGAGCTGACGTTCCTGGAGGTCGTCGCCGCGCTGCTTGACGGCAACGGCGCGGCCGACCTCGCCGGGGTCGCCGGCGTCGCCCGCCGCAGCGGCGGCGAGGTGGTGGCGAACGCGCCGCGCCCCCTCATCGACGATCTTGACTGGCTGCCCCTGCCAGACATGGATGTCCTGCAGGCTGACTCTGACCTGGTGGCGGGGTTCACGCTCACCGGCAGCCGCGGCTGCTTCGGCGGCTGCGGGTTCTGCAGCGTGCAGTCATTCTACGCCCTGTCGCCCGGCCGGCGCTGGCGGCAGTTCTCGCCCGGCCGCGTCGTCGAAGAGCTGTCCATCCTGGCCACCAGGTTCGGGGCGCGCGACGCCTGGTTCCTGGACGACGAGTTCGTCGGGCCGGGGGCCGGCGGCTCGCGGTGGGCGGCGGAGGTGGCCGAGGGGATCATCAAGGCCGGCCTCAAGCTCGCGCTGACCATCAGCAGCCGGGTGGACGTGGTGGACCCGGAGCTCTTCTCGTTGCTGAAGCGCGCCGGCCTGTCGACCGTGCTCCTGGGCGTGGAGAACGGGTCACCGGAGGCCCTGGCGCGCCTGACCAAGGGCACCACGGTCGAGCAGAACATCAACGCCATCCTGGCCTTCGCCCGGCTGGGGATCGACGCGCGATTGGGCTGGATCATGCTCGACCCGGCGACGACGCTGGAGGAGTTCGCGGCGAACCTGAACTTCCTGGAGGCCCTGGACCCGCGCCCGTACCACCGCATCAGCGTGGCCACGGCGCTTCTGTCGATATACCCCGGAACGCCGCTTGCCGAGACGTACTGCCGCCCCCGCGGGGTGCCGCTCGATGAGTCATTCCAGTACGCGTGGAAGTACGAAGACCCCCGCGTCAACGAGCTCGTGCGCGCCGCCCACGCGTGGCTGGACGGCACGGCCGCCCACCGCCGCGCCATCCTGGCGATGCACGAGGGAAATCCGCGCGACGTGAACGCCGTCATCTACGGCCACGAGTACGCCCGCGCGTACTACACCTTCCTCCGCCGCACCATCGAGTCGCTGCGCACCAGCGGCGCGCGGGCCAGCCTGGACGACATCGTCGCCACGCCCGCGGCGCCGGCCGAGCCCGGCGCACCTCGGGGCGCCGGGGGCGACGCTCACGGCGGGGAGCACACCGAGCACGGCGCGTAGCCGGCGGCGCGCGCCTGGCACGGCGTCTCAAACCAGATCAGGTTCTCGGGCAGGATGCTCGCCACGTAACGGCACCACGGGTAGTGGTACTTCTCGCCGTTCTTGCTGGCGGCGAAGTTCTTGGCCGGCTCGGGCGGGGCGGCACCCGACGCAGCCGGCGCCTTGTTGAAGGAGTACGTCGTGCCGTCGGTGGTGAGGACGATGGTGCCCTGCGTGTCGGTGCGGTACACGTTCGCCCCGGCGGCGCCAAGGCGCGCCAGCGCCTCGGGCGTCGGGTGCCCGTAGGTGTTGCTCGCGCCGACGCTGATCACGGCGTCGCTGGGCGTGGTGTGCTGCAGGAACGTGCTGCTGGTCGACGTGGCGCTCCCGTGGTGCGCCACCTTCAGCACCTCAACATCGGTCGTAATGCCCGCCTCACAGGCCGAGGGCAGGTCGCCCGTCAGCATCACGTCAACCTGCCCAACCGTCAAGACGCAGACGACGGAGGCGCTGTTGGCGTCCGCGGATGAGCCTGGGGCGGTGGCCGGGTACAGCACCCGCAGCGTCACGCCCGTCCCGACCGTGTAGGTCGCCGGGGCCCGCGCCACCTCGTACTGCGCCCCTGATGCGGTCACGGCGTTGAGGTACTTGGTGTACGCCGAGGTCGTGCTGGTCAGGCCGGGGTCGATGACGCGGCTGGCAGGCAGTGCGCCAAGGACGCCATCCAGGCCGCCGATGTGGTCTTCGTGCGGGTGGGTGGCGACGACGAGGTCGAGGTGGTCCACCCCCTGGGCCGCGAGGTACTGGAGCACCGCGCCCTCGCTCTTGTGCGGCCCGCCGTCTACGAGCGCCCAGCCGTCGGCGCCGGCGCGGATGAGGATGCAGTCGCCCTGGCCGACGTCAATGAAGTGGACCTCGGCGGCCGCTGTCGGGGGCGGCGGGGGCGGCGGGGGCGGGGGCGGGGGGGGCGGTGGCGGCGCGCCGGGGCTGGTCACCGTCACCGTGCGCGTGGTCCCGTCCCACGTCACGGTCGCGCCCAGGGCCTCGCCCACGAAGCGCAACGGCACCATGGTGCGCCCCGAGACGATGCGCGCCGGCACGTCGAGAATGTAAAGGAGGTTCTCGGAGCCGCGGGTCACCCAGCCCTCGACGTGGCCAACCTCCAGGCGCACCGTGACATCGGCGCGTTGCGCCGTCACCGTCCCGGTGGCGCCGTCCCAGGCGACCTCGGCGCCCAGGGCCTCGAATATCGGGCGCATCGGCACCAGGACGCGCCCGCTCTCGATCAGCGGCGGCACATCGCAGGTGAGCCGCACGCCATCGACGTAGGCCGCCACGTCGCCCGCAGCGCTTGACGCCCCGCCGGCGGCCGCGGCCAGCACCAGCACCACGACGCACAGCGTAAGCGCCGCCAGCGCCCGCCTCGCCCGACCCCGCCTGAACATCGCCCCTACCTCCCCGGCCGGCTATTTGCTGACCACTAGGTACTTCGCCCGCTGATCGCCATGTCCTGCCAGCGCGCGCCACGCCCGCACAGGTCATTCGCCCCTGTACCATAGGTCATCCGCCCCTGTACCACAGGGCATCCGCCCCGGCTCGTCGAAGTGGGACCACGGGGGGTGGCTCAGATGGCGCCGCGCTTCTCATACCTTGCGCACCTTGAGTGCTCGCGCTGCGGCCGGGAGGTGGCCGCGGACCGCCCGCAGAACCTGTGCCCGGCGTGCCAGGGCCCGCTCCTGGCGCGCTATGACCTCAAGCGGCTGCAATCGCGCCTGGCCCCTGGCGGGCTGGCGCGGCGCGGCCGCGCCCTGGGCATGTGGCGCTACCACGAGCTCCTGCCCGTGCAGTCGGCCGAGGCCGTGGTCAGCCTCGGCGAGGGCCTCACGCCGCTTTTGCCGGTGCCGCGCCTGGGCCGCGAGCTCGGGCTCGGCAACCTGCTCATCAAGGACGAGGGGCGGAACCCGACGGGCACGTTCAAGGCGCGGGGGGCCGCGGCGGGGGTCGCGCGGGCGCGCGAGCTCGGGGTGCGGCGGGCGGCCATGCCCACGGCCGGCAACGCCGGGGCGGCGTGGGCGGCCTACGGGGCGCGGGCCGGCGTCGAGGTCCTGGCGGCGATGGCCGGGGATGCCCCCGCCGCTGCCCAGGCCGAGGCACGCATCTTCGGCGCGCGGGTCGAGGTGGTGCCGGGCTCCATCGCCGACGCCGCGCGCGTGGTCGCCGGCGCGGTCGCGGGCGCGGGCGCGGGCGCGGTTGCCGCCGGGGGCTACTTCGACGCCTCGACCCTCAAGGAGCCCTACCGCATCGAGGGCAAGAAGACCATGGGGTTGGAGCTGGCCGAGGACCTCGGCTGGCGGGCGCCTGACGTGGTCATTTACCCGTGCGGGGGCGGCGTGGGCATCATCGGCATCTTCAAGGCGTTTGTGGAGCTTTGCGAGCTGGGCTGGCTCGACGGCGCCGGCGCCGCCATGCCGCGCTTGGTGGCCGTCCAGGCCGCCGGCTGCGCCCCCATCGTGCGCGCCTTTGAGGAGGGCGCGGCGGCGTCGCGGCCGTGGGACGACCCGCGCACCATCGCCGCCGGCCTGCGCGTGCCCAAGGCCCTGGGTGACTTCCTGGTCCTGGACGCCGTCCGCGCAAGCCGCGGCACGGCCATCGCCGTGACCGACGATGATATCTTGGACGCCCTGCGGCACACGGCCCTGGCCGAGGGCCTTCTGCTGTGCCCCGAGGGCGCCGCCGCCGTCGCCGCGCTGCGCCCGCTTCTGGCGCGGGGCGACATCGACCCCGGCGAGCGGGTGGTGGTGCTCAACACCGGCAGCGGGCTCAAGTACCCCGAGGCGTTGCGGGCGGCGGCCCAGGCGGCTCAGCCGGCCCGGGCGGCGGGTCGGACGCCAGCCAGCACATAGGGTCCGGCCGTGACACGGTCCCGTACGTCCCCCAGCTGCGCGACTTGCAGCCCCCGGCACACACGCGCTTGTAGTCGCAGGCGGCGCAGGCCCCGCGCACCAGGGTCGCGAAGTCGCGGTACGTGCGGAAAACGGCCGACGTACGCCATATCTCGCCCAGGTCCTGCTGCCTGACGTTGCCGGCCGCCTGGTCGTTGTATGAACAGGGGCTGACCGTGCCGTCAGGCCACACGCAGCATGCCGTCTTGCCCGCCCCGCAGCCGGAGAACTCGTCCCCCGAAAAGTCGGATTCGGCCTGGGCCAGGTCCGCGTCGACCAGGGCCAGGAGCGGCTCGACGCTGGCCAGTTCAAGCCGGTCCCGCAGCTCGTCGCGCCAGCGCACGAAATCCACCAGCACGCGGCGGTAGCGTTCGGGCGCCAGGGCCAGCGCCGCGTACTCCTGGCGCGCGCGCCCGCACGGCAGGCACAGGCGCAGGTTGAGGGAGCGGACGCGCAGCCGCAGCGCCAGGTCGACGATGGCCGGGAGCTCTTCGACGTTTTTGGCGGAGATGGTCGTCGAGATGCCGACGCCCGGCATGCCGGCGTCCTGCAGCGTGGCGATGGCCGCCAGGGCGGCTTCGAACGACCCGGCCACGCCGCGGATGTGGTCGTGGGTGGCGGCGTTCTGCCCGTCGACGCTCACCTGTACCATGCGCGGGCCGGCGGCCACGACCCGCCGCGCCGCCGCCGGCGTCACCAGGCCGCCGTTGGTGGGGATGAGCACGTTGACGCCCTGCCCCGCCAGCCGCCCGCATACCTCCGCCAGGTCGTCGCGCAGGAACGGCTCGCCGCCCGACAGGATGACGTTGAAGACCTTGAGCTCCGCCACGCGGTCGGCCAGCGCCAGCGCCTCGGGCGTGGAAAGCCCGTCCGGCACGTCGCCGCTGCGCCACGTGGAACAGTGGATGCAGCGCAGGTTGCACCGGCCCGTGAGCAGCCACTCGACCAGCGATGGTGCTGAAAGCTCGATCACGCCGCCACCCCCTCACGCGGCCGCGGGCGCCGTCAGCCCGGCCACATCGTTCAGCCGCTCAGCAGAGCCCCACCAGCCCAGACCGGGCCTCAGCCACGCGGGCGGCGGCCCGGCCGACCACGGCCAGAACCCCGCTGCCCGGGCCGGAACTGGTGAAGTCCATCCCGGTGATGGCCCGGCTCACGCCGGCGGCACCGGGGACGCCTCCGGCCGGCGCGCGGCGGAGCAGGGCCAAGAGCTCCTCAAACTGGTCAAAGAACGACTCGCGCAGGCGGGCGCCTATCGCCAGGAACTCCAGCTGCCGCGAAGGCGCGTCGGGCAGCGCGGCGCGGTCCATGTCCAGCAGCACGCCCTCGTAGCAGCCGTAAAGCGCGTTTGCCGCCCAGAACATGCCCTCCACGGCCGGGTCATTGTAGCTGAACTCGACCTCGCTGAGGTCAAGCGGCCGCCAGCCCCGTCCCTCGGCCACCCGCCGCAGCGGCGTGCCCAGGTAAAGCTGCAGGCGGCGCGTCAGGGCGTCCGGCGCCAGGACCCCGACCTCGCGCAGGAATCCGGCGTCGCCCTGGAGGCTCTCCAGCGTGGCGTCGAGGTGAAAGGCGATGAACCCCAGCTGGTACCTCAACCCCAGCGCATCGAGCGTCTCCAGCGCCCGGCGGTTCTGGGCCACGGTGACCCCCTTGCCCAGGTGGTCAAGCCCCGCCTGCGTCCCCGACTCCACGCCCAGGTAGACCGAGTGCAGGCCGTGCCGCCCCAGCCGCGCGAAGGTGTCGCGGTCAACGTCGGTGACGCGGCACTGGAACGCGAACGCCAGGCCCGCGATGCGGCGGCCGGCGAGCTCGGCGATGCGCACCGCGCGCTCCCGGCTGGCCTCCGGCGCGCCGCCCAGGAAGTTGTCGTCCACAAACCGGAACATGGTCACGCCAAATTCGCGGTGCACCTGCTCCATCTCCGCGGCAACGTTCTCCGGCGAGCGGGCGCGCCAGCGCGGGGCGCCCGCGCCGCGGGAGAACGCGTGCAGGCTGCAGAAGCCGCAGGCGCCGTAACAGCCGCGGCTGGAGCAGATGTTCGTCCAGCCGCGGCGGGCCAGGGCCGCCGGCAGGGTGTCGCGGTGCGGGAACGGCAGCCGGTCGAGGTCAAGCTGCATGGGGGGCGGGCCCAGCGGGGCCGCACCGTCCCGCGGCACGATGCCCGGGATGCCGTCAAGCGGCCGGCCGGCGGCGGCCCGCGCCACGTACTCGGGCAGCGTGTCGTCCGCCTCGCCGCGCAGGACCGCCTCCACCAGCTCCACCGGCGTGCCGCGCTCGGCCATGATGACGTCTGAGCCCAGCGACGCGAACTGGCCGCCAAGCACGATGTGCGGCGGCACCGCGCCTGCCGCCTGAAGCGCCCCCAGGTACTGGCGCAGGATGCCGTACGACCCCTGGCACAGCGTCAGCCCCAGGACCACCGGCCGGGCGGCGCGCACGATGCCGGGCAGCGCCGCGGCATCCACGGCCTCCAGGTTGGCGTCGACGATGGCGACGCCAAAGCCGCGCCGGCGCAGGGCCGCCGCCAGGTAGCCCAGGCCCAGGCACTCGCCGGTGAAGGCCTTGGCCATCGGGTCGTCGGCGTGCACCTGGACGAGGAGGACGTCAACCGGGCCCTGGGCGGGGCCGCTGCCGCGTGGGCCGTTTGGGCCGGTCACGCCGGCTCACCCTCTCTGAGGAAGCACGCTGGGTCTATGCCATCCGGGCGGCCCCCGGCTTCAAGGACCCGGGCGCGGCAACCGCCCAGGCACTGGTGGAAGTGGCCGCACGAGCGGCACGGCTCGCCGGCGCGGGCGCGCCGCAGGCCGGCCAGCTCGTCCGACCCGTCCCAGACCGCGCGCACGCCATCGGCCAGGGCGTTGCCGCAGCGCACGGGCAGTCGTGGGCAGGGGTAGACGGCGCCGTCGGATTCAATGTGCAGCATCGTGCGGCCGGCGGGACACGAGCCGAACCACGCCGGCCCGTACTCCTCCCCGGTCAACGGCACGGCCAGGGGGTCCTGGATCATCAGCCGCGGGCCGCCCGGGCGGCAGAGCTCGATGGCCCGCCGGTATGCGGCGCCGAGGTCCGGCCCGCCCAGGCCGCGGGGCGACAGCGCCCAGACCGCGGCCCCGAGGCCCGACACGTGGCGGTGGATCGCCGCCAGGTGCGGCGCCGTCGCGCCCGACACCGGCGTCACTATGGAGAAGTCCAGGCCGGCCTCCCGGCACGATAGCGCCCCGGCTGAGAGCTGCGGCGGCACGGCCCCGGCGTCCGCCGGCGCCCCAGGGGAGGGATAGAGAAACGATGCCGCGCCCAGCCCCGCCTCCTTCAGCGCGACCGCCGCCGCCGCCGCCAGCGACCCGGCGCCGGCCAGGAGGACGTGCGCCCGGCGGCTGGACAGCACGCGCACCAGGTCGGCCACCCCCGGCCCGCCGTCATCAAGCCGCGGTGGCGCGGTGCCATCCAATTGCGGCGTGCCGCCGCCCAACTGCGGTGACGCGCCGACGGCGCACAGCACGCTGAATATCAGGGCCCCGCAGGCCGCCAGGTCGCGCGCCAGGTCGAGGTGCCGCGCCTCAAGCCGCGGGGCCAGCGTCCACGATACCCGCAGCGGCGTCGGCAGGTGCGTTATGCCAAAGAGCTCGTCCGCCGGCCCCGCATCGGGCTCGTCCGCTATGTCTGGCCTAGGCATCCCCGCCGCCCTCCCCCGCCGCCGCGTCGCGCTCGTGGTCCGCCGCCAGCCAGCACATCGGGTCGGGCCGGGAGACTGTGCCGTAAAGCCCGTAGGTGCGCGACTTGCAGCCGGCGGCGCAGATGCGCTTGTGCTCGCACGAGGCGCAAACCCCCTGCACCAGGTCCGCGTACCGGCGGTACGGCCGGAAGACGGGCGAAGTCCGCCATATCTCGCCCAGGTCGTCGCGCCGCACGTTGCCGGCGAACTGGTCGGTGTACGCGCACGGGCTGACATCGCCGTTGGGCCATACGCAGCACCCCGTCTTGCCCGCCCCGCAGCCCGAGAAGTCGTCGCCCTCAAAATCAGCCCCGGCCCGGCTGAGCTCAGGGTCAACCAGGCACAGGAGCGGCTCGACGGTGGCCAGGTCAATGCGGCCGCGCAGCTCCTCGCGCCAGCGCACAAAGTCCTCCAGCAGGCGCCGGTAGCGCCGCGGCGTCAGCACCATGGCCGCATAGTCCTGCCGCGCGCGGCCGCACGGCATGCACAGGCGCAGGTTGAGGGCGCGCACGCCCCGCGCAATGGCCAGGTCGATGATCGCCGGGATCTTGTCCACGTTAAGGGCTGAGACCGTCGTCGAGACGCCGACCGCGGCCAGCCCCGCGTCCTGCAGCGCGGCGACGGCGCGCAGCGCGCCGTCAAACGCCCCCGCGACGCCGCGGAACGCGTCGTGCGTGGCGGCGTCAGGCCCATCCAGGCTCACCTGCACCGAAGACGGCTTGGCGGCAACCAACCGCGCCGCGGCCTCCGGCGTCACCAGGCAGCCGTTGGTCGGGATGAGCACGCTGACCCCCTGGCTCGACAGCCGCCCGCATATCTCGGCCACGTCGTCGCGGATGAACGGCTCGCCGCCGGACAGGATCACCGTGAACACGCGCAACGCCGCTATGCGGTCGGCCAGGGCGCACGCCTCGGCGGTCGTGGACTCGTCTTGCTCGCCCGCGCGCCAGGTGGAGCAGTGCCGGCAGCGCAGGTTGCAGCGGTCCGTGACCAGCCACTCCACCAGGGACGGCGTCTGCAGCTCGATCATGGCCCGTCGTTTCCTTCCCCGACCAGGCCGTGCTCGCGGAAGTAGGCGAGCGCGTCGTCCACAGCCCCGCGCGCCACGTCCTCCGTGACGTCGAACTCGGCCACCAGCGCGCGCACGATGTCATCCGGTGTGCGGCTGCCGTCGACCACGCCCCAGATGAAGGCCATGGTCGGGTTGATGACCCAGCCGTCAGTGGTGTTGACGCGGTGCAGGTACGTGTCCGGGTCGCCCGCGCGCTCCTGGATCACGAAAAGCGACGACCGCGCCATGTCGTCGACGGTCTTCAGGATCGCGGCGATGTCCGCGCTGGAGAGCTCGTACTGCTCGGCCAGGGCGTCCACGACCTCCTGGGTCATGCGCGGCTTCTCGCACGCCTCCCAGATCGCCGCCGCCGTCTCGTTCAGGTGGTAGACGGCGCGCGTCGCGGGGTTGACCAGCAGTATGCCATTGCCCTCCGTGCGGAAGGAGACGTTCGGGTTGCGCGCCAGCTGCGGGACGCGTTTGGTCTCCACGTCAGGCATCTTCACCAGCGGCAGAAGAGCCACCCCCCACGGGCGATGTGTTGAGCAGGAGATGGTGTCGGACGCGAGATGATGCTGGACAACAATGTCGGGCGGAAATGGCCTCCCGGGGCGGCGGGAGCCTCAGTTACGCCGGCTTACGCGTGTACCACGAGCGGGAAGCTCATGCAAGCGACGCAGGCGACCTTCTTGACCGAAGGAGCTACGAACTCCCTCTTCACGATCTCACCCCCTCTCGATGGGGGATCGCCGAGTGTCTGGTGCTTCACGGAGCCGCCCCGGGAGTCCCTTTCGAGCAAGCGTCAGCTCGAACCCGAAGCCCCGCCAGGTCGCGGGCGGCCTGCTCAACGCACCCCGCCGCCTGGCCGAGGATGTCCCCGACGCCGGGAACGCGCTCGGGGTCGTCGGCCGGCGCGCGGCCATCCGCGAACGCGCCGCTTGACGCCAGACCGCGATACAGCGACAAGAGGACCTCGAACTGGTCGAAGTACGCCTCGCGCACCCGGGCATTGATGCCGAAATACTCCAGCTGGGCCGCCGGGTCGGCGGGCGGGGTCATGCCGTCAAGCGCGGACAGCACGGGCAGGTATCGTTCGTACAGCGCGGGCACAGCGCGGTGCATCGCCTCCATCGCCGGGTCGGCGTAGGTGAAGTCCATCTCGCCGGGGTGCGCGAAGCGCGTCCCCGCAAGCTCGGCCTGGCGCCGCAGCGGCGTGCCCCAGTACAGGCGCAGCCGGTGCAGCATCAGCTCGGGCAGGAGCGCGCCGCTGTCGCGCAGGAACTTGACGTCGGCGGCAAGGCTATCCCAGGTGGTCTCGGGGTGGAACGGGATGAACCCGACCTCGCAGCCGACGCCCAGCGACTCCAGGGTCTCAAGCGCCCGGCGGTTGTCTTCCACGCGCGTCGCCTTGCACAGGTAGTTCAGCCCCGCCTGGTTCCCCGACTCCACGCCCAGGAACACCCGGCGCAGCCCGAGCCGCGCCAGCCCGGCGAACAGGTCGCGGTCGACCTCGGTCGCCCGGCACTGCACGCCGAAGGTCAGCCCGGGTATCTGTTGGTGGGCGAGCTCGGCGATGCGCAGGGCGCGCTCCTGGCTTCTTTGCCGCTCGCCGCCGAGGAAGTTGTCGTCGACAAACGCAAAATCGGTGTCACCATGGTCGCGGTGCACCTGCGCCATCTCGTCGGCGACCCCCTCCGGCGACCGCGCACGCCAGCGCGGGCCGCCGCCGAGGTTGTGGTAGGCGTGGATGGCGCAAAACGCGCAGCGCGCGTAGCAGCCGCGGCTCGAGCTGATCGCCGCCGGGGCGCCGGCGGCGCGGGCCAGCGGCAGGAGGTCGCGGTGCGGCTGCGGCAGGCGGTCAAGGTCGAGCTGCACGGGGACCGGCCCCGGCGCCGCCCGGTCGCGCAGGACGATGCCGGGGATGTCGTCGAGCGGCCGGCCGGCGGCGGCCCGCGCCACGTACTCGGGCAACGTGTCGTCAGCCTCGCCGCGCAGTATCGCCGTAACAAGCTCCATGGGCGTGCCGCGCTCGGCCATGATCACCTCGGCGGCCAGGGCCGGGAAGTGCCCGCCGAGCACGATGTGCCCGGGGACCGCCCGCGCCTCGGCCAGGGCGCCCAGGTAGTCGCGCAGGGTGGGGTACGCCCGCTGCCATAAAGATAGGCCCAGCACGGCTGGCCGGGCCGACCGCACCAGTTCGGGCACCGACTTCAGGTCAAGGCCGGCGAGGTTGGCATCGACCACGCGCACTGAGAAGCCGCGCTGCCGCAACGCCGCCGCCAGGTAGCCGAAGCCCAGGGGCTCGACGTAGAAGGACTTGGCGCCGTAGCTGCCGGCGTAGACCATGAGCAGAAGCACGTCCACCGGGCCTGACGCCGCAGGCGCCGGTCCATCATCTCGGCCGCGGGGACCCCCTTGGTTCACGTGCAGCCACCCCCCTGACCGGCGTTACCCCGAGAAGGCTGATGCTGCCTACTGCGGCGTCAAGTCCCCTGCCAGCGGGATCTGGAGCTACGGACTGGTCCGGGCGGGCCAGCCAGGGTGGATGTCCATACGTGATGGTTTCTCTATAAAATTTTACCTCTTAACCTTTATCGTGTCAAGATAGATAAAGGCTATATGGAAGGAGGATCCTGCGGCGCGGATGGCCACATGATGCGGCCCGGCGAGATGGATCCCCCCGGGCCGCTGGTCGGCTATGGCGCGTCCCGGCTAGCGCCGTCTTGAAGCCGCCGCGGACCTGGCCGCGGACCTGGCCGCGGGCGGGGCTGCGCCAGCGGGGGCGCCGGTCATGGCACTGTCCAGCCGCGCCGCCAGTTCAGCGGGGCTGTATGAGGTCCGTGCTGGCACGTGCAGGACAGGCAGGCCGGCGCCGTTCATGGCCTGGTTCACAAACGCGTCCCGCTCCCGCGTGCGGGCCGACCGGTGCGAGGCATCATCCAGCTCGATGGCCACGACCGGCGATAACGCCTGCTGGTCGCAGAGCAGGAAGTCCACGTGCTTGGCCTGGATCTTGTTCTGGTATGACTGCCGTTCCTCCTCACGGCCGGGGACGTACAGGAGGTCACCGATGCGCACCTTGGCGAAGACCTCGTAGCGACCCGCGGCGACGCCCTTCAGAACCCCGAAGAACGACCGTTCAGCCGCTGACAGGAACGGGGCCCGTTTCTTGTAGGGCAGACGCGCGCCGCTGGGGATGGAGTATGTACGCAGCAGGTAGCCGGCCAGGATCAGCACGGCGACCACCGCAATGATGATGAACGACAAGTTGCTCACGTTCGGCCTCCCTTCTTCCGGCGACTGGCGACAGCAGCAGACGACCCTGGAGCGGGCTTGTCGCCCAACTTCCGACACGATCCTACATTGCCAGCCAGTTCATGTCAAGGGGAGGGCGCCCGGCGGGATCGTGATGCGATCCCGCCGGAGCGCCCCTTTGGGATGCGCGGCGTCCGCCGCCGGTCAGATGCGCAGGCGGCCGAGCCGATCCTCGGCCGTGGCCCGCGGGCTGCCGGGGGTGCCGGCGCCCGCGCGCCCCATCAACTTGTCAAGCAGCGCCCGCGCCCTGGAGCGCCGCCGTTCCGTCTCCCCGCGGTCGACCCGCAGGCCGCGCGTAAGCACGTTGCCCTCGCGGACCCCTTGCGGAAGCCACCCCAGGGGCACATCGTAGACCTGGCCGTCTTCGCCGACGAGGACGGCGATGTCGCCCTCGATGCGGTCGACCACCGCCACCGCCTGGTTACCAGCACCGGGGAGAGGCGCGGCCGCGCACGGGGCCGCCTGAAGAAGCCACGCGGCGACGCCCAGGGCGAAGACGACAACGGCCAGGCCAGGCCACCGCCCGCGGGCGCCGCGGCGCCCCCTGGACGAGGACTGCCGGTCGCGGGCCGTTGCGCGGCGGCCGCCGTTGGGCGGCTCGATGCGCGTGGAACACATAGCTACCTGCGAACTGTTAAACAAACCATACACCCTCCTGATTATACTGGGATCTGCTGTGTCGCCCCACGCCCGCGGGCCCCTCATGGGCGGCCGCGGTCGAGGGCGCGGTACTGGATGGCCTCGGCGACGTGGGCCGCGCCAACTGTCTGCGCGCCGTCGAGGTCGGCGATCGTGCGCGCCACCTTCAGGATGCGCTCGCGGGCGCGCGGGCTCAGGCCGAGCCGGTCAAACGCCGCCGCCAGCAGCCGCTCGCCGGCAACGTCGGGCTGGCACAGGCGCTCGACCTCGCGCGCCGCCAGGGTGGCGTTGGGACGCGGGGCGACGATGCCGGCGGCGGACGCCCGTGCGTGCTGCAGCCGCCGCGCGGCGGCCACGCGCGCGCGCACCGCGGCTGACGACGTGTTGGGGGCGGCGCGCGGCTGGGCGAGCTCGGCGTACGCTGGGCGCCGCACCTCGACCACGACGTCGATGCGGTCGAGGAGCGGGCCGGAGATGCGGCCGCGGTAGCGCTCGACCTCGTCGGGGCTGCAGCGGCACGGCCGCACGGGATCGCCGAGCCAGCCGCACGGGCAGGGGTTCATCGCCGCCACGAGCATGAACGCGGCGGGGAAGACGGCGGCGGAGTTGAGGCGGGACACGGTTACCTGCCCGTCCTCGAGCGGGGTGCGCAGCGCCTCAAGGCTCTCGCGGCGGAACTCGGCCAGCTCGTCGAGGAACAGCACGCCGTGGTGCGCCAGGGTGACCTCGCCCGGGCGCGGCGGGCGCCCGCCGCCGACCAGGGCGGCCGACGACGCGCAGTGGTGCGGGGCGCGGAAGGGGCGCGCGGCGACGAGCCCCGCCCCCGGTGGCAGGAGCCCGGCGATGCCGTGGATCATCGTGACGTCGAGGGCCTCCTCGCCCGCCAGGGGCGGCAGGATGCCTGGCAGGCGGCGCGAGAGCATGGTCTTGCCCGTCCCCGGCGGGCCGATGAGCAGCAGGTTGTGCGCGCCGGCTGCAGCGACCTCCAGGGCGCGGCGCGCCCCGTCCATGCCGCGAACGTCCGTCAGGTCGGCCTCGTCCCCTGCCCCGCCGCCGGCGGCCTCGCCCGCCGTTGCGGGCACCGCCGGTGGCGGCACGTTCCGCCCGCTCACTGCCGTCACCGCCGCGCGCAGGCTGGGCACGCCGTGCACCGACAACCCCGCCGCCAGCGCTGCCTCACCGGCGCTATCCGGCGCCACCAGCAGTTGCCGCCGCCCCGCCCGCCGCGCGGCGATGGCCATCGCCAGCGCCCCGCGTACCGGTCGCACCGCGCCGTCCAGCGCCAGCTCGCCGAGCCCCGCCCACGCCGCCGCCGCCCCCGCCGGCACCTCGCCCGCCGCGGCGAGGATCCCAAGCGCGATGGGCAGGTCAAGCCCCGGCCCCTCCTTGCGCCGCCCGGCCGGCGCCAGGCTGACGGTGATGCGCCGCACCGGGAACTCGAAGCCCGAGTTGCGGATCGCCGACCGCACGCGCTCGCGCGCCTCGCGGACCGCGGCATCCGGCAGCCCGACGACGTCAAACGAAGCTGTGAATCCTCATAGTATATAGCCAGCGACCCTGCCGGGACACCTCACGTGTCTCGGCGGGTCGCTGTGTGCGCTATGACAACAAATTCAGCGGACGTTTATCGCCCTTTACCGTAGTTCTCGCCGCTACCCGTCTCTTCTGGCATTCCCGCGCCTCGCCCTGGCAACTTCTACCGCCGATGACCGCTGTCCGGCGCGGAGTTCGTTTGCAGTTGCGTTTGCAGATCAGGAAGGCACAAGAAACTTATTTCAGTCTCCCAGTTCGGCACGTACATAGCCCATTGTCGTCAACGTGGAACCATATGGTGCCGTCCTTTCTTGTGGATACAACTTTACGGAAGTTTCCCTTCTGATTCACCTCAAAACCAACAGGCACATGCCTAGCGTAGTAGTCGCCGCACGTTTCTTCGTCTCCAGCTCTCGCCGATATAACCACGAGATCGAGAAGTTGGTTTTGTTGGAGTAGTTTTGGACAATAGCCGGAAGCATGGCCGTGATGGGGCGCTACGAGAAAGTTAATACCGGCCAAAGTACTGGCCCATCCAATCTTAAGAAGCTGTTCCCAGCCAAGTGTTTCCACATCACCGCCAAATAGCCATTGCCACTTCTGTTCCTTGCCATAAGTAACTTGGACTGATACGACGAGACTAGAGTTATTGACAAATGATGCTCTAATCTGCTTCGCTTCCTCGGGAGTAAGGCCAAAGATAAGAACATCGACTCCCCATGAGGGCTGTGCTTGAAGTACCGTACGATCACAACCATCGAGCATAGCGGCACAAGTCTTGAAAGCTTTCGTCTGAGAATTCACGGGCTGAACCTCTCTCCATTGGTATTGTCGGCCCCAGACACGGGCGGGACGTAATGGGGTCTTGCCGAGAATCATCTGAGCCACGGTGGGTGTTCCGAAGAGGTTATCGATATCTTCAATATGATCGTTGTGCGGATGCGTAATAACGAGTCCGGCAAGAGGCTTACCATCAAAAGGCCTAAGGGAAATGTTATCGCGTATCCAGCTAGCAGGCGAGAAGCCTGAAGAATGTCGGCCGCAATCTATCATCAAGCCGTGTCCTGTGGGCGTTACGACAAGGCCGGCAAACCCGTGATCTACGTCAAAGATGAAAACGTCCATGCTCATGGACAATTCTCCTCCATTCTTGCTTGAGTCGACGGGCCCTCGCCTGCACCATGTTGCCTCTCGGCCAAGTACTCGAGCGCCGAGTAGTAGACAACCCTCCTCGACAGCTCGAAGAAGTACTGGCCGCGCAAGAAACAAAGGACACCGACGAGGCCTGATACGATGCAAAGCGCACCAAGTTGCCCTTTGCATAATTGAACCCCAAGAGGTAGCCCAACCGCCCCAGCGAAACCTAGTATCGTGGCCATCCCACAAAGAAGCGACAACGACCTGTTGAGATCCGCCCGGGCAAGAAATACTGAGTAATTAGGTATACGATTCCATACCAGCGAGAACGCCAGGTCGAAGCGAGCCTTCCTAAACTCCTTGGGCGAGAGCTGCAGTGCATAGTGCTCCCTCAGCGCAGCCTCTAGCCGACCACTCTCTGCGGGCGACATCTTGTCCCATACATCTTTCTTGGCCCGGAACCGACCTACTATATGCTTGGATAGCCCCGATACCACCTCACCGGCAACGTATGCAACTACTACCAGCACTGCGGCCGATGCCCATGAGGTGGTCCCGGCAATGAAGTTCCAGACAGGCCGGCAGACCAAGCCAGCCAGGAGCAACGCAAGGGTCCCCGGGAAGAGGATGGCGAAGAAGTCATACACGTTGAAGGGGGTCTTCACCCAGCCCCCTCCTCCCTGGTCAGGGATGGAACACCGTTCATCACCGTCCACCATTCGCCATTATCGCGCAGTCTCCTCCAACGGGGGTCGGGGAAGACAAGCGGGTCGGCGAATATCCGAGAGTGCTTGACCTCCGGCCATAGATAAAGAAACAGGGCCTCCGCTCGGTGAGCGGAGGCCCTTCAGTCGGTGATCGGGCCGGGCTACTTCCCCGCCACGTTCTTCCCCGTCGACCAGGCACCGGCCGCGGCCAGGCCCAGCGCCAAGCCCAGGATAACCGCCTGGTACCAGGGCGTCGCGTTCCAGAACGTGTACGCCAGGCCCAGGAGCAGCCCCAGGAGCACGGCTAGCAGGCCCGCGAACTTCGACGGGAAGCCCGCCGCCTTGATGAGCTGGACGACGGCGACGATGAGACCCAGGGCGCCAACGCCCGCTATCAGCTCGATGTCCATCTCTGTGTCACCTCCCTTCGGCGTGACTGCGATACAAGGATCAGCTCAGCACTGCCCGCCCGTCCACCGCGCAGGCCGGGGCCGCACATCGGCGTGAACGTGGGCGGGGTAAACGCCGATGCCCCCGAAGCCTGCCTTCTCACAGAGCGCGGCGAGCGCGGCCGGCCTACAGGACTTGATGTCGGCGGCCTCGCCCTTGAGGTGGCAAGAGTCGGGCGCGCCGCCGACCTCACGGTTGTGCTCAGGGGTGCGGTAGCCCGACGTGATGTCGATCGGGCCGCCGTCCAGGGCGCGCACGGCCTCGAGGCGGGCGACGAGCAGCGGGTGCACCATGACCTCGTGGGTCGTCGGGTCCTCGAGCTCGCGGAGGCTGAAATGCGGCGAAAGCTGGACGTGATTGAGCGCCGATGGGACGGCCGCGGCGGGGTCCCCCAGCAACGGGCCGGCAGTCAGGTAGCACGGCAGCGCCCGCGCACCGCCGAAAAGCACCTTGCCATCCCAGGCGATGGTCGCCGACCCGCCGCCGTCAAGCGCCATGGCGTCGAGACAGGCCAGCTTGTCCCGCAGGACCTCGGCCAGGCCTTGGAGGCTGAGCGCGGCGGCCACCAGGGCGACGACCATGCCGTCGGCGCGGATGCCCACCGCCGCTCTGGCCAGGCGCGCATCGGGGCGCAGGCCGCTGTACTTGCCCTGGGTGTGGGAGTTGCGCCAGACGACGCTGCCGCCGGCGAGCAGCACCGGGCCGCCGCCGACCACGAGCTCGGCCCCCGGCGGGTCGACCGCCACTGGCAGGATGGCTGCCCGGCCGCCGATCACCGCCAGGGCCGGCCGGCCCGCGGGCTGCCAGCCCCATTGCCCACTACTGCCACGCAGCAAGCCGCACAGGGCGCCGCTCTTGGGGTCGTAGAACGTGGCGGTCATGACGAGGCGGGCGCCAGCCGGGCCGACCGCCTTCGCCGCCACCATCGGCCCCCCAGGGGGCACGAACGCGCCGAGGTCGCTCGGTGCCGCCTCGGCGGCCCAGCAACGCGAGCCGGCCGCGGTGAACTCGGGGAGGAGCTTGGTCAACGTCATACACCTCTCCCTTGGATTCGCGTTACCCCGTCCTCGCCCGGGCCAGCAGTTCGGCCAGCTGTTCGCCCTGGCGGGCGGAGGTCTCGACCAACCGTTCCCGCAGTTCCTGGACGCACGAACTCATCTGGTTCAGGGCGCGCGTGTTGTTGTCGACGACAGCCGTCAGCGCCGCATCCTGGCCCTTGCCGTTGCGCCGGTCGAGGACCCTTGGAAGTACCAGGCCCAGCACGAAAAACAGACCGCCCAGGGCGAAAATGGCCAGGCCGTAGTCGGCCAGACCGGCGTTCGGCACGGCTGATCGCCTCCCCTCAACGTCGAAGGCCGCCCGTCCTGGGCGGCCCGATCAGGCATACTCGCGGGGATATTACACGCAGAATAACCGCGCATCCCACACCGGGCGCGGGCGCTTGACTAGGCGCCTTCCAGGAGCCCTACTCGCTCCTCCAGGCTGTCCATCCGCTTCGCGATGCCCTTCTCACCCGGATTGCCACCCGTGCCAGTTGCTCTTTCGAGCGCCTCCACTCGTCCCCCCAACGGGTCGGGCGGTATGTACTGATACTCATACCAGACCTCTCCCGTTGCAAGGTCCCCCATGAGTTGTGCCCGCTGGCCGGCTACGGCCTCGGGGGCGGGTAGTTGCGCCAGTTCTATTCCCCGCGCCCGCTCTCCTGGAGTGAGGATGTCGGGGCGATGATGGATGGAGCAGTAGCCTCCAGGACCGGGAAAGACGATGATCACGGCAGTCCCTCCTCTAACTAGTCAGCTTCCCGACCTTGCCGGCGCTGCCGCCGTAGTAGATGAAACCATCAAGCGCAGCCAGGCCATACATGGTGCTGCTACAGTCACCAGACGCAGCCGCCTTGGCCAAGTCACCAGCGTTTAGTTTCCAGGCGCTGGAGGTTGCATAGTCAGTGCGGTAGACGAAACCATCGCGAACAGTCAGGGCACGGACATAGCCGCCTTCGACGGACTGGCCAACCGTGTTCATGAAGGCAGGGTCGATCTTATAGACCGGCTCCGTTGCGCTGACGTAGTGGCCGCCGCTGTGGTAGATGTAACCGCCAAGAACAGCCAAGGCACGGATGTAGCCGCCGAAATTCGCGGACTCGTCGACTTTGACCAAATTGCTGGCGTTGAGCTTCCAAACCCTCTCGGTTATGCCGCCACTGCAGTAGACGTAGCCGTTGAGAGCGGCCAAGCACCAGATGTCGTCGTCACAAGCGGCGGATATAGCAACTGTAACTAGGTTGCTGGCATTTAACTTCCATACTTTTTGTTGTCCGCCACCGCCGCAGTAGATGTAGCCGTCAAGCACAGCTAAAGCGAGGATGGTGCCGCCGTAGTCGGCGGACTCAGCAACCTTACTCATGTCGGCAGGGTTGATCTTCCAGACTTTCTCTGTTGTCTGACCGCCGCAGTAGATGTAGCCGTCAAGCACAGCTAGGGCGCAGATGGTGCCGCCGTAGTCGGCGGACTCGGCAACTTTACTCATGTCGGCGGGGTTGATCTTCCATACTGTCCGTGTTGTGGCGCCGGCGCAGTAAATGAAACCATCAAGAGCAGCCAAGGCGAAGATGATGCCACCATAAGCGGCGGACTCGGCGACCTTGACAAGTCGACGGCGCGTGGCCACTGCGGGCATGACAAGTATACCCATTTCTCATCCCCCCAGGTCGCCGAGCAGGTTCCACGTGTTCACGGCGGTCTTGAGAAGCCCCACGACGCTATACTGGACGTAGGTTTTGACCAGACCGCCCCCGGATTGCAGTGTAACGCCGGCCGCAGGACTGACGGTCACCTGGCCCGCGCCCTTTTGGCGGACGAGGATCTGGGTACCGATAGGGAACGCCACGCTAGCGTTCGCCGGGACCGTAAGCGTCTGGGCGGTGGCTTTGTTCATGTCGATCAGCTTACCATCATCGGCGATGACCAGTGCGTAGGTATCGCCAATTTGTTCGTTGAACGAAAGATATTTCGGCGCGTCCACGTAATTCTTGGTCGCCGCATCGCCCGCCGCTGACGGGTCGGCGAATGCCGCCCTGCCGCTCGCATCTCGAACCACCATCTTGCTGGCGGTAGCCGTGGCGACGGCCCCATGGGCCGTGGTCAGCGCGGCGTGGGTATCAACCTGTCCCTTGGTCACCATGTCGTCGGCCGCGGCGCCGTCCGCAACCTTGGCCCGCCCCGCCGCGTCGCGGACGATGATGCGGCTGGGGGTGGCGGCCGAGGTGGCCGAGTGCACCGTGGTCAGGGCCGCATGTGCATTCAGGTCGGTCTGCACCGCATCTGCCTGCGCTTTCTGGGCGATGTCGTCCACCGCTGAGGGAGCAACAACCTTGGCCCGCCCCGCCGCGTCGCGGACGATGATGCGGCTGGGGGTGGCGGCCGAGGTGGCCGAGTGCACCGTGGTCAGGGCCGCATGTGCATTCAGGTCCTCGTTCGCTTCGTCATATTGTGTCTCCGCATGGTTGAGCCGCTCCGCCGAAATGCCTGGCGCGCCGCCGTTTTGCCAGGCCGGGTCGTTCTTCGTGTAACCCACGACAGCCCCTCCCCACTATACAGCCCGGCTGATGGTGTCGGTCCTGACGATCTGCAAGCTCTCGAGCTCAGTCTTCAGGTGCGACCATAGTACGCGGGCGATCAGGATGCCCGTGTTGGGCGCCGAAGTCGCGCCAGGGCCGGCAAACACGCCGATCTCCTCGATCTGGCCGTTGGCCTCAAATGGCGCGACGTAGCAGGTGGTCTGCACCTGGCCAGGTCCGTTGACCTCCTGTTTGGTCACCGCCTTGCGGGATGTCTCTGCGCCGAGTTGAGTGTCGCCGTTGGCCGGGGGCGTGCTCGACGACCCCAGGGCGATGTAGGCGATGGCCGTCGGCGGCACCACGTCGCCGGTCAGCAGGTCGCGCATGTAGTTCAGGCCAACATCGGTGATCAGGTTAGGCACGCTGATGACCCGCCGCCGATTCGCCGTTACGATCTCAATCTCGAAGGTGCCCGTCCATAGCAGACCCATGGACTCCAGCCTCCTCAAGATTGTCACCCGGCTCACCTCCTGTCAGCACGGGTACAAGATTGTCGACGGATAGAGCGTCTCCGACGCTACCGGGCACGCAAAAACGCTGACGGGCGTGGCCTCGGTCCAGCCGTACTCCTCCGAGGTCTGCACCAGGCGGATCAGCACCTGGTCCTCGCGGATGTTCTCGCGGACGACGAACGCCTGGCCGCGAGTGGCCAAGGTCTTGAAAAACTGCACCCACCCACCGACTGCCTCGCCGCCGACGGCCTTCACATCCCAGCGCCACAGACCCCCACCGGCGGCGGCAAGCTCGACGCTCTCGACCAAGAAGTCGCCGACCAAGGCGCGCTCGGACAGGGTAACCTCCAGGAGCTGGCCAGGGCGCAGGCCGGGCTCGAAGGTGTTGAACATGATGGTGCGCGACAATTTGGCGTAGCGCCGCAACTTGGCGTTGGCCGACTGTATCGCGGCGTCGAGGCTGCCAAGGTACGGCTCGTCCTCGGCAGCCTCGTAGTAGCCGGTGCCGCCCTCGGCGACCTTGCGCTCGTCGATGGCCGCTTCATCTGTGCTCAGCACCACGATGTCGAACCATCCCTGGTAGGTCACCTCCAGGGTGTCGGCGGCGCCCAAGGGCGTTCCGGCCCCGTCCTGGGTGAGGATGGGGTCGCCCTTGTTCCAGTACCAGTCGCAGCCGGTCTCAGCGCCCTTGATACCGATGGTCTGGGGCGCGCTGTTGACCGTGACCGTCGGCTGGGTGGCCATCGGGAACCCTACCACGAACGTCCTGGTCAGGCCGTCCCCCTTGAAACTCTCCACCTGGGAGTCGGTGAGGTCCTTGCCAGCCCTGATGTACTGACGGTTCCTGTAACCCTCGCGACCATCGATGACGACCAGGTCATTGACCAGGTCGTCGTCGTCGAGCGCCCAGGGCGCCTCGTAAGTCGCACGTTCGACGAAGTGCAGGACCTTCCCGGCGTCGATCCACCAAGCGAAGCCGGCCTTCTCGGCCAGCGAGTCCAAAACGTTGGTGGCCGGCACGTAGTTGAAGACGGCCTCGACGACCTGGGGGCCGTCCTGGATGGTGGACGGCGCGCCCTCGGTGACGCCCTCGGCGCCCAGGTACTTGGTGACGAGGTCGCGCACGATGTCGCCGGCGAGGGTCGCCTGGTACGCCTCGCTTACGATGCGGCGGTCGCAGAGCTGGTGCCAATCACAGCACTCAACGCCCAACACGCGGCAAGGCTTGGCCACGCCCGGGCGGCGGCGCTCGATGCGGTCGATACTGCCGCCGAACACCGCCGCGCCGTCGAGGGTCAGCTCGACGACCTGGCCGGGCTGCAGCGCGAGCGTGCCGTCGAGATCGCTGACCACAAAGCGCGCTGTGGAGCGCTCGCCCACGGCGTCCTGGACGCTGAGGGTGGCGAGGTCGACGACGTCGGTCCTGTCGGCGCCGGCGATCATCACCCGCATCGCGCTCACGCCGGCACCCCCTTCAGGCGCAGCTCGCGCACCAGGTGCGGCGCGGTCATGCGAGCGATGACCCGCCCGTCGAGCTCAACGATCATCGTGACCGGCCCCGCCTGCAGCGGCGCCACGGCCTGGCGGATGATGCCCAGGAGGTCGCCCAGGGGCGCCACGACCTCGGGCCGCGCCCGCGGCGTCTCGGCGATCCAGGCCAGGGTGGGGCTGTTGAGGATGCCGCCGGCGGCGTATGCCGGCACTTCGTCCGACCATTGGGCGACCTTGTTCGCGGCAAACATGGACTCGGCGACGGACAGGTCCACGCCCTGCCTCGTGGCGATGGCGGCGATCTCGGCCTGCTCGTCGGCGGAGTACTCGCGCTTCGCCTGTCGCGGGATGTCAAGCCAGACGTTTTTGCCGCCGGCGCCCTCGACCAACAGCCTCACCCGGTCGCCCTGGATCACCAGGTCCTTGAGCGCCCCGACTTGCTTTTCGAGCGCCTCGGTCGTCGCGGTCGTCGCTATTTGGAACTCAGCCTGCTCGATCTTGAGGCTCAGCAGCTCGAGACGGAGCTTGCGCGCCTCCTCCGAGTCGGCCCCAAACGCCTGCTCGACGAGCCTGAGCTTGGCCTCGAGGTCGGGGATGGCGGCGGCAAGCTCCTGGAGGCGCTCCTGCTGGTACGCGAGCTCCCGGGTGAGCTTGGCGGTCTCGGTCGCCGTCGTGCCCACGGTGAGCTGCCAGAGTTTGAACGCCAGCTCGGCCTCGCTGCCGAGGTAGTCGAGGGTGGCCAGTGTGGCGTCGACCGCCTTTTTAACCTCTTCGGGGATGAGCTTGAACACGCTCGCCGCCCGCAGGGCCGCCTCCCGCGCGGGTGCCTCCCAGCGCCCCATGAGCTGGAGCATGCGGTCGAACTCGAAGCTGGCCGTGTCCGCCATGTCAGTGAGGGCCTGCTCGATGTGCGACGGGCTGTGGATCCCCATCGCGTCCTTGAAGCCCTGCCAGATGCCCGAACCCAGGTTCGAGGCCCAGGACGCGAGCTGCGCGGGCAGGCCGCAGATGTACTCCCAGATGCGGCCCGGCAGCTCGCGGAAAAAGCCCAGGGTGGCGGTGATGGCGGCGACCGCGCCCTCCTTGATCGCGTCCCAGTTTCTGACAACTGCGAGGACGATAGGGCCGAGGGGGCCCGCCAGGGCAGCCAGGAGGTACGGCCCCCACTCTCTAAAGAAGGCCTTGAACGCCACCCACGCGCCGGCAAACCAATCGGCGAAGGCGGCCCACGCGCCCTTGAGCCAGTCAACAACACCGGCGGTGACCTCGCGGATGTGGCCCCAGTCGTTCGTCCACGCCGTCGCCACCAGGGTCACCACGGCGGTCAGGGCAAGCAGGGCCCAGCCGATGGGGCCCATGCCCACAAAGACGGACTGGATGCCCGCCAGAACGCGAGCCAGGGCAGGTATCAGGCTCTTGGTCATGATGCCCGACAAGATCGCCTTCGCCGCGCTGACGACCACCACCGTCTGGGCGAGAAGGCCGAGCACGACGAGGACCGGGCCGGCGGCGGCAGCCACGCCGGCCAGCACGAGGATGGTCTTTTTGGTGCCCTCGTCAAGCTCGGCGAACTCGACGACGAGCGGCTTGACATAGTTATTGATCAGATCAAGCAGGACGGGCGTCAGCACGCCGCCTACCGCTATCGACAAATTGGCGAGTTCGCTTTTCAGCTGCGCGAACTGAAAGCCCGCGGTCTCGCTCACCCTCGCGAAGGCTTCGGCGAGCGTGCCCTGGGAGTTCGTGATCTTGCGCGTTACCTCATCAAAGGCGCCGGCCTGCGACCCGGCGGTGCCGAGCACGCCGGCCAGGGCGCGGACGTTCGGGATGACCAAGGCCAGGCCCTCTTCATTGCCTTTGAACGCCGCCACCAAGTCGATCAAGGTGGCGGTGAGCCCCTTCTCTTTGATGGAGATACGCAGGTCCTCGACCGTCAGCCCCACCGTCGCCAGGGCCTCGCCGGCCTCCTTGGACGGCTTCAGGATCGTGGTCAGCACGCCGCGGAGCGCCGTGGTCGCCTCTTCGGCGTCGACCCCCAGGCGCGTGAAGGTCGCGATGAATCCGTTCACGTCGGCAAACGACACGCCCACCTGGGCTGAGATGCCGATCACGCGGCCCAGCGAGCCTGAGAGGGCATCGGCCTCCATGTTGCCCTCGCGCACAGCGGCGACGAGGATGTCCGCCGCCTCGCCGGCGCTGAGGTTCTCGGCGCCGTAGGCCGCCATGGCGGCGGTGAGGGTGCGGGCGATGGTGGTCGCGTCGCCGAGCCCGACCGCGGCCGCCTGGCCCGACGCCCTCACGACGTCGAGGGCCTCGGCGCCGCGCAGGCCGGCCGAGGTGACGGCGTACAGGGCCTCCGCCAGCGCCTGCGGCGTCTGACCGACCGCCGGCGCCAGCGCGCGCAGCGAGTCGGCCCACTCGTTCATCTGCCCCTCGGCCACGCCGGCGAGAGTCACCAGGCGAGTCATCGTGGTTTCAAAGTCGGTCGACAGCTTGACGGCCGCACCCGCCGCTAGGGTCAGGGGCAGGGTCACCGTCATCGAGAGCTGCTTTCCAGCCTGGGTCATGCGCTTGCCGATGTCGTTGAAGCCTTTAAGTAGCTTGTCCTCGGTGGTCTTGATCGAGGCCTCGGCGCTGCGCAGGCCCTGATCGAACTTGTCCAGGCTTATGCCGAGCTCGGCCCATATGGTGCCCAGAGACGACATGGCAAGCCCTCCCAGGCGGAAGGTGGAGCGACCACGCACGGAGAACTGCCTGCGCTGGAGGTGATACACCATGAAGCGACCGATCAGGAAGGTGTTGCCGACCTTGCTCTTGCTCCTGACCGTGGCCGTGGCGGCGGGGTGCAGCTCGGCGCCCACGGCCACAAGTGAACCGACCAAGAAGCCAAAGATCGCCACGGTCGAGGACATCGTGAACGCCTTCGAGAACTCCGGCATCCCTATTGCGTGGGTCGAGGTCTACACAGCCGAGACGGACCCGAACGAACTGTTAGGACGGCCTGGCCAGTACATAGCCAAGGCCAACTGGGCAGATGACCGCCTGGAGCAGAGCGGAGGAGACCCCAGGGGAGGCACGGTGGAGCTGTTCAAGTCCCAAGGTGATTTGCGGAAGCGCAAGGAGTATATAGAGACCGTGATCCAGGCCTTTCCACCCTTGGCGGAGTATATCTACGCCAAGGGCAACGCACTCTTGCGCCTCGACCACGGACTCACGCCGGCTCAGGCCGCCGAATATCAAGAGGTTTTCGAGAGCCTTGACTTCTAGGCCGCCCATCTCACAGGATGTCCCCGAACCCTGAGCCGGCGTTCGGTGGGCGACCTCCGTTGTCGCCAGCCTGCAAGACGATCAGCGCCGCTTCGTCCACCCAGAAACGCTCGAGCCCCGTCAGGCCCACGAGGTACTCTGACGGGGCTCGATTCCACCTCGCCGCCACCGCGACCAGGCGGCGGAAACCGTCACTCGCCGCGAAAGGACTGCAACTCCTCGACCTTGCCAGCAACGGCGGTGAAAATCGCCATCTCCTGGGGCAACGTCAGGGGCACGATGGCGGTGATCTCGTCAAACGTGGGCTGCACCAGCGCCTCGCGCGCGACGGCACCGAGGACGGGCAGGAGCTTCTCCAAGGGCGGCATGGCGACAGCGGTAACGTTGGGCGCCGCCCCGCCCTGGGCCGCCGCCAGCAACGGGTTGCCGATGCCCGATGCCAGCAGGTGCGGCGTCAGGTCGATGTGCCGCACCATCACACGCAGGGTCGTGCCGCGCCGGAAGCCGGGGATCTCGATCACCTCGGGCTCTGCCTGCGCGCGGATCTCGTCCAGGGTGCTGGCGGGAGCGATCGCGGGCTGGTCGATGTTCGCCACCTCATTTCACGCAAAATATCCGCCGCCCCGCGACGCCGCCTACTGCAGCTCGGCCGGCAGCTCGGCGACGAACTCCTTGCGGTACACGCCGCCCGACGTGGACGGGTTTTCGGCGCACCACAAGGCGAGCTCGGGGGTGCTCCATTCAGCGTCTGAATGAGTCACGTTGCCCACGCGCCCGCGCGCGAACGCGAAGGTATACAGCAAGTAACCCTCGAGCTCGCCGCGGCTGCCGTGTGACTGGGCGTAGAGCTCGACCTGGAACACGGGCGGCGACTGCTGGTCCTCGATGGTCGGAGCTTCCCAGCCGGTGATGCGGGTGTCTTCCTCCTCGCCCTCGACGACCTCGATGAGCGTGCCGCCACCGATGAGGACCAAGGCCTGGGCGTCGAACCTGGCGTCCTTGACGCCCAGGTTGACGCCGACGACGGTGTCAGGATCCTTGACGTAGGTCAGGACCTTGTCGCCGCCCCTGAGCTCGCCGGCCTTGCCGCCGACGACCTCCGCCTCGACACTCACCTCCTGGGCGGTTTTGATGCCGTAGCGCGTCGGGCCGACGGGCATCGTGCCGTCGGAGTTCAGGCCCGTAATCACGAGCCCCCGCACGCCACGGATGTAACCCCTCTTGTTCTGGGCCAACTGGGCCATCTATCGCGCCTCCCTCTTCCTACTTTTAGGCCGCGGCCGCCGCGCCGGCGGCGCGACCACGGCCGGCTGCGATTCGACGTACCTTGCACGCTCCAGGGCGGCGGCCAGGCCGGCGGGCATCGGCGGCGCGTCCGCGCCCGCGACCAGCCGGTACTCCGTGCCGTCGGGGCCGCGAATCAGCCTGCTGACCAGCGCCCTCATCGCTATACCTCGAACGCGCCGACGGTGACCGACGTGACGGCCGAGTAGGTCACCGCCACGCGGCCTGACGAGTTGTTGAAGCGGCGTGGGTCGAAGGGGCCAACGAGCCGTTCCGCGCCGGCGGGGACGCTGACCGCGACGTTGTGGTCCACGCCCTGAGAGCAAGGCTGAACCGAGTCGATGGTCGCCGTGATCGGCGCCGCGCTCGCGTTGTTGATATGGAAAAACACGCGGCCGCCGTTGGCGAACTGGTCGCCGTCCTCGTCCGCCGCCACCAGGCTGGGGCTCAACCCCGCCGGGACGATCTTCTGAACCGCAAGGGTCGCCACGCTCATCCGCCCCTCTCGTTCAGGATGGCCGCCTCGAAGGTGACCAGGCGGCCGATGAGACTCAGCTCCTCGTCCACGAAGTCCCCGCCGCCGGGGACCCAGTCGAGCCTATACCGCCCCGGCGACGCCTCGTGGCTGTCCTCGACCTCGACGCCGTGCAGGGCGGTGATGACCGCCGCCTCCAAGGCGTCCAGGGCCACAAACGATGCGGGATCGTCGTACAGCCGCACCTCGACCGGCTGGGTGCCGGCGTAGGTGATGGCCGCGCTGCCCCGGGCACCTGGGACCTTGACCGTGACGTACGGCTTGGCGGCGTTGGGCGGCGCGACGAACGCCTGGTAGGCGCGGCCGCCCAGCGTGCTCACCTGGCCGCGGAGCCGCTCGATGACCGCCCGCCGCAGCATCGGCCTACTCCCCCTCCCACAGGCGCTTGTAGGTCTGGTAAATCTCCGGCACCGCCGCGTCCAAGGTCGGCTTCAAAATCGCGTACTTGCCATCGCGCGCGAGCTCCAGAAACACGCCGTAGCTCATGGTATGGCCAAGCGCGATGAGCACCTTGCTGCCCGCCACATACGTCGAGCCGGTGAGGCCCCCGCGCGCGTGGCCGGTATCGTCCACCCATGGCGCGTTGACCTTGGCCTGCGCCTCCAGGGTCCCGGCCCAGACCTGGGCGAGGGCGATGACCTCGGCCCGCCGCCGGGCCGCCCAGTCCCGCAGGTTGCGCGTCACCTCGTCGGCGCCGGGCACGTCAGGCGACCTCCTCCAAAACACAGTGCAGCGCGTAGACCTCGCCCCGCCACAGGCGCGGAGTGACCTGGCGTACCCGGTAGCGCCGCCCCGCGGCCTCGAACGCATCCTCGACGTCGGAGCCAGCTTGGACGTCGGCGTCCCAGGGTGCCAGAAGGCCCAGGGTGGCCAGCCGGGCGCCGGCGGCCTCGGTCAGCAGGACGCGCGGCAGCGTGCCCCGCCCCTGGCCAGTGTAGATGCGCCCGATGAATGGCGCCGGCGCCGACTCCTCCTTGAGCCGGCCGCCGGCGCCGTCGTCCACGAGACTGACCCGCTGAATCGAAACCTCGACCGGATCCTCACTGATCGCCTGCTGGTTTGCCGCGCGCAGCGCCTCCAGGGCCCTCATGTGTCGTACCCCAGCAGGCGGCTGACGTCGGCCGCCGTCGCCGTCGTCCCCAGCACGTCAGGCGGGTCAAGCTCCAGGGCGCGCGAGCCGGCCCCGGCCACCCTGTCGGCGTAGAGCCGTGCCATCGCCAGGCAGTGGTCGCGGTACTCCCCGATGCTCACGAACTTGAGCTTTTGGTCGCCGGCCTGGTTTTCCTCGAGGCCGCCGCGCTCGCTCATCGCGCGGGCAGCCTTGCGCGTCCAGCCCTCGGCGGCGGCCGCCGGGAGGCTCGCGGCCTCGGCCAGGAGCTCGTCGATCTCCGCATCCGAGAAGCGGGTGCTGTCCGCCGTCCCGTTGGTGGGGATGGCCTCATCCAGCGCCCGCCTCAGTGTCGTCCTCAGTTCAACCGTGGGGGTCACGTGTTGTCACCCCCTCTACGCGGGCAGGGTGATCTCTTCGACCGCGTTCGCCGGGCTGGCCACCAGGCCGCGCCGCGCCCGGCCGACGATGGCGTTCTCGATCAACCGCGTGATGTCAGCGCCGCCGGCGTCCACGCGCAGGTCGTGCTTGACGAGTTCGCGGAACCACCTCTGGGGCTCGATGAGGTAGGCCTTGCCGCTGTTGCAGCCGTCGTAGGTGTACGTCTTCTCGCCGACGGTCACCGACCACCCGTCGTAGAAGATCAACGTATCCACCTGCGAAATGGCGGGATAGATCGTCCCGCCAATTTGCATCCGCTGCAAGCACTCCTCGATGTCCCAGCGGTTGGCCGACTGCGTCAGCAGGATCGTCGGGCGCCTGGGCGCCCCGGTGTCGACGTGCTTGTCCTGGCTGGCGTGAATCAACGCCGCCTTGATCGTGTTACGCAACTTCTCGAGCTGCGTCGTGCCCTCGGCGCTCGCCGCCGTCTTGTTCTTCGCGGCGTAGGTATACGCCAAGACGGGGTTCAGGTGCAGGTAATTGAGCAAAGCGTTGTACGCCTCGCCCATGGCGCGGTTGTTCTCGGCAACCTCCCAGGTTTTGTCGTACATTGTCATGTCCTCGGTCCACTGGAAGCCGGCCGTGTACGTGATGATGGGTACCGTGTCCTTCACACCGATTTTGCGTGTGCCGAATTTGACCTCCTCGAGCTCGGCGTGCGCCAGGAAAATGACCCGGGAGCCGATGAACGGGGTCACGTCAACGTGCTCAGTAAAATTGAGGTCCTCCAGCCGGCGGTAGATCGGCTGGTAGAGCAGGGGCACGGTCTCGCGCCCCAATTCCAGGTCGATGACCGTCTTCTGGATGATCGACTCCAGGCCCGCCGGCGTGGTCAACATCTCGCCGATGGGCCGCGCGAAGTCGAAGACCTCCATCTCGCCGGCAATGAGCTTCTTGGGAACGGTGCGCTCCTTGCCGTCGGCGCCGATATACGGCACCGCGGTCTCGATAGTCTGCTTGCGCCTCTCGGCGAGCAGGCCCTCAATGCTGATAATTCGCACAGAACTCACCTCCGTGATTACGTTCTCGCGACAGGCGACCGCCCAGCTACTGGGTGGCTATCAACCCCGCGGTCTCCAGCGCGGCCAGCAAGTCGTTGAAGTCGGCGACGATGCCTGCGACATCGACGGCGGCGCTGTCCGCCTGGTGCACCGCCACGCGCGCGAGGGCGGTGTCGGCGTCGGCCTGTGCGGCATCCGCGTTGGCATCTACTTCGTTGACGGCGACCACCAGGTCGGTCTTGACGGTGGTCGTCAGGTTGGCCAGGATGCCGATACTCGCCAAGGCAGTGTCGGCATCCGCTTGCGCCGCGTCAGCAGCCGCCTGCGCGGTGTCGGCATCCGCCTGAGCTGCATCTGCGTGGCCGTCTACCTCGCTGATGGCACCGACCGCACTGCCCTTCTCGGCGGTCGTGAGGTTCGCCAGCGTGCCAATGCCCGCCAGCGCGGTATCGGCATCCGCTTGCGCCGCGTCGGCGTCTCCCTGCGCCGTGTCGGCGTGGGCATCAACCTCGTTCACGGCCGCCACGCAGGAGCCCTTGGCGGTCGTGGTTAGGGAGTCGAGCTCGCCGACGACGTCGGTTTCGACGCTGCGCATGAGTGCCACGAACCGGAACCAGATGACGTCGTTGGCATCTTTCGCGACCGTCACGACGCCGCAGTACGGGCCGGCGCCGGCCACGGTCGTGAACCGCACGTTGACAGCGTCCCAGTAGACCTTGTCACCGACGGCGAAATTGTCATCGGTGTCGATCTGGGACGTCTCGATCTCCGCGTCGTCGATGGCCAGGACGACCTCCGCGGCCACGAGGCCCGCCGGGACCGTGTTGCCATTGACCGAGGTCACGAGACCGTCGCTGTTTGTAACGATGCCCTGGACGGCCATGCCCAGGACGCCGTCCAGGAGCGCAAACTGGCCCTGAATGATCGTGGTGCTCACCGGCACCGCGACCCTGACGGACTGGCCGTCTGAAACGCGCCTACCCACTCGAGCTCACCTCCAGAATTTACTTGCCGGACCGCGCCGGCTAGATCGCCGCGCGCCGCGCCTTCAGGCCGTTACCGCCGTCCTGTGCGTGGTTGTCGACCAAGGGGCGGATGAGGGGCTCGCGGAACAGCCCCGCGACAGCCTTCTTGACATCGTCGGACCCCAACATCTCGCCGACGGCCTTGCGGATGGCCACTTCATCAGCGTTGTCCGCCACGCGCAGCATCCGCATGACGAGCGGCCGCGCCGTCTCGGCGACGACCATTTCACCGATGACCTTGTTGATCAGCGCCTGGTGCTCGGCCCCCGCCGCCTTGACCTGCGTCTCGTGGGCGGCCTTCGCTGCCACGACCACGTCGGCCGGCTTGGCATCCGCGGCCAGGCCCAGGGCCGCGGCGATCTCGCCAACCGCCTTCGCTTGGGCTTGCAGCCCGGTGTACACCTCGCCGCCGATCTCGGTAGCGAGGTTCGCAAACGTCCAGCCCATCTCGCCGGCCACGACCTTGGCCGACGTGCCCGCCGCCTTCAGGGCGGCAAGGGCGTCCTTCAACGTCACAGGTTCTTTGACAGGATCCACCTTCAGCTCACCTCCAGGATGTTGCGGGGCGCCACCCGGGGCGGCCCCCGCCGTCTCGATGCTGTCCATCTCGCCCAGGGCCACCACGGCCGTCGGCATCCCCGCACGCCCCAGCGGCGTCCAGTCGATACTCAGGGCGTGGTAGTCGACCACCTGGGTCTCGCCACCCGCGGTGGCCAGCGTGGGCGCTCCGAAGATGCTGACGGTGCGCACCGTGCGCGCCCGTATCCAGCGCTTCAGGTCGCTGGCGGCGGCGTCCACCACGCCGCGGAAGTACGCCTTGCCATCACGCCAGGCCGCCCCCACCCAGTGCGTCACTGGGCGCGGGAACTCGTGGGCGACATCCTCCGCCTTCTGGTGGCCCAGGAAGCCGGGCAGACCCTGCTTCATCACCTCGCCCACGATGCGCTGCAGGGCGGCCGGCGTGTAGTTCCAACCGCGCTTCGAGCGCCCGGCTGGGACCTCGACCACGACCTCCAGAGGGTCGGTGTCCCCTGCCTTCAGGGCCGCCAGGTCGACGCCGGCGCCCACGGGCACGTCCTCGACCCGGACCTCGCCGGCGATTGCCGCCGTGAGGCGCACCATCTCGCCGTCCTTGAACGCCACCACCCCCACCCCTTTCCAGGCACGAAAAAACCGCCTCGCGGCGGTCGCTTGGAGCTATATGGCCTCGCTTCTACGCCCTACTTCTGCCCCAGTACCCTGGGCCCCAGCCCAGTCGGCGGCACGACCTCCGTCCCGCCCCGCTGGCTCAGCACCGTGAGCCCCCGCGGGGCGAAGCCGCCGTCAGCCGCGCGAGGCACGAAGCCCCTCGCCTGCGCCGAGTATTTCAGAACCGTTCCGCTCATCCCCGTCACCCCCCTTCTCGCCCAAGATGGTCAGCGACAGCCGCACCTGGGGCGGCTGGCCGGCGCGCTCGAGCACGACCAGGCGGTCGACCCTCACCTCGACAGGGAGGACGTCGAGCGCGTGGCGGATCGCACCGGCGTAGTTGCCGTCGGCGAGGGTCACAAACCGGGACTCATGCGTTGCCCTAACCATCGGCAATTCCATTCCCTTAGGCAGCGGAGGCGTGCCGCGATGCATCCATTGTCCCCCCAAAGTCAGTGCGTTGTCATAGGCGTCGTAACCCTCGGCACGCAGAAAGGGTCAGGCACTATGCCCGGCCCCCTCTACGCAAGACTCAAAGATAGCGCCTATTTTAGGTTCCCTGGAGTGGGCAAGTAGCTTGAAAGATCGCTAAGCAAGTGCTCTGTCCATTGTTCCGGAGTCTTGCTTAGGAACCTGTCGCAGAACTTCTTGCGTCTCTCATGGTACTCGTTCAGGACGGGGCGCAGGTGTTCTCTAAGCTGTTCCAAGGTAGCGCCCGGATAGCGCTGAATGAGCGCTGTCACGTGGCTGCGGGTCATCTGTACCTCACCGTCCAGCCGAGCTGGGTCTTCGGGCATGTTGTCATTCCACCTCCTTTACGAACCGCCCTTTGGCAAGCTCCTTCAGGTACTCCTCGCGCGACGGCGTCGGCTTGAGCCGGTGCTCGAGCGCCCTCACCAGCGGCTCGATCTTTTCGGCAGCCTTCAGCAGCTCCTCGACCTGACCAGCCGCCCCGGGGTCGAGCTTCCCTTCCTGGAGTGCCCCCTTGAGGACGCCCAGATCGCGCCAGCAGTCGTCGACCTGCTCGAGGGCGGCCACCTGGTCGAAGTACGACAGCGCGTGCCACTGCGCGGCCTCGGCGCGCAGGTGCGCGAAGCCCGCGACGACGAGCCGTATCAGGTTGTCGTAGAACTCACGCCGGTCGCCCACCTACATTCACCTCTGCCGCAGGAATAGCTCGGGGAGCAGGTTGCCGAACACGTACCGGCCGGCGCCGCCAGCCGGCGCAAACACGGCGTCGGTCTGGAACCCCGTCCTGATGCCGCCCCAGGTGGCCGAGTACGTCACCCAGACGTAGGGCCTGGAGCCGGGCGCGAGCTGCGGCATCTCGTTCGGCGCGAAAAAGCCGGCGCAGTCCTCGTCCCGATAGCGGTACGTAGCGACCTGGGCCCTGGGGTGCGTGACCGCCGCGCGAACCGCGGCGATGTACTGGTCCTTGGTCGTGCCCGCGGGCCACTGCTGGTCGCCGATGGTGTGCGTCAACCAGTGCTGCGCGTCCGACGGCAGCCTGGTGTTGCGTTCCAAGATCCGCCCTTCGTATCTCAGTCCAGCGAGCTTACCGGCCTTGACCGGCTGGGCACTGAACGGCGCCCCCGCCACGTGGCTGATAACCAGGTTGACCTCGTCAGGGGTCAACTTTGCCTGCTCAGCTATAGCCCGGCTGATGAGCGCGTCCGCCGGCGACCTCGCGCCACCAGGCGGGCCACCCGGGAAGCCGCCACCAGCACCGCCGCCGGCCGGCCCGCCGAAAGCGCCGCCTGGACGCGCCAGGAAGGAGCCCGCGTCACCATTATACCACGCCTCGAGCTCGGGCTGCGACTCCGGGTCGCGCGTCCAGTCCCGCAGGCGCTCGGCCATCGCCTCGGGTGAGTCAAACGCGGGCACCACGTTGCACATGCACTGCGGGTGGGGCCGCTGCGGCTCCTTGCCGCGCGGGTAGAAGCCGGGCTCACCATGCTCCGTCGTGGACGCCATCCTGTCGCACACGTCCCCCAGGGGGTGGCTGCCCGAGAGGCGCCAGTAGATGCCGCGGTAGCCGGGCGTCCCCCGGTTCGCCGCTATCATCCCCTCGTGGAACGCCGCGGTGATCTCGGTCCTGGCCAGCCGCATCGCCTCATAGCTGACGTCGGCCGGCACGCCTAGGCGCAACCGGGTCTCCGCCTTGTGCGCCGTCCACACCCCGGGCTGCAGGTAGCGCTGGGCCTCGCGGGCCATCCGCCGCGAGTCGAGGCCCCGCGCCACACCGTCCTCGACCAGGCGCTGCAGCGCTGTGCGCGCCCGCTGGCTGATGCGCCAGACGCGGTCGGAGAGCGCCAGGCCGTCGGTGCGCGTCCGCGACAGCAGCGCCAGCACCGCGCGCTCGTTGATGCCGGCGAACAGGCGCCGCACGTCGGCGCGCGCGAAGGTCCCGGCCAGGAGGTCCTCGGCCACGCCGGCCGGGCCCGCCACGCCAGCCTCGGCGCCTAGGTAGACGCCCCGGCGGGCGGCCTCCAGGATGCCCTGGTTGAGCTCGAGCGCGCGCTGCTCGAGCGCCTTCGCCAGCGCCGCGAGGTGGCCGCGGCGCAGGGTGCCCGCCGTCAGGCCCTCGATGTCGCGCCGCAGCGACTCGGCGGCGCGCCGGTACACGCGCCGCACCTCGGCGGCGGTGGCCGTCTGGCCCTGGAGGAGGCGCTGGCGGGCGCGCACAAGGGAATCGGCGTAGCTCGCCGACCCCGATAGGCGCTCAAGTTCTTCACGCCTGATGGCGGCCATGGGCTATTTCCCTTGCTGGAGGGCGTCGCAGAAGCCCAGCTTCGGGCGCTCCACAACCCAGGCGGGCACATGCCGCGCCGCAACGCGCCTCCACTGGCGCTTGGTTTCGCCCTCGCCGGCGCGAAAGTGGAAGGGGACCCGCGAGAGGACCTCGACGAGCTCAGGATCGAGGTATGGAAAACGCAGCTCGAGGCCCACGGTCTCCGCACTCAGGAGCAGGGGCTCCAGGTGCGCGCGCCACAGCTGCGCCCAGAAGCAGCCGAACGCGGCCGCCTGGTTCTGGTTAGGGAATCGCCCGCTGGGGTTGGCGTGCCACCAGTAGCCGCCCGCCAGCTCGTCGATGCCGTCGGTGGCCAGGACAAGATCAACGTGTCGCGCAAAAGCCGCCTGGCAAATGAGCCATACCGCCTCGTCGCCAGGGTACAGGACCGGGCGCCTAGCGATGGCCGCCCGCGCCTCGTCGACCACTCCTGCGCCGGGGACAAGGGCGTGATGCTCGATCCCCCACTCCGCCGCCAAGCGCACGGCTGCCACTAGGTCGGGATGCTCGGCCGAGGCGGCGATGGTGAACGCAACCACGTCGGCTTCGCGGCGGGCCAGAGCCAGTAGCAGCGAGGAATCGACGCCGCCGCTGAGGAAGACGCCCACCCGCGGCGCCCCGCCCACGGCCCGTCTGACGGCGCGCTCGACGGCCGCTTCCACCTCGGCGTCGGTCGGCACAGGCCCCCACTTGAAGACAGGCATGTCAAGCGCTTTAGGCTTCTGCATCAGACCACGCTACCTTCTGGCCCGGCTTGAGACCGGCGACTACCCACACACGCCGACCGGCGACCTGCCGGGCCACGATGCGGTAGGCGTTGCCGAGGTGGTCGTACAGCGTGTCTGGAACCTGAGTTGCACCCTCAACCTGCACCACGTGCAGCACGCGCTCGCCGTCACGCAGGTCGTCGACCGTGAACTCGGCCCCCTGCTCGCCGGGCCGGGCGAACAGCGGGCAGTGGTGCAACTCCTCGCGCACCTGGCGGCCCTTGCCCGCCAGGTGGTGAACGTGGTGGATGAGGTATATGAACGGGTCCTGCGCACCAGCGAGGTCGTCCGGCTCAGTGCGCTGCTCCCCGGCAGCACCAGCATCCCCAGGCGGGGGCGGCACCGCCGGCACAGAGGCGGGCGCAGGCTCAAGCCCAGCCCCAGGTTTAACCCCGCTCGGCTCACCCAGCTCCTGCCCGTCCTTCAGCCGCTGGAGCAGGATCAGCCCGCGCGCGACGCGGCGCTGCTCGTCGTCTTCGGCGTCCTTGTCCAGCCAGGACAGCATCGAAGGCATGTACTGGCGCAGGGACTCGGCGGCGGCGTCCAGCGATACCAGGCCCGACTCGACGCCAGTGACCAGGCCCTCGACCAAGGTCTTGATGGTCGTGGCTACCTCGGCGTCGTTTTTCGGGCTGAGTTCGTCCCAGTCGACGTCGACTTGGTAGGTGTCCAGGGGCTGGTTCTCGACCTGGGCGCGCATCGCCAGGTATATGCTGGCGAGTTCGCCGTAGGGGTCCTCGAACAAACCGCGCTTGCGCTGTATCTTGCGCTCCAGGGGAATCATCTGCTCGGAGACGCTCGCCTTCGAGCTCGCCACCGCCGTGCCGAACGCAAATTCGGGGGTCTCCGACACGTCGACGATGCAAAAGAAGAGGAACTTCAGCAGCGTGGTGATGCCCGCGAGGCCGCTGTCGGCGGTGATGAACGAGACGTCCTCTCCCTCGCGCATGAGGAAGAGCTCCTTGTCAGCGAACTTGAGCTTGCCCCCCCTGGTTTCCTCGGCCGGGAAGTTGTCGCTCAGGAACGTCGCGACGTTCTTTAGGGCGAATTTGACCTTGGGCCTGGCGAACAGCTTGGCGCCCTGGGCGCTCATCAACATGATGTCGTGGTACGCCTTCAAGAACGGCTCCACAGGTTCGAGATCGCTGCAGCCGTAGACCAGGTGCTCCTCGGCCTCGTTGCGGACGTGGACCAGAGGGATGAACCCCCAGGGGTTGTCCTGCTTGCTGTTCTGCGCGCGAAGGTCGGCCGGCGCGCGGCCGTCGTACTCGATCTCGCGCGAGTCGGCGCGCAGCGTCTCCTTGACCGTGTACGCCGCCTGCTCACGGCCGTCCGCATCGACGATCCGCATCGGCGAGGTGATCACGACCTCCTGCCAGCCGCCCGTCAGGGGGTCGCGCACGGGCGCCACCCACTCCGGGGGCACCAGCATCAAGTCGAAGACCTCGCGGCCGCGGTCGAACTTGTCAGGCACGCGCACGATGCGGGCGAACACGTCGCCGTCTCTGAGCGCGTTGCGGTTTGCCTGCAGCAGCCGCCCCGTCCAGCGCCTGAACTGCGCCTCCAACGCCTGGTCGGCCTCGGGGTCCGCGTGCGTGAAACTCGGCGCGCCCATGAACCCAGCGGTGGTGTTGACGATGGGCTTCGCGAACCCCGCGCCTAGCTTGTACCCGTCTTCCGTGTTGGCATAGAGGGCACGCGCCAGGGTGTAGTTGACCCGCGTAGAGTTCAGGGTGTAGGGCACCCAGAACTGCCGCCCCCAGGCCATGACGCGGCTGTCGCGCAGGACGGAGATTTCGCCCACCACGCCTGCCGCCACGCGGGCCAGGCGCTGGAGCACGTTGGGGCGCGGGGTGCGCCGCAGGCTAGCCATAAAGCGATGCCCCCTTGAGCCTCTCTCTGGTCACCGGGTCGAGTGGGGCGCCGGCGTCGAGCATCAGCTCGGTTAGCGCCCACACCAGGGCGTCCATGCGGTCGGGCGACACCTCGCCGGGCGTCCAGGTACACATCTGGTCTTCCAGGGCGGCGAAGGTCCCGACGTGGTGCACGCGGCCCTGCTCGTAGAGCGCAGCGATGGGCTCGGCCCGCGTCTGCTTGCCCCTCGCCGCGTGGACCTTGGCATACGACACGTTCGGGTCGACCGTCCTGATCGTGAACTCGACCAGGTCGCCGCCGTTGTTTGCCTCGCCGATGACGCGGTCGGCGCTGAACTTGTTGTAGGCGGTCATTACAGCCTTGGCCCACTCACCGGGCGAGGCCTGCAGCGACAGGTCGTCCAGGACGTAGCCCTGGCCGTCAACGCCGCGGCCAGCGACGACGATGCCCGTCTCGGACGAGTCCTCGTCGCTTGTGGTGGCGGGGTCGACGCCCACGACGATGCGCACCAGGGTAGGGTGCTTGACCGCCCGCAGCTCGTCGATGCGTGCTCGTTTCCACAGCGCCCCCGGCGCGTCGTCGAGCATCTCGCCCTCGAGCTCCTGGCGGCCCAAGCGCGTGCCCTTGTAGCGTGTTACGATGAAGCTCAAGAACGGGAGCGCCAGGTTGTCGGCGTTGTCGAACGTCGACCCGCGCGTGATGACCGTGGTCGACGCTGCGCGCAGCTCGCGGATCGTCCGCACCGACTTTGGCGTGGTGGTCACGACCACGCGCGGGTCATCGCCCAGGCGCAGGCCAAGCATCAGCATGTCCCACGCCTCGGGGTGGCGCCACACGCCGAGCTCGTCCGCCCACGCGCCATCGTGCTGCGGCCCGCGCAGGCGGTTGGGCTCGTCCGCTGAATACGTCGTCGCCTGGGCGCCATTCGGCCAGGTCAACCGGCGCTTCGAGGGCTCGTACAGGGGGCGGCACCACGGTGGCGAGATCGCCAGGATGCCCGACTCGCCCTCGATCATCACGTCGCGGGCGTCGGCCGCGGTGGGCGCCACCAGCGCCAGGCGGCGGCGGCGGCCGGCCTCGACCTCGGTCCTGACCCACTCGGCACCGGTGCGCGTCTTGCCAAACCCGCGTCCCGCCTGCAGGAGCCATGCTATCCACGGCCCTGGCGGCGGGAGCTGGCTCGGCCGCGCCCAGAACTGCCAGTCGAAAAGCAGGGCCTCGGCCTCGGCGTCGCTCAGCTCATCCAGCAGCCGGGCGCGCTGCTCGGCGGGCAGCGAGCTCATCGATGCGGCTAGCGAGTCGGCTTCTAGCATCGTCCACGTTCACCTCGTGACGCTCAGTCGGCCCGCCGGCGAGGAGCTGGGCGTCCTGGAGGCCATAGTGCATGGCCCCCACCGCTGCGCGCAGCCACTGGGCGGAATCGCGGTCCTTCTCGCCGGGCTTGGCCATGAAGGCACGAGCTTCCTTGACCCCGTCCTCGGCCAGGCCGTAGAACTCGTCGACCAACTGCTTCAGCCGGTCGCGGACGTAGTCGCCGGCTTCTGCAACGGCCTGCGCGACGACCTTTTCCTCCAGGGCCTTGAGTTTTGACGTGCGGCGTTGCGTTACGCCGTTGCGCTGCGCCTCGCCGTTGCTGCAACGCTCCCTGTGCATCCAACAGCGGATCGTCCCCACAGGGATCGAGGTCGCCCGGGCGGCCTCCGCGGCCCCGATGCTGGCAGCAATTGCCATCGCCTTTGCCCTCTGGGCGGCTGAGTATTGCTTCGCGGCAGACATCGCCCTACACCATCCCGCTGTCGCGCGCCATCATGCAAAGCCCCTTGGCGAGGCACTCGACTTGGCGCTCGCTCAGTTCCAGCATGAAGAAATCATCGACTGCATGGATCGCCTCGTGCACCAGCGTTATTTCGGCCCGCGCCGGGCCGTAGGCGGTGGCGACTTTGATGACCTGGCCAGCGTGGTTGATGTGGCCGTAGAGCTCCTTCTCAGGGTGCTCCTTGTCTGGGACACGGTCGTGCTGCTCGACCTGAAAAACCAGGGAGCCGAGCTTCAGGGTCGTCGGCATCAGCACGGTCGCCACCTCCCCGCCCTCGCCAAATGAAGCTGTCAGGGTGTCTAACGCGAAGGAGGATCGTTGTCCTTCAGCAAGTTGTAAAGGTCGTCCGACACCTTGCCGCCGCCACCGCCGATGTATATCCCTTCGAGACCTTCCTGGGCCTTGCCGCCCACGTCGCCACCTCCTCCCCCGTCAAATGAAGAAGCGGCCGTCATCGGCCGCCCTCGCTTGCCCGCCCTTTTCGCTTGCCCACCCGCCTCGCGCCCACCCCGCCCCACCTATCTGACTACCATCATATCACGAAAAGCCGGAAAAAGTGTCTCAGAAACGTCTCAAAAACGTCTCAAAAGTGTCTCAAGATCGTCTCACGCCCCCTGGGCGACATTGGGACGGCGAGCCACCCCCGCGGCGTCGGCCGCCAAAAGGACCTCCTCGCGCAGCCGGTAGACACCGGCGCGGCTCACGCTCATGGCCATCGCCACCGCGTCCATGGCCATGTCCTCGAAGTATCGAAACTGCGTGAACGCCTTCTGTGGCGGGGTCAGGAACAACAGGAAGTACTCTACTGGCTTGACCCTGAACCGGATCTCCCAGCTCTCCTCGACCATCCGCGGCCGGTAGATGCCGACCATCGCCGTGGGGTCGTTGACGCCGCTGTCCTGGACGCCCATAGCCACACCCGCGCGCCCGCCGCGGCCGAACCGTCTTGGCGCCGGCATCGGCGGCTCGGCGAGGTACTCGACCAACCACTCGAGGCGAGCTGTCAGCCGCGGGTACTCGCGCAGCTCGCGCTCGATCTGGCTGGCTCTCACGGGGTCGAGCCTGGGCGTGGGGGTTGCCGCCGCCTCCGCCTCCATCACGCACACCTCCCCCGCCGCCTGGCGACGCGGGCGAGCCCGCGGTCGAGGCGCGCCAGGGTCATCAGTATGACGTGGGCCGCAGGCGACGGCGGCAGTGCCACGCGCCTGGGTGCATACCGCCGGGGACGACGCCGGCGACACGGGCGGCCCCGGTGGCGCGGCATGGTAGCGGCCGGCGGGCGGGGCGCCCCGACGACCTCCGCCCCAGGCGCCGCGACGACCTCGGCGACCGGATCCGCAACGGCCTCCGCAACCAGATCCGCAACCACCTCCGCGGTGGGTGCCGCAACGGCTTCCGAGTTGACCTCCATGGTGACCTCCGCAGTGGGTGCCGCCTCGAAGACGACGTCGGCCGGGGCGAGCTCGGGGGTCGTCGGCTGCGGCGAGGTCTCCGCCAGGGCGGGGGTCGCCGGCGCCGCCGCCGGGGAGAAAGCCACCCCGGCAGCGCCGGCAGGACGACGCGGCCATCGCCGCCTCGAGAACAACGGTGGCCGTATCTCCCGCGTGACGTCGCTCGTCGCCGGCCGCAGCCCACCCAGGCCCGGCTCCCAGGCGTCACCCAGGAGCTCTCGGACCACCGACTCGGGCATCCTCCTGCGCCCGTCGCCGCCCACCCTCGTTGCCCCCCAAAAGAAAAAGAGGCCCTTGGAGAGCCTCTGACGAGCTGATTCTACACCAAGTCGCCAGACCCTTCTTTGGCCAATGGTTCGGTCATTGGAGTGAAACGCTACAGACTGAATGCATTTGACCTATCAAGTACCCCCAACATCGTGTGGCACCCCATCTTTGCTGCTTACCTTGACGGCGCCCAGGTGTGTCACGCCGGCGATTCTGCAGAGCTTCTTGGCTACCTTATCAATTGCCTCATCATCCTCTAGTAGACGCCTGAATGGCACACGAGACAACTTGCAGATCTCGTCGATTAGCTGTTCATCATTGCTGCCCAACCAACGGTTCTGATATGCTGTTCTTGCAGCTTGGTCGAACTCCCGAGCATTCAAGAAGTATCCATCGATGATGGCAGACTCATAACTCGACAAACAGCCGTTCAGCGTCAAGCGATGCTCATACCACAGATCGGGGTATGCCAATACGGGGCTCGGTATGACGGTTGTGGGCTGCTCCTTTAGTAGCGCTTTTTGTCCTAGTACCGTATCTTTGGCGTGCATCAGCTCTATGCCTACCGCTTGCGCGGCACTTCTCATCACCCTCCTGTTTGTCCTGCAACTCTTGACGATATCCCACAACCAAGACGCCATAGCGCCAGCAGCCGCGCCCATGATTGGGCCAATGATCAACTGGAGCCAAGGCGAAGGGCCAGTCATAACTCGAAGGCTGCTTCCGCCGATCATCCAAAGGTCGCTCACCCATCCCATCTCCATTCAGGCAACCTAAGTGTTTGCTGGTCACATCCTTCTCTACTGACCTGTGTTACTCCTTTGCCGATATGGAAAAACCCCGCGCAGAGGCCTCCTCGAGCGCGGGGCGGGCTATTCAGTTGTGCGAGCTGCTCACCGTCCTCGTCTCCTCCTCCCTCATCCCCCCTCTCCCTCCTCTCCCTCACGCCGCGCTGGCGGCGGTCGCCTCGTCCAGCGCCACCAGGTAATCGAGCAACACGCCGCGCGCCGACACGACGCGCCGGCAGGTCGCCCGCGCCTCGTCCACATGGACCGACTTCTCGCCGCGCGGCCAGCACGCACGGTGGTACCACACTGCGAGCTGGTTGAACGTCACCAGGTACGCCTCGTCGCCTTCCAGGACATACTGGACGACGAGGAAGCCCGTGCCGCCGGCCCGGTCCCAGTCCTCCAGCCAGCGCAGCTGAAGGCCTGTCACGGCCGACACCGGCCAGCGCTGCTGCCGCGTCTCCTTGGCGTCGAACGCGATGGCGCGGCCCCTGTACACGCCTAGGAAGTCGACGCACGTCGGCTCATCCACCTTGGCGGTGATGATCTTGCCTGAGCTGCCGCGGATGGGCAGCCAGGCCGTGGGAACCTTGTGCACCAAGGCGATGCCGCGCTCGCGGTAGACCGCGTTGGACTGCTCGAGCACGAGCTCGAGGGTCCTGCCCCGGTTGGCGTGCGGCGAACCCAGGGTCGTCATGGGACTGACCCTCGCTCAGCGCCGGCAACAGCATCGCTGAACAGCACCGTCAACCTCTCGGCAAAGTCGCTCACGGCGGCTTTGAACTCGGCCGGCGGCTCCCACTCCCACAGGCCCTGGTGGCCCTGGGCAGGTATCGGCGTCACCAACTGCAGTGGGTTGGCCAAGTGCCAGGCGTAGCGCCCGGGCGTCCAATCACCGAAGGCGCGCTCCTGGGCCACGGCATCAGCGCTGGCGGCGTTGAACCCGGGCCTGATCTTGTAACAGTTGACGAGCTTGCAGATGACTACCACGCGCCCAAGCGGCAGGGCGCGCGGGTCGGTGATCCCGGCCCGCCGCAGCGCCGACCTGAACGGCTCCTCCGCGCACAACGCCCGGTGCTCCAGGCACAGGGCGGCGCCGGCGTGGATCGCCAGGAGACCGCGGTGCGCAGTGTACCAGGCGCGGGTCTCGAAGTGCTTCTCGCCGGCAGCCACGAGTGAGGCCCACGGCTGCCAGAGGGTGATGGCTTTCATCGAGGACGCCGGGACCGCCTGGTGCTGTATCGTGGCGAGGTTCATTTCGTCGCCGCCTCCTCTGTCGCCGCCGCGCCCTCCCCCGCCACCAGCGCGGCCGGCTCCACCGCGATCAGGCGCACCCGATGGCCGCCGCCGACGGGCTTCATAACGAGGAAGTCCGTCTTGGCGATGATGGCCTGCAACTCTCTCGCGCCGATATAGAGCCTGAGCCGGTACAGTGCGTCGTGGAATTTGCTGGCGCGCATCGTGTCCTGGCCATGCGCCGCGAAGATGGTCCGGATCTCGGCCTGGTACTGCTGCAGCTCCAGCGCGCCCTCCGCGACGCGCAACTCGACGCTCTTACGCTCGGCAAAGTCGGAGGTCCTGGCGAGGGCGCCGACGTGCTCCGCGATGTGCTGCACGCCCTGGGCAATGACCTGCAGCAGGTAGAGCTCGATGTTCTCGCGCGCCCAGTCCTTGCCTGGCGGCGGCGCCAGGTTGAACCTGATGATAGGCTCCTGGGTCATGCGTTTTCCTCCTTCGTCAAGGGGTCGTTGGGCGCGGTCACGGCGGCCGCGCCGTCGTCGTTAGCGGCCTCGCCGGCGGGCGCGCCGCCACTCTCCTCATCATCGCCGCCGTCGCCCTCCTCGTCTTCCTCGTCCCTCGGCGCCGGCCGGCCCATCATCGCGCACATCACGGGCGTGTCCCACAGCGCGTTCGCGGCCCACTCCAGGGCCAGCGCCCAGCGCTCCCACTCACCGAGGTCGTTGAGGATCGCCTGGAGCTTGGGCCAGCCGTCCCCCTCCACCAGGTCCTGCTCGTCCATGCCGAGGTCGTGGCCGCGTGCGCGCAAGAACTCGACAACATATTGGTTTTTCGCGTTGGTACGCCAGTCCCAGGCGACGCCGACGAGGATCACGCCCGCCAGGATCGTAAAGATGCTGATGGCGGCTGGATCTGGATCGCCGGTTGACCCCGCCCCGTCGGTCGCCTGCATAACGGCCCAGTCGTGGGCCTCCTTGGCCTGGGCGGCGGCGAGTTCCTCGCGCTCCTTCTTCACCTTCTCGTCAGCCGCAGCGATCTTGGCGTCCAAGCACTTGGTATCGAGGCACACCGGCGAGGACTCGTTGCCCGGGTACAGCATGACCTGCACGCGGTTGGCGCAGGCCGCGCACTCCGGGATGTCGCCAAGGCCGTAGGAGAGGTGCCGCCAGGCGTTACGGTCCTCGGGGAGGTCCTGGCGCTGCAGGACCACAACGCCTGTCGCTCCGAGCTCCTCCAGGTGGCTCTTTTCAGCCGCCGCCCGGGCCGCCAATGCCTCGTTCTCCTTGCGCTGCCAGCAAGCGACGTCGAGGCAAATGGGTTCCTTGATCTTGCTGCCCGAATACTGGGTGACCTGCCGGGTGCGCCCGCAGTTCGCGCACCCGGCGGCGTCGAAGTGGATGGCGTACTTGCCCAGGTACTTGCCTTTGTACCGCAGGAAATTGTCGATGGCCTCAGCAGCCCCGGCTACCGACGTTTTCTGCGTCTCCAGGTGGTGAGCCGCCCTGACGAGCATCTCCGGCGCCGGCTCCAGCACCAGCAGCGCCATCGCGTGCCCGGGGGTGAGCATTCCACGTGAAATGTGCCCCTGAACCTCTTCGGGGAGCTTGAGCAGCCGCAGCCGGTTGGAGATGTACGGCTGGCTCACGCCGATGCGCTCGCCGAGCTCCTGCTGCGTGCGTTCGTGCTGGTCGAGGAGTTCCCTGAGCCCCTCCGCTTCCTCGATGGGGTCGAGGTCCCGACGCACGAGGTTCTCGACGAGCTGCGCCTCGCGCGCCTGGTGCTCGTCCAGGTCGCGCAGCACCGCCGGTATGTGCGTCAGCCCGGCGGCCCTGGCGGCGCGCACGCGGCGCTCGCCGCATACCAGGACGTAGTGTTGGACGTTGGCCTTGACGTCGACGCGCACTACGATGGGCTGCAGCACGCCAACCCGTTTGATGCTGTCGGTGAGCTGCTCCATGGCGGCCTCGTCGAAACGCTGGCGCACGTTGCGGTCGATGCGGATCAGGTCCAGGGCGAGGTTCAACACTCGCGGCGCCAGCGCCGGCTCGTCGGGCTCGTCGGGCCCGGCGCCCTGGTCGCCCAGGACCTCAAGCAGCTTCGCTCCTTCTGCTGCCGTCATCTGATTCACGCTCCCTTCTGCTCGACTCGCTTCACGTCAGCCATCTCCAGCGCGTTGCGCAGGGCGCGCAGCTCCGGCAGCGTCAACCTCGTGAGGTTGTCCATCCGCCGCCCGGCGAGGTGCACGATCTCGCGCGCTACCTCATTCTTCGCGGTGCGCTCTTGCTTGCTGTTCACCCTCTCCTCCCCCTCCTTCTGATTCATGCCGCCTCTCCGCCGCCGCCGGCGGCCGCCACGACCCCACCCGCCTCCAGGGCCGCCCACACCGCCAGGCCCTCGCGCACGAGCTCGTCCACCCCGGCGGCCCAGCGGGGGTTGCTGGCGTAGCACACGCCGACCGCCGCGAGAGTGACGCCGTGGTAGTAGCGGCCCGCCGGCGTCAGGTAGTCCCCGGCCAGAAGCTGCGCCGTGGCGTCGACGCAGGCGGCGGGGTTCGCGAACGACCGCCCCCGCCTGTAGGGGTCGAGGTCGCCGGCGCCGTATCCCGACAGGTTGCACTTCTCGCGCGCCAGCCTCGACCGCCCCCAGCCTGACTCGTGGATGATGATGGCCGCCAGCACCAGGGCGTTGACGCCGTACTCCTCCTGCGCCGCCAGGATCGCCTCGGGGATGCCGTCCTGGGCCAGAGGCGTGCCGTGAAACCACGCCCTGAGCACGACCAGGGGGACGGCCACCGGGCGCCGCAGGTCCCAGGTGGCGGGGTCCAGGGCCCGGGCGCCGCGGGCGGTCAGGGGCGGCCGGCGGGTCGGCGGCGCCGGCGGCGAGGCCTTGGTTGCCAGGACGGGCCCGCCGGCAACCGTGCATTCGGCCCGCGGCGCCAAGGTGGGCGCTGGCGGCGTGGGTGGCCTGGGCGAGCCGGGCGACTGGGCCGACTCCAGCAGGGCCCGTCCTACGGCCGTCAGCAACACGATGGCCAGCAGCGTCAGCAGACACAGGGCTACTTGGCGGCCAGGCGTCCAGCGCATGGGGCTCATCCCTTCCTTTCCTGGGCGCCGCAGTTCCTCTCTCTCATCAGCCGCGCGACAGCCTCGCTGGCCTGCTGGCGGCGGGCCGCCGTGGCCTCGGTGTCGACCGCGAACGTGACCGTGAGCACATCTCCCTCTTTGGCTTCCGGCGGCAGCTGCGTGCGCAGCAGATTTTCCGTGGACTGCCTGCCGTCGGCCCAGGAGCATTCGACGACCGCCCACCTGCCCTCGAAGCGGTCAATGATGATGAACTGGGGCCTGTCCATGGTCGTCACTCCTTCCTTCACACCTCTCTTCACCGGCTGCGGCCGCTGCGAAGCTGGTAAAGCGCTGCCTCTCGTACCAGCGCCAGCCTGATCCAGTAGGGCAAGGCCTCGCGAGCCATGGCGCAGAAGGCGGCGTTCTCGTGCCACTTGTCGTCGGCCACGGTGACGGGGAAGGTCACCAGGCCGTTGTCGAGCGTCACGGCGATGAGCTTGCCCGCGTCATCAAGGTCAGCGGGATCGGGATTGGGCACCGTGGCGACGCCCACGACATTGCTGCAATCCCTGTCGTCCTCGCAGAACTCGTACCACGGCCCCGGCGTCGCCGCGTCGCAGATGGCCAGGTCGGCCTTCGCGTTGCGCGTTGCTATGCGGCGTTCAAGCCGGGCGAGCTTGACCTGGGGTGCGTCTACCATCTTTCAGCCTCCTCCCTGCTTCTGTTTGAGAGCGAGCAGCGCCGTCCTGTGCGCCCCGCTCCTGCACCGCACGAACCACACGCCGAGTCTCTGATGGAAGCGCACCGCCCTGGGGGACTTGCCTATCGCTTGCGCCGCCTCCACGACCGGCGCCCTGTCGCGCGAGAAGGCGTAGACGGCGCCGTTCCAGCCCTGGCGGATGCGCAAGCCGCCTTCTCGCGCGACATTGGCGCAGTTGCTCAACAACGTCAACGCGGTTGATGTAAGGCGGCTACATTGGCCTCCGCTGCCAGGGCACGGACGATCCAGTACCTCAGCGGCTCGGGCCCCATGGCGATGAACGCGGCGATGGCCGCCGCCTCGGTGAACTGCTCGCGCTCGCCCTTGCCGCCGCGGGGGTCGGCCCCGTGGTCGTACTCGATGCGGTGATGGGGCTGGTACGTCGCGTTGCTCTCCAGGGCCGACGCCATCTTGATGGTGTGGCCCATGACCGCGATCTCGCAGGCGCCGAACTCGTCACACTCCAGGCAGCCGCCCCGGTCGGCGCGCTCGTCGTCTTCACACGGCGCGCCGACGACATCGAGCTCGACCTTGTAAGGACCCGCGGGCACGTTGACGCACAGCGCCAGGTCGGCATTTGCGTCCCGCTTGACGTCCTTGACCTCCTTGCCCTCTGGCTCGTTCACGCTATCACCCTTCCTCGAAATGTCTTTTTGAGCTCATGCACTCGCTGCAGCTCGGCCGGCGTCCGCCCCGCCAGCCGCGCCACCTCGGCCGCGCTGTACACCATCGCCAGCGCGCCGCCTCGCCCCCACCGCCGCCGGCCAGCGTCGTCCACCCAGGTCTCATGATGGGCGTAGAGTATCACCTCGCCGCCCAGGGCGCCCGCTGCGATTGGCGCTGCCCCCAGTGCGGCCTGGAACAGCAGGTCACGCAGGGCCTCCCGGTGGGGCTCAAGCCGGGCGCGATACCCCTCCCAGGCCTCGGCCGGCATGGCGCCGGCCACCAGCTTCGCGCGCTCTGGGGCGCGGCGCTCGACGGCGGCGCCGGCGGCCCTGACCTCCTCCAGGAGCGCCAGGACCTCGGGGGCGCCGCGGGCGAACCACAAGAGGCGCGGCCACAGGCCGTCGGGGTCGCGGGCGGCGGCTGGGGGCGCCGAGGTCTCCTTCTTGCCGGACAGGATGTGACCGTATCGGCTCATGGCCCTCCGCCTTCCTTTCTATGGCAAGTCTGCCAGGCTTTATGTGCTACGTTTTTTTCAGCGTAAATGTAGCGGGTTTGTAGCACCCTTTGTAGCACCGTTTCGTCGCGTCACGACTGCATCCACAACCCCCCGCTACAACGCTACAAGATTTTGACCCCCATATAGGTTTTTGCGCAACTTCTGACCGGGATCACGAGTCGGGCGCCTGCTAAAGAACTTTGGACCCCAAATTCGCGTAGCGTTGTAGCACGCTCTCGGAAACCCGCGTCGCTACTAGCCGGAACCCCGCTACAAAGGGTGCTACATTTGCGCTACATGGACCCCGGAATTCCGTAGCACCCCACCTAGAAATAGGGAGGCGCGGAGCTGGTTTCGCGTTTTGCGTGCTCGGCGGCACGCGCCGCTTCTGCAGTCAGGGCACTTTCTGCCACTTCTTGGATACTGGGAATAGTTGTCTTGGCAAGGTCGACGATGCAACAGCGGCGCTGGGGACCGTCCAGGTGGCGGTTGGCTTCCCCGACATAGTACGGCTCATCCTCGAAATATTTGCGGATCGATGTGCGGTCAAACGGCTCGCGCCCAGTCCGCCGGCGGAAGTGGGTCGCCCAGACGTTGTAGATGCCGGGAAACCACAGGCAGAGCTTGTTTTCGTCGACGTCCACTTTGAGGTAGCGGCCGTCGAGCTCGCGCGTGGCCAGGAGCGCGTTGATGTCGTCCCAGAAGATGCTGAGGGCGTGCTCGCTCTCGGCGGCGCGGCGCACCTCCTGACACGCCTCCAGGACCCAGTGGATGAATCCCTCGTCCTGAACCACGACGGCTTCGAACGCACCGGCGCAGATCGCCCAGTTCTCGGCCGTCCTGTCGCTGATGTCGCGCTCGACGAGTGCCGCCTTGAGCTCGGCGATGGCTCGCAGGACCGGGTCGCGCAGCTCATCGTAGCGCGTCAGGATGTCACGCGTGATGGCTGAGAACTCTACGCAGTGGCGGTTGAGCCAGTTGAACTCGGCGCGGTTCCATTTGTGCGCCGAGAGCTGCAATGGCACCAGGCGAGTGTAAAGTCCGTTGTCCCTTGGCAACTCCTCGCCCGATAGTGCGACCGCCGCGTGAACGGCGAACCCGCGCGCTTGGAACGCGGTCGGCGTCCCCTTGCCTGAGAGCTGACGGTTATAGGCACTGCGGAAATACCCGTCCTTCATCGTCACGCGTGGCTCATTTCGATACTCGTCGAACCAGACGCCGAGGCCTGAATAGTAGCTCAGGGCCCGGGCGATGAAGTTTTGGGTGCTCTCGCTGATGCCATACCCTTCCGTCTCTATGCCAAAAAAGTGCATCAGCCACCTAAGATAGGTGCTCTTGCCGCTCTCGCGCTTGCCGTGCGCGAACAAGATTGGCAGGCACTTGTACTCGCGGAAGATGTCCTCACCGAACAAGCACGCGATGACCCAGCCCATGCCCACATAGGCCTCGTAGCCACCTACAGCGGCGCGCAGCCGGCCGGCAATGGCTACGGCGTCCGCCTTGTGCGCCGACAGCGCCGGGATGGCATCCTCGACTGGCTCATCACGCGGGCCGAGCTGCAAGCTCTGAGGCTTGTACCCCCGCGCGCGGCCGCCGCGTTCGCCCCCGAGCCAGACAATGCCGTCGGTGTCAGGACGGTAGAGGCGACCCTTGTACACGGCACAGTTACCGAAGAGCCACAAGTTGGGTTCAACGCGGCCGATACGGTCGGGCATGAGGATGAACTCACTGCTGTCGCGCAGGAACTCGAGCTGCCAGAGCTCGGTCAGGTCGTTCATCGTACCCATGAAGGTGTAGTTACCGTGGCCGAACGCGAATCGGCGGAACTCGTTCAAGCCCGCCATCTCCCCAGGGTCCAGGGGGAAGACCGTCGAGCGCTCCGAGTACTCATTGACAAACTGCACCATGCGGATGATCCCTTCAGCCGTGACGAACGAGGAGCGGATCTCGATCACGAAGTTCGAAATCACCTGCTCGTAGGTCTGGCCGCCCCTGGTGCGTGTGGCGATGTACTTTGAAAACTCACGGCGCACCGACAGCCTCGACTTGGCGAAATGGCGGTCCACCTGGCGGCGGACGACGATGCTCGCCTCGCCGGGCAGGCCGTCCAGGTACTCGCGCGGCAGCCGGGCGGCGGCGATCACCGCCTCGATGTCCCGGCGCGTGCGGCCCTGGGCCAGGGCGCCGTCGAGGTCGACCTTGCCATTTTGGCGCCACTCGGCCGGCAGCTCGCCGATACGGGCGACCAGGCCCTCGCGGCCCAACTTCCACGCCATGATGTAGGCCCAAGCTTCGGTGCCGTAGCGGTCCTCGGCTTTGGCCTTGTAGTTGGGGAGCGCAGGATCGCCTTTGTCCTCGCTGTCGAACACGATAGTGACGGTCTTGACGCCGTGCTCCTTGAGCAGCGCGACCAAGGCCTCGAAGTACCGACCGCCGAACGAGCTCACGCCGGGCAACGCGATGCCCGGGATGCCCCATTGCTGGAGCGCCATCGTTTTGAACTCACCCTCGCTGAGAACGACAGTTGCGGGTTGCTCCTTGAGCATATAGCGGCAATACGCTTGTATTGCCAGGCCCGTGAGGCCCAGTTTGTGCGGCCGGACGTGGTAGACCGCTCCTTGCTCGTCCAGGTACGGGATGATGACCCGGTCTTCAAGGAGCTGTGGGTTGTGCTGGCTGTGTCCGCTAAGAGTGACCATTAGAGCTGCGTTGAGAAGGGTAGCTTCACCAAAACTTGCTGCGAGTTGAGTGAGTATCTCTACTACGTACGTGCCACCGGAGCGAAGCCTGAATGTCTCGATGGTTGTTTGGGTGAATCCGCGCTTCTGTTTGAGCTCCTGCCGATGGGCATCCGTCAGGGTCAGGCGCCGAACGAACTCTTCGTACACCGCCGCCGCGTCCGCATCGCGCGCCGGGTCCGTCGCCTTGGACTCGGCGGCCGCGGGCGTCCGTTGCGCGGTGCCTGGGACTGATGCTGCCGCCGTCGCTGCCCCGGCCTTGGGCTTAACTGTCTTGGCAACGCGCGGCTTGGGCTCGGGCCTCACCTCCATGCCAGCCATCTTCATCACCTCGCGGAAGGCGGCACCTGTCGGGAGCTCGCGCACCTTGCCCACGAACGTGATGATGTTGCCGCCCTCGCCGCACTTGTGGCACTTCCACAAGCTGCTCTTGACGTTGATGCCGAAGTGCGAGCGGTCATTGCACAACGGACATGAGCACTGCTCGAGCTGATCCCCCCGCTGCCGGCCACCCTCGACCCCGGCGGCGCGGACGATGTCGATGATGTTGAGCCGTGGCAGCAGTTCCTCGAGCCGCACCCCCGCCCCCACCGCCCCCACCTCACCCTCGCGTCCTGCGACTACGGCCCGACTGGGAACCATCCGCGCGCGAACGCCAGGGCCACATGGGCGGCAAGGTAGAACATTGCCGCCGCGATGACCCACCAGACCCAAGCGGGCCGATTCCCGCCGAAAAGCAACTTATCGTCAAGCCGGTCGAACGCCGTGGCCCAGCTGCCTTTGGCCCCGCAAGGCTTGTCCGCCTCCGCCTCGGCCGAGGCCTCAGTTCGCTGGCCGTCAACGTCCACTTGGATGTTCATGCCTGGCCCTCCCCGCTGCAGTGGCCCGTCGCCGCCGTGCTCGTCGCGCCGGTGGCCGCGGCCGCTGGCTCCGTTGTCGCCGTGCACGGCCCGGTCGCCGTCGTCTCCTGCATGGTCTCGCCCTCCTTCTTCTCCTCGCCCCGCAGCCGCTCGGCCAGCTTCGAGTACCGCTCGGCGATGCGGTCGTTGTTGACCGCCCGCTTGATGGCCTCGGGCTGGCACACGACCACCAGGCGCTGGCGCGCCCGCGTGAGCGCAGTGTAAAGCAAATTGCGTTGCAGCATGATGTAGTGGCTGTTCGTCAAGACGACGATCACCGTGGGCCACTCGCCCCCCTGCGCCTTGTGAACGGTGGTGGCATAGGCCAGCACCAAGAGGCTCAGGTTGTCGGCGACGAACGAGACCTCGCGCCCGCCGTGCTGGTCCTCGAACCACACAGTCACGCTCGAGGGGTTGTGGCGCAGCCCGGTGACGACGCCCAGGTCGCCGTTATAAACGTCCAAATCATAGGCGTTGTGGACCACCATGACCTTGTCGCGCAGGCGGTAGCTCGTCGCGCCGGCGCGCACCTCGTCGCCACCCGGGACGGCGGGGTTGGCGAGGTCGCGCACGACCTGGTTGAGGCTCGTGACGCCGGCGACCCCGCGGCGCATGGGCGCGAGGACCTGGTAGCCCAGCGGCCCCAGGGTGGCGTGAGCAGTGACCGCCGCCTCGACCGCCCGCGCGGCCGCCTCTTCCTGGTCGGCGACGAGGACGACCTCGACGTCGTCGCCGGTCACGAGGCTCGGCACCTGGCCCGCCCTAACGAGCTGCGCCCACAGGCTGATCTCGCTGCCCGCCTCCTGCCGGTACGCGTAGTCGAGCTCGATTACAGGCACCGCGCCCGAGGCGATGACGTCGCGCAGCACGCTGCCTGGGCCGACCGAGGGGAGCTGGTCGGCGTCGCCGACGAGCACGATCCGCATGTCGGCGCGGCACGCGCCCAGCAGCCGGTCGGTGAGGTCGAGGTCGCACATTGAGACCTCATCGACGATCAGCAGGCCGCCGGGCAGCGGGTTGCTCTCGTCGTACCTGAACTCGCCGTTGACCCCAAACCCCAGCAAGCGGTGGATCGTCCGTGCCTCGAGCCCCGTCGCCTCGCCCAACCGCTTGGCGGCCCGCCCCGTGGGGCTGGCCAGGTGGATAGGCCGCCCGGGCTCGAGCTCGTGGTACGCCTGGCAGATGGCCCGCGTCACGGTCGTTTTGCCGGTGCCAGGACCCCCGGTGATGATCGAGACGCGCCGGCCCAGCGCCGTCTCGACGGCTACACGCTGGCGCTCGCTCAGCGTGACCTCCTGGGCGGCCGCGGCGCGCTCGACGGCCTCGCGCAGGGCGGCGGCGTCCTGGTCGACGGGGTAGCACTGCAGGGCCTGCAGCGCGGCCGCGACCCGCACCTCGGCGTCGCGCAGCCACATGGGGTAGATGGCGTGGCCCTCGCGCACGAGTTTGCCGGCCCCGCACAGGCGGTCCACCGCCGCCGCGATGTCGCGCACCCCGACCGCGGGGCCCAGAAGCTTTTTGCTGCGCCCCACGAGGTCGCGCGGCCGGAGGTAGCAATGGCCCTCACCGCTGGCGGCGTCCTGGAGCAGGTAACTCGCCCCTGCCTCGACCCTGAATGGGCTGTCGGGCGCGATGCCCGTCGAGCGCGCGATGACGTCCGCGCGTTTGAAACCGATACCCCAGACGTCCTCCGCGAGGACGTAAGGGTTCTCGCGCACGACCTCGACCGCGCGCGCCCCGTAGATTTGATGGATGCGCGCGGCGGTCGCCGGCGAGCAGCCCTGTGTGCAGATCAGCGCCGAGAGCTCCGCCAGGACGCGATTGGACGTGATCGCCCTGGCGATCTCCTCGCGCTGGTCGGGCGTCAGGCACTCGACGCGCTCGAGACAGGCGGGGTCTGCCTGGAGCTGGTCCAGGCAACCCTCGCCCAGGGCGTCCACGATGCGGCCGGCGCGTGCCGGCCCGACGCCCTCGGCGATACTCGCCAGGTAGGCGATGATGCCGCGGCGGTCGCTGGGCATGACCATCTCAGCCGCGGTGAACGTGAACTGGCGGCCGAACTTGGGGTGCTCGCGCCAGGCGCCGCTGAACGCGTACTCGTCGCCCTCGCGCGCCCGCAGCAGGTGGCCGACGGCGATCGCGCCCTCGGCCTCGCCGGGGCCGTCGAGGCGGAGTACGCAGTAGCCGGTATCGGGGTTGCGAAACCTGACCTGCGCGATGCGGCCGCGCAGCGCCTCGGTCGAGGTCTGCAGTGCCAGAGCCCCCTGCTGCATGGCGGTCATGGGGTTTCGCTCCCCGCCGCCGGCCGGCGGAACCGCCGCCACAGGAGAAACGCGCAGGCGGCAACGTCCACCGCTTCAGCCGGCGCCTCCGCCTGGGACGTCCCGAAGAGTTCAAGGACTTCGGTCCCGAGGCGGATCGTGTGCTCTTTAAGGGTCATATCTGCGTAAGAGTCGCCGTACTGCGGCTCCTTGGCCTTGATCTTGGCCGCCACCTCGGCGGCGAACGCCTCAAGTTCCTCCTTGAACGTCACGCCGCCTCGCCCCCCATCTGCTCCCTGGCCGCCCCGATGCGGCGCAGGGCCTCGGCGACGACCTCGGCCGGCAGCCCCTCGCGGCGGGCGATGTCGTCAATGATCTGCTGCACTTCCAAAAACGTTGCCTCGCCCTCGGAGGTCAGGAGCGCCAGGAATTTGCTGAGTTGCTCCTCGCGCGCCGCGGCCGCCTCGAGGTGCTCGCGCGAGAGGACCTCGTGTCCGGGCCGCGCGCATTTCACGGAAATAAGCTCGGCCTCGGCGCCCCCGTAGCCGATGGTGAGGCGGCATACCTGCACGGCGCGCTCGATCTCGGCGGGGTGCGCCGTCAGCCGGGCCAGCGCGCCGGGGTTGATGGCCAGGAGCTCGCCCCGCTGGTTGGCCGCCTCGAGGCGGCGCACGCCGAACCCGAGGTGCTCGTGGCCGACGACCAACACGTCAGGGCAGCGCGGGCTGGCGGCGACGTCGCGCAGGAGGGTGTGGCGCAGGTCGAAACCGGGCGGTTCCTGCAACAACATGCCGTGGGCGACCAGGATCGAGAATGCATCCGCCGGCCTATCCGTCAGCGCGTCCTCGGGGACGAGGTAGGCGCCGGGGCCGCGGTCGGTCTCGGCGTCATAGTTGCGCCCGAACAACAACACGCAGCCCAGGCCGTGGGCCGCGGCGTTGCCGTCGTACGGCTCGGCGCCCAGGCGGCACACTAGGCCCACCCGCTCCAGGAGTCCAAACGCCGACCGCGGCAGCGTCTCCGGGTTGGCGCCGTATATGTCGTGGTTGCCGGCGATGGCGTACACCCGGCAGGGCGCCTCGTGCAGCAGTGCCGCCAGGTCGCCCAGGGTGGAATACGCCAGCCCGGGCGAGTCTGTCACGTCCCCGGGAATGATGATGCCGTCGGCTTGGCCGGCGCGCGCCAGGGCGTAGGCCTCGCGCACCTTGGCGGTCAGCGACGCCTTGAAGTCGTCGGTGCGGGCGCGGGGGTTCGAGCCCCTGAAGTGCCAGTCCCCGGCGATCAGAAAGCCCAACTGTGCGCTCATGCCGGCGTCACCTCGCTTATCCCGCCCGCCTGGCTGACCCTAAAGGCGCGGTCGGCGGCCTCGGCCAGGGCGGCGTTGTGGGTCACCATGACGACCTGGCGGCCGGTGCGCTGCGCGTAGGCGCGCAGGAACGCCGCCAACGCCGGCGCGTACTCGGCTGAGATCATCTTGCCCGGCTCGTCAAGGATGACCGGCCCGCCTGGGCGCGGCCGCGACAGCTCCAGGAGCGCCAGGCGCAGCGCCAGGCTGACCACGTCGACGATGCCGCCGCCGCGCGCGTCCTCCGGGGCGCCCGCGACCTCGGTCTCGCCGTAACGCGACACCACCCGCCAGTCAGCCGCCGGCCGGCCGCCGAGGTCACGCAGCTCGATCTCGAAGCGCAGGCCGTCCTCGCCGAAGATGCTCTGCAGGGCCGCGGTCACGGTCTCTTCAAGGCGGCGCTGCAGCTGGATGCGGGCGAACTCGCTCACGCGGCCCAGGAGCGCCTGCACCTGGCGCCAGAGATCGACGGACTGGCGCACGCCGGCCAGCTCGTCCGCCGCCGCGGCGCGCTGCTCCTCGAGCACGGCGCGGGCTCCGCGGCCCTGCTCGAGGCGGGACCGCGCGTCGGCCAGCCTGAACTCAAGCTGCGTGCTGGTCAGCGCCATTGCTTGTCGCCGCCTCTCCCTCCTGGGCCTGGGGCTCGGCCAGGAGCTTCTCCGCCTCACCCAGGAGGCGGTCGACGTCGGTGCGCAGGTCGACGATGGTCTGGGCGAGGTCTTCGGGCTTTACGCCGAGGGTTTCAAGCTCCTTGTTGATCTCGCCCGCCTGCTTTTCGAGGCTCTCCAGGGTGGCCTGGGCACGCGCAAGCTCGGTGCGCCCCCGCTCGATGGACGTTTTGACGGCGCCGAGGCGCTCACTCGGGGACTGCGTCGCGGTCGTCATGGTCACGCAACCTCCTCTACTCGCACCCCGGTTGCCGGGATCGACTGCCCGCACGTCGGGCAGCGCCTCAGCCTGACCAGGGTGTCATTGTATTCGCGGACGGCGGCAGCAAGGCTCGTGCCTGCCGCCTCCTGGGTGACGTAGGCCGCAGCTGCGGCCCTGGCGTTCTGCTCGCGCCGGGCGGCCAGCGAGGTCACGGCCGCCAGCCGGCCGGCCGCCGCCTCGGCCTGGACGAGCGCGCCGGCGGCGGTGCCCAGCCCCCGCCAGCGGGCGACAGCGCGATAGCCCTCCGCGATCTGGGGCGCTACGTCCCGCCGGGCGAGGGCCACGAGCGCCCGCCCGCGGTCGATCGTCGCGGCCGCCCGGGCAACGACCTCGGCGGCGCGGTCGACCCCGGCGTGGCGGGATATGGTGCGCCGGGTGACAGACCAGTACGCCGTGATCTCGAGCTCCGCCAAGCGGAGGCGCGCCAGGCGCTCGGCCCGGGCATGGGCGGCGGTCGCGGCCTCGTAGCTGCCGGCCGCCTCCTCGACGCCGGCCCAGCGCGCCGCCGTCCGCCCCGCCGCGGCGCGGTCGACCTCGATCAGCGCCAGCCGGTTGCGCAGGCCCGCGAGGCTGGCGGCGCGCTCCATGCCAGTCGCCACCCGGGCGGCGCGGTCCTCGGCGGCGGGGAGCTTCCGCCACCGGGCGACGGCTCGCCCGCAACGCACAGTCTCCGCCTCGACGTGGGTGAGCCTCGTGGCCAGCGCCTCCAGGCGCCCCAGCCGCTCCTCCGCCGCCCGCACCTGTCCCAGGATGCCCTGGAGCGCCGCGACCCGGGCGGCCAGGTCGTCGACCCAGGCGTAACCCGCGACCTGGGCTTCGAGGTCGGCGACCCGGGCGGCCAGGCGCGTTTGCTCCTGGCCGGCGCGGTGCAGGTCGGTGTTGAGCGCGCGCGCCGCTACGTCGATCTCCTCCGTGCCGGCGAGCTTGCCCAGCACACGGGCGCGCGCGCCGGCCGACACCGCGCTGCCCAGGAAGGGGCCGTCGAGCTGCTCGCTGAGGTTCAGCGTCAGCGTGAGGTCGGCGATCTCGACCGCGCCCACCCCGGTGTGCTCCCGCACCTCCAAAGGCACCGCGGTGCCGAAGCCCTCGAAGACCTGCTCCGCGCCGCCGGCGTCCACGATCTTGTAGCGGTTGACGCCGCCGCGGGAACGCTCGCGCACGACGCGGCTGCCGTCGGCGTAGACAGCCGCGACGACCGCGCGCGCCGCGCCGACCCGGACGTAGTCCACGCCCTGCGGGCTGTTGTAGAGCAGCCACTTCAGCGCACGGATCGCCGCCGTTTTCCCGCAGTCCGTGGGGCCCACGAGGACGGTCAACTGCCCTGCCGGTGCGGGGTCGACGCGCGAGCGGTGGTGGGACTGGAAATCCTCGACGCTGATGCTCTCGATCTGGTTCACGCCCTCAACCTCCTTGTGTGGGCGGGGCCTGGGTACTGGTCCAGGCCCCGCCCGGATGGATGCTAGAACGGGTCGCTGTCGTCGGTCGCTGCGGCGGCGCCCGTCGCGGCAGCCGCCCCTCCGCCGGCGTCCACCGCGTCGTGGCCGTTGTTATCTACGTCGCCGTCGTTCTTGTAGTCGGCGGCCTGCACGCCGATGGCCCGCATGTAGGGCCGGAGTTTTTCGGCGTACTGCTTGACCTTGACTGCCTCGGCGGGTTCGATGTCCTCCGTCCGCGCGAAGGTCGCCTGGGAGTAGGGGATACCGGCGGCGTTGGCGACCTTGGTAAGGAAAACCTTGGTGATCACGGAGTAGAACGGCTTACCACGAGTGGTGAGCTGCTGCGCAAAGCGTCGGAACGGCTTGAGCGATGTGGGCGGCAGCGCCAGCAGCAGCGGCAGTATCTCGCCGGCGCGCAGGATGTATACCCTGCGCAGGTTCTTACACGCTTTGCCGCGCTCGCCGCCGGCGGCGCCGTCCTCCCGCGCCTCGCTGCCCCAAGCATTAAGCGGGCAGGTGGCGCAGGCCCCGCCCGGGTTGCCGACGCCGGCGACGCCGTCGAGGGCCGAGCACTGCGGCGGGTTGTTGCCGCCGCCGTACTTCCCGGGGAAGTAGGCGTTGACAGCGTGATGGTTCAGGATGACGCCGACGATCTCGGTTTCCGTCGTCGCCCCCTGGTCCGACGGCAGCTCGAACGCGAGTCCGCCGCCCGCTGGGATCGTGATACGCTCGAACTCCACGGGCATGTCCTTGAGATTCGCCTGGACCACTTCAAGTGCGCCAGCCGTGTCGTCGAGGACGGCCAACTTAAACCCGCCTTCGCCCCCGGCCCCGTCGCCGACAAGCGCGATCTGTGTTGCAGCACCCTGCCCCTTTGCCGCCACGATGATAACCTCCCTGATTCGCCGGGGCCGCGCCCCGGCTAGAATGGTTCCTGTTTCTTGCCTTGCACCACGTCGGTCTTGGCCTCGGAGACATCGTCGGCATCCTCGTCGGCCTCGGCCAGGAGCGCGAGCTCGGCCGCGGTCAGCCGCGCGACGACGCGGTAGGCGCGGAACAGGTCGATGAGCTCGTCGAGCCGGCCCTGGTGCTCGGCGAGGTCGTTAGTCGCCGCCTGCAAGCTACGGCTGTTGACCAGCCACGCCGAATCGCTGGCCCTGCGGCGCACGAGCTCGGCCGCCCGCGCCTCGGCGTTCGAAAAGAGGGGCTTGCCGTTGCCGTTCATCTCAGCGGAGATGGCCAGGCTCAGCTCTGCCTCGGCGAGGCCGACCTTGTCCTGGGCGTCGTCGACCCGGGCACGGTACTGGTTGACCACATATCGCGCCTCCGCGATGCGCGCCGGCAACGTCCGCAGTTCCTGCCTGATCGCGGCTGTCTCGTACTGAGCCAGCAGCCTCTCTACGCCTTTCACGCTCCCTGGTCCCCCCTTGACCCCGGCTGGCGCCGGGGTGTATGATGGATGCGAAGCATTCAGCTATGCGTCCCGGTCTGGGGGCCGGCGGGGTCCATCCGCCGGCCCTCGTCTACTTGATCCCCAGGGCCTCAAAGAGCCGTTCCGTCATGGTCCCTGCCACCGCCGCCCTGTTCCGCTCGGCCCGCCAGCCGTCCAGGACCATGCGCGCGACGAGTGATGCGGCGTAACCGCCCGTCACCAGGTCCTCGATGAGCGCGTCGAACAGCCCCTGGGCCTCGACCTGGCCGCGCCGCAAGAACATGTCGTAGTTCGGGTCGCCGCCGTCAGTGACTTCGAGCGCGCAGGCGATCTCGGCGACCGCACGTCCCGTCGTCTCGAGGTCATATTGGTTGATGGCAACACCGTGCGAGACCTTCACGCCGCCACACCCCCGATGCTGACCAGCACGGGATCCAGCCTCAGCCGCATGACGCTCAGGTCGACAAGCTCCCTGTCGACGACCGGCGCCTCGAGCTCATGAGCGCAGCGGTCGGCGCGGCCCACCTGCCATTCTTTGCATGGCTGGCCGCGCCTGCATTCGGCACAGTCAATCGTGATCATCAAAACCCGCTGGCTGTCCAAGGTCGCCACCTCCTCCCTGCCCCGTCGAACACTCGAACACTTGTTGCCTACGCACTCTTCTTGGCCGCCACCGCCCCTCGGGCGGACCAGTAGCCGCGATCCAAGAGCTTCTGATTATGTAGGCGGCGCGCCTCGGCCAGCAGAGCCGTCCCAAAACGCCGGGCGAGCTCGCACTTGAGGGCTACGGCCGCGACCAGGACGTCCTCGATCTCGACGGCTGCCTCGAGCACGGCCCGGCGGTCGCGCGCGTCCAGGTCGCCAGGAGTGAGCTTGTTGACGAGCCGCAGCGCCGCGAGCTTCCCCTGGGCCTCCTCGGCCTCGGCAACGAAAACCGCGCGCTGGACGACGGGGTGGTAGTCGACGCCGTCAAGCCAGGGCATCCCGGCCAGGATGCCGGTGCCGCAGGCGGTGCAGGCGAGGACGCGCAGGCGCGGGGAGCCGATGAGTTCAATGGTCCGCTCCAGCACCCCCGGCGGCCACTCGCGCTGGCCGGTCTCGTACAGGCCGTAGGCGGCCCGGCTGACGTGGAGCTCGCCGGCCATCTTCTCCTGGCTCTTGCCAGCGGCCTGGCGCTCCTCGGCTATCGCGGCCAGGAGGATGCTGCGGGCGTTGCTGTATTGCACGATGGGTATCACCTCCTTTGGTGCTTCATGCTGGATACTGATACCAACTTCCGCCGCCACGCCCCGCGTGCTATGCTGATTTGGCGGGGCGGGCGGAAAGGCGCACGGCGATCCGCGCAAGCACGCACAGGGCGGCGAAGACGTCAGGCGACGCCATCGACGATGGCCTCCTCGGGAGCAAGCTGAGCATCCATGTCGCACTGCGGAACATCGCAAGGCGCAAAAAGGTGTTCTACGGTGGTGCCGAAAAATTGCGCGATGCGGACTGCGTCTGCCGTTCTGGGGGTGCGGCGCGAGCGCTCGATGTTCGCATAATATGACCGGGAAAGCTTAAGCGCCAGGGCGACATCAGCTTGGGTGAGCCGCCTGTCTCGGCGTAGCTCGGCGAGTACTCGGTTCACTGGCCCACACCTCCGATGTTCCGCTTTGCGACTTAATTATAATGTTCCGTACCGGAACTTGTCAAGGGGTTTTGCGAAGAAAAGTTCCTTCGCGCCACAAACAGTTGCACCATGGAACACGTCCTGCTATGATCGACCCAGGAGGTTGATGCGGTGAGTACGCTCGCCCTGCGACTAAAGCAGTTGCGGCTGGAGGCCGGCTGGACACAGAAGGAGCTGGCCGAACGGCTGAGGATTGGGCGGCCCACCGTCGCCGGCTACGAGGTGGGGAAACGCGAGCCTGACTCACAGATGCTGGGGAAAATGGCCGACCTCTTCGGCGTGTCAATTGACTACCTCCTCGGCCGCACCGAGGTCCGCGGCTCCATCCAGACCGCCGCCACCTCCCGCTCTGACGGCTACGACAAGGAACTTCCCCCTGCGGCGCTCAAGTCCATCGAGGAGTTCAAGGAGTTCATCCGGCGGAAGTACGGCCCGAAGAAGGACCCAGAAACAGGCAAATAGCCAGGCTGACAGAGGTGACCTTCAATTGTCACCACGGGGCGGCTGTTGGACCTGGCCGATCAAGCGGGCGTCATCGTAGAATTCCATCCCTTCGCCGAGCCCTTGCTCGGCTACTACTTTGCTGAACCACCACTACCGCCCACCATCGGCCTGAATGCCACCCTCCCGACCAATGAGCGCCTCATGCGCTGCGTCCTGGCAGAGGAGCTGGGGCACCACTATACCTCAATCGGGGACCACGTGGCGACGCCGTACCGGACGTACCTGGGGCGTGTGCTGCTGGGCCGCACCGAGAAACGCGCCCTGGCCTGGGCGGCCGAGGCGTTGATGCCCAGCGTCTCGCTAGGCGAGGCCCTGGGACAAGCTCACAGCATCCAGGAGGTTGCGGAGGCGTACTGGGTCACGCCGGGGTTCGTCAGGGCGGTGCTCGAATTGCCGTTCTACCAGCATTTTCAGGCGCTGGAACGGTGGAAACTCGCATGAGGGGAGAGGATATGCAAGTGCCCGAGGAGAAAGAAGCCGGGGCCGGCGAGGTCGTCGCCAAGCCCGAGGCCAAACCCAAGTCCAAGAAGGTGTCGAAGGGGTGCGCGATTGGGTGTGCCTTTACGCTCCTGGTGGCCGTCTGCATCGTGACGGCGGCCGTCCTCAGCGGCGGGAGCGACACCACGCCGGCGACGCCGGCAACGCCGGCAAGTTCGCCTGCGCTAACGCCAGCGCCGACACGCGTGAAGCATCTGACTATCACGGTTGACTCCGTCAAGCACGAGTGGGGTTTCCTGACCATCGCCGGTACTGTCGTCAACGATGGCGACGAGGCAATCTACAACCCCACGTTGCATCTAACGGTGTTTGATCGAGCCAACGGGGCCCTTGTGGCCGATGAGGTCGAACATCCGGTCGGTCAGTTCCTGGAAGATATGCCGGTCCACCTCCGGTGCGCCTTCAAATTCATGGTCCTTCTCTCCGAAGAAGGACAAACAATCGAATGGCAGATCATCACCGACAACTGCTCCAGCAACAGGGTCACGTCGGAGTAGGACAACTGAGGTGACCGGAGGCAATGGTGTCGAAGCGCGCGGACAACACAACAAACCAGGGGCCGGCGCGCGCCGGCCTGTACCTGCGCGTCTCGACGGACGAGCAGGCGCGTGAGGGCGTCTCGCTGCCTGCCCAGCGCGAGGCGCTGGTGGCATTCTGTCGCTCGCAGGGGTGGGACGTCGCCGAAGTGTATATCGATGACGGCTACTCGGGGAAAAACCTCAAGCGCCCCGCCATGCAGCGCCTGCTGCAGGATGTCGCCGGCGGCCGCCTCGACCTCGTGCTGGTGTACAAGCTCGACCGCCTCAGCCGCCGCCAGCGCGATGTGCTCCACCTCCTGGAGGAGGTGTTCGAGCCCGCTGGCGTAGGGTTCAAGAGCGCCACCGAGCCCTTTGACACGTTGATCCCCTTCGGTAAGGCCATGGTCGGTCTGTTGTCGGTCTTCGCGCAGCTCGAGCGCGAGACCATCGCCGAGCGCGTGAGGATGGGCAAGCGCGAGGCGGCTCGCCAGGGGCGCTGGCACGGCTCGGGCCGCGTCACCTACGGCTACCGCAAGGCCGCCGGCACGCCGTACCTCGTGCCCGACCCGGTCACGGCGCCCGTGGTGCGCCGTATCTTTCAGCTCTACATCGGCGAGGGTCTGGGGCACGACACCATCGCCCAGCGCCTGACCGACGAGGGCCACCCTCCTCCCCAGGGCGCCAAGCTGGGTTGGCACTGCGCCACCGTGCGCTACATCCTCAAAAACCCCATGTACGCCGGTCGCTCGGTCCACCTGGTGCACAGCGCCCGCGAGGTGTACCCCGGCAAGCACGAGGCCTTGGTGACGGAGGCGACCTGGGCGCGCGCCCAGGAGACGGCCCGCGAGCGCAAGGGCGGCTGGGCGCCCAAGCGCGCCGCGCTGCTCTCCGGCATCCTGCGCTGCGCCGAGTGCGGCGGGCGGATGCGCTCGAAGCGGGCCTGGTCGAACTACCCGGATCGGCCAAAGAAGCACCTGCGACACTACGTCTGCTACAATCACTTGGGCGAACCCCGCCACATGGTGACGGCCCCCTGCCGCGCCGGCTACCGCAACGGCCCCCGGGTCGAGGCGACGTTCATGGCCGCCCTGGGAGAGTACGTCGCCGACGAAGCGATGGCGGAGCAGGCGGTGGCCAAGGCGGTGGGCGAGCTGGGCGCGGCTGGCGGCCGGCTGGCCGACGACCTCGCGGAGGTCGAGGCGCGGCGGGCCGAGATAGCCAAGAAGCTAGATCGTTGGTACGCGGCGTTCGAGGACGAGACATTGGACCTCGGCGACCTCAAGGGCCGGGTCGCTACCCTCCAGGAGGAGGATCGCCAACTGCGCGCCAGGGCCGACGAGCTGCGGGTCGCCCTGGCCGCCGGCGACCGCCTGGTGGCGCGGGCCGAGGAGGTCAGGGGGCGGCTGCGCGATGTGGCCGGACTGCTGCCGCACGCCACGGGCGACGAGCTCTGGACGATCATCCACGGCCTGGTGCGCCAGGCCACGGTCGACCGCGAAGGCAGGATCGTCGACATCCAGTTTCTCTATCAGTAGCATCTCTTGGCTTATACTATGGGGGATGACTGCTGAGGGCAGGCCGGTGGAGATGTCGACCTCGACCTCCACCAGGCTGCCCTCGATGCCGTACACCGTCAAGCCGAACGTCCGCGCCAGGTGTCGCGCCACGCCTTCGACCCGCCCGCCGCCCGGCCTGCATAGCCCACGGGCGGCACATACAGATTATACCATACCGGTGGCGACTACTGGCAAGCCCCGCAATTCCCGCCCGGTGGGCCGCCTGCGGCGGATGGGGGGCATTCTCTGCAGCGGAATCATCCGCACGGGGCCGGTCGTACACTTACAACGTGTGAAGGCCTCCAGTCCGACTACCGCCCTCTACCCCGCCCAGCGCGACAGGTCGACACACTCGCCGCTCGCAGGCGCCGCGTCCGTCCCCTCTAGCACCATGCGTAGCATCAGCCGCTCCACCTGGTAGCCCCAGCCCAGGAGCTGGCTCAGGGCCCAGACGTGGCGGGCGTTCACCGACACCCCCAGTCCGGGCTTTCCTTGGCTCCGGGCGAAGTCCTCGGCCGCCTCAAGCAGCAGGCGGAAGTCCGCGGCATCTGTGCATCGCGGGTGCAGGGCCAGCGCGATCAGCGCGGCCGGAGCATCGCCGGTCCCCTCCCGCGCGCCTTCCAGGGCCACCACGGCCAGCCCGACCGCCCGCCCCACCCCCCGACCGGCCGCCAGGCCGGCGGCGGTCAGCACCAGCGTCTCCGCCAACCCGTGCTGCGCCGTGACCAGGACCTCCTGTGAGTAGTCGAGCCCCGGCAGGATCAGGCCCGTGGCCTCTCTGAGCTCATCGAGCCAGCGCGCCCGCGTCACCGCGTCGGCCTGCGACCAGCGCCCCAGCCGCGAAGAGGCGGCCGAGGCGACCCGCCTGCCCCTCTCGCCGTCGCTCGCCCCCTGCCGGGCCAGATGCAGCGTGGGCATGTCGGCCCCAAACCCCTGGCGCAGGTAAAAGCCGACGTTGGCCGGGACCCGCGGCATCGTCTCCAGGCCGATGACGCGCGCCCCGGCGCCGCGCAGGTAATCGACGCTCGCCTGCAGGAGCGCCTTGCCAACCCCGCGCCCCTGAAACCTGGGCAGCACGCCGACCGGTCCCAGCCAGCCGACGCCGCCCCACGTCCGCGAGAAGACGTACCCCACCGCCCGGCCGCGCTCCTCGGCCAGGAAGCACCCGTCCGGGTCCGGCTCCCGGCACGCCGCGAGGTTCTTGTGCGTGCGCCGCGGCAGGGCGGCGAACCTGCCCCGGAGCCCCCGCCACCAGGGGCCGAACGCGGCCCTATCCAGCCGGCCGACCTCGTCGAGATCGTCCCCGGTCATGAGCCTGAGCCTGATACTGGTCATCCTGGACAACCCCCATGTCCCTGCTGCGCCGCTCCTCACCCCGCCGCGCCGCCTTCAGGCACCTTGATGCCCAGCCACCTGACGGCGACGCCGACCGCGGCGCCCATCAACACGTACAGCCCGCCGGCAACGACGAACACGCCGCCGACGCCGACCCAGCCCATAAGCACGCCGCCCACGGCCGGGCCGATGAACGGGACCACGTTCTGCATCGTGCTGGCGATGCTCCAGACCCGCCCCATGAGCTCCTTGGGCGTCTCAAGCTGCAGGAAGTAGCTGGAGTAGACGTGGATCGCCGCGCTGCTGAAGCCGACCAGAAACCATATCACGGCCTGCCACAGGATGGGGTTGCCCCCGGCCGAGCGGCGGCCATGCACGCGATCACCAGCGTCAGCAGGCGTCGCGAGAGGATGTACTTTATCCCGCCCCTGAACTCGGGCCAGAAGCGCCCCCGCGGCTTCTCGCCGGCGGCCGCCCCGGCCGTGATTCTCGGCAGCCGGAGGATGAACGCGGCCGAGACCACAAAGCTCGCGGCGTCGGCGAGAAACGCCGCCTGGGGGCTGGCGATGGCGACGAGCATGCCGCCAGGAGCGGCGACACGACTTTGGTCACCTGGACCGACAGCATGCTCAGCGTGTTGGCTCGCAGGAGCTCGTTTTCAGGCACAAGCGCCCGCAGCGCCCCCTGCTGGGCGGGGTCAAACAGCGTGCTGACGGCGGCCTTGACCGCCACCAGCGCCAGGACCACGTAGAGGTTGGGCGCCCACACCAGCCCCAGCACCAGCGCCGCCCGCAAGAGGTCGCAGACGACCATCAGCGCCCGGCGCGGCAGCCGGTCAGCCCACACGCCGGCACCGGCCCGCAGGCCGCCAGCGGCAGCATGCGGGCGATGGTCAGGGCCGCCAGCGCGCCGGCGCCGAGGTTCCAGCGGTAGGCGACCAGGGCGTTGAGCGCCAGGAAGTCCAGCCAGTCACCGACGTTGGAGACCACCTGGCCGCTCCCGCATCTTGTCGCCGCCCGTGGCTACCTGTGGCTACCTCTTGCCGAACGACCACACCTCGATGGGCTCCGGCAGCCGGCCAGGGACCAGCCGGAAGGCCCCGCCCTCGGGGTGGCGCACGCGCTCCCAGCCGTCAAGGAACTTATCCGGGTCGGCGATGGGCCAATCGGGCAGGCTGGATGTCTTGTAGTGCATTGGAATAACGACGCGCGGACGGACGGCCTCCACCAGCGCCCGCGCCTGCGCGGCGTCGATGGTGAAGTGGCCGCCGACCGGGACGAAGAAGGCGTCGGGCCGCCCCAGAAGCCGCAGCTGGGTGCGGTCGAGCTCCTCGCCCAGGTCGCCGGCGTGCACCAGGCGCATCCCCCCGAGCTCGAAGGCGAACATGGCGCTGGGGCCGCGCTGCTTGCCGCCGTTGGGGTCGTGCCACGTCGGTATCGAGACGATGCGCACGCCGCCCACCGTCTCGTCGACGGCCACGGCCTCTTTGCCCGCCTGGCCGCGGATGACCCGCGGCTTCCCGGCAAGCTCGCCCGCCGCGTTGTGGTCGAAGTGCTCGTGGCTCACGGTGACGACGTCCACCGTCTCGCGGATGGGGGGCAACCCCATGTCAGCCGGGTACGGGTCAGTGATGACGCGCAGCCGGCCGCCTGCGCCGTCACTCCAGTCGATGAGGAAACAGGCGTGACCGAGCCAGCGCACGACGGCCGCCGGCCCCGCCGGCCCCGCCCCCGCCGGGTCGACACTACCACTGCTACTGGGGAAGATAATCAACACAAGCACCCCCACAGTGGGCGCGCCGGGCACCGGACGCCAAGCGCACCCATCTTCGCCCTAACCTTCGCTGGCCGACCAGGGATTCCCTGCCACCCCGGCGCCCCGGCCGCCCCGGCGCCCCGGCCGCCCCGCGGACGGCAGGCGCGCGGCTGCGCGCGAGACCCTAGCCGGAGAACGCATCGCGGATGACCTCCAGCTCGAAGGCGCCGCCGGTGGCCGCCCCCACGGTCCCCGCCGCCTTCACTGGCACCACTGTCACCACGTCAAACCGGCACGGCGGGGGCTCCCCGCCCCGGCCCCGCGGGCCGCGGCAGTAGCAGTAGTAGAGGTAGCGCTCGGCCACCCGGCGCAGCCGCTGGCGCTTTCTGGGGTCCACCGCCTCGGCCGGGGCCCCGAACCCCCGCCCGCTGCGCGTCTTCACCTCCACGAACACGAGGTAGCCGCCTTCCTCGGCGACGATGTCGATCTCGCCCCACCGGCACCTGAAGTTGCGCGCCAGGATGCGGTAGCCGCGCGCCTGGAGAAGGCCGGCGGCCGCGTCCTCGCCCCTCTGGCCCAGGGCCTGCTGGGAAAGGGTCAATGGTCATGCACCGCCCCTGATTCAATGACTGCGAGAGACGCGGCGCGGCCAGCAGGGCGTGACGACGCCCGGTCGTGACGACGCCCGGCGGCGGCCCCCTACTTGCCCGCCGCCGCACCGGCCGGCTGCCCGGCGGCGCGGGCGACGGGGCCGAAGCTCCTGCGGTGGAGGGGGCATGGGCCGAAGCGGGCGAGGGCGCCGAGGTGCTCAGGCGTGCCGTAGCCCTTGTTGCGCGCAAAGCCGTAGGCCGGGTAGCGGGGGTCGAGGCGGTACATGAGGCGGTCGCGCGTGACCTTGGCCACCACCGACGCGGCGGCGATGGCGTTGCTGAGGCCATCCCCGCCGGTTATCGCCCGCTGCCCGACATCGAGGTCGGGTATGGGCCGGCCGTCGACGAGCACCAGGTCGGGGCGCAGGGGCAGGCGGGCGATGGCGCGGCGCATGGCGACGAACGTGGCGCGCAGGATGTTGACGGCGTCGATCAGCGGCACCGAGGCCATCCCCACCGCCACCGCCGTCGAGCCGGCCAGGATGCGCGGGTAGAGCGCGTCGCGCTGGGCGGCGGTGAGCTGCTTTGAGTCGTCAAGCCCGGGCAGGAAGAAGTCCGGCGGCACGACCACGGCCGCCGCCACCACCGGCCCCGCCAGCGGCCCGCGGCCCGCCTCGTCGACGCCGGCCACGGTGCGGCAGCCGGCGGCCCATGCCTCGCGCTCGAAGCGCCAGCGGCCCGCGAACTCCCGCACCAGGACCCGCCGCGGCCTCATGGGCGCGCCCCCGCCGGCCGCGCGGCGAGGTCGCCGTCGCCGGGCAATTCAAGCGTGACGCGCCCCAGCCGGCCCTCGCGCAGGTCGCGCAGCAGCACCTTGGCCGCGCGCTCGACGTCCACCGCGCCCCCGGGCGAAAGACAGCCGCGGGCGCGCCCGATCGCCTCCAGGATGCCCGCCGCCCAGGCTGGAACCCCTTCGCCCACGTCGCTCGCGTCGGCCGCCTCGCCCGCCCCTCCAGCCTCGGCCCCGCCAGCCTCGCCGACCGCCTCGCCAGCCCCGCCAGCCTCGCCAGCCTCGCCGCCCGCCTCGGCCCCGCCCGCGTCCGGCGCATCGCCGCTGGGCTCAATGGGCAGCGGGCCATAGCGGCGCGTGAGCGGCGCCGGGTCGCGTTCGGCCAGCCACGCCAGAAGGCTCGCCGCCACCGCGTCCGGTGCCCAGTGGCCCTCGGGGATCAGCCCCAGCGCGCACAGGCGCCAGAACGCCGGCCGGCGCACCTCGCGCGGCCAGATGATGCCCGGAAAGTCAAGGACCTCCGCCCCCCGCGGCAGGCGCACCCAGTGGACGCCGCGCGTCACGCCCGGCAGCGCCCCGGTCGGCGCCTTGTGGCGCCCGGCGAGGGCGTTGATCAGCGCCGACTTGCCCACATTCGGCATGCCCAGCACCATCGCCCGCGGGGGCGGACCGCCGGGGCGCGACCGCCAGCCGCGGCCGCCACCGACCCCGTGGCGCGGGGACAGGACCGCCGCGACCAGGTCCGCCATGCCGACGCCGCTGGTGGCGGCCACCGGCACCGTGGCCAGGACGCCGGCGCCCGGGTCGCCCCCGAGCCAGGCGACCCACGCGGCCGTCGCGGCTTCGTCGGCGAGGTCAGCCTTGTTGAGGACCACCACCCGCGGCCGCGCGCCGGTGAGGCGGCCGATGCCCGGGCAGCGGCTGGACAAAGGCGCGCGCGCGTCGAGCACCTCGATCACCACGTCGACGAGCTTGAGGTGCTCGACCACGGTGCGCCGCGCCCGCGCTATGTGGCCGGGAAACCAGGGGTTCACGGGCGGCCTTCCCTCCAGCGCTAATGCAGTATTCCCATGTGTGTCGGCGGCCAGTAGACGAGGAACGCCTCGCCCTTCACGTAGCGCATGGGCACAAAGCCGAAAAGCCGGCTGTCCTCGCTGTTGTTGCGGTTATCACCGAGCACGAACAGCTGGCCGGGCAGGACCTCAGTCGGCGGCATCGACGACGTCCCGGCGTCCTCGAGGTACGGCTCATTCACCTTCTCGCCGTCGACGTACACCTCCCCGGACCGGATCTCGATCGTCTCGCCGCCCCGCGCCAGGACGCGCTTGACGAAGTCGCGCCGGGGGTCGACCGGGTAGCGGAAGACGATGACATCGCCGCGGCGCGGCTCCACGAACCGGTACACCAGCTTGTTCACCAGCAGGCGTTCCCGGTCGAAAAGGGTAGATTCCATCGACGGCCCGTGGACGATGAACGACTCGACCACGAACGCGCGCACGAACATGGCCAGGACCAGGGCGATGAGGATCGTCTCGGCGGTCTCACGGAACAACCTGCGCATGACCGATCGCCCCCGCGGGCGGCCCTTTAGCGCCGCCGTTCCTTGATGCGCGTCGCCTTGCCCGACAGCCGCCGCAGGTAGAAGAGCTTGGCCCGGCGCACCCGGCCCTGGCGCAGCACCTCGATCTTGTCGACGTTGGGGGAGTGCAGCGGGAAGATGCGCTCGACCCCGACGCCGTACGACACCCGGCGCACGGTGAAGGTCGCCCGGTTGCCGCCCCCGCGGCAGTTGATGACCGTACCCTCGAACGCCTGGATGCGCTCGCGGCTGCCCTCGGTCACCTTGACGTGCACGCGCACCAGGTCGCCGGGGCGGAAGCTGGGAAGGCCCTCGCGGAGCTGCTCGGCCTCAATGCTCTTGATCACGTCCATCGATCACACCCCCTGCCGGGCGCCCTGCCGGGCGAACGGCCAAAAAGCGCCCACAACTGGATATTGTAACACATCGCGGGGGGCTAAACAAGGCGCCCCCCGCGCCCCGCCGCTTCCTCCCCCAGCTCCTCGATGATCGCCGCGTCCGCGGGGGAGAGGCGCGCCCGCTCCAGAAGGTCCGGCCGCCGCTCCAGGGTGCGCGCCAGCGCCTGGCGCCGCCGCCAGCGGGCGATGCGCCCGTGGTCGCCGGAAAGGAGCACCTCCGGCACGTCGAGGCCGCGGTAGCTGGACGGCCTCGTGTACTGCGGGCCCTCCAGGACGCCCAGGTCGCCGAACGAGTCGTGCCCGCTGCCGGCGGCGGCGCCGAGCACGCCGGGGATCAGCCGCGCCACGGCGTCGACGACGACCAGCGCCGGCAGCTCCCCGCCCGTGAGCACGTAGTCGCCGATGGACAGCTCGTCGGTGACCGCCGCCAGGCGCACGCGCTCGTCGATGCCCTCGTAGTGGCCGCACACGAATATCAGGCGCTTGGCGCCCGAAAGCTCCCGCGCCACCTCCTGCGTGAAGGCCCGGCCCTGCGGGCACATGAGGATGATGCGCGTCGCCGGCGGGGCGGCGGCCGCCGGCCGCTCAAGGCCCGTGACGCCCAGGAGCGCCTCCACGGCTTCGAATATCGGCTCCGGCTTCATCACCATGCCCTCGCCGCCGCCATACGGGTAGTCGTCGGTGACGTGGTGGCGGTCGTGCGTGAAGTCGCGCAGGTTCACGACATTGAACGTCAGAAGGCCTGAAGCGGCGGCGCGCGCGAGCATGCTCTCGGCAAGCGGCGCCCGCACCATGTCGGGGAATATAGTGATGATGTCGATGATCACCGCCCCATCGCCTCCACCGGCCAGTCCGCCGCTGCGCCTACTCCGCCCGCTGCGCCTACTCCGCCCGCTGCGCCTACTCCGCCCGTTGCGCCTACTCCGCCCGTTGCGCCTGCCGCCGCCGCCCCCGCGCGGGGCGCGCGGGCCGCGCGGGGCGCGGCTCTTCGCGCAGGCCGGGGGGCAGGTCGACGACCATGCGGCCCGCCGCGGGGTCAAGCTCCCGCACCACCTCGCGCAGCGCCGGCACCAGGATCTCCGGCGCCGGCCCGCCGCCCTCCGGCGCGGCATCGGCGGCCCCGCGTGGCGGCGGCGCCACGACGTACACGTCGTTGGCGCCCGTCCGCAGCACGTCGCGCACGCGACCCAGAAACTCCCCCGCCACCGTGTACACCGCCAGCCCCACGACCTCAAACAGGTAGTAGTGGCCGGCTGGCAGAGGAACCACCTCCGCCCGCGGCACGGCCAGCAAGAAGCCGCGAAGCCTCTTGACCTCCTCGGGCGAGTCCACGCCCTCGAGCTGGAGCAGGACGCCCGGGCCGTCGACCCTGGCCGCGACGACGCGCGCCTCCCGCGACGCGGCCCGCGGATCATCCAGCGCCCGGCCCGGCGGCACCAGGAACACGCGCGACGTCGAGCAGAACCGGCGCGGGAAGTCGGTCAACGGCAGGACGCGCATCTCGCCGCCCACGCCGTGCGCCGACCGCACCTCGCCGATGGCCACGAAGCCGCTCACGACACGACCTCGACCGTCACCCGCTTCCTGACCCGCACCGCCGCCGCCTTCGTCACCACGCGCACGGCATGGATGATGCGGCCCTGCTTGCCGATGACCTTGCCGATATCGTCAGGATCTACGCGCACTTCCAAGACTAGTGAGTGCTCGCCCTCGACCGCGGTGACGGACACGGCCTCGGGACGGTCGACCAGGGCCCGGACCAGGAGCTCCACCAGGTCCTTCACTCACCGGCACCCCCGTTCTGCAGGCAGTGGCGGGAACCTCAGGATGGGGCTCCCTGCTGCCGCTCTTCGCGGTAGCGGGCGAGGATGCCGGCGCGCTTGAACAGGGCGCGCACCGTCTCTGACGGCTGGGCGCCGTCCAGCAACCACTTCACAGCCCGCTCCGCGGCGATATGCACCTCGGCCGGGTCCTGCCTGGAGTCGTAGTAGCCGATCTCCTCGATGAATCGCCCGTCGCGGGGCGAGCGCGAGTCGGTGACGACGACCCTGAAGAACGGCGCCTTCTTGGTACCCATGCGCTTGAGCCTGATCTTGACGGCCATCAAACCCTCCCCTTTCTCGGAAACGCCGTGCCGCCGCGCATCTGGCGCAGCATCTGCCGCGCCCCCTCGTACTGCTTCAGGACGCGGTTCACGTCCTGGACCGCGGTGCCGCTGCCCGCCGCGATGCGCCGCCGGCGGCTGCCGTCGATGATCGCCGGGCGCGCCCGCTCCTCGGGCGTCATGGAGCTGACGATGGCCTCAAAGCGCGACAGCAGCCGCTCGTCGACCTCCAGGCCGCCCTTCTGCTTGAGGCGCGAGAGCCCCGGCACCATGTCGACCATCTGGTCCAGCGGCCCCATGCGCCGTACCTGCTTCATCTGATCAACGAAGTCCTGCAGGGTGAAGGCGTCGGCGCGGATCTTTTGCTCCAGCGCCCGCGCCTCGTCCTCGCTGATGGCGCGCTCGGCGCGCTCGACCAGGGTGAGCACGTCGCCCATGCCCAGGATGCGCGACGCCATGCGCTCGGGGTAGAACGGCTCCAGCGCCTCCAGGCGCTCCCCGACGCCCACGAACTTGATCGGGCAGCCGGCCACCGCCCGTATCGACAGGGCGGCGCCGCCGCGGGCATCGCCCTCAAGCTTCGTCAGCACGGCGCCGGAGAGCCCCAGCCGCTCGTGGAACGTTCGCGCCACGGCCACCGCGTCCTGGCCCATCATGGCGTCGGCCACCAGGAGCACCTCCTGGGGCCGCACGGCCGCCTTCATGCGCTCGAGCTCGCTCATCAACTCGTCGTCGATGTGCAGCCGCCCGCCGGTGTCCAGCAGAACCGGGTCCAGGCCGTGGCCCCGCGCGTACCTCTGGGCCGCCGCCGCCACCGCCACCGGCTCGGCGTTCTCGCCAAGGTCGAAGCACGCCGCGCCCACCTTCTCGGCGATGACCCGCAGCTGCTTTATCGCCGCCGGGCGCCGCACGTCGGTGGCCGCCAGGAGCGGCAGCCGGCCCTCGCGCTTCAGGAGGGCCGCCAGCTTCCCCGCCGTGGTCGTCTTGCCCGCCCCCTGCAGCCCCACCAGCATGAACGATGACGGCGGGCTGGGGCTGAACTGCAGATTAGCCCGCTGGCCGCCCATCAGCGCCGCCAGCTCGTCGTAGACGATCTTGATCACCTGCTGGTCGGGCATGAGGTGCGTGAGCGTCGCCTCGCCGACCGCCTTCTCGCGCACGCGGGCGATGAAGTCCTTCACGACCTTGAAGTTAACGTCGGCTTCCAGAAGGGCCAGCCGCACCTCGCGCAAGGCCTCGTCGACATCGGCCGCGCTCAGGCGGCCGCGTGACCGGATCCGCCTTATCGCCAGCTCCAGCTTGGCCGCCAGCGTTTCGAACAACTAAAGCGCCTCCCGTTCCGGCGGGCGACCCCGCGTCGCCGGCCGGTCCTCAGCCAGAAGTGCCACCAGCTCGCGGGCGCGTTGCAGGGCCGCTGCCCCGCCCGCGGCGCCGGCCTCCAGAAGCCCCGCGAGCTGGCTCAGCATGCCATCACGCCGCTCGCGCTCAGTGAGGAGGCCAAGGCGGCCCTCGTAGCGCTCGAGGACCGCGCCCGCCCGCTCCAGGACATCGTGCACGGCCTGCCGGGTCACCCCGGCCTCAGCCGCGATCTCGCCCAGCGACAGGTCGTCAAACAGGCAAAGCTCCATGAGCCGGCGCTGGCGGGGCGTCAGCAGCGCCCCGTAAAGGTCATGCAGCGCGCCCAGCCGCACGCGCCGCCGGAGAGGGTCCACCGGGCCGGTCGAATCGACAGGGTCGCGCGCATCACTTCCAGCCACGGCGCCACCCCCACCAGGGGTGTTAAGGAAAAGCCCTTGACACTATTCTACCCGCCGCCGCCGGCCGTGTCAAGCCTCGCCGCCCTCCGCGCCGCCCGCCGCGCCGATCAGGGCGTCGACGAAGGCCGCGGGGTCGAAATCCAGAAGGTCGTCGAGCCCCTCGCCGACCCCCGCCAGCTTGACCGGGATGCCCAGCTCCTCGCGGATCGCCAGCGCCACGCCGCCCCGCGCCGTGCCGTCGAGCTTGACCAGGGCGACGCCGGTCACCCCGGCCGCGTCGCGGAACTGCCGCGCCTGCTGGAGCCCGTTCTGGCCGGTGGTGGCGTCAAGCACCAGGAGCACCTCGTGCGGCGCCCCCGGCAGGGCGCGGCCCATGACCCGCGCCACCTTGCCCAGCTCCTCCATCAGGTTTTGCCGCGTGTGCAGGCGCCCGGCGGTATCCACGATCACCGCCCCGGCGCCCCGCGCCGCCGCCGCCTTGAGGGCGTCAAACGCCACCGCCGCCGGGTCGCCGCCTGGGGCGTGGCACACGCAGTCGACCCCCAGCCGCCGCGCCCACGCGGCCAGCTGCTCGGCCGCGGCGGCGCGGAACGTGTCGGCGCAGGCGAGGATGGGGTAACCGCCCTCAGCCTTGAACCGGAAGGCCAGCTTCGCCGCCGTGGTCGTCTTCCCGGCGCCGTTGACGCCGACCACGAGCACGGCCGTCGTCCCGGTGGGGTTTGACGCCAGCCGGGCCGGCGGCCCTAGGCGTTCGATGAGCGCCGCCCGCAGAAGCGCCCACACCTCGGGGGCCCCACCCGCCCCCGGCGCCCCCGCCGCGTGGCGCCGCGCCCTCTCGCGCACGTCGCGGAGCGCCAGCTCCGTCGTCCTGACGCCGACGTCGGCCTCCAAGAGCGCTGCCTCCAGCGCCTCCCATGAAGCCTCGTCCAGTCGCATCCGCCCGCCAGCGACCCCCAGGCGGTCCCTGAGGTGCTGGCCGGTCCGCTCCAGGCCCCGGCGCATCCTCGCAAGCAGGCCCTCGCCCATCGGCCACCCCTCCCCGGGAGATGCCGTCATCCCCCACCGCCACCAGTATTCGCCTCCGGTGCGCCGATTACCCGTGACACGTTCTCCGGCGCCGCGGAAACACCTTCACCGGCAACAAAAAACCTGTCCATCCCGGGAGATAGCCAGGTTTAAGGAACCAATGTGGGGTATGCTGTGGGGGTTACCGGGGTCCCACGATGAACTTGATCGCGGTCCGCTCCTCGCCATCGATCTGGATCTCGGTGAACGCGGGTATGGTAACCAAGTCGATGCCGTTCGGGGCCACGAAACCGCGGGTTATGGCGATGGCCTTGACCGCCTGGTTCACGGCCCCGGCGCCGATCGCTTGGAGTTCGGCCGTACCGTTCTCGCGGAGGACAGCGGCAAGGGCACCGGCCACGGACTTTGGCTTGGACTGAGCTGACACCTTTAGAACCCCCATGCCCGAAACCTCCTTCTGCTGGTCAGGGTCGTGCGCTCTTGCTGATGAGTCTTGTATTCGCCCCTTGTCTAAAAATCCCTCCTTGGGCCGGTGTTTTCTACCCCTGTTCCAGCACGAGCTCCACCGTTCCAGATGAATATACTCGGCGCCCCTTGTACACGCTGGGGGTAAGAAGTTATACATGACCGGGGTAAAGGTTTTGCATACCCTGAAGCCAACTTAGCACTATACGGGGAGGCCTAATAGTAATGCCATCCCAGACGCAATTGCCAGCACCCGCCCGGCGGAGGCGAAATGCAATGAATGTCCTGGAACGTATCGCCTTCCTGATCAGGGAGAACCCCTCAATAACCGTGCAGGAGATCGCCACTCGCCTCGGCTATTCCGAGGAGAAGTCCATCTATTACTGGCTGGAAAAGTCCAAGTATTACGGCATCAAGGAGTTCAAGAAGGCGGTCCTAACCGGGGAGTTCCGCCCCGACGAGCGCGACTACGCGTTCGGCACCGGCGCCGACGAGGGCGTCCGCGAGCCGGACACCTTTCTCCTGTACCCGGCGATGGAGATCCCCCTCGTCACGCGCTTCAGCAGCGAGGGGGAGCCGGTCTTTGCCGAGGGCAAGACGCTCAGCCGGCAGTTCAAGACGTTGGGAAGCGGCGCTTTCGCCTTCCGTCTCAAGACGGAGGAATACGCGCCGCTTCTGATTCCGCGCGACTTGCTGCTTGTCGACCCCGGCGAGCCGCCGTCCAACGGCGACCTCGTGCTCCTGTGGGTGGCGCCTGGCGATACCCTGCTGCGCCGCTACTACACGTCGCCCGACCGCGCCTTCTTCGTCCATCCCGCCAACGGCCGCGACCTGGCCGAGGAGCAGCCAACGGCACAGCCCAAGATCATCGGCAAGGTGCTGCAGCTCATCCGCGGGCTCTGAGGCTCTGACTCCCGCAGTACCTTTGTGCCGTCAGGCCTGGGCCGGACCCCGCCCGGGGCCAGGGTTCTCCGCCGCCGATCCCGCGGCCACCGCCCCTGGCTTCGCTGGCGCCGCGCTGGAACGACCGGGCGCGGCCGCCCCGGCGGGTGAGCCGCTGGTCGACATGGGCCTGGGCGCCCGGCCGCCGCGGCCACGCCGCGCCGACCGCCGCCGCGTCGCCTGGGGCCTCTTCGGGCGGGTTCCCTCGGCCACGGCCTGCCCGGCCGCGGCGGGGCGGCGCCGCCCCTCAGCGAAGGCGGCCGCCTCCAGGCGCCCCGACAGCCCCTCCAGGGTCTCCAGGGCGGCCTGCGCCGCTTCTTGCTCGGCATCACGCTTGCAGCGCCCGAGCCCGCGCCCCAGGAGCCGGCCGTCGAGGTACACGCCGACGCAGAAGAGCTTGTCGTGGTCGGGCCCGCGCTCCTCCTCGACGCGGTACGAGAGCCGCGTGCCGGGCTCCCGCTGCACGCGCTCCTGCAGCGAACTCTTGTAGTCGCGCAGGAACTCGCCGCGACCCGCCGCCTCCAGCGCCGGCCCCAGGAGTGACACCGTGAGCAGCGAACGCGCCGCCGCCAGGCCCCCCTCCAGGAAGGTCGCGGCCACGACCGCCTCGAAGCCGTCGGCCAGGACTGACGACTTGGTGCGGCCACCGCCTGCCTCCTCGCCACGGTCCAGCAGCAGGAAGTCGCCCAGCCCGATGCGCCGGGCCGCCTCAGCCAGCGACGTCTCGCTGACCAGGGCCGCCTTCAGCCGGGAGAGCTCGCCCTCGGCGAGCTCGCCGTAGCGCAGGAACAGCGCGTCGCAGACGACCAGGCCGACCACCGAGTCGCCCAGAAACTCCAGCCGCTGGTTCGACTCGGCGGCCGGCATCTGCCGCTCGTGGGCAAAAGACGGGTGGGTGAGGGCCTGCTGCAGAAACCCCTGCTCGGTGAGGGGCAGGCCGAACACGTTACAGAGCCGCCGTAAGAACGCCCGCGCCGCGGCGAGCCTCTCGCCGCCGGCGTAGGGCGCGCCCGGCGCCGCGGCGCCGGCCTCCCCGCCCGGGGCCGCGCCCGGCCCGCCGCCGGGGCTGGCCGCCGCGAACGCCCCCGCCGCCGTGGCGGCCGTCACCGCCCCAGGGGCGCCGGGTGCGCTCGCCGCTGGTCCCTTGCGCCGCCCCACCGAACGCTTGCGTCGTACCATATTCAAATGACCTCCCTCGCCGGGCCTTGCGCCCCAGCTCACCAGCCCCGGCGCCCCAGCGCCAGGGTGGCGTTCTGGCCGCCAAACCCGAACGAATTCGAGAGCGCGTTGGTGATCGCCATCGGCCGCGCGACGTTGGGCACGTAATCGAGGTCGCAGTCCGGGTCAGGCGTATCCAGGTTGATCGTCGGCGGCACGCGGCCGCGCTGGATGGCGAGCGCGGTCGCGACGAACTCCACGGCGCCCGAAGCGCCGAGGAGATGGCCGTGCATGGACTTTGTCGAGCTGACGGCCAGCCTTCTGGCGTGGTCCTTGAACACCGTCTTGATCGCCTCCGTCTCGAGGCGATCGTTGAGCGCCGTCGACGTGCCGTGGGCGTTGATGTAGTCGATGGCTCCGGGCTCGAGCCCCGCGTCAGCCAGGGCGGCGGCCATCGACCGCGCGCCGCCCTCGCCGCCGGGCGAGGGGGCGCTGACGTGGTACGCGTCGGCGCTGGCGCCGTAGCCCAGGATCTCGCAGTGGATGCGCGCGCCGCGCCGCAGCGCCCGTCCCAGCTCCTCCACCACCAGGACCGCCGCGCCCTCGCCCATGACGAAGCCGTCGCGGTCGCGGTCAAACGGCCGGCTGGCCCGCTCCGGCTCGTCGTTTCGCGATGTCAACGCGCGCATCGAGCAGAACCCGGCGTACGCCAGGGGGACGATGGGCGCCTCCGACCCGCCGGTCAGCGCCACGTCCGCGTCACCGCGCTGCACGAGCCGGAACGCCTCGCCGATGGCGTTGGTCGCCGACGCGCAGGCGGTGATGACGGTGGTGTTCGGGCCCTTGGCCCCGTAGAGTATCGCCACCTGGCCGGCGGCCATGTTGGCGATCATCATCGGGATGAAGTACGGGCTCACCCGCCCCGGCCCGCGCTCCATGAGCACGCGGTGCTGGTCGCCCATCGTCTCGATGCCGCCGATGCCCGTCCCCAGGATGACGCCCACGCGCTCCGCGGGCACCTCCCGCACCGCCAGGCCGGCGTCGTCCAGCGCCATGCCGGCGGCGGCGACGGCGAACTGCGTGAAGCGGTCCATGTGCCGCGCCTCTTTGCGATCAAGGTACTGGGCGGGGTCGAAGTCGCGCACCTCGGCGCCGATGCGGCAGGAAAGCCCATCAACAGCGAAGCGCGTGATGGCGCCGACCCCCGACCGCCCGGCGGAAAGCGACTCCCAGAACCGCTCCAGCCCCGTGCCGAGGGGGCTGATCACCCCCATGCCGGTGACAACCACACGCCTTAACAACCCCTGCCACCCCTCGTTTGCGAAGAGAGTCCCTTAGAAGCTGCGGGACTCTCGGCTACTCACGTGCGCTCGCGGATGTACTCGACGGCCTCGCCGACGGTGGTGATCTTCTCGGCGTCTTCATCCGGGATGTCCAGGCCGAACTCCTCTTCGATCGCCATGATCAGCTCGACCATGTCCAGCGACTGCGCCCCCAGGTCATCGATGAACAGAGCATCGGGTGTGACTGCATCCTCGTCGACGCCGAGCTGGTCCACGATGATCGCCCGAACCTTGTCGAAGACGGCATCCTTGGCGGTCACGTACGCCTCCACCCCCCTTCCCCGGTAGAACGGTGACGGTGAACGGGCAAGGATCAGGGACCGGCTTTCAAGGTGCGCTCGTAGTCAAGCCGCCGTCGACGACCACGGTCTGGCCGTTTATGTAGTCGGCGGCAGGGGAGGCGAGGAACACGATGACCTCGGCCACGTCCTCTGGCGTCCCCAGGCGTCCCGACGGGATCTCCCCGCGCAGGCGCTCCTTGACCTCGTCGGGCAGGCGATCCGTCATCTCGGTGGCGATGTAGCCCGGCGCCACGGCGTTGACCGTGATTCCGCGCGCTCCCAGCTCGCGGGCCACGGCCTTGGTGAAGCCCACCATGCCGGCCTTGGCCGCGGAGTAATTGGCCTGGCCGCGATTGCCCACGACCCCGGCCACCGATGAAACGTTGATGATGCGGCCGAAGCGCTGCTTGAGCATCGGCCGCGACGCCGCCCGCGCGCAGTAGAACGCTCCGCCCAGGTCGACCCGCAGGACGTCGTCCCAGTCAGCGTCGGACAGCCGCGGCAGGACGTTGTCCCTGGTTATGCCGGCGTTGTTCACGAGCACGTCGAGGCGCCCGAACCGCGTCACCGTCTCCTGAACCAGCCGCTGCGCCTGGGCCGGGTCACCGACATCCGCCGCGATGGCGGCCGCCTCCAGCCCCGCCGCCTCGACGCCGGCGACCACCTCGGCCGCCGCCGCCGCCGCCGACGCGTAGTTCACGACCACGGCGCGCGCGGCGCGGTGCCGCGCGAAGGCCAGGCACGTCGCGCGCCCGATGCCCCGCGAACCGCCGGTGACCAGGACGACCCTCTGTTCTACAAGCAATTCTAGCAGACCTCCCTGTAAGAATCAAGGGCCACCTGGATGTCGGCGGGGGTCTGGATGTTGACCACGCGCGCGTTCTCGTCGATGCGACGCATGAAACCCGAAAGCGCCTTGCCCGGGCCGACCTCAAAGAACAGGTCCACGCCGGCGGCCAGGAGGAAGCGCATTGACGCCTCCCAGCGGACGGGGCTGGTGACCTGCAGGACGAGCAGCGAACGCACCTCGCCGGGGTCCGTGACCGGCCGCGCCGCGGCGTTGGCCACGACCGGGAAGCGTGCCGGCGCAAAGGGCGCCGCCAGAAGGTCCGGCTCGAGCCGCGCCGCCGCGGGCGCCATCAGCGAGCAATGGAATGGCGCGCTCACCTGCAGCATCCTCACGGAGCGGGCCCCCGCCGCGCGCGCCTTCTCGGCGGCGGCGGCGACGGCGGCGCTGTGGCCTGAGACCACGATCTGCGCCGGGCAGTTGAAGTTGGCCGGCGTCACCGCGCCGCCCGTCTCCTGGGCCGCGGCCGCGCACGCCGCGCCCACGGCCGCCTCGTCCAGCCCCATGATCGCCGCCATCGCCCCGTCCCCGGGCGCCACCGCCTCCTGCATGTAGCGGCCGCGTTTCTGCACCAGCAGCAGCGCCGCGCCAAGCGGCAGGGCCCCGGCCGCCACCAGCGCCGAGTACTCGCCCAGGCTGAGCCCGGCGGCGTAGGACGCCGCCACGCCCTCCGCCTCAAGGACGCGCAGGATGGCGATGGACACGGCGAGAATGGCCGGCTGCGTGTTGGCCGTGAGCAGGAGCTCCTCGGCCGGTCCGTCAAAGCACAGCCGGCTCAGGGGGAAGCCGAGGGCGTCGTCGGATTCGGCCATCGCCCGCGCCGCCCGCGGGAAGGCGCGCGCCACCTCCAGGCCCATGCCCACCGCCTGGGCCCCCTGGCCCGGGAACAAGAGCGCCAGCTTCGCCATGGGTGCGTCGATTCCTCCTCGGCGCGGATCCTGCGCGCGAATCCCGCGCGCGAACGCGCGAATCCTACACGGCGAACATGCAGAACGCCAGAAGGCCGGGGCCGGTGTGACAGCCGATCATGGCCCCGACCCAGCTCACACGCCCTTCCACCACGTCGTACTGCCGCTCCAGCGCGGCCTTCAGGGTCGCCGCTTCCTCCTCGGCCATGCTGTGTATCACGGTGAGGCGCACCTTGCTCTTGGGCGGCACCTTCTCGGCCGCGATCTCCAGCAGGCGCGGTATCACGCGGCTGCGCCCGCGGACCTTGTCGGCCGGGGCGATCTCGCCGTCCTCCAGGGTGAGGATCGGCTTCACGCTGAGCAGCGTGCCCAGGAGCGCCTGGGCGCGCCCGATGCGGCCGTTCTTCTGCAGGTACTCGAGGGTGTCGAGGGTGAAGTAGATGTGGACGCGACGGGACAGGGCCTCGACGAGCGACACGATCTCGGCCGCCGACTTGCCCGCGTTGGCCGCGCGCGCGGCCTCGATGACCTGCATGCCCAGCCCCCACGAGGCGCTCAGCGAGTCGACGGGCAGCACCTCGACCTCGGGCACCATGCTCTTGGCCAGCACGGCCGACTGCAGGGTGCCGCTCAGCTTGGCCGACAGGTGCACGGACACGATGGTCTTGACGCCCTCAGCCGCCAGCCGCCGGTAGACGTCGACGAAGTCGCCGGGCGACGGCTGCGAGGTGCGTGGGATGGTGGTGGACGCCAGAAGCTCCTTGAAAAACTGCTGCGGGGTGAAATCAACGCAGTCGACGTACAGCCGCTCACCGAAGTGCATCTTGAGCGGAACGACCGTAACCCCGAGCTCTTCGGCCAGGCTCCTCAGGTCTGCCCCGCTATCGGTCACAACGCGCACCTTATCGTTGGTCCCCATCGCGTTCACCTCCGGCTTCATTAGGCCTTCCCGCCCAGCTCGTTCCAACGCACGACGCACGACGCCCAGGCCAACCCGGCGCCGAACGACACCATCAGCACCACGTCGCCCGGCTTGACGCGGCCGGCCGCGGCCGCCTCGTCCAGGGCGACCGGTATCGACGCCGAGGACATGTTGCCATGGCGGTCGAGATTGACCACCACGCGGTCCCACGGCAGCCCGAGCCGCGACACGGCGGCCTCGATGATGCGGATGTTGGCCTGGTGCGGAACCAGGAGGTCGACGTCGCTGCGGTGCAACCCGCACTGGCGCAACGCGCCCAGCCCCGCCTGTGCCATGATCCTCACGGCGAACTTGAACACCTCGGACCCATTCATGCGCAGGTAGTGCTGGCGCTCGTCCACGGTGCGGTGCGAGGGGGGCAGCCGGCTGCCGCCGGCCGGCATGTACAGGCTCCCGGCCCCCGTGCCGTCGGCGCCGAGGTACGTGGCCAGGATGCCCGTCCCCGGCGCCACCGGGCGCAGCACCGCCGCGCCGGCGCCGTCGCCCAACAGCACGCAGGTGTTGCGGTCCGTCCAGTCGGTGATCTTGGACAGCGTCTCGGCGCCGATGACCAGCACCGTGTCGTAGCGGCCGGTGTTGATGAACTGGCTGCCGATCGCCAGCCCGTAGAGGAACCCGGCGCAGCCCACCTCGATGTCCAGCCCCGCCGAGCCGCGCGCCCCCAGGTTGCGCTGCACCAGGCAGGCCGTGGCCGGGAAGAGCATGTCAGGGGTCACGGTGGCGACCAGGATCATGTCCACCTGGGCCGGCTCGATGCCGGCCGAGGCCAGCGCCCGTCCGGCGGCGGTCGTCGCCAAGTCCGACGACGCCTGGCCCGGGCCGGCGACGTGGCGCTCCCTGATCCCGGTGCGGCTGACGATCCAGTCGTCGCTTGTGTCAACCAGGCGCTCCAGGTCGCGGTTGGTCACCAGCCGCTCGGCCTCGGCCGACCCCAGCCCGACGATGCCCGCCGGCCGCAGGAGCGGCGCCCTGAACCGCCGCTTGCTCGCCTTCCAGCGCGCCCGCGCCGTCCCGGTCACGCCGTCGCCCATACGTCACGCCCTTCCTTCGCCCGCATCCTCGCCCGCTTCGCCCGCTCCGCCCGCGTCGGCCGCCCCATCCGCCCCATCCGCGTCATTCGCCGCATCCGCCGCATCCCCAGCGGCCGTCGCCGCGCGGCCGGCGATCTCCGTCAGGAAACCGCTCGCGACCAGGCCCTGGGCGGCGCGGATGCCGTTGTACACCGCGCGCGTGTCCGATGTGCCGTGGCACTTCATGACCACGCCTGCAAGGCCCAGAAGCGGCGCCCCGCCGTACTCGGCGTAGTCCAGGCGGCGCTTGACCTCCTTGAGGGCGGGCTTCATCAGGAGCGCCCCCAGGAGGACCGTCTTGCGCTTTCTGGCCTCGTCCTTGAGCAGACCGAAGATGGCCCCCGCCATGCCCTCGGCGAACTTCACCAGGATGTTGCCCACAAACCCGTCGCAGACGGCGACGTCACAGGCGCCGTGCATGATGTGACGCGCCTCGATGTTGCCGATGAAGTTCAGGCCGCTCGACTTGAGCAGCGCGAACGCGCGGCGCACGGCCTCGGTGCCCTTGACCTCCTCGGCGCCGACGTTGATCAGCGCCACCCGCGGCGACTCCAGGCCGCGCCCGAGGCGCACGAACGAGTCGCCCATGTGGGCGAACTGCACGAGGTGCTGCGGCCTGCAGTCGGTGCCGGCGCCAAGGTCCAGAACGAAGCAGCCGCGGCCGTCGGTCGTGGGCAGCGTCTGGCCGAGGGCCGGCCGCTGGATGCCCTTTATGCGCCCCAGCGTGAACAGGCCGCCGGCCATGAGCGCCCCCGTGCTGCCCGCCGACACGAACGCGTCGCCTGACCCCTCCTTGACCAGCCGCAGCCCGCAAACCAGCGACGAGTCGCGCTTTTTCCTCACCGCCGCCACCGGCGGTTCGTCCACCCTGATGACGTCGGGGGCGTCGTGCACCTGCAGCGTCGCCGGCAGCGGCCCGCCGCCGGATTGCGCCTGGATGCGTGAAAGCTCCTCCATGACTGCGGCGCGGCGGCCGACGAGCACGATCTCGGTGCCCTCCGCCGCCGCCCTGAAGGCCGCGGCCACCGGGGCGCCGGGGGCGTGGTCGCCGCCCATGGCATCGACGACTATCCTCACCGGGCTCCCCCTCCCGTCGCGCCGTGACCGGCCTGCGCCAGCCCGGCCGCGGACAGTCCAGCCTGGGCCGCCTCAGCCCCGGCCGCCTCAGCCCCCGCCGCGCCCATGCCCACGACCACGAACTTGCCGCGGAAGACGACGACGTCCCTCACGCGCGTCTCGACCAGCACCACGTACTGGTTGGCCTTGCGGCGCAGCACCTGGGCCTTGGCCACCAGCCTGTCGCCGGCCTGGACCGGACGCTTGAACTTGGCGTTGGCCAGGCCGGTGAGGGCCGACGGGGCGTCGACGATGGCCAGAGCCAGCGAGTCAGCCTGGGCGAATATGTGCTGGCTCCTGACGACCCGGCTGCGCTCGAACGCCATCTCCGGCGCCGCCTCCAGTATCGAGATGCCGCCGGTGCCCAGGTCGAGGTCGACGAGCTCGCCGACGATCTCGCCGCCGCGCATGGACTTGACGCGGCGCAGGGCGCGCTCGGCGACATCCTTGGTGCGCCGCCGCAGCTCGGGGATAGAAAGCGCCAGGCGGTCCAGGCGTATCGTCTGCACGCTGACCCCGAAGCGCCGCGACAGCCCCACGTCGCTCAAGAACGGGTCCTCGCCCAGGGCCTGCGCCAGCGACCGCTGTCTCTCGGCGCGCCCCAGCCGCCGCCCAACGGCGCTGCGCCTGGCCTGCCGGCGATGCCCGCCGGAGATGCGCCCCACCATCATCGGTCCCTCCCCCGTGCCGCCGCGTCCGCCCCGGGGACGCGGCTCAAGTGCCGCAGCAGCTACTACTCGAAGCGCTATTCAGGGTATGTCTTATGAGCTAGTCCTATGAACAGTATACAAGAGGGGCGGGCTGGCACACAAGCGGGGGTTTTCCCCCTCTGGGTGCCTCCCGCCCCTCGTCTGGGCGCTCCCGGGCCGCGGCGCTCGCCCGGGCGGCGCCGCGCTCAGACGCGCTACGGGCCGCGGCGCTCGACCGCGGCCCGCGGCCGGTTGCAGGGACGTTCACGCAGGTTCACGCAGGCTAGGCCGCTACGCCTTCCTCTTCTTCTTGCCCTTCTCCGCCACCATGATCGCCTTGCGCCCCCGGTAGAAGCCGCACTTGGGGCACGCCCGGTGCGGCGCCTTCGGCTCGTGGCACTGCGGGCAGACCACCAGCGCCGGCGCCTCGAGCTTCCAGTTGGCGCGCCGCTTGTCGCGCCGGGACTTGGATACCTTCTTCTTGGGCAGGGCCATCAGTCATCCTCCTCTCCGGCGCGGCCGCCGCGGCCTCCGCGCCCATCGCGCGCATCGCGTCCATCCCCATCGCCGCCGCCTCGCGGCTTCCCCCAGAGGTCGCCGAGGGCGGCCAGGCGCGGGTCACCCCCGCCGGGCGGGCAGGCGCACGGGCCTCGGTTGAGATTCTGCCCGCAGCGCGGGCACAGGCCGCGGCAGTCGTCGCGGCACACCGGCTTCATCGGCAGCGCCAGGATGATCTGCTCGCGCACGCCGGCTGCGAAGTCGATGGCATCTCCGTAGTAATACGACGTCAGGGTGTCGCGGTCCTCCGGCGACGCCGCCGCCGGCGCCCCGGCGGCCGGGGCCGGGCCGTGGCCCGCGCAGTACTCCTCCTGGTACTCCAGGTGGAGCGGCAGGTCGAACGGCTCGAGACACCGCGCGCAGTGCATCACGGCGCCGGCCGACACGTCAGCGGTGGCCAGGACGGCGTCGCCGACATTCAGCAGGTGCAGCGCGACCTTCGCCGGGCGCGGGAACTCGACCCTCTCGGCGCCGAGCTCCAGCGGGTCAAGCGCGAGGTCGAAGGCGTGGCGCTCCTCGCGGCCCATGGCGCGTTTCAGGTCCGATACGTCAATGAGCATGATGCCACCCCATTCCAGGAGCCATTATAGCCGCCGCGGCGCGGCTTGTCAAGGCTCACGGCCGCCCGTGTCGTCGGTCTGTGATATTGTCACCTTGTAAGCGGTCTGAGAAAATGTCACCATGGGGAGAGATGTTTTCTTGAGCGTCAAGGAGGCCAGGAAGCTTCA